>VFQP010005429.1_pt1 | contig 11133 bp, 10 predicted proteins | sample 3512351 | NCBI WGS metagenome assembly VFQP01 (sample SAMN10412372, study PRJNA504923) | tailings metagenome | isolation source: Relicate 1 Philex TSF1 revegetated site | place: Philippines: Tuba, Benguet | collected 2017-08-29
ACCGTCGCCTTCATGGCCTTGAGGATCGCCGCGCCGAGCGCCGACTTGACGATCGCGCCGAGAACGAATGGCGCGACGCCGACCCAGAAGGCCTTTTCACCACCGATCAGCACTGCGAGCCACGCGCCACCAATGATGAGGCAAATGGCGTTGCCGGCGAGCATCGACGCGAACGCGCGCACGGCGCGATCGCCCGTCCAGCCACGCTCGGCGAGCCAGCCGGTCACGGCCGCGGCGATCGGGAAGGCGAAGAGATAACCGGCGGTCGGGCCTGCGAGGCGCGCGATGCCGCCTGTGCCGTTGGAGAAGACGGGCAGACCGAGTGCGCCCTGCATGAGCCACACAGCAATGGTGATGGCGCCGAGCCGCCAGCCGAAGAGCGCGCCAATCAAGGTCGCGGCCAGCGTCTGCATGGTCATGGGCACGGGGAACATGGGCACGGAGATGTACGACGAAGCCGTCATCAGTGCGGTGCCAAAGAGCACCGCGGCCGCCTGCACCAGGAGTGATCTTTCGCCGAGGCGGAGCGGATTGAAAGGCGCTGAGAGAGTGCTGGCAGCAGAGCGGCTCATGTCGATCTCCTTGTTTTTTGGGACATGATTTCATAGCGCACTACGCCGTGCATGAAAGGGCTAATTGCGCGGCCGTCTGACATGCAGATCACGGCGTACTCGCGATGCCAAAAAAAGTTCCACAATCGCGACGATCCGCCTCATGACCGGGCTTGGCGGGCGCCTTAGAATCACTACTCTGTGATGTGCAACTCAATGGTGCCTAAGTGCTCCCCTGGTGGGTGGGAGCGCGAGCAAAAGGGATCGGATCGGGGGGCTAAGACGTGAGGAATTGGATCTTGGGCCTGGCGCTGGCCGGGCTGGTGGGGGTCGGTGGCGCGCACGCCGCTGGTTTTCTGGGCTTCCGGCTTCTGGACTTCAATGGGGTCCTGGTGCGTTGGGGTGACGCCGACGCTAAACCGGTGACAGTAACGTACGGCTTTGTCGAGGAGCCGGTGTCGTTCAGGGACGCGCGCAATTGCCGGGCCATGGTGCCCCTCGACGCTCTCCTGCAGCATTCGCAGATCGATCGTGCCACGCTGGAGCGCGAAGCTGCGGCCGCATTCGGGATGTGGGAGCAGGTTGCCAACATCCGGTTCGCGCAGGCAGCGCCCGGCACGCGGCCCGACATCCAGATCGGCGCGCAGCGTGACCCCATCGCCTTTGCCTTTGCCGACGTCGCGTACGTCAAGGGTGATGGCCCACTCCGTCCGATCGAGCGCTCGCTGATCTGCCTCAATCCGAGCAAGCGCTGGAAGGTCGGCTTCGACGGCAACATGGGCGTCTACGATCTGCGCTACACGCTCGCGCACGAGATCGGCCACGCGATCGGCCTCGACCATCCGGGCGGCCACGGGCAGATCATGTCCATGCACTACCAGGAGGCGTTCCGTGCGCTTCAGGCGGGCGATGTGAGCGGCGCGGTGCGCATCTACGGCGCGCCCACCCGTCAGCGGGCGGCCAGCATCGGACAGTGAACGCGGCGGCGTGCCGAACACCTTCGGATCGTGTAGATCAGGGAGCGTACTCCCTGCGTCGATGATCCGGAGGTCCCATGCTCGCATCGCAGCGCCAGCACTTCGACATTCCTCGCGAGGTCGGCTACTTCAACGCGGCTGGATGGAGCCCGCTACCGCTCGCGACGCAGGAAGTGGCGCGCGCGGCCGTCGGCCGCAAGGGCCAGCCGTGGAAACTCGACGCGGCCTTCGCCGACAGCCAACATGAGCGTGCTCGCGCTGCTGCGGCCCGTCTCATCGGCGCGGACGCGGGCGACATCGCACTCGTTTCGTCGGTGGGCTACGGCGTTGCCATCGCCGGCAAGGTGCTGGCGCCCGCCAAGGGCTCCCGCGTGCTGGTGCTGGAGAATGACCACACCTCGCCCGTACTCGAGTGGCAGTCGCGGGCCGAGACCCAGGGCTTCACGATCGAGACCGTGCCGCAGCCCGCAGATGCCGACTGGACGAGCGCGATCCTCGCAGCGATCGAGCGTCCGGGCGCGCTGCCGCTCTCGCTCTGCTCGATTTCGTCGGTGCATTGGTCGGACGGCGGCCTCGTCGACATCGCGCGCGTGCAGGCCGCGCTCAGGCGGCAGGGCGCAGCGTTTCTGGTCGATGCAACGCATGGCGTCGGCGTCATCGCGACGGACGTGAAGCAGCTCGATCCCGATTTCCTGATCTTCCCGACCTACAAGTGGGTGCTCGGGCCCTACGGCCGCGCCTTCATCTATGTGGCCAAGCGCCATCAGGGCGGCGTGCCCATCGAGCAGACAGCGTTCGGTCGCCGCAACGTCAAGGCGGAGAACCCGGTCTATTTCGCCGATACGCGCTACCTGCCCGACGCGCGCCGCTACGACATGGGCGAGCGCGACCATTTCATCTCGATGGAGATGGCCTCGATCGGCATGGAGATGATGGCGGCGTGGGGGCAGGGCGCCATTGTCGCGCGGCTTGCAGCACTCACGCGACGCATATCCGAGGGTCTCGCGGGGCTGCCGATCGCAATGGCTGCCGAGCGCGTGCGCGCGCCGCACATTCTGAGCCTGGGCTTTCCCAAGGGAATGCCGGCGGGGCTGGTCGAGAGGCTCGCCGCAGCGCAGATCTATGCCGCACCGCGTCTCGGCCGCCTGCGCATCTCACCTCACGTCTACAACGACGACGCCGACTGCGACCGCCTCGTCGCGGCGATGAAGCGGGAGTTCGCCTGAGGAAGGTCGCGGGTCGGCGCCTTCAGCGCATGCCGACCTGCGTCCTGTGGACCAGGCGATCATTGCGGAAGACGAGCACGATGCGGGAGCCGTCATGGTTCGGCCAGGCATAGACCGACACCCGAGGATCGTTTTCCATGCCCGGAATGCCGGCAGCGTTGCGCGTCTGCAAGTGCCCCGGCACGCCGAGCGTTCGCGCGGCTTCATCATAGGAGATGCCGTCGCTCAGATCGAACATGTCCGCCGTCGTGTGACGCTGGCGTATCGACATTGTGGTGACGTCAGCGGTTGCCGCCGTGGCCGTGGCGGCCGTGCCGGACATGGTGCCGCCCACCGTGAACGCGACCGCGCCCAGCGTTACTGCTACTGCGCCGACGAGCGCTGCGATGTACGTAAGTTTCATTTTCTTGGTAGTCCCTGCTTGGTGCCCGCAACTTCTAGCGGGCGCGTGGCAAGGATTTGCTAAGGCGGATAGTAAGAATTGATTAGAATTGCCGGGCACCGCCTGCTTTGCCTGATTTCGTACGAACACTGCGTTTCTTGGTGAATGATTTCCTAAATTGCACGACTGGAGATCTGTGTATGAGCGCCACGACGGCTGCGGTTCCAGCCACCTTCCGCTGCATCCGAGCTCCGCGTCGAGAATAGTGTTCACGGCGCGAGCGGCACGCTAAGGTAAACAATCGCCGACAGACGTTTGCATTTCGACAAACGCACAGAACAAGCATCCTGGGAGGACTAATCCAATGGCCGACAAGCCACTGATCACGACTGCCAAGTTCAAGCGCCGCACGGTTCTCGCTGGTCTCGGCGCGACCGTTGCCATGCCGTGGGTCGCGCGGGCCCAGGGGTCCAACGTCATTCGCATTGGCGTTCCGACCAAGACCTACTACCCGACCATCATCGCCGAGACCGCAATACGCCAGAAGCTTTTCGAGAAGGAAGGGCTGAAGCCGGAGCTGACGATCTACCGCAGTGGTGCTGAGGGCTTCGAGGCGCTCGCCGCCGGCGCCGCAGACATCGTCATGAACTCGACCATGAGTGTTGCAGGCGGCTTGAAGCGCGGTGTCAATGCCCGCTGCGTGGCCAATGCTGCCAACGGCTACTACGGCTGGCAGCTCGTCGTGAAAGCCGATTCGCCCGTGACCAAGGTGGCCGACCTTGCCGGCAAGAAGGTCGGCATCACGTCCGCGGGGTCCGGCACCGACATCCTGGCGCTCTGGACGGTCGCCGAGCACAAGATCCAGTTCACGCGCGTTCCCCTCGGTGGTGGCGGTCTCGTGCCGAACCTGCTGACCGGCAATATCGACGCGACCGTTCTCTACTCGCCGCTCACCTACAAGGTTGTCGACGAGAAGGTCGCGCGGACGCTCATCGATTACGGCCAGGCTGTGCCCGCCCATTCGACGGGTAGCTGGATCGCGACCGACAAGGTCATCAAGGAGCGGCCGGAGGCCGTCCAGAAGGCGGTGAACGCGCTCTACGGCGGCGTTGCATTCCTGGTCGACGACAAAAATCGTGATGCAGCCGTGAAGCTGGTCGCCGAGATCGACGAGATCCCCGACAAGATCGCGGCCTTCGAGCTCGACGGCAATCTCAAGCACATCTCGCGCACCGGCGAGTTCAAGCTCGAGTGGGTCGAGCGTGCTCTCGAGAACGCCCGCCTGATCGGCATGAAGGAACTCGCCGACGCGAAAGAGGTCTTCGTCGAGAACTTCAAGCCCGTTCCGACCAAGGCCTGATTTTCGTTTCCGGCAGACCATCAACCGGCTGTGCGGCGCGCGCACAGCCGGACACGTTCAACGCCTGAACGGATCGATTGCTCGTGAAACGCTGGCAAGTCATTCTCGTGCGGTTCGCAATCCTGGCCGTTGTTCTTGGGGCCTGGGAGATCGCGCCGCGTATGGGCTTCGTCAATCCCATGCTCCTGCCGCCGCTCACCGACGTGCTGGTGACGCTGCAGACCCAGCTCGCGCGTCCCGTCGTGCAGGAGGCGATCCTGATCACCGCGCTCGAGGTGATCGTCGCCTTCATCATTGCGGTGCCGCTCGGCGCGGCTGCGGGGATCGCGATCGCCGAGTTCCCGTACGCCGGCGCCATCTTCAAGCCGATGCTGTTCTACGTGTTCAGCATCCCCAAATCGATCTTCCTGCCGATGTTCATTCTGATCTTCGGCATCGGCTTTCAGCAGAAGGTCGCCTACGCCGCCTTCACGACGGCGTTCGTGGTTCTCATGAGCGCAACGGCCGCGGTCGAGTCCGTCAAATCCGACTACATTCTCGTCGCTCGCTCGTTCGGCGCGACGCCCATGCAGATCCTCAGGCGCGTCTACGTGCCGAGCATGATGCCCGTCCTGCTCGAGACGCTGCGCATCTCGATGATCTTCAACTTCACAGGTGTGATGATCGCGGAAATGTACGCATCGCGCACCGGCATCGGCCACCTCATCTCCAACTGGGGCGAGAACTTCCAGATGCCGCAGCTCTTTGCCGGCGTCATCATGCTCGCGGTGGTGGCCATCGCATTCAACGAAACCGTGCGCTTCCTGGAGGCTCGATGCAGTACGTGGCGAACGTGAAGGCAGCCCAGACGTCGGGTGCCGCGATCGAGATCGATCGCGTGAGCCACGTGTATGCGGGGCCGGAGGGCGGCGTTCAGGCGCTGAGCGACGTGTCGATGAAAGTCGGCGCGGGGCGCTTCATCGTCATCGTCGGCCCGAGCGGCTGCGGCAAGACCTCGCTGCTCATGATGATGGCGGGCCTGCGCGATCACACCGAAGGACGCATCCATGTGCACGGCGCGCCGATCCCCAAGCCCGACCCCGATCGCGTCGGCGTCATCTTCCAGGAGGCGAGCCTCTTTCCCTGGCTGACCACGCTCGACAACATCGAGTTCCCGCTGAGCCTGCGCGGGATGCCGCAATCGGAGCGCCGCCGCCGCTCGGAACCCATGCTGTCGCTGGTCGGCCTCACCGGTTTCGGCGAGCGCTATCCCCACGAGCTCTCGGGCGGCATGAAGCAGCGCGTGTCGATCGCGCGCGGCCTCGTGCAGGATCCGCCTGTGTTGCTCATGGACGAGCCGTTCGCCGCGCTCGACGAGCAGACGCGCATGACCATGGGCCATGAGCTCCTGCGCATCTGGTCGACGACGAACAAGACCGTCGTCTTCATCACGCACAGCCTGACGGAAGCCGTCTATCTCGCGGACGAGGTCTACGTCATGTCGCCGCGTCCCGGGCGCATGATCGATCACATCATGGTCGACCTGCCGCGCCCGCGTACGTACGAGATGATGGCGACCGATACGTTCGGGCGCCTGCGCGACCGCATCTGGCAGCAGATCCGCAAAGCCCACTGAGGTCCACGATGCGCCGTCCCGATCCCAAGATCGTCCGCTGGAGCATTCTGATCGCGCTGCTCGTGTTGTGGGAGGTGGTCCCGATGACGGGCCTGCTGCCAGAGTTGTTCCTGCCGCGACTTTCGAAGACGCTCACCGTGCTCTGGATTGATCTCGACAAGTACTGGGCAGCGCTTCTCGTGACGCTCTACGAGGTCGTCCTCGCGATGGTGATCGCCTGCGGCTTCGGCATCGTCGCAGGCGCCACAATCGGCGGCATCGCGGCGCTGCGCGACCTGCTGCTGCCTGTGTTCTCGAGCCTCTACGCTATTCCGATCGTCATCCTGTACCCGATCTTCACGGCATGGTTCGGCATCGGCTCGGAATCCAAGATCATGTTCGCCGGCATCTACGGCTTCTTTCCCGTCATGCTCTCGACGGCCGCCGGCATCCGCACGATCGATCCGCAGTTTCTGCTCGCAGCCCGCAGCATGGGCGCCACGGTCTACCAGCAGATCACGAGGGTCATCATTCCGGCATCGCTGCCAACTGTATTCGGCGGCTTGCGTCTCGGCGGCGCCCTCGCGATCATCGGCGTGGTGGTTGCTGAGATGCTCACGGCCTCGGCCGGCATCGGCTACCTGGTCACGCTGAACCGCACGATCCTCGACAGCCCGCGCGTTTTTGCCGGCATTATTTGCATTCTCGTCCTCTCGGTCGCCTATGACATCATCTCGCGGCGACTGGAGCGGCGCATGGTGGTCTGGCAGTCGGCAGGCCGCCGCAAGCAACAGTCTTCGCCACGCCCGGTCGCCCAAGGCGCGCCGGCACCGGCAGCAGCATGAGCACACACAACATCCCTCAGGGAGAACAACCCATGGCCAACAAGATCCTGCCCACTACTGTCGTCGGCAGCTACCCGCAGCCCGACTGGCTCGTGAACCGCGAATTGCTCTCGAAGCAGGTGCCGCGCGTGCGCTTGAACATCTGGCGCATTCCCGAGGCACAGCTCGAGCAGGCGCAGGATGATGCGACGATCCTCGCCATCCGCGACATGGAGCGCGCCGGCATCGACATCATTACCGACGGCGAGGCGCGGCGCGAGAGCTACTCGAACCGCTTCGCGACTGCGCTCGAAGGCATCGACTCGGAGCAGGCAGGCGAGGTCATCGCGCGTACGGGCAATGCGCGCACGCCGGTGCCGCGCGTCGTCGCCAAGATCCGCCGCAAGGGGCCGGTCGAGGTGCGCGACATGGAGTTCCTGCGCCGCAATACCGACCGGCTCGCCAAGATCACCCTGCCCGGCCCCTTCACGATGAGCCAGCAGGCCAAGAACGAGTTCTACAAGGATGCCGACGAGATGGTCATGGACTACGCCGCCGCGGTGAATGCGGAGGCCCATGATCTCGTGAAGGCCGGCGCCGACGTCATCCAGCTCGACGAGCCTTGGTTGCGCAATGATCCCGATGCCGCGAAGCGCATAGCGATCAAGGCCATCAATCGCGCGCTCGAAGGTATCAAGGTGCCGACCGTCGTCCATCTCTGCTTCGGTTATGCGGCGGTCGTGCCGGGCTCGACGAAGCCGGTCGGCTATTCCTTCCTGCCTGAGCTTGCCGACACGGTCGCGGAGACGATCTCCATCGAGGCCGCGCAGCCGAAGCTCGATCTCGGCATTCTCAAGGAACTCGCTTCGAAGAAGGTCATGCTCGGCGTGCTGGATCTCGGCGACAAGACGGCCGAGACGCCGGAGAAGGTCGCCGAGCGCATCCGCGCCGGCCTGAAGTTCCTCCCCGCCGACAAGCTCGTACCGGCGCCCGATTGCGGCATGAAGTACATGTCGCGCGAGCTGGCCTTTGCGAAGCTGAAGGCACTCGCGGACGGCGCCGCGATCGTGCGCAAGGAGCTGTCATAGCTCTCGCGCACTAGAGCTTGTTAACTTCTTACACAAGCACCCGGCGTCGCACTCCACACTTATCCCTCCCCCCGCGCCGGAGGCGCGCCTTCCGGCGCGACGTGGGGGAGGTTAGGAGGGGGGATCGCAGAACACTCGCGTTGGGATTCCCCCCACCCCTAACCCCTCCCCACAAGGGGGAGGGGACTCGCGATTCCATTTTGCCCGAACAGACTCTAGGAGAGGGCGAGCGGCGCGCCGTCGCCGCCGATGGGGCGGCGCAGGCATGCGACGTGATGGCCCGGCGCCACTTCGAGAAGCGGCGGGTCGCTCAGTTTGCACTCCGGGAGCGCGTATGGGCAGCGCGTGTGGAAGCGGCAACCCGAAGGCGGGTTCATCGGGCTCGGCACATCGCCCTGCAGGATGATGCGTTCGCGTCGTGCGCCGGCTTCCAGCACTGGCGCCGCTGCGAGCAGCGCCTCGGTATAGGGATGCAGCGGCTTCCCGAAGAGGTCGGCATTGTCGGCGAGCTCGACGATGCGGCCGAGATACATGACGGCTACGCGATGTCCGATGTGCTCGACGACGCCAAGATCGTGCGACACGAACAGGTACGCGAGCTCGAACTGCTCCTGCAGATCGATCAGCAGATTGAGAACCTGCGCCTGCACCGACACGTCCAGCGCCGAGACCGGCTCGTCGGCAATGATGAGACGCGGGTTGACGGCGAGCGCGCGCGCGATGCCGAGGCGCTGGCGCTGACCGCCTGAGAACTCGTGCGGATACTTTTGCACGGCCTCGGGCCGCAGGCCGACGTGCTCGAAAAGCTCGGCAATGCGCTTCTCGAGTTCGGCACCCTCAGCAAGAGCGAAGTTGGTCAGAGGCTCGCCGACGATGTCGCCTGCCGAGAGGCGCGGATTGAGCGAGGAATAGGGGTCCTGGAAGACCATCTGCATTTCGCGGCGCTGTGTGCGGAGCGCGTCGCCGTCGAGCGACGTGATGTCGACGCCGTTGAGCTCGATCGTGCCCGCCGTCGGCTCCTCGAGCCGCGTGATGCTGCGCGCGACCGTGGATTTGCCGCAGCCCGATTCACCGACGAGACAGAGCGTCTCCCCCCGCCGGATCTCGAAGGAAACGCCATCGACGGCCTGCACGTGGGCGACGACACGCGAGAGCACGCCGCGATGCACCGGAAAGTGCTTCTTGAGATCCTTGACCCTCAGAACGACTTCCGCGGCGCTCATGCTTCCTTACCATTCGGCTGACTGAGGGGTGTGCCCTCGACGCGCGCGACTTCCCAGCACGCGGCGTAGTGGCGGGGACCGTGCGTCTCGAAGGGCGGCTGCTCGGCCACACAACGCGCCGTCGCAAATCCGCACCGCGGCGCAAAGGCACAGCCGGGAATGGCCTCGCGCAGCGATGGCACGAGCCCGCTGATCTCTTGCAGGCGACCACGCGCACGCCCGCGTAGGCCACCAGAGCTGCGCCGCGGAATCGAGCCCATCAGACCACGCGTGTAGGGATGCTTCGGGTTCCTCAGCAGTTCCTCGACGGGCGCCTCCTCGACCATGCGCCCCGCGTACATCACGATGACGCGCTGTGCCGTCTCGGCGACGACGCCGAGGTCGTGCGTGATGAGGATGATGGCCGTGCCGAGCCGGTCCTTCAACTCGAGCATGAGGTTCAGAATCTGGGCCTGGATGGTGACGTCGAGCGCGGTCGTCGGCTCATCCGCGACGAGAACCTGCGGATTGCACGCAAGTGCCATGGCGATCATCACACGCTGGCGCATGCCGCCCGAGAGCTGGTGTGGATACTCGCCCGCCCGGCGCTTGGGATCGGCAATGCGAACGAGCGACAGCATCTCGATTGCGCGCGCCCATGCCGCGCGACGGTCGAGGCCTTGGTGGATCCGAAGAGACTCCGAGATCTGCTCTCCGACCGTTAGCACCGGATTGAGCGACGTCATCGGTTCCTGGAAGATCATCGAGATGCGATTTCCGCGAATGCGGCGCATCTCGTTCTCGCTCTCGGTCGTCAGCTCCGCCCCATCGAAGCGGATCGAGCCCCCGACAATGCGACCAGCCTTCGGTGGAATGAGCCCCAGTATGGAGAGGGCGGTCACGCTCTTGCCGCAGCCGGATTCTCCGACAATGGCGAGCGTCTCCCCGCGCTTGAGGTCGAAGGTGACGCCATCGACCGCGCGAACCACGCCCTCACGCGTGAAAAACTGAGTGCGCAGGTCTCGCACCGAGAGGATTGCATCGCGCGTCGATGCTTCAGGCGCTTCGGCTGCGGATGATGTTGTGGTGGTCATCGGGCTCAGATCCTCACATGCGGCGCGAGATGCGCGGATCGAGCGTGTCGCGTAGCCCGTCGCCGACGAGGTTTATGGCCAGCACCGTGATGGCGAGGAACAGGCCGGGAAAAAAGATGATCCACGGCGATATCTGGAAGAACGTGCGACCGAGCGAGATGACATTTCCCCAGCTCGGGATCTCGGGCGGCGTGCCGGCGCCGAGAAATGAGAGCCCTGCCTCCGTGAGGATGGCGGACGCACAGACGTACGTTGCCTGCACGATGAGCGGGGCGACCGTATTGGGCAGGATGTGGCGCACGAGTATCCGCCCGTTGCGCGTGCCGCTCGCGATCGCCGCCTCGATGTACGGCCGGCCGCGGATTGACAGGACGACGCTGCGCACGAGACGCGCGACGCGCGGGATCTCGGGGATCGAGATGGCGATGATGACGATCAGCAGGCTCGCCTTCATCAGCGTGATGAGGGCGATCGCCAGGAGAATTGCGGGGATGGCCATCATGCCGTCCATGACGCGCATCAGCACGGCATCGACCGGCTTGTAGAAACCGCAGAGCAGGCCGACAAGGAGCCCCACCGCCGTCGCCATGATCGCGACGCTGAGCCCGATGATGAGCGAGATGCGCGTGCCGTAGATGACGCGGCTGTAGACGTCACGGCCGAACTGGTCGGTGCCGAACCAGAAGGTCTCGGAGGGCCGCTTCAGGCGATTGGTCGGCTCGAACTGCAGGGGATCGCCCGCGAGCCAGGGCGCAAAAATGGCGATGGCGACGAGCGTCAGCAGGATGAGCGTGCCGCCGACGATCGTCTTGTTGCGTCGCGCCCACTTGAGCGC
>VFQP010005430.1_pt1 | contig 11129 bp, 9 predicted proteins | sample 3512351 | NCBI WGS metagenome assembly VFQP01 (sample SAMN10412372, study PRJNA504923) | tailings metagenome | isolation source: Relicate 1 Philex TSF1 revegetated site | place: Philippines: Tuba, Benguet | collected 2017-08-29
TCACCGCGCCGCGCGTGGACTATTCGCTGCAGCGCATGCGCCACTACACCGGCACCTCGCCCGATTGGTTCCAGAACTTCGTGCTGTTCACGAACTACCAGTTCTACATCGACGAGTTCATCAAGCTCGGCCACGCCGAGATGGCCAAGCCCGACAGCCCCTACGTGGCCTTCATCGAGCCGGGCAACGTGGTCACGCGCCGCAGCGGCCTGCCGCCGCAGCCGGGCGACGAACTGGGCCACGCGCCGCCGCGCCTGCCGCAGATGCCCGGCTACCACCTGGTGCGCGAAGACCGCAGCGGCATCACCATGGTCAACATCGGCGTGGGCCCGGCCAACGCCAAGAACATCACCGACCACATCGCCGTGCTGCGCCCGCACGCCTGGCTCATGCTGGGCCACTGCGCGGGGCTGCGCACCAACCAGCAGCTCGGCGACTACGTGCTGGCCCACGCCTATGTGCGCGAAGACCACGTGCTCGACGAAGAGCTGCCGCTGTGGGTGCCCATCCCGGCGCTGGCCGAGATCCAGCTCGCGCTCGAGGCCGCGGTGGCCGACGTGACCGGCGTGGCGCCCAACGAGCTCAAGCGCATCATGCGCACCGGCACCGTGGCCAGCACCGACAACCGCAACTGGGAGCTGCTGCCCAACAACACGCCGCAGCGGCGCTTCTCGCAATCGCGCGCGGTCGCGCTCGACATGGAATCGGCCACCATCGCGGCCAACGGCTTCCGCTTCCGCGTGCCCTACGGCACCTTGCTGTGCGTGAGCGACAAGCCGCTGCACGGCGAGATCAAGCTGCCCGGCATGGCCAACCACTTCTACCGCGAACGCGTCGACCAGCACCTGCGCATCGGCATCCGCACCGTGGAGCTGCTGCGCGCGGGCGGCGTGAACCAGCTGCACAGCCGCAAGCTGCGCAGCTTTGCCGAGGTGGCGTTCCAGTAACGGTTCTTCAAGGAGACCAGCGCATGGCCAGCACCCGCCGCACCGTCATCCTCGGCACCCTGGGCGCAGCCGGCGCCCTGGCCATCGGCTGGGGGGTTCTGCCGCCGCGCCAGCGCCTGAACACCGCGCAGCCGCTGCCCACCGCCGAAGGCGAGGTGGCCTTCAACGGCTGGGTGAAGATCGCGCGCGACGGCGCGGTCACGGTCACGCTGGCCAAGAGCGAGATGGGCCAGGGCGTGGTGACTTCGCTGTGCATGCTGCTGGCCGAAGAGCTCGACGCCGACTGGTCGCGCGTGCGCTGGCAGCAGTCGCCAATCGACAGGATCTTCAACAACATCAGCACCGTGGTCGACGGCCTGCCGGTGCACCCCGACACCGACAACCTGGTGCTCGATGCGGTGAAGTGGCTCACCGCCAAGACCATGCGCGAGGTCGGCGTGATGATGACCGGCGGCTCGTCGAGCGTGAAGGACCTGTGGCTGCCCATGCGCCAGGCCGGCGCCGCGGCGCGCGAGATGCTGGTGGCCGCGGCCGCCGCGCAATGGGGCGTGGCCGCGGCCGATTGCGGCACCGAAAACGGCGAGGTGATCGCACCCGACGGCCGCCGTCTGGGCTACGGTGCGCTCGCGGCGGCCGCGGCGCAGCAGAAGATGCCCTCGTCGCCCCAGCTCAAGCCGCCCGAGCGCTACCGGCTCATCGGCCAGCCCACGCGGCGCATCGACACGCCGGGCAAGATCGACGGCAGCGCGCGCTTCGGCATCGACGCCCTGCCCGAGGGCCTGCTGTACGCGAGCGTGAAGATGTGCCCCACGCTCGGCGGCCGCGCCCAGCGCTTCAACGACGCGCCCGCGCGCGCCCTGCCCGGCGTGAAGGCGGTGGTGGCGGTGGAACCGCTGCGCGGCGGCACCGGCGGCGTGGCCGTGGTGGCCGACCACCCCTGGCGCGCGCGCAAGGCCGCCGACGCGCTCGACGTCACCTGGGCCCACGGCGAACTCGCGAGCTTCGGCAGCGCCGCGGCGCTCGAACGCTTCGCGCAGGCCGCGCGCAGCGAGAAAGGCTATGCCTTCTTCGAGACCGGCGAGGTCGAGCCCGCGCTTGCAGGCGCGGCCACGCGCATCGAGGCCGAGTACCGCGCGCCCTACCTCGCGCACGCCGCGCTCGAACCGATCAACGCCACCGTGCTGTTCGAAGGCAACAAGGCCACGGTCTGGGTGTCCACCCAGGTGCCAGGCCTGGCGCGCAGCGCCGCGGCCCAGGCGCTGGGCCTGCCCGACGAGGCCGTGACGGTGAACGTGATGCTGCTGGGCGGCGGCTTCGGCCGGCGCCTGGAAACCGACTTCATCGCCCAGGCCGCGGCCATCGCCAAGGCGGTGCCGGGCCAGCCGGTGCAGACCCTCTGGAGCCGCGAGCAGGACACGCAGCACGACCTCTACCGCCCGGCCTGCGTGGCGCGCTTCGAGGCCGGCTTCGACGCCGACCGGCGCCTGGTGGCCTGGAAGAACACCAGCGCGGGCCAGGCCATCGTGCCGCAGGTGCTCACGCGCGCCTTCGGCCTGCCCGGCGGCGGGCCCGACAAGACCGCGAGCGAAGGCGCGTTCGACCAGGCCTACGAATGGCCGGCCGCGCGCATCGCGCACGTGGCCGTGGCGCTGCCGCTGCAGGTGGGCTTCTGGCGTTCGGTGGGGCATTCGCACCAGGCCTTCTTCAAGGAAGGTTTCGTGGACGAGTGCGCGCACGCGGCGGGCCAGGACCCGCTGGCCTTTCGCGAGGCGCTGCTGCAAAAGCACCCCAAGCAGCTCGCGGTGCTGCGGGCCGTGGCCAAGGCCGCGGGCTGGGGCACGCCCTCGCCCGCCGCCCCCGATGGCGCGAAGACCGCGCGCGGCATCGCGCTGCACGACTCGTTCGGCTCCACCGTGGCGCAGGTGGCCGAGGTCTCGCTGGGCCCCGACAAGGCCATCCGCGTGCACCGCGTGTGGTGCGCGATCGACTGCGGCCTCGCGGTCAACCCCGCGGGCATCCGCCAGCAGCTCGAAGGCGCGGTGGTGTTCGGCCTGTCGGCCGCGCTGCACGGCGGGGTCGAGATCGTCGACGGCCAGGTGCAGCCCAGCAACTTCCACGACCAGCCCATCGTGCGCCTGGCCGAGGCGCCGCGCGTGGAATGCCTGATCCTGCCGGGCAAGGGCCAGCCCGAGGGCGTGGGCGAGCCTGGCGTGCCGCCGATCGCACCCGCCGTGGCCAACGCGCTGTTCGCGCTCACCGGGCAGCGCCTGCGCAGCCTGCCCTTGAAGCTCGCCTGAGGAGACCCCGATGAGCACCGCCCTCACCGTCAACGGCCGCCCCGTCACCGTCGAGGCCGAACCCGACACCCCCTTGCTGTGGGTGCTGCGCGCCGACCTCAAGCTCACCGGCACCAAGTTCGGCTGCGGCATGGCGCTGTGCGGCGCCTGCACCGTGCACGCCAACGGGCAAGCCATCCGCTCGTGCGTCACGCCGGTATCGGCCGTGGCGGGCCAGGCCATCACCACCATCGAGGGCGTCGAAGGCCCCGAGATCGCGGCGCTGCGCGCGGCCTGGACCGCGGTGGACGTGGTGCAGTGCGGCTACTGCCAGAGCGGGCAGCTCATGAGCGCATGCGCGCTGCTCAAGGCCAACCCCAGGCCCGACGCGAAAGCCATCGCCGAGGCCATGAGCGGCAACCTGTGCCGCTGCGGCACCTACCAGCGCATCGAGGAAGCGGTGGCGCTGGCGGCGCAGCAGACCGCCAAAGCCTGAGCGCAGGGCTTCAGGCGCGGCGCGGTTTCACCTTCGACGCCGCGAGCTTCGCGTTCGTGCGCGCCTGCTCCACGTCGGCGTGCCGCGCCAGCGCCACGCCCATGCGGCGCTTGCTGAAGCTCTCGGGCTTGCCGAAGAGGCGCAGCTCGGTGCCGGGCACGCGCAGGGCCTCGTCCACGCCGTCGAAGGCGATGCCCTTGGCTTCCACGCCGCCGTAGATCACGGCGCTGGCGCCCGGGCTCTTGAGCGCGGTGTCCACCGGCAGGCCGAGGATGGCGCGCGCGTGCAGCTCGAACTCGTTCTGCCACTGCGTGGCCATGGTCACCATGCCGGTGTCGTGCGGGCGCGGGCTCACCTCGCTGAACCACACCTGGTCGCCGGCCACGAACAGCTCCACGCCGAACAGGCCCTGGCCGCCCAGGTTCTCGGTGATCGCCTGGGCGATCTCGCGGCTTTTCTGCAGGGCCACCGGGCTCATGGGGTGCGGCTGCCAGCTTTCCACGTAGTCGCCACTCACCTGCACGTGGCCGATGGGGTCGCAGAAATGCGTTTCCACCGCGCCGTCCGCGCCGAGCGCGCGCACCGTGAGCAGCGTGATCTCGTAGTCGAAGCGGATGAAGCCCTCGACGATGATGCGGCCGTGGCTCACGCGGCCGCCGGCCATGGCGTAGTCCCAGGCCTTCTGCACGTCGGCCGGGCCGTCGATCTTGCTCTGGCCCTTGCCGCTGCTGCTCATCACGGGCTTGACGATGCAGGGGTAGCCGATGCCACCGTCGATCGCGGCCTGCAGTTCCTCGAGCGAGTCGCAGAACCGGTAGGGGCTGGTGGGCAGGCCCAGGGTCTCGGCCGCGAGGCGGCGGATGCCCTCGCGGTCCATGGTCAGGCGCGCGGCGCGCGCGGTGGGGATCACGCGCACCACGCCCGCGGCCTCGAGCTCCTGCAGCATGGGCGTGGCGATGGCCTCGATCTCGGGCACCACCAGCATCGGGCGCTCGCGTTCGATCAGCGCCTTGAGCTGGGCCGGGTCGCTCATGGCGATGGTGTGCGCGCGGTGCGCCACCTGGTGGCCGGGCGCGTTCTCGTAGCGGTCGACCGCGATGGTCTCGACCCCCAGGCGCTGCAGCGCGATCAGCACCTCCTTGCCGAGTTCGCCGCTGCCCAGCAGCATGACTTTGGTGGCCGAGGGCGACAGCGGCGTGCCGAGCGTGGTCATGGCAATGTCCTTGAAAGCAGAAGAATCAGATCGCGGTGCCCATGGCCTCACCGAGCCGCACCGGCCGCGCGGGCGCCCAGTCGGGGTGGAAGGCGATGGTGTCCTTGGGCCAGAGCAGCACCACGGTGGAGCCGAGCAGGAAGCGGCCCATCTCGGCGCCGCGATCGAGCGCCACCGGTGCATCGGCATAGCGCCAGGTGCGCACGCCGCCGGGCCGCGGCGGGTTCACCACGCCGTGCCACACGGTGGCCATGCTGCCCACGATGGTGGCGCCCACGAGCACCAGCACGAAGGGCACGGTGCGCCCGCCCACGGGCATGTCGAAGTGGCAGACCACGCGCTCGTTGCGCGCGAACAGGCCGGGCACGCCCGCGGCGGTGGCCGGGTTCACCGAGAACAGCTCGCCGGGCACGTGCACCATGCGCGTGAGCGTGGCCGCGGCCGGCATGTGGATGCGGTGGTAGTCGCGCGGGCTCAGGTAGATGGTGGCGAAATCGCCGTCTTCGAAGGCCGCGGCCGCGGCGGCGTCGCCGCCCAGCAGGGCCGTGGTGCTGTAGTGGTGGCCCTTGGCCTGGAAGATCTGGTCGCGCTGGATGCGGCCGAACTGGCTGATCGCGCCGTCCACCGGACACACGAAGTCCGCATCGGCCAGCGGGCGCGCGCCGGGCTTGAGGGCGCGCGTGAAGAACTCGTTGAAGCTCGGGTAGTGCGCCGGATCGGGGTCGTCGGCCTCGGCCATGTTCACGCCGTAGCGGTCGATGAAACGGCGGATGACCCAGGTGGTGATCGCCCCGCAGCGCGCGCCGGCGAAAGCGCCCGCCAGGCGGGTGAGCGCCCCCTTGGGCAACAGGTATTGGAGACGGACGGCCAGCGACATGGCGCAGGATTGTAGGAGCCCGCCTTGGTGCCACCGGGGGTATGGGGCCACGGGCACAATGCCGGCCATGACGCAACCCCTGTTCGAGGTCACGGACCTCGTCAAGCGCTACGGCGACGCCACGGTGGTCAACGGCCTGGGCTTTCGCATCGACCCGGGTGAGTGCCTGGGCGTGATCGGCCCCAACGGCGCGGGCAAGACCACCACCATCAAGATGTGCCTGGGCCTGACCGCGCCCGACGCCGGCCGCATCACGGCCTTCGGGCTGGACATGCCGCGCGACGCGCTCGCGATCAAGGCGCGGCTCGGTGTGGTGGCGCAGATGGACACGCTGGACCCCGACTTCAACGCCGAGGAGAACCTGCTGGTCTACGGCCGCTACTTCGGTCTGGCCGACGCGGCCATCCGCGAGCGCATTCCGCGCCTGCTGGAATTCGCAGCACTCACGCACAAGGCCAAGGCGCGGCCGGGCGAGCTTTCAGGCGGCATGAAGCGGCGGCTGTCGCTGGCGCGCGCGCTGGTCAACGACCCGCAGCTGCTGCTGCTCGACGAACCCACCACCGGCCTCGACCCGCAGGCGCGCCACCTGATGTGGGAGCGCCTGCAGCTGCTGCTGCAGCAGGGCAAGAGCATTCTGCTCACCACGCACTTCATGGACGAGGCCGAGCGCCTGTGCTCGCGCCTGCTGGTGCTCGACCACGGCCGCAAGATCGCCGAAGGCCGGCCGCGCGAGCTGATCGCGCAGCACCTCGAGCCCGACGTGGTCGAGGTCTACGGCCCGGGCGCGCTCGACATCGCACAACGCGACGAGCACGCGGCGCTGCGCGCGCTGGCCTCGCGCGTGGAGGTCAGCGGCGAGACCGTGTTCCTCTACACGGCGCAGGCCCAGCCCATCCTGGCCGCGCTGGCCCACCAGCACGCGCTGCGCACCCTGCACCGCCCCGCCAACCTCGAAGACCTGTTCCTGAAACTCACCGGTCGCCAGATTCGCGAAGATGGCTGAAACCATGGCATCCATTGCTTCCAATCCCTGGTCGCCGCCGCGCCTGTCGCGCCGCTGGTGGCCGGTGTTCCTGCGCAACCTGCTGGTGTGGCGCAAGCTCGCGCTGCCGAGCGTGGTGGCCAACATCGCCGAGCCGCTGATCTGGCTCGTGGCCTTCGGCTACGGCCTGGGCGCGCTGGTGGGCACGGTGAACATGGCCGGCCCCGGCGGCACCGTGGCCGTGCCCTACATCCTGTTCCTGGCCAGCGGCAGCATCTGCATGAGCGCCATGAACGCGGCCACCTTCGAGGCCCTGTACTCGGCGTTCTCGCGCATGCACGTGCAAAAGACCTGGGACGGCATCCTCAACGCCCCGGTGAGCCTGGACGACGTGGTCCTGGCCGAGATGCTGTGGGCCGGCTTCAAGGCCTTGTTCACGGTCACGGTGATCATGCTGGTGATGCTGGGCCTGGGCATCACGCACACGCCCAAGCTGCTCGTGGCCTGGCCGGTGCTCTGGGCCACGGGCATCACCTTCTCGTGCATCGCGCTGGTGTTCAACGCCCTGGCCAAGGGCTACGACTTCTTCAGCTACTACTTCACGCTGGTGCTCACGCCCATGATGTTTCTGTCGGGCGTGTTCTTCCCGCGCGAGCAGCTGCCCGCGCCAGTGCTGCTGCTGTCCGACCTGCTGCCGCTCACGCACGCGGTGCAGCTGGTGCGTCCGCTGTTCATGGACCAGTGGCCCACGAACGCCGTGCTGCATCTCGCCGTGCTGGTGGTCTACGCGGTCGCGGCCTTCTGGCTCGCGCTCGCGCTCACGCGCAAACGCTTCGCGCGCTGAGGCCCTGCCTCGGCCGCGCCTGGCCAGTCGGGCTAAGGCGCGGTTTACCCCGCGCGGCGGATAGGCGCCGCCGCGCCGTGTCCGGACACTGTGAGCCGTTCACGGACACAGGCGGCGGCATGAATGGCTTTCAAAAGATCGTGTGTGCGGGGGCCATGTGCGGCCTCGTGGCCTGCGGCGGCTCGCCCGGCGGCGGCGGCGAGGGCACCGCGACACCCGACCCCGGCACCCCGGCCAGCCACACGCTGACGGGCCACTGGATCGACCCCAACAACGGCACGGTGCTCATGGTCACGCCCGACGGCCTCGGTTACGGCGTGCTGCACACCGGCGCGGACGCGACCCTGGTGCGCGGCACGCTCACGCTCACGGGCACCACCCTGCCGCTGCAGCCGCTCGATGCGGTGAACGCCAGCGGCGAATCGAACCAGCGGCAGCTCACGGTGCAGGGTGGCCTGCAGCCCTCGGGGGCGCTGGCGTTCGACGTGAGCGATCCCAAGGGGGTTGGCGGTCCGGTCACGCTGGTGGTCGACACCGCGTACGAACCGCCGCTGCCATTGGCGCAATGGGCGGGCAGCTACGTGGGTGCGGCGCAGGTGGCGGGCCTGCAGGGCGAATGCCTGCTCGAGCTCGACGCCAACGGCGGTCTGACGATGAGCAACACGCCGACCGTGGGGGATGTGGCTTGCGACGCCACCGGCCGGCTGGACGACGTGGCGGGCGCGCCGTCCCTCAAATCCTTCAAGCTCTGCTTTGCGGGCACGGGCTGCAATCTCAGCGACAACCCTTCGTTCGAAGGGCTGGCCCGACTGGCCGGCGCAGCGCCCTCGCCAACCGGCCCGCGGCCCTTGCTGACCCTGGTGGGCATGGATCTCGACGCCCAGAACGGGCTGCTGATCGAGGCCCGGCCCTGAAGGGCGCGGACGTTCAGTGAACCGCGCTCAGGCCCGGCTGGGCGTCGGCGTAGGCCTCGACGCCGCTGTCCATGAATTCCTCTTCGTCGATCGCCGCGTCGAATTCGCGGATCGTGGTGTTGAACAGCGTGGGGATCAGCGGCTTGTCCAGCGGGCGGCACACCCGGCCAGCCAGGCTGCGAAGCGGCTTGCTCTCTTCCATGGCGCTGATCACGGCCTCGGGGTCGAGCATCATCACGAAGGGGTTGGTGCGGTGGGCAAACGGGTTCATGGCGCGGTCCTGGGAAAAGAAGGTGTCACAAGGCGTGTTTCGATGGAAACAAACTGTATAGACGCGACCCCGCCGGGTTAAGTCGGTGCTTTGCCATGCAACGTGTAGGAAATTCCCCGACATCCGCAGGGAACTTCCCTATGCGCCGTTCGTGACGGATGTCACGGTCCGTGCCGCAGAGCCTCCACGCTCGACCGCACAACCGCCTCCACGCTGCCGCTGTCCTGGTAACGGGCGCGCAGGAAGCTCGCGTGGTTGCCCACCCGGGCCGCGGTGCGCTCGATCTCGTCGAGCGCCGCCAGGCTGTTGAGGGCCTGGGCGTGCGGCGTGATCACGCGCAAGGTGGCCAGCACGTCCTCGCGGATGCTGATCGACTCGCGCGTCTTGGGATTGACCATCATGCCGTCGAGCCCGAAGCGGCAGGCCTGGAAGCGGTTGTAGGTGTAGACGAGGTAATCGTCTTCTTCGGGCGGGGGTTCGGTGCGCAGCAGCAGGTGGCGGCACAGGGCCTGCAGGTAGCAGGCCAGGCCGGCCGCGCGCTCCACCGTCAGCGGCGTGTCGCACACGCGCAGCTCGATGGTGCCGTACTCGGGCTTGGGCCGGATGTCCCAGTAGAAGTCCTTCATGGACTTGACCACGCCCGTGCTCTCCATCTTGGTGAAGTACACGTTGGCGAACTCTTCCCAGCTCAGCACGAAGGGTGCGCGCCCGCTCAGCGGAAAGGCGAACACCGAGTTCAGGCGCGCCGAGTCGAACAGCGTGTCCACGCCCTGCGAGAACGGCGACGAGGCCGACAGCGCGATGAAGTGCGGCACGTAGCGGTTGAGCGAGTGCAGCAGGAACAGCGCTTCGTCGGGCGAGCTGCAGCCAATGTGCACGTGCTGGCCGAACACGGTGAACTGTTTGGCGAGGTAGCCGTACAGCCCCGAGAGCTGGTGGAAGCGCGGCTTGGCGAAGATGCGCTGCTCGAACCAGCGCTGGAACGGGTGCGTGCCCCCGCCCGCCAGTTCGATGTTGAGGCGGTCGCCCGCGCCCACCAGGGTGTCGCGGATGTCCTGCAGCTGCTTGAGCAGGGGCCCGTGCTCGGTGTGAACGCCGGTCGCGATCTCGATCATGCTCTGCGTCATCTCGGGCGTGACGGTGCCCGGGAAGGGCTTGCGCGCGAGCAGGTCGAGCAGGTCGTTGGCGCTGCTGGAGAGGTCGTGGTCGTAGCTGTTGACGAGCTGGAGTTCGAGCTCCACGCCCATGGTCAGCGAATCGGAGGCCTTGAAGGTTTCCAACGGCATGGGGGCATCACTCCTTGGTCACGTGGGTTTCGTTCGCGGCCATCAGCGAACGCTGCGTGACGACGGGGCCGAACAGCTCCTGCAGCAGCATCATGCCGGCCAGGGCCGCCAGCACCTGCACCGCGGGCTCGAAGCCGTAGAGGCGGGTCTGCTCGATGAGCAGGATGGCGAAGGCCGACATGGGCGTGAGCGCCAGGCCGGTGAGCACGCCCTTGCGCTCCGAAATGCCCGACAGCCGTGCCGCGGCCAGGTTGCACAGCACCTTGGTGACGGTGCGCGCGAGGATCAGCACCACGCCGAGCACGAAGGTGTGGGTGACGTCGGTCCAGGTGAGCAGCGAGGCGATGTAGACGAACAGGAACACCGAGAGCATGTCGCCCGCGGTGCCGAAGTCGCGCTGCGCGCTCGAGAGGTGCACGCGGCGCTCGCGCGCCACGATGCCGAAGGTGAGCGCGGCCAGCAGCGGCGACAGCATGAGGCCGTAGGCCGCGGTGGTGAGCAGCACCACCGCGAGCGCGAACACCACGGTCACGCCGCGCTCGTGCGCGCCGCGCAGCCGCAGCATCCAGGACACGGCCACGCCCAGCAGGCCGCCCACGGCGATCGAGGTGCCCACCACGTGCACGCTGTTGAAGGCCGCGAGCACGAAGTCGCCCGAGGTGGACAGCGTCCAGTAGGCCACCACCAGCTTGAGCGCCAGCACCGACATCAGGCAGTTGATGGCGCACAGGTGCAGCACGCGCTCGGTGGCCTGCCCGGTGCTGCGCAACTCGTTGGCCACGCGCAGCACGCCCGCGGGCGAGGCCGAGATGGACAGCGAAGCGATGATCAGGCGGTGGTCGACCGGCAGCGCGAACCAGCCCGACACCCAGTACACGACACCGAAGGTGGCCAGCGACTCGACCACGCCCAGCACCAGCACCCAGGGGTTGTGGCGGAACCAGCGCAGGTTCATGCGGTAGCCGAGCTCGAACAGCACCAGCGCGAGCGCCACGTTGGCCAGGAAGGGCAGGCCCGGGATGT
>VFQP010005432.1_pt1 | contig 11128 bp, 17 predicted proteins | sample 3512351 | NCBI WGS metagenome assembly VFQP01 (sample SAMN10412372, study PRJNA504923) | tailings metagenome | isolation source: Relicate 1 Philex TSF1 revegetated site | place: Philippines: Tuba, Benguet | collected 2017-08-29
GCAGGGCTCGGCGGTGGTGCAGCACCACCGGCAGCAGCACAGCAGGCGGGCCGTGCAGGTGGACGTGGGGCAGCTGCTCGACGCATGGGCCGGTGCCAGGTTGTGATGGAAGCGACAGCTCGCTTTTCAAAACACTTGCTGCTGCGGCAGGGGCGCAAGGCCCGCAAAACCTGATTTGTGCAGACCTAGTGCAATCCGTAGACCGCTCGTGTGCGACTCGAACGCTTTCCCCTCTTTCGGCGCGCGATGCGGCCAAGTCAACATTTACGGCAGAGCGAGCGGCGAGGCGAACAACACCTGTGAAGCGTGACGAGTACAAGTGATATGTCAGTGTTCGGCCTCACCGAGCTCGGCCTCACGGAGGCGCCGGTTGAGGCAGTCGCGCCGGAGCCACCGCCTCTGGACGAGGAGGTTCGCGCTCCAGTGGCACTCGATGAAAGCAGCGCGCCGCAAGAGGAGCCTCCAGAAGAACCTCCAGCGGCTCCATTCCCAGATGCCAGCACCAATGTCCAGCTTCCAGCGGCCCTCCGGCGGAGGAGCAGGAAGCGAGCGGCCGCCCGCCCCACAGCGCCAGGGCCGGCGCAAGGCGGCGCCAAGGCGCAGGAGCCGCTCAAGCAGACGCAGGGCATGCGCGGCGTGGGTCCCCAGGCCGAGGAAGTCAAGGCGGCAGACAGCCTGGAGCAGGTGAGCGCGTGGCGCCGCGTGGCGGACCAGCCAAGGTAGCCGCGGCCCCTGCGCAGCCCTCTGAAAGGCCCTCGCTTGGCCCTTTTGTCACTGCCGCAGCTGGTGGAGGTGCCGCTGGTGAGCTGGTTCGACCTGCCCCAGCTGGACCGCACGCTGGCCTCGCTCACCACGCCCAGCGCCACCGAGCAGATGCGCGCCCAGGCGCTGCTCATCGTGCGCGGCGTGGCGCGCAACAACCCCTCCGCCGTCATCCACCGCGGCTACCTCACCATGGTGTTTGAGTGGCTGCACTCACGCAACAAGTGAGGGGGGCTGGGGTGGGGCTTGAGCTAGGTTTGCGCACAGGCGCATCGGTGCACGCTCAAGGGGCCAGCACGGGGAGAGCAGAGCGCGGGGGACCGTGCACGCAAGCAGCGGTGGAGCGCTCACGCCCAGCTCGCACGCTCCGGATGGATGGAGGAGATAGGTGCAGGCGGCCCGCGCGAGCGACGTGCACACGTGCGTGCGCCTGCCGCCCCCGCCAATCGCCGCGCAGGCTGCTGCGCCCCTGCGCCGCGGCGGCGCTGGCGGCGCTGACCAGCCAGCGCGTGGGCCGCGAGGCGCTCTTCCTGCACCGCGACGTGATGCCGCGCCTGGTGGCCATGCTCAAGTGCGGGCTCAAGTCGCTCGACGCCCAGTACGCCGCGCTGTGCCTGGCCTCCTGGTCGCTCCACCCCGCCTGCAAGGCAAGAGGCCCGACGCCCCGCCGCGCTCGCCGCATGCAGAGCCTTGCAGGGTTCCAACGCAGAGGGGCATGGAGGCCCTGCTTCCTCCTCCTCACGTGGTTGGTGCGCCTGTGCAGGAGCTGCTGGGACGCATCGGCGGCATCCCTGTGCTGGTCTGGCTGCTCAAGCAGGCCATCAGCAAGCCCACGCACGCGCAGCTGCTGGTGCTGCGGGCTGCGCAAGTGCGTGCGCGCTTCGCCTTGTGCAGAAGCACCCAGCAGCTCACGCTCGCAGCACGCTTGCGCCAACGAGCAGCGTGCCGCGGTGGACTGCGTGCGCAGGAGGGCCAGGCGGTCAGGCTGCAGGCGCGCAGCTCCCAGGAAACGGGCGATACGGGTGCCAGCCCGCGGCTGGCCGCCGCCGACGGCCGCGCGCCGCGCGAGGCGGCGGCGCTGCGCGCCGCAACGCGCGCCGCCGCCAAGGCCGGCAGGCGCGGCACGCTCATCCCCGACGCGCAGCTGCGCGTGCTGGACGCGCGGCCCGCGGCGGTGCACGCCGCCACGGCGCTGCTCAACGTGGTGGACCTGGAGCGCAACAAGCGGCTCATGCTCAAGGCGGGGCTGCCCGCCGTCATCGCCGAGGCGCTCTGCTGCCCGGTAGGGCACGTGGGCGCGGGGCGGTTGATGCCGACAAGATGCACACACACACACCGGGGCCAAAATGGCGAACCGCCATTGGTCACACGTCTGGGGGTCACACACTCTGGAGATGGTTGGGTCACGCGTCTCTGCACCTGTGAGTATGCTCTGGCTCGCATGCCTTTGTGCTGCGGGACATCTGATATGCCCGGTAGCTGGGCTCCGGCCCCGCCGAGGTATCCAAACAGATGCAAATATCACACACACACACACACACACACATGCACGTGGCTGTCGTGTTCCGCTGAACCCACCACTTTGACGCGCATCCCACGCAAGCCGCGCGTCGCGCAGCACGTTTTACGTGGCCGCCAACTCGCGCTGGTGCGGTGGCCCGCAGGTGTCGAGCGTGCTGTCGGAGCGCCTGCGGCTGCTGAGCTCCTGGCTGGGCTTCAGCGACCTGCGGGCCGCCGCGCTGGAAAAGATCATGACCGGCAAGCACCAGCACCAGCAACAGCCACAGCAACAGACAGGTGAGATGAGCCGCCTGGGGCCCGAGCCCCGTGGAACCGGGAGCTGGAATCAGAGCGTCTTGGAGGAGCATGTCCCTCCCTCGTGCTGCTGCAGGGCACGAGCGGCCAAGCGGCGACGGCGACGCGCCGGCGCAAGTGCAGCCGCTCGCCGGCGGCGACGCGGCGCAGGCGGGCGAGCCGGGCACCGACGCTGACGCCCTGACGGTGAGTGAAAGGGCGCTCTCCCACAACCACGCCCGTGCTCACTTGCGGTGCGTGGGGCCGCAGCGCGCACACAGGGGGAGGATCATGTGCGCACCCCCACGCAACTGATGGGTGGCTGCCGCAGGAGGACCCCGTGGTGCTGGCGGCAGAGCTGGGCCAGATCCTCCACGTGGCGGACGAGCAACAGCGGCACCTGGTGGAGAAGGCCGAGCGGCGGCAGCGGCGCCGGCAGCGGCAGGCCGCCCGGGAGCAGCAGCAGCGGGCACAGCAGCAGCAGCGGGCGCAGCTGGTCCTGCAGCTGCCCAACGTGGGGCGGCCCTGCGAGGGCCCCGAGGCGCTGTCCCCCTATTTGGCAAACAGCAGGGCGTCGCCCAGCAGGCAAAGGCGGGCGCCGTCATCCCTCGGGCTGGTTGACGGGGCCGCCTCCATAAGCACGCGGCCCAGCCTGAAGGTGCTGTCCACGGCGCCCTCGGCTGAGGCGCGGCACGCGCAGCTCCACCGCGTCCAGGCTGAGGAGAATAAGCGGGGGGAGGAGGAGGCGCCGGCGGGCTGGCTGCCGCGCATCGGGCCGGGGCCGCAGGCGGCGGCCCCCAACGTGCAGCGCTCGCCCAAGCCGTCTGTTGTGGCGCCACTGCCGCCGGTGCACTGAGTAACGGAGAACTCCACCCGTCGCCTTGAACCCGCACTGACGATCATCATGAGGTGCAAACGGATCGGAGCGCACGGGCTGCTGAGGATGTGTGAGGTCAGGCTCAGTCCAATGGGACCCAGCACAGAGCGCCCCAGCTCACCGGGGCCGCAGGACGCCCTCCGCCCCAACCATGCGCCCCAACCATGCGTGCCCGGAGCAGCGCGCCTATAGCACCCAGAGCGAGTGTGAGATGGAGGACGACGATGGCGGCAGCCTGCTGACCAGGCTGCACCCCTCCGTCACCTCCCAGATCCTTGCCGCGCTCGACCCGCACTCGCTGGGCGCCGTCAGCTGCGCCGCCAAGGAGCTCAGGGCGCTGTCGCTGCCTCTGGTGCAGACCGTCAAGGTGCAGAGCGCCCGCTGATGCTGATCCTTGGCGATACCTGCGTCCCCAGGCGCCCCGGGGTCACACGCGTCCACATCCCCTTGGCCAAACCGCAGGTGCCGCACGGCTGCTCGCGTAAGCAGCTGCTGGCCTTCACATGCGCTCCGTTCCCGTGCGCACGGACGCTGGTGCTCAAGGGGGACTACCCGGCGCTGCGCCCGGCCGACGTCGATGAGCTCCTCCGTGCCTGGGGAAATGCGGGGCCTCAGGCAGCAGACGCGCTATCCGTGGGCGCGGCTTCCCAGAAGCCGAGGAGGGCGTGGCACGCCGAGGCGCCGGCGTTTGTGGACGTGGGCGGCGGGCGCTTCACGTCCTTGGCGCTCAGCGAACTGCTGCTGTCTGGGCCGCTCCCCGTCTCCACAATCACAACCACGCTGTGCACGTCGTGAGTCGGGCGTGCTGCTGCGGTTGGCGGGTGGGGCCCAGCGGAGGGCGGGCGCACGCGGGGCGCCTCGCGACGCGGCTCGCAGCAGCTTCAGTCACGCAACGCTCGACCGCAAGGCTGTTGCTGGCGGCTGCCTGATGGCGCAGGTGGACGCACCTGACGGCGCTGCAGCTGCACGACACGCGCCTCACGTGCCCCATCGACTGCACCGACCCCGTGGCCATCGACTCGCTCATACGCAGGCTGTACGCGATGGAGGTGGGCAGGCACAGCAGAGGCGTTCTACTCCTTCTCCTGCTGTGTGTGTTAGGGGGGAGGTGGAGATGGCATCGATGCGAGGCACCACGACCCCCGCAGCGGAGCGTCTGTGCGGCCAGGGGGTCCAAGCGCCGATGGAGCAGCAGCCTGAAGCTTCAGTGCCCTGGCCCCACGTGTCGTGCGCCGCCCGCAGGGCAAGCCGCTGCCCCACATGACCATCCTGAGGCAGCAGGTGAGCGCGCACGAGGGCCGGCTGGACGCCAACCTCGTCGTCACGCTCAAGGTGAGAAGGAGGAGGTGGGGCCCTGGCACCGTTTTCTAGACCTTTGCGACCGGTGAACGACGCAACGTCGTTCAACCTGCCAACGGCTGCAGCAGGGCTTTTGCAGTGGTGGAGCCTGCAGCAAACGTGGACGGCGTGAGCAAACGAAGGGCGTGTGCTGCGCTTGTGCCAGCAGGTGTTTGAGGCGGCGGCTCTGCTGCCGCGCCTGGCGCACCTGGACGTGCGCTCGGCCTTCCTGCACGTGCACAACGCCGCCGTGGCCGCGCTGGGCCGCTGCGCCGCGCTGCGGCGCCTGACTCTGCAGCTGCCCGCCGAGTGGCCCTCGGTCACCGGTGCGCCGCCTCGGCTAAGGGACGGCACTAGCCCTATACTAGTTTTCTCGTATCGTATCGTATCGTGCCTAGTCTAGGGCTAGAACTGGGCCACTCTCGGCTTGAAATGCCGGTTCTCGGCTAGTTGCTAGGAGCATCGTATCGCTATAAACTCGCCGAATCGTCTCGTATAGCCCTAGAAATGTGCCTGACTAGGACTCCGCGCCGGCCCTTAGCCACGGCCCGTCACGCGTGTCACAAGGGAGGCAGCAGAGACGCACGCCCTTGCCTTCTGGCCGCCCTGTTGCGTGACGCAAGCAGCGCGCCCAAGCGGCGCCGCAATGCCAATGCACCTGTGTGGCTCGCGCAGAGCACGGCCTGGCGCAGCTGCCCCCCGGGCTGCGCTCCCTCCAGCTCATCAGCAGCCGCCCCACCCGCACCTGGAAGGCCCTCGCAGCGCACCTCGCTGCCGCCACACCCGCCCCCGCCCCCTGGCACACCCCTGCCACTGGTGCCGCCGCCTGGCCGCCCTCGCCATGGGACGCGCCCAAGCCCTCGCTGGGGGCCCAGGACCATGGCCGCAGCGCAGAGGGGTGGGAGAGTGCCGCGGCAGGTGGCGCGGCAGCAGAGGTGTGGCTAGAAGGGCCGCTGGGGGACGCCTGGTGGCGCCCCGCTTCCCCGCCGTCGCCGCCTGTCGCCGCCGCCGCCGGCAGCGGGCGGTGGGGCGGCCCCGCCGCTGCAGGCGCCGCCCACCAGCACCTCCACGGCCGCGCGCCGGCGGCGCCGGCGGGCGGGCGGGCAGGCGGGCGAGGCAGCGGCGGCGGGGGTGGCGGCGGCGGCGGTGCTGCGGCGGGGGCGGCGCGCCCGCCGGACGCGGGCCCGGCGCTGGCCGTGCTGGGCGCGCTGCGGGGGCTCAAGCTGCGCAGCAGCTGCCCGGAGCGGCCCTCCCCCGAGGAGCTGCGCACGCGGCAGGAGGTGGAGGGCGGCGACGGCGAGGTGCCCGACTCGCCGGAAGAGGTGAGTGCCCGCGCTGCTGGATACTTTTTAACGGTGATGCACGAGGGTGCTGCTCTTGGAGCCCTGGTTGCTGAGGGGCACCGCGGTCGCTCGGTGAACCCGCAGAGGCCGCCGCTCAGCGTGGTCCTGGAGCACGGAATGGGACGCGAGGGACCCTCGTTTGCCCGGCGAGACAGGATGGCGCTGTTGGTGGTGGTGCTGTGTGCGCTCGCGCTCGCAGCTGGGTGAGGCCGCGGAGCTCCAGGCCATGCTGCGGGCGGCGCCCGGGCTGCAGGTGCTGGAGCTGCACCACGCCGGGCCCGTGCTGCTGCGCGCGCTCACGCAGGCGCTCGCCGCCACCGCGCCCGGGCTGCCGCAGGTGAGCAGCTGGCTGCTCTCGCGTGGAAGGCGCTGCGGGCTGTGGAGGCTAGGCGGCGCGGCGTCCGAACCAGGACGTTCGCTTGCGCGCCTGGGGAAAGGCCGGCAGAAGAGGGAGGACTCTGGCACCTTACTGCTCACCAGCCGGGTGTCCAGTCTCTGTGGCCAAAGGATGACGCCTCGTGCTGCCGCTACTGTGCGCCTGGTCGCAGCAGGTGCCCCGGGCGCGGCTGCTGCTCTCCTGCCAGAGCCACGTGGACCCCTGCCCGCTGCTGGCCACGCCGCGCGTCGCCGCGCGCCTGGCGCTCACACTCAAGGGCGCCAGCCTGCAGATGCTCGAGGCCATCGTGCGCGCCGCAAGCGCCGCCAGCGCCGCCAGCGCTGAGGGTGCGCCAGCAGGGGCTGCCGCGCCGGCGGGCGCCATGTCGCCCGCACCGCCACCGACGCCCGGTCACGGTGCGTGCGCATGCAGCAACTTGTGCGCGCAACCCGGCAGCCTTCACCGTTGCAGGACGCTGCAGGATCGTCGCCGGGCTCCGTGGCTGATTGCGCACCATTTCGTGGCGCTGCGCAGGGGGCCTGGTGTCGCTGCACTTCCAGCGGAGCCACGAGCTGACGGACGCCGCGCTGGCGCAGGCGCTGGCTGCGTTGCCCTCTGTGCGCAGCATCACGCTCACCACGTGCCGTCAAATCACCACAGGTGCGCGCGTGGGGTCTCGCTGCCGCTTCGCGCGTCGCGGCCCGCGCCAGCCGCGCCACCTCCTGAGCTTGTGCTGCTTGTGCTTTTTGTGCTGTTTGTCGTCTCGCGCAGACATGGTGGTGCACGTGGCGCGGCTGCGGCGGCCGGTGCGGCTGCGCGTGGCCGGGTGCCGTCTCGTGTCGGCGCGGGGGTGGGAGGCGGCGGTGCTGGCGGCGCGCGGCGTGCAGGGCTGCGCGCTGGTGGACGTGCGCTACCCCAGCGAGGAGGACGTGGGGCTCGAGGTGGCGTTCGAGTGACGCCGCGCGTGCGGCGGTGAGGGTGTCGACGTGATGCAGCGGGTGTCGCGCGCGAATGTTGCAACGTTGAGGGCGACCGCGGGGGCACGCGCAAGTTGACAGAAAGGTCCGGACGCTCCCAAACAGCCCCCTCTCATCACTCACGCGCCCCAAAAAGCGCTGCTCGTGGGTCCGTGCTCCCAACGCAAGAGCCGCACGCTATGTAAACGCCTCAACGGCGCTCGTCCCCTCCGTTTGCTCAAAGACTTTGAGCACGCCGAAACCAGCGCCCATCCTGCTGCATCCTGCTGTCTGTCCCTCTCATGGCTGCGCCCTACTGCGAGGGCGGCTGCACGCCAAAGCTGGCGGCCACCAGGCGCAGCGCCTCGATGCTGCCGGGCGCCGCCAAGCACGCCACGGGCTCCTCCCGCACCACCATGCCCGCCGCCACCGCCGCCGCCGCCACGTCCTCGGGCTTGGGCTTGTCACACTTGTACTGCGCACAGCGGTGAGGCAGCAGCAGCAGGGACGGCGCGCGCAGCGGTCAGCAGCCACACCTGGCTTCGGCGTCTCTCCACCTGAGTGCGTCTGACCCCCACGGCCCCCCAGCGGGGACCCGCGCACAGCGCCAGCAACCCACGCCTGGCTTGAACGTCCCTCCACCTGGACCACACTCTTGCTGGCCTGGGATGGCGCCCTTGGCCCCGCTCGCTGCTGCTGCTCGGCGCCACGCCACCGGACCGAGCAGCGCCGCGCCCGACGGGGCGCTGTTCACACACCTGGGCGTTGAGGATGTAGAGGCGAGACTCGGCAATAGTGACGGTGTTGAGGATGCGCTTGCGGCCGCGCGTCGAGTCCAACTCGTACTCAAAGTCGTACAGGGTGGTGGTCGTGGGGGCGGCGGTGGAGGAGGAGGAGGAGGAGGCTGCTGCCGGCTGGGTGCGGGAGGACTGCCGGAGCATGGTGACGCTGATGGTGCTCTCCTGCGCCGTGTCAGTCGCGTGGCAGGGCTGCGGTTGGCGGTAAGGCGGCCTGCGGTAAGGCGCTCCCCGCGGCTGCTGAGCCTTGCCGGCCTGCCCCGGCGCAAGGCTGCTCAAATGATTGCAGATGGGAGGGCGCAAGGTTCACCTTTTTGCGCTCGGCCTCCAGCAGCCGCGTGCCCACCACGTCGACGGAGCCAAAGTCCTCGATCGACCGCACGCGCACGCGGTTCACCGTCACCCCCACCGAGGTGCTCCTGCGCGGACGCAGAGGCGGCGCGTGAGGGCATTCGATGCCTCGACACAATCTGGTGAGGTGGTGCAAGCGTGTGGATCATCAGGTGCTGCGCCGCGGCACGGCCGACCTGCGCTGCGGGTCCTCAAAGAGCACGTCGGCGCCGGCCTTGTCTTTCCGATCCCAGGCCTGGGGCACACGCAGGCTGTAGCCCTGCGCTGCGCTGACGTAGAGCTCGCCCTCACTGGCCGCGGCAGGGGGAGGGGCCAGCGCGGCGGCGGCCGCCTCCTCCGCTCTCGCCTCCTGGGGCGCAGCCGCCTGCCCCGCAGTGCACGCCACCACTGCCAGCATGCTGCTGAGCACCGCCCTCCTGCTGCTGCGCACTGGCCTGGCGCCGCCCTGGAGCGCTCTGACGTGCGCGCCATCCTCATCGTGGCGATCGCCGCGCAGGCAGTCCCGCGCGCCGCCGGCGACCGAGCCGACCAGGTGCTCCAGCCGCTGCTCATCCACGATGGCCGGGTGCGCGGCCACGATGAGCCGGCGCGAGTGGGGCTCGAGGCAACGCAGGGGCGGTGGGTGCGGAGCAGCGCTGCCATTGTGGTGGCAAGCTGCTGCGCTGCGCATCTGAGGCATGCTGCTTGTGCGGCTTGCTGAGCCTGCAGCGCTCTGGCCAGGTGTCACCGTCGCACCCCGAGGTTTGCGTACCCCGACGCCCCGGCGGCTAGGAAAGCAGGGCCTCATTCCGGCACGCCCTCGTCATCAAGGCCACTATCAGCTGCTGGCAGCAAGCGCCCTGGTCCGGATCCCCTCCTCTCGTTCACAGCTTGACGGGTGCTGGAGAGCTCATCGTGCCCAGACGCCACAGGACTCGGCAGCAGATTGCGCAGCGATCGTTCAGCGTGCTCGCTAACAGCTCGAGATGGCGATGGCGCTGCTGCGACGCTGCTTCGGCGCCGCGCAGCGCGACGACAGCGGCCCGGTCGACGCGGCCGTGGCGGACTTGCCCTTCCAGGACACAATCGCGCCTCTGCTGAGCGCCCACGGCGCGCACCCACTGGCGTGGTCCGCCATGCAGCCAGGCGTGCGCGTGCTGCTGCTCCCCGGCGTCGGCTTTGTGGCCTACGCCGCCACCCTGCAGCCCGCCTGGAGCAACGTCCTGGTGCTGGGCGACCCCGTCGCGCCCCGGCACAGGTGAGCCTCGTTCGTGTCCTGCGGCGTGGGCAGCGGCGCTACAGCACCGCCGAGCGTCCCAACGTTGTGTCACCGAGCAGGTGGGAGGAGCTGATCCGCGCCCTCGTCGCCAAGCACCGCCGCGCCACGTTCCTGTTCCTGTCGCACGAGTGCGCCCTGCTGGTCCAGTGAGTGGCCCTGCTTTGGCCAAGGAGAAGCGCGCCGGCCACCGGCGCCCTGGGGATCCCCACAGGCACCGGCTGCCTTGCCACCGCTGCCAGCACACCTGCTCGCTCCCTCCAGCCTTGCCAGTGCCCGCACACGCGTGCACAGGGCCGTGCTCAAGGGCTACAAGGTCAACTCTCTGGGCATTGAGACGCTGCTCGACGTGTCCACCTACAGCTTGGCTGGCCGCGCACGCAAGAACGTCCGCCTGGACGCGGCGCGCGCCGCACGGGTGAGCTCCTTGTCGCTGCACGCGCACCTCTCCTTGTCGCTGCACGCGCACCTCTCCTTGTCGCTGCACGCGCACCTCTCCACAGCGCACCTCAGCACAAGGCAGCAGCAGCGCTGATGCGATGCCGCCGTGCGACCGTACCCTGATGCGCCGCAGGCGGGCGTGGTGGTGGAGGAGGTGCCGCACGCGGGCCCGCACCAGGCGCTGCCGCCGGACGTGGCGCGGCAGCTGCGGGGCGTCAGCGAGGAGTGGGCGTCGGTCAAGTCGCCGGCCGCCCGCCGGTCGTGGTTTGTGCTGCGGCCGCCCATGTTTGAGCACGAGTTGCCGGGTGCGTTGGTCGCGAGGGCGCCCTCCCTCGCCGCGCGCCCATGATGCTGGGGCGAGTCTGGGGCGAGTGCGGGACACTGCCGTGGGCTGCGCGCCACCGCTGCAGGGACGCGCACGTTCGTGGCGTGGATGCCCGGCGGCGCGCCCGTGGGCAAGCATGGCCAGCCTTGCACGGGCGCTGCAGAGGAGCCGGAGGGGACCTCGCGCCTGCTGCCGGCGGACGGCCAGGCCGTCAGCGCCGACCAGGGCGTGAGCGCGAGCGCCAGCACGCTCAGCACGCGCAGCACGTCGGGGAGCAGCGGCGCGGAAGCGGCCCGCCGTGCCGTGGGCTTCCTGGTGCTGGACCCGATGCACCGGGACGGGCGGGTGGTGGGCTACAACCGCAACCTGCTCCGCACCGGCCTCGCGGCGCACAGCGGCACGCCCGCGCTGCTGACCAAGGTGCGCGTTGCTTCGACGTGGATGGCAGTCACGCGGCTCGGTGGGTGGGCGTCAGCGTGCTGAGGGGGGGGGCGTCAGCGTGCTGAGGGAACG
>VFQP010005433.1_pt1 | contig 11125 bp, 9 predicted proteins | sample 3512351 | NCBI WGS metagenome assembly VFQP01 (sample SAMN10412372, study PRJNA504923) | tailings metagenome | isolation source: Relicate 1 Philex TSF1 revegetated site | place: Philippines: Tuba, Benguet | collected 2017-08-29
GATCCGGAATGCCAGTGTTCGAGCACGCGTCCGGTGGCCAGCCAGAACGGATATTCCTTGTCCGGTGATTCCGCGGGTGGCTCATAGGGCAGGGCGAAGATCACGGCCTTGCCATCCGCGTTGCCGTAGAACTGGAAGCCGGTGCCGGCCTTCACATACGGGTCGCTGCCTTCGCGATAGCGCCACAGCGTTTCCTTGCCGTTGACCACCGGCCAGCGCAGGCCGCGCGCCTCGTGGTAGGCATCGAACGGTGCGAGGTCGTGTCCGTGTCCTCGGCCAAAGCTCGCGTATTCCTCGAACAGGCCCTTCTGCACGTAGAAGCCAAAGACCTTGGCTTCGGCATTGTTGTACTCGGTGCTGGCTTCCTTGATCGGGAACTTGTCGACATTGCCATTGCGATACAGCACCTCGAACAGCGTCTTGCCGCGCAGTTCGGGCTTTTTCGCAATCAGGTCGGCCGGCCAGACATCCTCGACCTTGAAGCGTTTCGAGAACTCCATCAATTGCCACAAATCGGAGCGCGCCTCGCCAGGGGCATCGACCAGCTGGTGCCAGAACTGCGTGCGGCGCTCGGCGTTACCGTAGGCGCCTTCCTTCTCTACCCACATCGCGCTGGGCAGGATCAGGTCGGCGGACAGCGCCGTCACCGTGGGATAGACATCGGACACCACGATGAAGTTGTCCGGGTTGCGGTAACCGGGCAAGCCTTCCTGCATCATGTTGGCGGCGGCCTGCATATTGTTGTTGACCTGTACCCAGTAGGCATTGAGCTTGCCGTCCTTGAGCATGCGGTTCTGCAGCACCGCGTGGTAGCCCACCTTGTCGGGGATGGTGCCGGCCGGCAGTTTCCAGATGCGCTCCGCTTCTTCGCGGTGCTTGGGGTTGGTGACCACCATGTCCGCTGGCAGCCGGTGTGAGAACGTGCCGACTTCGCGCGCGGTGCCACATGCCGAGGGCTGGCCAGTCAGCGAGAACGGACTGTTGCCGGGCGTGGCGATCTTGCCGGTCAACAGGTGCACGTTGTAGACCATGTTGTTGACCCACGTGCCGCGCGTGTGCTGGTTGAAACCCATGGTCCACAACGACATGACCTTGATGTTGGGGTCCGCATAGAGCTCGGCCAGCTTTTCGAGCTTGTCCTTCGGCACGCCCGACAGCTTGCTGACGTAGTTCGCGTCGTACTTCGAGACGAACTTCGCGAATTCGTCGAACGTGATCGGCTTGGCATCGGTAGGGTTGCCGGCATTCCTGGCCGCTTTCTGCAACGGATTGTCGGGACGCAGGCCGTAGCCGATATCGGTCACACCCTCCTTGAATACCGTGTGCTTGTTGACGAAATCCTTGTTGACGCGGTTGGTGCGGATGATGTGGTTGGCAATGTAGTTCAGCATTGCCAGGTCGGTCTGCGGCGTGAAGATGATCGGCAGGTCGGCCAGGTCGAACGAGCGGTGCGTGAAGGTCGACAGCACGGCCACCCGGGTCTTCGGGTGACTCAGGCGGCGGTCGGTGATGCGTGTCCACAGGATCGGGTGCATCTCGGCCATGTTCGAGCCCCACAGCACGAATGCGTCGGCATTCTCGAAGTCGTCATAGCAGCCCATCGGCTCGTCCATGCCGAACGTGCGCATGAACCCCGTGACGGCCGACGCCATGCAATGCCGGGCATTGGGGTCGATATTGTTGGAACGGAACCCGGCCTTCATGAGCTTGGACGCCGCGTAGCCTTCCCAGATCGTCCATTGGCCCGAGCCGAACATGCCTACGGCAGTGGGGCCTTTTTCCTTGAGCACCCGCTTGAACTGCTGCTCCATTTCGTCGAACGCGCGCTCCCAGCTGACCGGGGCAAACTCGCCGTTCTTGTCGTACTTGCCATTTTTCATGCGCAGCAACGGCTTGGTAAGCCGGTCCTGCCCATACATGATTTTCGAGAGAAAGTAGCCCTTTACACAGTTCAGCCCCTTGTTGACCTCGCATTGCGGGTCGCCCTGGGTAGCTACCACCTTGTTGTCGCGTACCGCGACCGTCACACCGCAGCCTGTACCGCAGAAGCGGCAGGGGGCTTTCGACCATTTCAGTTTGGTGACTTCGCTATCTGTAACGAAGTTGGCAGATCCGGCCGGCAGCGGCACGCCTGCCACCGATGCGGTGGCTGCGATGGCGGTCTGCTTGATGAATTCACGACGCGTGACTGACATCGGAGATCTCCTCGTACATCGCTGCGGCGTCTTCGTTGTGCTGATAGACCAGCGTGGCCGATATCACGCCTTCGAGCTGATGCAGGCAGGTAAGCTGGGCCACGATGGCGTGCGAGGTGGGGGCTTCCACCGTGACCACGAGCTTGCCGGCGTCGCTGATTGCGTGGATTTCGGTGCCGGTCATGGCCGCGATGGCATTGCGGACCCGCTCCAGGCTGGCTGGATGGGCGTACACCATGATGCCCGCGATATGCCACTCGTCGTCCGAAGCGACGGGCGTGATGGGGATCGGTGGTCTGGCGGGCATATGGATACCCCTTGATAGGACTGCTCTTGCAGGGTTGCAGTGTTTCAGTCTTTTTCTAATTGGCCTTTGGGCCAAGGTGCTGCCATGACGCGACGGGTCAAGCAATCCAGCGGATCAAGCGGATCAATGTGGGCTTAATGGGTGGGCGGTCCGCTGATCAACTGGCTCATCCAGACAATGAAGCCATAGCCGGCCACGATGATGACGGACAGGACCGGCACCATTACGGCGGTCAGGAACAGGAAGCTGCGCAGTTCTTCCTTCTTGCGCTGTGGGTCTTGAACGCTGCCCGATTCCATATTCCCCTCGGCTTATGAACAGCCCTGCCGGACTTTGCGCCGGTTATGCGTAAGTCATTAAAGGAACCGCAATGGCGGGTGTCAAGTCATGCACCCAGACAGGAATGCTGACAGGTTGGGCACTGACCGGATCACGATGCGGTCTGGAAGAGGGATGGGTCGACGACCGGGAATGCCATCACACCGCGATATAAATTTCTTTGAACGCGGCTTGAATAATTTGGAAAGACTGGCCGTCGACGGCTTTTGTGTTGAGTTGTGCGCATCGTGCCGCGCACGTGAATTACGAATCCACCTTGATGCCGGATTGGCTGACAAGTCCCTGCCAGACCTGCTGGTCGCGCTTGAGCAATGCGGAAAATTCGGGCGCGGTCGAGCCGCGCGGCAGCATGCCGCTGTCGACCAGCATCTTCGACCCGGCCGGCGACTTCACAATTGCCGCAATCTCGGCGGACAGCCGTTGCACCAGCGGCGCTGGCATCCTTGCCGGTGCCAGCATGCCGATCCAACCGATCGATTCGAATCCGGTAAAACCTGCTTCAGCAAACGTAGGTACGTTGGGCAGCGACGGCACGCGCTGCGACCCTAGCGTGGCCAGTACCTTGACCCGGCCGGCATCGCCGTAGGTCTTGGCCATCACCGTGGACACGAAGCTCGCCGGCAACTGTTTTGCCAGCAGGTCGCCAATGGCCGGCGCATCGCCCTTGTAGGCCGCGTGCACGATACTGACGTTGGCCTTGCGCTTGAGCAGTTCACCATACAGGTGACCGGTGGACCCGACCCCCAGGCTGCCATACGCCGATCCGGGGTTCTTGCGCGCCCATTCGACGTATTCGGCCAGTGTGCTTGCGGGCGTGGCATCGCTGGCTACGAATACCTGGGCGGCGTCGGCAACCAGCGAGAGCGGTTCAAAGTCGGTCAGCGGGTTGTACAGGGGCTGCGGCTGGATCAGCGGGCTCTGGATCAGCGCGGTATTGGTGAACAGCAAGGTGCGGCCATCGGGTGCGGCGCTTGCCACCGCTGCGGCGCCAATCATGCCAGCCGCGCCGGGCCGGTTATCGACCACCACGGTGGTCTTCAGCGCCGCGCCGAGTTTGTCGGCAATGAAACGCGTAATGGCGTCGGTCGAACCACCGGGCGGGTAGGGCAGTACGATGCGGATCGGGCCGGCAACCGGAGCCGGCTGTGCGAGCGCATGGCGCTGCAGGGCGAAGCCCCCCAACGCGGCCGCGGACAGTTTCAGAAGGCTGCGCCGCTTTGCATTCATGTCGTGTCTCCTGGTTGCCGTTCCGGTGGTCCGGAATCGCATACGTGGTTAGTTCCTGCATTAGTCGTTTGCCATCAGTCGGCGCTGGCGTCCGGCTCGAACTGCTTCTGCAACTCCACCTTCCTGACCTTGCCGGTGGCGGTCATCGGCAATTCCGGTACGACGCGGATCTCCGGCACCTTGTAGCTGGCCATGTGCTGGCGGCACCAGGTCAGCAGGTCCTGCGGTGAGGTGCCATCGTGTTCGGGGCGCAGCCGGATAAAGGCCACGGGGACCTGGCCCTTTTCGGTGTCGGGGCGCGCGACTACCGCCGAGCCGAGCACGGCGGGATGGCGTCCGAGCAGGACTTCGAGTTCCGACGGGAACACGCTCATGCCGCGTACCTTGATCATTTCCTTGCGGCGGCCAAGGAAATGCAGGTAGCCATGTTCGTCATATGCGCCAATATCGCCGGTGTGGAACCAGCCGTCGCGCAGCGCTTCGGCTGTGGCATCCGGGCGGCCCCAGTAGCCCTTGAGCAGTGACGGCGTGTTGACCACGATCTCGCCTTCCTCGCCGATCGGCAGCAACGCACCGGTCTCGAAACTGCAGATCCGGATGCGCGTGCCCGGAACGGGCAGGCCGACGAAGATCGGGCGACCGTGCAGGTCCATGTCGTCGGTCTGCATGCCGACCGTGAAGGTGTCGCTGGTGTGCGTTTCCGTCATGCCCCATGCGCCTTCGGCCAGGATGCCGCCGGTCAGCGCCTGCCATTGCCGGCGCAGGTCCACGGTGAGCTTGCGGATAAACGACGCCACGCGTGTATGTTGCAGCGAACGCAGGTCGTAACGTTGCAGCTCGGGATGCTGCAGCAGCTCGACCACGCTGTCGACCACCATGAATGTGCGATTGACGCGATAGCGGTCCACCGCCGCCATCACGGCCACGGGGTCCCAGCGCGCCAGCAGCACCAGCGTGGCTCCGCTGAAAACTGGGTAGACCAGACCAAGGTTCTCACCTGCGATCCAGAACATCGGCAGGAAGTTAAGCATCACGTCGGATGATGGACGTGCCGGCGCCAGATCGGCCGCGCTGCTGCTGACTGCCAGCGATGCCGCGGCGGTGTAGATCATGTCGCGCTGCGTATGCATGCAGCCCTTGGGCATGCCGGTGGTGCCGCCGGTGTAGTTCAGTGCGGCCAATGCATCGAGATCGATCCGCACATCGCGGACGTTGCCGGTGCAGAGTCGAATCGCGGGCATCAGGTCGATCGTGCCCGGATATTCGGTCGGCGATGCGTCGAGCCCCGGCGGGATGGGCAGCGTGGGATGCGCGGGCAGGAACTCGCCGGCCGAGGTACGAAACACCGTTTCCACGCGGGTCTGCGCTTTCACGGTCATCAGCAGCGCCACGAGCGTGTCGAGCGCGATGACCGTCGTGGCGCCGGCATCGTTGAGCTCATAGGCAAGCTCGTGCTCCTTGAACAGCGGATTCACAGGTACATAAACGGCGCCGAGCTTCAGGATCGCATAGAACACGATATGAAACTGCGGACAGTTGCCGAGCAAGACCGCTACGCGCTCGCCCGGTCCGATGCCATGGCCGCGCAGCAGTTCGGCACAACGCTCGCTCAGGTCGTCGAGCTCGGCGTAGCTGAGCTCGGTGCCGTAGTAGACCAGTGCCGGGCGTTCGGGCTGGATGCGGGCCCATGCGCGCAGTGATTCTCCAAGGCTGACTTCGCCGTGCGGATAGTGCGGGGCGGTGGGCACGCCGGCGGGCCAGATGCGCCGATGCCGCGCGTCAAGATCGGCGAAGAATGCAGTGTCTTCCATCGTGTCTCCAGGCGACGTCCATCTTTTCTTCTGGAAACAATGTACGGTGCCTGCGACAACATGCCAGCAACGTTGCCGCAAGTTTCATGGCAATCATGCATCGGCTCTATATCCGGCAAGACGGCCGTCTAGCCTTTGGCGATTCGTTGCGCCGCAGCGATAAAGTGCTGGACATGGCGGTCGTCCGGGTCCTGCGAGGTTGCCAATGCAATGCCGATACGCGTGGCCGGGCGCGGGCTTGACAGGCGCAGGAAGCGCACACGCCGATTGGTGTAGCGCGCGGTAACGCCCGGTACCAGTGCCACACCAAGGCCACTTTCGACCAGGCTCACGATGGTTTGCACCTGTACGGCTTCCTGCGTGATGCGCGGCACGAAACCGGCTTGCTGGCACAGCAGCATGGCCACGGCCCGCAGGTTGGGCACGTCTGCCGCCGGATGCATGATGAATGGTTCATTGGCCAGAGCCTTGAGCGCGATCGCGTCGCGCGCCGCATACCGGCTGTCGGCAGGCACGGCGGCGACGAAATTGTCCGATTCGAGTGGCAGTAACTGGAATGGGCCGCTGTTCAGGATGGGAAACCGGACCAGCCCGGCATCGAGTTGGCCGCGTTCGATCCGGTCCAGGATTGCTGCAGAGGTGGATTCATGCAGGATCAGTTCGATCCCGGGATGCGCGCTGCGGAATGCCGGAATCAGGCGCGGCAGCAATGCATAGGTGGCTGAACCGACAAAGCCGATGCGCAGCGCACCGCGTTCGCCATGGGCCGCGGATTGTGCGGCGGCACGTGCTTGCCCGGCGTGGAACAGTGCCCGCCGTGCGTCAGCCAGGGCAGCCTCGCCGGCCTGGGTCAGCCGCACGCCGCGCGTAGTGCGGACAAACAATGGCGTGCCCAATGACGCTTCGAGCTTGCGAATCGAGATCGACAGTGGCGGCTGGGCCATATGCAGCCGTTCGGCGGCACGGTGGAAGTTGCCCGTTTCGGCAAGCACAACGAACTGCTGGAGTTGACGCAAGTCCATGGCGATATTCAAACGATATCAGTTCCTAAAAATCTAATATTAGACGCATCGGGCGCGGTGCATTACGCTGTTTCCCCATGAGAGGCCAAAAGACATCAACATAAGACCTCAACATAAGGCATCAAAGGAGACCCCGAGTGCTGCCCCTGTCCGGTATCCGAGTAATCGACCTGTCGACGGTCGTGATGGGCCCCTATGCCAGCCAATGGCTGGCCGACCTGGGTGCCGAGGTCATCAAGGTGGAAACGCCTGAGGGCGATTCCACACGCCGTACCGGCCCTTCGACCGAAGAGGGCATGTCGGCCATTTTCCTGGGCGTGAACCGCAGCAAGAAAAGCGTGGTGCTGAATCTGAAGCAGTCAGCCGCGCAGTCCGCGCTGCACCGGCTGCTGGATACCGCCGACGTGTTCCTGCACAGCATGCGGCCGCAGAAGCTGGGCAAGCTCGACCTGGACCCGGCAAGTGTGATGGCGCGTCATCCGCAACTGGTCTACGTGAGCCTGCTCGGGTTTGCGGAGGATGGCCCCTATGGCGGGCGTCCCGCCTATGACGACATCATCCAGGGGTTATGCGGCAATGCGGCGCTGATGGCCGCGCAGACCGGAACCGTGCGCTACTTCCCGACGATCTCGGCGGACAAGACCAGCGGACTGGTGGCCGCGTTGTCGATCTCGGCCGCGCTGGCTGGCCGCGAACGCCAGGGTGGCAAGGGCGGTCTGGTCGAAGTGCCGATGTTCGAATCGATGGTGGCGTTCAATATGGTCGAGCATCTTTACGGGCAGCATTTCGATCCGCCGCGCGCCACGGCCGGCTATCCGCGCGTGCTGGCGCCGCTGCGCCGGCCGTACCAGACCGCGGACGGCTATGTCTGCATGATGCCGTACACCGATGCGCACTGGCGCGACTTCTTCCAGGCCGCAGGCCGGCACGATCTGGCCGGCGATGCACGCTTCACCAATATTGCCGCACGCACGCGCCATATCGAGACGCTTTACGAAATCACCGGCGAGCTGGTGCGCGAACGCAAGACAGATGAGTGGCTTGCGCTATGCGAAACCTTGCAGATTCCGGTGGCCCGTGTGAATGGCCTCGATGAACTGGTAGACGACCCGCATCTGCGCGCAACCGGATTCTTCGACCAGGTCAATGATCCCGCCATGGGCACGTTGCGTTTTCCCGGTGCGCCGGTGCGCTTTGGCGGAGAACGGGCCCATGCCGCCGTGCCGCCACGGCTCGGCGAGCATACGCGCGAAGTACTAGGCAGCATCGGGCTCAGCGACGACGAGATCGCGGCGCTGGGCTGATTCCACTTCGATACCACGGAGACGACATGACTGATACACGGCCGCAACGGCTCGGGCAGGGCTTCTATTGGCAGGACATCCGGGAAGGGCAGGTATTTGACACGTTCCGACGCACGGTAACCGAGACCGACCTCGTCAACTTCATCTCGGTGACGGGCATGCTCGAGGCGATCTTTATCGAAGAAGGGTATGAGGTGGGCGCCATCAAGGGGCGACCCGTGCCGGCCGCACTGACGTACTCGCTGATCGAGGGTTTTATCCTGCAGACCATGATCCAGGGTACCGGATTGGCCATGCTCGAATTGACGCAGAAGATCCTCGGGCCCGTGCTGGTGGGCGACACCATCCACGCACGAATCACGGTCACCGGTATCCGTCCCACTTCGAAAAGCGGACGCGCGGTGGTGGATTCTTCGATCGAAGTCTTCAACCAGCGTAACGAGACCGTGATGACCTATACGGCGCGTCGGTTGCTGGCAGGCAGGCCTGCCATCGCAGTTTGAACTGCCGGCGCTCTCCCCCGCTCCGGTCTCCCGCTCGCGGGAGACCGGAGCGGGTTGAAGTATTTTTCGCCACGACGCCTGTTGAGGAGCCGGCCTTGCGTTCCCTGTTTGGCACTTTCGCATTGACCACCTTGCCGCCCGAGGCTGCGGCGTTCCGGGGCGAGGTCAAGGCATTTCTCCGCGATCATCTTCCCGCACTGCCGCCGGATGCGCGCGCGCGTTCGTGGATGGGATTCGACGCGAGCTTCAGCCGTGCGCTGGCGCAACGCGGCTGGGTCGGCATCACGCTGCCCGCGCAGTATGGTGGGGCGGGACTCGATGCGTTCGCGCGTTTTGTGCTGGTGGAGGAGTTGCTGGCATGCGGGGCGCCCGTGTCGGCGCACTGGATCGCGGACCGGCAAAGCGGCCCGCTGATCCTGCGTTACGGCAACGATGCGCAGCGCGCGTTCTATCTTCCGCGCATCTGCCAAGGCAAAGCGTTCTTCTGCATCGGCATGAGCGAGCCCAATTCCGGCTCGGACCTGGCCAGCGTGACCACGCGCGCCAGGCCGCAGCCCGATGGCGGATGGCGGCTGAACGGCCGCAAGATCTGGACTACCAATGCCGATCGTTGCCATTACATGCTGGCGCTGGTGCGCACCTCCGGAGAGACCGGTGATCGGCAGAGGGGCTTGTCGCAGGTGATCGTCGACCTGTCGGCACCAGGCGTCACGGTGCGTCCGATCCACGATCTGGCCGGCGATGCGCATTTCTCGGAGGTCAGTTTCGACGATGTCCGCTTGCCGGCTGACGCATTGATCGGCCACGAAGGCGCTGGCTGGGAGCAGGTCAATGCGGAGTTGGCGTTCGAGCGCAGCGGGCCAGAGCGGCTGTATTCGAGTGTGGTGTTGCTTGATACATGGATTGCTGCGCTACGTCGGCTACCTGCCGTGCAGCGGGATACCGTGACGATCGGGCGGATAGTCGGTCGTCTTGCCGTTTTGCGCGCGATGTCGCTGGCTGTGACGGCCCGGCTCGCGGCAGGCGAGAGTCCGCTGGTGGAGGCCGCGCTGGTCAAGGACCTCGGCACTGAACTCGAACAGTCGATCGGGGCGCTGGCCGAGGCCGCGCTCGGTGATGATGCGGAACTGGCCGCTGATGCCGACCTGTATCGGACCGCGGCCTACGTCAGCCAGATATCGCCGACGTATTCGCTGCGCGGCGGTACGCGCGAGATCCTGCGCGGGATGATTGCGCGTGGGCTGGGCTTGCGCTGAACTGGAGGCTGCAATTGGAAAACGTCTACTCGGACGCGCTGGAAGCGGTGCTGCGCGACCATTGCACGCCGGCGGTTGTGCGTGAACTGGAGCGCGGCGCGGATACCGCCGCGCTATGGAAACCACTGCAGGAGAGCGGCTTCGTTGACAGCCTGTTGCCCGATATGGGGTTGGGGTTGTCCGAGGTGCTGCCCATGCTTCTGACGATGGGGTATTACGCGTTGCCAGTGCCGCTGGCACAGTCGATGTTTGCGCGCGCCGTGCTGCACGCTGCGGGCATGACGCCACCTGTCGAGCCGATTGCGCTGGCAAGTTTCGAGGGACAACCGCGCACGCATGTTGCCGATGGGGCTACGGCGACCTGGTTCCTGGTGCAGCAGGGCGACAAAACGGGGCTGATGCATCGCGACGCGGCCGAACTCGCGCCAACGGGCATCCACGGCGATCTCACGGTCAGTCTGGCCGGCGCGCCTGTTTCGACGTTTGCATTGCCCGCCGGTGCGCTGCGTACGATTGGGGCGGCCGTGCACGCGGCACAGATGGCGGGCGCGATGGCGCGCGTCTTCGACCTGACGCTGCAATACGCCAATGATCGTGAGCAGTTCGGTCGCCATATCGGCAAGTTCCAGGCCATCCAGCACCAGATCAGTGTGATGGCCGAGCACGTGGCGGCCGCGCGCATGGCCGCACAGATTGCCTGTTGTGCGCAAGGCTGGCAGCCCGATCGCATGCAGGCGGCGATCGGCAAGTTCAATGTGTCCGAAGCGGTGACGCCGGTGACATCGATCGCCCATGCCGTGCATGGCGCGATCGGCATTACCGCGGAGTACGATCTGCAGTGCTACACAAGGCGTCTGCATGCATGGCGCATGGCCGACGGGTCCGAGCGGTACTGGGCACGCGAGATCGGCGCAGTGGCGTGCCAGTCGGACGGTGGGGCGGTGGATTTGATGCGTGGATGGAGTGGCGAGACGATCTAAGACGATCCAAGTGCTACGCCCTCTGCCCCAACCATCTCACGCCGTGCGGGAGAGGGGAGCCTGTGACTCCTAAAATTCAAACGTCGTCAGTAGCGACACCTGGCGCGCGTCGCCGATTGCCACGTTGAGCTGGTTCACGGCCGACGGGTAGTACACGCGGTTGAACAGGTTTTTGGCATTG
>VFQP010005434.1_pt1 | contig 11124 bp, 12 predicted proteins | sample 3512351 | NCBI WGS metagenome assembly VFQP01 (sample SAMN10412372, study PRJNA504923) | tailings metagenome | isolation source: Relicate 1 Philex TSF1 revegetated site | place: Philippines: Tuba, Benguet | collected 2017-08-29
GTGTTGCTGCAAGCGCAAGCCCCTCTTGAGCTGTTGGTGGCAGGGGTGCACGAGATGGAGCTGCGCGCGGCAGCAGGCTTCAACGCGATGGCGATGCGAGCGCACTGAGCAGTAGCTAGCGCGTGCGATATGGCCTCGCGCGAGCCAGCAGGCGCGCGGCCGCTCGTGCTGCTCGTCTTGCTGCTCGGCTGTTCAGCAACAGCAAAGGCAGCCGGATCCGCAGCGCAGCAGCAGAGAGCCAGGTCCTCCGCAGCGGCATCTGCCGCAGGGTCCATCCACTCCTCTTCCTCGGGAGGCGGCGTGTGGCTGCCGCGCTCGTGGAAGGCGCTGCTCGCGGCGCTCGGCGCAGACAAGGACGTGTGGCACTGGCTCTGGCAGCCTGGGGGCCATGATCAGCACGGCGCGCCGTCGCCGTCCCTGCACGCGGCCCGTCCTGATGACGAGGACGCGCCCAGCAGGGGCATGGTGGCGGGACCGCCCCGGCGCTCATCGCAGGCCGCCCCTACAGCCAGGGGCAGCAGCAAGCAGGGCGCCGGCAGCAAGCCATGGCAGCAGCAGCACGGCAGCGCCTCTGGACAGCATGGCAGCCACTGGGAGGATGGCGGTGAGCAGCAGCAAGCGAGGGCGGGCGCGGCGCACAGCGGCAGGCCGGGCGGCTTTGTGGTGGTGTTCATCGCGGACGAGGCGGTGATGCAGTCCCACGCGGGCCAGGTCTCGCACCAGGAGAAGCAGCAGTACGCGCACCACCACGGCTATCGCTTCCTGACGCACGTGCGTGCGTCCGGCCGGGGGTGCGGGGTGCGGGGTGGGGGTGAGGCGTCTGGTGGGCTGCGTCGGACGGGTGCCACGCGCCCCGGCACGCTCAAGAGCTGGTGCATTCCCTGATTATTCTTTGCCCCGTGCTGATGTGTGGTGCCCGCAGGAGCTGCTAGCGAGTGCGGTGACGTGAGCGCAGCGCTGACTGGACCGTGGGGAGGCGCCATCCCAAGGAGTCCCCACGCACCTCGTGTGTCCGAGCCGCCTCCCACGCATGACGAGGGCGCGTCCAGGGCGCACCCACCATTTCAAGACTGGCTCGCCTCACTTGCGACCAGAGCTTCCCAAACGAACAGCACAGCCCCACACAAACCCGTACACAGGTGAGGTGCGAGCTTGTGCCCACGACTCCATACACTGGCGTTGTTGCAGGCACCAGCGCTGCAGAGCCCAGCCCACATCCGACACTGGCGGCGCACGCTTGCCTCCTCCTGATGCGCGCAGGTCCACGCACACACCCAGCAGCGCAATTGCCATGTCGGGCATGGACAAGGCCAAGGAGACGGCGCAGCAGGTCGGGCACCGCGTGGAGGAGGCGGTGCAGCAGGCCACCCACCGCGTCGAGGAGGCCGTGACATGTGAGTGTACGCAGCACGCGAGGGGTCCTGCCTGCTTGGTGGTGCGGGCGGCAACAGCCTCGCCATTGCGCTGCCATGGGGGGCAGTGCGCTTCTCTCCACGCAACACGCCGCACCACAGTGACGCGCACCCTCGCTCTTCTGCTGCTGCTTCGCTCGCAGCCGCCAAGAACAACGTGGCCCACAGCGGGACCAAGGCCTCTGAGGGCGGGCACGACGCGCAGCAGCAGCACAGTGCCGCCGCAGAGACGGTGCGTGGGGACGAGGTGGGCGGCGTGCCTCCACGCAGTACGCGCCCCACCTACTCTGGTCGCGCTGCGCGCACCCCATGCCTCACCCACGCCTGCTGCGCGTGCTCCGTCTGCGCAGGGCACCAGCACCTCGCACGCGGTGGGCGAGACGGGGCAGCAGTCCGGCCAGAAGGAGAGCCTGCTGCAGAAGGTCAAGCACGCCGTGGGCCTGGGCAAGCGCGAGGCAGCGTGATAGGCCCCTTTCGTGGTCAGGAAGCTGAGCTGAGCGGCGCCCAGCGCTTCCCTGCTTCCCTGCTTGCGAGCGCGTGATGCACGAATGAGAACTTGGCCCACCCGCTGGACCGCTTGCTGGCCGACAATGTTGCTGTAGCGTCCCTGTCCTGCACGCTCTTCCTCTCTCCGCTGTCCTCTAGTGTTGCTGCAAGCGCAAGCCCCTCTTGAGCTGTTGGTGGCAGGGGTGCACGAGATGGAGCTGCGCGCGGCAGCAGGCTTCAACGCGATGGCGATGCGAGCGCACTGAGCAGTAGCTAGCGCGTGCGATATGGCCTCGCGCGAGCCAGCAGGCGCGCGGCCGCTCGTGCTGCTCGTCTTGCTGCTCGGCTGTTCAGCAACAGCAAAGGCAGCCGGATCCGCAGCGCAGCAGCAGAGAGCCAGGTCCTCCGCAGCGGCATCTGCCGCAGGGTCCATCCACTCCTCTTCCTCGGGAGGCGGCGTGTGGCTGCCGCGCTCGTGGAAGGCGCTGCTCGCGGCGCTCGGCGCAGACAAGGACGTGTGGCACTGGCTCTGGCAGCCTGGGGGCCATGATCAGCACGGCGCGCCGTCGCCGTCCCTGCACGCGGCCCGTCCTGATGACGAGGACGCGCCCAGCAGGGGCATGGTGGCGGGACCGCCCCGGCGCTCATCGCAGGCCGCCCCTACAGCCAGGGGCAGCAGCAAGCAGGGCGCCGGCAGCAAGCCATGGCAGCAGCAGCACGGCAGCGCCTCTGGACAGCATGGCAGCCACTGGGAGGATGGCGGTGAGCAGCAGCAAGCGAGGGCGGGCGCGGCGCACAGCGGCAGGCCGGGCGGCTTTGTGGTGGTGTTCATCGCGGACGAGGCGGTGATGCAGTCCCACGCGGGCCAGGTCTCGCACCAGGAGAAGCAGCAGTACGCGCACCACCACGGCTATCGCTTCCTGACGCACGTGCGTGCGTCCGGCCGGGGGTGCGGGGTGCGGGGTGGGGGTGAGGCGTCTGGTGGGCTGCGTCGGACGGGTGCCACGCGCCCCGGCACGCTCAAGAGCTGGTGCATTCCCTGATTATTCTTTGCCCCGTGCTGATGTGTGGTGCCCGCAGCTGCTGCCAGCGTGCGGCAACGTGAGTGCTGCGCAGCTGGACGCCACCGGACAACTGACGCATCACTCTTGCCTGACCAGCCTGCACCACACAGTTCACCGGTGTGTGCAATGGGGGGAGGGGGGCCTGCAACGCTCCGCGTGCGGCCTGCGGGCCCTCAACGCTAGAGCAACCTGCTCCCGGTGCGCAGGTTGCTCGACGCGCACCGGGGCTCCTGGCTCTGGTTCCTGCACGCGCACACCGTCATCACCAACCCCTACACGCAGCTGCAGCATGTGATCGCCACCAGCCTGGCGCAGCACCAGCACGCCTCCTTGCTGCTGGGCACAGCGCCCGCAACGGACGGCGAGCCAGCGGGGCTGGCTGGGCAGGCGGCGGAGCAGCAGCAGCACAAGCACCAGCACAACCAGCAGGCAGGCGGCCACCGGCATCCCGCTCCGCAGCGAGTGCAGCTGGTGCTGCCCAGCAGGTGTGCGCTCTGCACGGTGTGGTTGGCCAAGTGCGTGCGCGGCCGGCGAAGTGCGTCACCAACACGCGGATGCCGTGCGTGTGCCTGTGCGCAGGTGCACCCCGCACTTGCTCAGCAGCTTCCTCGTGCACTCGTCGCCCGCCATGCGCTCCGCCTGGTCGGCTCTGGCCGCCGCCGCCTCGACCGTGCCGGCGTCCGCAACCCCAGAACGCGCGCGCTTGTCGCCCGCGGGCACCCCAAGCAGAAGCGGCAGCAAGGCAGGGCAGGCCAGCGCCACTGCGGGGGCGCCAGCAGCAGCAGGGCCAGCGGCGGGGAGCGGGCGGCACGCGCAGCTCTTGGCAGCAGACCAAGCGAGGCACGTGGCGGGCGGCGGGCCCTCGCACGCGGGCCTGCTGGCGGGCAGCGTGGAGGCGTTGCTGCGCGTGCCTCAGCTGGCGGGCGCGCACACCTTTTACAAGTCCCTGGGCGCCACCACCTCCTCGGACGCCTGCCCCTCGTGAGTTTCCTGGCGCTGCTCGGCAGCGCTCCATCAATCAGCGTGGACCATGGTGGGAGGGCGCCTGGAGCTCACGGCGGCGACGGTGCTTGCGTCCGCGTCGCGTGCGGCGCAGGCGCGCTGCCAAGGAGGCGTGGCAGCCGGGTGACTTTGTGGCGCTGGTCTTCCCGCCCAGCGCGGCCACGTTCCAGCAGGTGAGGCCAAGGAGCCAGACGCCCCTCGACCGTTGCGAGTCCCCCACCCTGGCCACTCGCGTCACCTCGACGTGCGCCACGCCTCTCCCCGCGTCACGCAGTTCTGGGACCGCAACGCGGAGCTGCTCGACAGCCTGGGCGACCTGGGGGAGCACGACGGCGGCCATCATCAGAGCACCCACGACCACTACGCGCACGACCCCGACGACCCCGGCGGCGGCGGCGAGGCGGGGGATGCGGGGGGAGGGGAGCAGCGGGGCACGCGCGCGGCCCTGCTGGCGCCGCTGCCGCCACCGCCGCCCCCGGCGCCCGTGCTCAACTCGCTTGGTGAGCACGTGTCACCGCTCAAGGGTGGCGCCTATGCGGCGGTGCGGGTGCTGGCCCCGGTGGGCGCGGCGCTGGCCGTGGTGGTCACGGCCTACGCGCCGCTGCTGCACTGGCAGTGGGAGGCCGAGCGGGCGCGGGGCCGCAATGTGGCCCTGCTCAGCTGGCGCGCCTGGTGCTTGGACCTCAAGCTCTAGGGGATGATCCCTGCGCGCGGATCCGCGGGTGCGCTGCTGCTGCTCTTGTGCTGCTGCTCCTGGTGCAAGCCCTCCCCCATGCGTCCGTTCGCACGAGCAACAGCAGCGCAGCGTGCTCGGCAGCGTGCGTGCAGAGGTCGACCCCGTCCTCTCGAGTCCATTGCAGCAGCCAGTGCGCGCTTGCCGTCGGCAGATCCACGCGGTCGCGGGAAGTCCATCATGCAGACTCGCATGAGGACGGCGAGCTCGAGCAAGGCTTGCGGCCAGGCATCTCGCAGCAGCAGCGTGCGCCTCGTGCCCTGCAAGGCCGCCGCGCCCACGATGGAGACGAGGGTGAGCAGCTGGCGACCAGAGGGTGAAGGCACCCGCACCGGCGCCCAGCGGGCCCAAGGCGCCGTTCAGGGGGGAGGAGCTTGTCAGTGCTGCGCTCTGCTGGGCCTCACAGCGCGGATCTCGCCCTCTCCCAGCCCCCTGTGGCACGAGCTCGGCTCGTCCTTTTGCGCAGGGCATTGAGGCCGAGCAGATGCTGGACCGCACGCCCGGCTCGCTGCTCCGCGACGTGGACAGCAAGAGCAGGTGTGCGCGTCGATCCGCGAGAGGAGGGGGCCGCTTGCGGAGGGGGCGTCGTGTCGCAAAGTGTTCCGAGCCGGCTCGACACCACCTCCATGAACGCGCGCGCAGCGTCAAGGCGCGCTTCGAGAAGGTGATCCGGACCGCCCAGGACAGCATCTGCAAGGCCATTGAGGAGATTGACGGCACCAAGTTCCGGGAGGACGCCTGGGTGCGCGCGGGCGGCGGCGGCGGCATCACGCGCGTCATGCAGAACGGCAACGTCTGGGAGAAGGCCGGCGTCAACGTGTCGGTCGTCTACGGCACCATGCCCCCGGAGGCCTACCGGTGCGTGGCGCGGTGGCCAGGGGAGGGGCCGGATCCGCCCCGCTGTGTTGTGAGCTCGCAGCAGAGCTCAGCCATGCGTGCGTGCCCCTATGTCTTTAGGGCCGCCACCGCGCTGGGCGCCGACGCGCTCAAGAACCTGCCCAAGGACGCCACGGCGCGCGTGCCCTTCTTTGCCGCCGGCATCAGCAGCGTCATGCACCCGCACAACCCGCACGCGCCCACCATGCACTTCAACTACCGCTACTTTGAGACAGAGGAGTGGGCCGGCATCCCCGGGCAGTGGTGGTTCGGCGGCGGCACGGGTGCGTCTTGCTTGTTGCTGGAGGGAGGGGGCGAGCCTCTGGTGGATGCAGCGTGACGGCGCGCAGGCCCACCACACCCGCCGCGTGTGCACGGCTCCCCGCCCCGCCTGCAGACATCACGCCCTCGTACCTGTACCCCGAGGACATGAAGCACTTCCACGGGACCTACAAGCAGGCGAGCGATGGCTGCGGCTGCCTCAGCGCCGCATGCGCCACCTGGCCCCTCCCACCCCAGAACCATCTTGCACAGAGCGCTGACCTAGCCACCACGCCACGTTGCTGACCGCCCCACCACCACCCGCCTTGCTGCAGGTGTGCGACCGCCACGACGCGTCCTACTACCCCAAGTTCAAGCAGTGGTGCGACGACTACTTCCTCATCAAGCACCGCGGCGAGCGCCGCGGCCTGGGCGGCATCTTCTTTGACGACCTCAACAAGTGAGCGGCCAAGGGCACTCGGGCGGCAATCTTTGGCAGGCGGGGCGTGCCACACTTGGGGTCGTCACGTGAGGTACAGCCTGAGCTGAACCTTTGCCCTGCTGCCGTCCTCCTTGGGGGTGTGTGGCGCAGCAAGCCTGCGGACGAGATCCTCAAGTTCAGCGAGGAGTGCGTCAACAACGTGGTGGAGGCCTACTGCCCGCTGGTGCGCCGCCACAAGGACGACGCCTTCACGCCCGAGCAAAAGGAGTGGCAGGCGGTGCGGCGGGGGCGCTACGTCGAGTTCAACCTCGTGTACGACCGCGGCACCACCTTTGGCCTCAAGACGGGCGGCCGCATCGAGTCCATCCTCATGTCCCTGCCCGTGCACGCCACCTGGCTGTGAGTGCCACGCCCACGCGCGCGCCGTGAACCTAGGGGTGTGCGGGGAAGGAAGGAAGGAGGATGTCGGGCCGCACGTGTTCACCGCGTGCTGTGGTGCGGGGGCGTGGTGCGCAGGTACGACCACCAGCCAGCGCCAGGCAGCCCCGAGGCCGACCTGCTGGACGCCTGCAAGGTGCCCCGCACCTGGGTCTGAGAGGCGTGGCGGGGTGTGTGGAGCCGCCACGCAGCAGACGGCTGACCCTGGGCCTGGGCGGCGACGACAAGGAGGAGCACGGCGCCCTTCTTCTGGCTTCTGTGTGGATTTATGCTGCAACCCCTGGTGCGAGCGCTGGCGCCAATGAGGGGACCGACTTTTTTTCGCGCCTGGCCGAGTGCGGCGTGCGCTGCGCGCCCCCCTGCGGGCCGCCTTGCGAGTCGTTTTTGCCGCCCTGCTCCTCAACGTGTTGCAAGCGCCCAGTCGCCTCATACTGCGCAGCAGCTGTATGGAACTCAGGACAGGGGCACGCCGGTGCCCTGCAGGTCCAGGCGCGTCTCCCACTCGTTGCGCGCAATGGCGGCGGTCGACCACGTGGCCTGGTCGGGCTGCAGGAGCACGGGCACGCGGGGCACGTGCAGAGAGGACAGGTGGGTCAAGAGAGCGGCAGGAGGCAGCGCGCAGCAGGAGCAGCAGCTGTGGCGCTGGACGGGCAGCTCACCAGCGAGTCGACATGCGCCTGCAGCTCGGCCAGCTTGACGGTGCCGGGCTTGGTGAACTGCTGCGTGCCGGCCGGCCAGGCAGTCAGGTTGACGCTGCCCGTCTTGGTCAGGTCGTCCTGGGTGCGGGGCTTCCAGTTGGGCGCGATGCTGCCGCGCAGCCCGCAGCCCGCCTGCGTCTGGCCCAGGCGCGCCTCCCACTCGCCCTGCGCAGCAACCCAGTCAGCGGGGGTGGGGGGCGTGCCGTCAGGTGTACGTCTTTCTGAGGCCCCGCCCGCTCTTGCCCAGAGAGTGGCAGAGGTCTGCCCCGTCTCCGCTGCGCCCGTTCAGCTGCGCTGTCTCACCGAGGCCAGCGCAGCCGTGGACGACGAGTCAGCGGGGTTGCTCTCGATGACGCCCTTGAACACGGTCGGCCCACCGGTGGCGGCCCCGCCTCTGCGTGCATCACGGCGTTGTGGCGTTGAGCACGGTGCTTGGGCGTGGGCCCTGCGCCGGTGTGGCCAGCGTTCCATGCTGAGCAAGCCTGCACGAGCTGCACGCCGGCAGCTCCCCGCACCGGCACAGAGTGTAGTCGCCGCCCTGCACGGCCTGCACCGACTTGTGCAGCGGCCCGTCGTCCTGGAGCGCGTAAACGGGCCTCGTCTTCCTGCAATCAGTGCATGGCCACTCCCAGAGGTGGGAGCGCCACGACGCGGCGCGTGGCATCGCGGCCCGCGCCACCCCACGCGCATCGCAACTCACCAGGGTTGGGGGTGGCCCCGCAGCGTGTTGCGTGGAGCGGTGATCTCGCCAGGCGCCTGCAGGCCCACGCGCGTCGCCCATTCCTCCTGCAGGGCACGAAGTCAACATGTACAGCAGTTCCTCCTTCGAAACGAGGAGAAAAGAGGTAGAGAGCTGCCGCTCGCAGGCGATGCGACTGGAGACTCGTGCACGTGTGCGCGCGAGCGTGTGATGAGGCCGCATCGCACCACGGCGACACAGGCGCCCTTGTCGGCCTGCGTCTTGTTGATGATTGTCTTGCCCGCGAGGTTCGCCATGGTGAATGTATAGAGGTGGGAGCTTGCGCGCGTGCTGACGAGCCGTGCGTGTCTCCCGCTCTCGTCGTGCTGGACCGCAAGGCCCTCCTTGGGAGGGTCACGATCTCGGGTCACGATCAGCGCAGCGCCGCAGGAGGTCAGCTTCAAGATGAACGCGACGATCCAAGCCACCAGCAGCAGTGCCTGCAGCTCTGCGACACGCAGGACGGCCTGCCCGGTGCCACGTAGACCTGTGGCGGCTGGTGCGCGCGCCCTGTGCCCCAGACCATCCACCAGCGGCTGCTGCAGCACGTCGAGGCCATCGGCGACGTGGACCGCCTCACCATCCAGCACGTGAGGCTGCCTGTGCCCACCACGCACACGTGCACGCGGCGACCCACGCCAATCTGAGTTGCGCACAGCCTTGTGCACACGTGTCGGCGTGGGCTCGGTGCAGGCGTGGCTCAACTGTGAGCTGTGGCGCGACCGCCCGGCCGGCAGCCTTCCTCTTTGGGCTCGGTGGCGGAGGGGGACGTGAGTGGTCGCGCGACCATCACCTCATGGCCCAGCGCCGCACCACCGCGACAACGATGGGCGTGGGCTCCACTGCTGTGGGCTCCACTGGACATGCGCACGCAGGTGACGACGGCGAGCGCTACACCGTGCTCAAGCTCCAGGTGGCGGTCTTTGGCGACATCGCCAGATGGCAGCGCGACCTGGCGCGGCTCTCCACGCTCTACGACACCACGCGCGAGGGCGGCCTGCACGCCATCTTCATGGGTGCGTGAAGCCTTTGCTTCCCTCCGCTGGCGGCGCTGCGCTGCCGCCGCACAAAGGCGCATCCTCATGGATGCCGCGGCGTGGCTGCCACCGCAGACGTGCTGCAGCAGCTGCTCCGGAACACCGAGTACGCCGGCTACTCGGCCTCCGCCGGGCGCGTGTACACCACCCTCGACTCGGCAGAGTCCAAGTTCAACGAGGTGCGCGCCAGTGTGCGCGTTGGTTATGGGACTCGGCGTGGACGCACCAGTGTGGCGCATTGGCACACGCGGCCCGCGCCCACACGCACCCCGCAGGTCAGCTTCAACGAGAGGGCCATCTTCAAGGAGGAGACGCTGACGAACGTGGACGGGCGCACGGCCAGCAAGGCTTCGTCCACCCGCGTCGCGCCGGGTGCGTGCTGCAGCGGCAAGCCATGCGCTCGGGGGCAGGCCCAGCCGGCTGCAGCACGCGCCACGTCACCCGTCCTCAGCCTCCGCTCGCGGTGCCTTGCCTCGACGCCCGCAGGGCAGAAGGACCTGGACCAGTGGCTCTCCATCACGCTGCTGCTGGCGGTGGAGCGCGAGATCAGGCTGCCCAAGGTCCAGTCCATCTTTGAGCTGAAGCAGGTCATCAAGCTCCTGGCGGGGATCACGGTGGACGAGCTGCTGGCCTTTGAGCTGCTGTGGACGCCGCAGGTGAGATCCCGTGCGCTTTGTTTCTTGTGCGCCACTTCTTGTGCGCCCAGTGTGGAGAGAGACCAAACCCGTGCGCGCGTGCGTTCCTGGACGGTGGCGTGTTGCAGGACAGCGGGGACTCGTACAGCAAGGACGAGCTCCTGCAGGACTACCCGGCGATGGTTACCTTGTCATGAGAAGATGGAGGCTGCCCAAGATGGAGGCCCCGCAGAGCGGGGTGGCTCACGCGCGCCGGCGGCCGCGGCTGGCGGCCCGGGGCGCGGCCTCAGCAGCAGCGCTCTCTGCGGCGGCGGCCGCCGTCGTCGTCCTTCTCCTCGGCGTCTTCCTGGCAGGCGTGGTGCTCCGCTTGGTGGTGCCCTTGCTGCTCTTCTTGCTGCTCTTGGGCGTGGTTGGCGGCGCGTCGGACTCGTCGCCCGGCGCCGGGCTCTGCGTGCTGGCCGGGGGGGTCTTGTTGGCGGCCGGACTCTTGGCGCGCGCGGGACTCTTGGACTGCATGCATGCGTTTCGTGCATACACAGCAGCTCTGCTGTCTGCTTGCTTCTGGCTCCCAAAAAAAGGCCTTGGAGGACGGGCGCCCTCCACGCTTGAAAGAGCTCACCTTTGAGCGAGACGGCGTCTGAGAGCGCGTCTTCTTCCCTTTGGGCGTCGAGGAACGGCTCGACCTGCGCGCGCGCGCCAGAGAGGGCCACTGGGTGTTGCGCCGGGTCAACGAGGGGGAAAAAGAACGGGAAGAAGTGCAGGCCAGCGGGCTGCGAGTCGAGCTCACTTGCGTCCACGCTGCAGCTGCCCGCGCGACGAGAGCGCAAAGAGCGCCACCACCACGCCAAAGCCCGCCAAAGCGAGCGCGATGGGCAGCAGCAGGTGGTGCCCGGCCACCTGAGCGAGGGCCAGCTGCACGCTGGTGAGCAACGACGTCGCCATGGCACGCGTGTGGCGAGGCCTCGTGCCGTTGAGCTGCGGAACGAGGGGCATGTGAGCCCGCACCATGCGAGCTCGGTGGAGCACGGCGCAGCCTCCAGCGGCGCAGCAGACCACACGATGGCGCGGTCCTCCGGAGCTGCACCTTCGTCCTCCGAGTCCAGCGCTCTCTCTGGCGTGCTCCTGCTCGTTCTCCCGGCGGGCTACATCTTTCTCGCAGTCTTTGCGCTGCTGCAGTTCCAGGTGCACAGGCCTACTCCACCTGCTAGTGGTGGTCATGCTGCTGCAGATCCGATCTGGTGGGAGGGGCCACTCTTTGCGCCGCCGTCGGCCCCCTTGCACACTTGTGCAGGTGCTCTTCA
>VFQP010005435.1_pt1 | contig 11122 bp, 8 predicted proteins | sample 3512351 | NCBI WGS metagenome assembly VFQP01 (sample SAMN10412372, study PRJNA504923) | tailings metagenome | isolation source: Relicate 1 Philex TSF1 revegetated site | place: Philippines: Tuba, Benguet | collected 2017-08-29
GCGCAGACGTGGCGAGCATTGATGGTGGACAGTCGCAGGACTTTCAGGTGCATCGTATTGCCGCGGCGAAGAACGTGCCGGGGCTCGAGAACCTCACCAATTTGGATTCATTGCCGCCTACTGGAGCGTTCGTGCTGGCGCTGCCGATGAAGATTGAGGGTGGCTCTGGCGGGCCGCTGCGGGCGGTGGGGTTGGTGCCGAGGTGAGCGTGGTGATGTGCCGACGTGCTATGGTGATGGATTTCCTCAACGGCTACGGTAGGTTCTGAACAGTTGAAGAAGCGCCGGCGACGCGCGGCGTACATGCGACGGGGTACGTCTCGGTTTGTCAGCCGTGGCTCCTTTGGGATGTCCACTGGTGGTCGGATTGCAGGCGTGCACCGAGGTCGTGGTGTCATCTATTGTCGTCCTCGTCGGTGAGTGCGACCGTCCAGACTTGTTTCAACGGGAGTTCGGCGCGCAGGTCTGGATCAAGCTTATCGTAGACCTCGTACAGAGCGTCGAGAAACTCCGTCTGGGACCACAACCTGACGCGGAAGAAGCTGCTAGCGAGCTCCTTCTGCACGTTGTTCTTGAAGCCACTCCACGAGACGAAGAGCCCCTCGTTCGCGCCGAACTTGCTGACCGATCCAAGCAGCTTGTCTACGGTTGGGCGATCACTTGGAGTCTGCCCGGATTTCACCTCGACGACCAGTCGCGGCGAGCCGAAACCGAGCGGGCCCGCACCAGCTAGGATGTCGGCGCCACCGTCAGGGCCAGCCGGGCTGCGCCAGGTGGTGTAGCCCTGCGCACGCAAGATGCCCTCAACCAGCCGCGTAAGGTCGTGGCCATTGAATCGACTCTCGATCAGACGCGCAATACCGTCGCGCGCCCGCTCCTCCAAATCTAGGTCGGCGGCTTCGTCTGCCTCGGCTGTCGGAGCGGTCGGCGCCAGCATCTGCGCGACAGACTCCGGCTGCCAACCGTTCTTTCGCATGGCCTTCAACCGCGCTTCCGCGTCGTTCTTGTGCACGCGGCAGATAGTCATGAAGGCACCGAAGGTGTTGAGCAGGTCCTTGCCGAAATGGCTGCGTGGAATCGCCTCACCAATCCATTTCACAGATCTCCAGTGAAAGAATGGCGGAGGGCCGGAAGGCTCAAAGGTGTAGTCTCCGGTTAGCTCTCCAATTTGGATCGCGCGCTGGGCCTTGAGCGGCAGCACGACCCAGTCACCCTTCTGCATCTCGTGCGCAAAAGGCCAAAGCTGACTTGCATTGTTGATTAGCGTCTTCGGCTTGCTGGAAGGATAACGCCGCTCAAGCTCAGCAATGAGCGCATCGCGGGCTCGCAATTTCTCCAGGTTCACGTCGAGGTCGTCCCAAGTGACGTACACTCGCCTCTCGGACAGGAACTTGTCCTGATACTCTCCATGACTACCGGCGCGAACGAGCCAGACTGCCATGACTACGCCTCCTCAGCTGGTGACGGTTCAGCCGTTTCGCCCCAGACGCGGGCAAGGGTGGCCTGGATCTTCTTCTCGAAGCGGGTGATCAGTTCGCGGTTGGCGGCGACAAGGGCTTGCTCGGCTTCGATCTCCAACACAATCGATCGCTGCTCTGGAAGAGGCGGCACAGGAATTTGCAGTCCTAGAACGTGCTCGCGCGAAATGCCTGGTATGGCGGCGCCGTTCCCAAGCGATTGGAAGTGCTCAAACTTCGACAAGAGGAACGTGTGCACGTACGCCGAGTTTGCGTCTGTGACACGGATAGCCATCAATTGTCGGCTAATTGCCGCCTCTTCGATGTCCAGCAGGTTGATCGATCCAAGCCCGGAGCCCTTCACGGTGATCAAGATGTCGCCGCGCTTTGCTTTCGCTTCCGGGTACTCCGTCCATTTCGAGACGGTCGGTGAAACCGGACCGAAATCCGATGGGCCGGTCAAATAGCTGATGCCCCGACGCTCAGTGTTGTAGTTATCTTTGTCGACATGGCGTCCCGAGATCAGTTCGCAGATCTTTCCCAACTCCACCATCGGCCAGTCTGGGTGGATGGGGATGTGGGGGCGATAGTTCTCAAGGACTGCGCGGGCGCCGTCGATGACTCTCTGATAGCCCTCGATCTCCGCCACGATCTCCTTTTGCACCTCCAGTGGCGGGAGGGGAAACTCAAAGGATGCGTACTGCTGAGCGTTGATGTTCGTGAGGGTTCCCCTTTTTGAGTTCCTGACGATCCACTCCCGCCAAGCTCGAGATTGGACGACGCGATACACAAAGGAGGGCAACGCCTTCTTGGAGTCGATTCGAAAGCGGATGAGGTATCCAGCGTACTGAAAGGTTCCCGCTTGTGGTTTGTGGAGATATGCGCGTCCAACAGACCCCGATCTCGCAATCAACAGGTCCTCAGCAGCGAGGAAGTTCTCTGGTTCTATGACCGATGGCGACACCGAATCACTTGGCTTGAGCTCGCCCCTATCAGAGATATCCGTGATGCGGACATAGCGTACACTCCCGTCAAATGGCACCTTACTTGCCCCTGAGCCGTACTGAGGCTTGCCGACTATCACGTCGCCGAGAGTTGCGTACGGAAAGGCAACTGCACGCGCTCCGCTTTCCCGATACCGTTGTCCGCTCAGGTTGTAGTCGCCGTTCGCCGCGATCTTCTCCTTTGGCACGACCAGCCCGAGAATCGGCTTGAAGTCCTCCACGGACTCACGGGCGCGCAAGCGCCGCAGATACTCTTCGATCTGTACTCGGGCCTGAGGTAGGTCATTCTTTTCGATCTCACGGCGCTGGGCGCCGAGGCCGAAGCCGTCGTTCTCGATCTTGAAGAAAGCGATGGTCGACGCATGCTTCGCGAGTGACCTGTCAAGGATGAGGATCGAGGTCTTCACGCCAGAGTAGGGGTTGAAGACCCCGGCGGGCAGCGATACGACGGCGACGAGGTACTCCTCCACCAGCATCTTGCGCAGTTGCGTGTACGCGGTCTGGCTCTGGAATATCATGCCTTCGGGCACGATGATGCCCGCGCGGCCACCGGGCGTCAGATGCTCAGCAATGTAGTCCACGAACAGCACTTCGCTGCGCTTGCTCTGCACCGAGAAGCGGTTGTGCGGCTTGATCCCCCCCTTCGGCGACATGAAGGGCGGATTGGCCAGGATCACGTCGGCGTGCTCGTTCCACTTTTCCTGGCTGGTCAGTGTGTCGTACTCGGCAATGTGCGGGTCGGTGAAGCCGTGCAAGTACAAGTTCACCAGCGACAGTCGCACCATGTCGGGCGAGATGTCGTAGCCCTTGAAGTTGGCGGCGAGCCGCCCACGCTCGTCGGGGGTCAGCGTGCTGTGTCCCTTGTCATCGACGTTGGCCTTCAGGATGTGCTTGTACGAAGAGATCAGGAATCCGGCGGTGCCGCAGGCCGGGTCGAGCACGGTCTCGGTCTTCTTGGGGTCTAGGATGTCGACAATGAAGTCGATGATGTGGCGCGGGGTTCGGAACTGCCCGGCGTCGCCCTGCGAGCCGAGCACAGAGAGCAAGTATTCGAAGGCGTCGCCCAGGCGTTCCGAGTGATCGTATGTGAACTCGTCGATAATTTTCAGGAACGCGCGAAGAGTCTCCGGATCCCGATACGGCAGGTATGCGTTCTTGAAGATGTCCCGGAATAGCAGCGGGATGCCGGGGTTTTCCGGCATCTTGGCAATGGCCTCGGCGTAGAGATTGAGGGTCTCGTGGCCGCCCAGCCCGGAGCGCATCAACTTAGCCCAACCGTATCGAGCGTAGTCGCCGGCGAAGAACTTGCGCTTGCCGCCCAGTTCTTCGGCCTCGGCGTCCATGTCATCCATGAACTTGTAGATCAGCGCAATGGTGATCTGCTCGACTTGGCTCTTGGGGTCGGGCACCTTGCCCACAAGAATGTCGCGGGCGGTGTCGATGCGGCGCTTGGTTTCGGTGTCTAACATTCGTCTGTTTCAGGCGGCGAACTGATTCAAGGAGACGTAGTCCTTGATATACTCCGGGACAAGCGTTCGGTACTTCTCGGGTACGGCCTTGAAATCCCGGGTTGAGAACACAGGATTGGTCGCCAGATCCGTGAAGTGGCGGTTGTCGATGATGTCGCGCACGCGACCGCTCGTTACGTAGGCCTTGAAGTAGGTCTTGATCGCTGGAATGGCCGTGGCTTCATCTGGCTTGTAGTCGGCGACGAACTTGGCGAACTCCTCTTCGAGCAGCTCGTCCTTGGATTTGAAGCGCGGTATGAGGCCGAAGACCTTCTCCAGGATCTCGCGCAGGGTCAAGCGGCGGTCCACTGCCGCTGCTTTGCGCAGCTTGTCGAGCGTGTAGTACTCCTCGGGTTTGTCGAAGACCTCGCGGTTTACGTAGTCGATCACGCGGTCCCACTGACCGGCCTCGACGGCTGCAGCGATGGTGTTGTCGGCGCGCACGACGTCCTCGAACTTCTCGAAGAACATCCGATCGATCTTCATCCCCTCGTTGCCGACGATCTCTTCTTTGACCATCGAGAGAATGTCTGCGCCGAGGTACTGGTAGGTACCGCTGACGACGATGGGCCCTTCTCCACCATACTCCCCGTCGCTGGTTGCTCTCGGCGTTGGAAGTTTCAGTACCTCGTCGTAGTTGAACTCCTCCTCGAAGTACTCACAGTTGGCGAAGAAATCGAGAAGCTTGTACGCAGTTTTGGAGGGGTTCAGCACGCCGTCCTTGAGGCTCTCGTCGAAGAGCTGCTCCAGAAAGTCGTGCTTTCGGGTACCGCGCCCTTTGATCTGGATAAAATCCGTGGGCGAGAAGATCGGGCGGAATAGGCCGAGGTTGAGGAGGTCCGTGCAGTCATAGCCGGTGGTCATCATTCCGACAGTCACGCAGACCCGCGCCTTGCTGGTCTTGTAGGCCGGGATGAAATTGCCCGAACCCAGCAGGTTGTTGTTGCTGAAGTTGACCGTGAACTGCTGGGCATCGGGTATCTGGGAGGTGACCTGTACGGCGAAATCGGACTGGTACTTGCCCGGATACATACGATCGGCCATTTCGTTGAGAATCTGCGTCAGTTTGGCCGCATGGTTCTGGCTCACTGCGAAGATGATCGACTTCCCCATCTCCCCGCTGACCGGGTCACGGAGCGCGTTCTCCAAGAACGTCTTGCAGAAGAGCTGGTTGGTGGCGTCCGAAAAGAAGCGCTTCTCGAACTCCCGCTGCTTGAAGACCTGTTCCTGGTCTTCTCCGGTGTCGTCGGCGAAGGAGACGACAAAACCATCGTCGGAGAGCAACTGGGTCGTGATGCCGGTCCGGGCATCGACCACGGTGGGGTTGATCAAGTAGCCCTCCTTCACGCCGTCGAGCAGGGAGTAGCGGAAGGTGGGCTGGCTGTTCTCGCAACCGAAGGTACGATAGGTGTCGAGCAGTAATCGCCGCTCGGCTTCACGCGGATCGCGGGTCGTCGGGTTCGCGCTGTCGAACCGCCGCAGGTAGTCACGCGGCGTGGCGGTCAGGCCGAGCTTGTAACCGATGAAGTAATCGAAGACCGCACGGGCGTTGCCGCCGATCGAGCGGTGAGCCTCGTCGGAGATCACCAGATCGAAGTCGGTCGGCGAGAAGAGCTTCTGGTACTTGTTGTTGAAGAGCAGAGACTGGACAGTGGTCACGACGATCTCCGCCCGGCGCCAGTCGTCCCGGCTTTCCTTGTAGATGACCGTCTGGAAGTCGGCCGACAGCAGGGCGGCGAAGGACTTCTTCGCCTGGTCCTCGAGCTCGAGGCGGTCCACGAGGAACAGCACGCGCCGCACGTTCCCGGAGCGCAGGAAGAGCTTGATGGCAGCGGCAGCAGTGAGCGTCTTGCCGGTGCCGGTGGCCATCTCGAACAGGAATCGGTCCTTGCCGTCCCCGACGGCTGCCTGCAAGAGCCTGATTGCTTTCAGCTGATAGGGCCGCAAGAAGCGAAGCCTATTCGTCTGGATGTAGGAGGACCGTTCGCCTTCATTCTTCCACCCGGCCTCCGACTGGTAGTTCGGGCGTTGGGTGAGTGCGATGTAGTCCTCGCCCACCTGTTCCGTGATCAAACGCTGGGGATCGGGCGTGACCTTCTGGTAGCCGATGACCGAGTCGGGCGTCGGGAACGAGGTGATGACGTACGGATTGCCGCGTTCGAGATCCCAGAAGTAGTGCAGGTTGCCGTTGGAGAGGATGACGAAGCGGCAGTTCTGCGAGCGCGCGTACTTGCGCGCCTGCTCCTTCCCGACGAGCGGATTCTTGTCTTCGGCCTTGGCCTCCAGGACAATGAGCGGGAAGCCTTTGGCGTCGAGCAGGAGGAAGTCGACGAAGCCCTTGCCAGTCTTCTCGAAGTTGTCGCCAAGGGCGTCGAGGTATTCGGACCTGACCGTGACGCTGGGTTCGAGCCGGATGTTGGCCGGTTGGTCGCCGACGGGAAAGAAGCGCCAGCCGGCTGCTTCGAGCAGCTTGTTGATCTTGATCCGGGCTGTGGCTTCCTTGTCGGACACTCAGACTCCTGGCTCAGCGACGGTGGTGGTCAGGCGGCATAAGGCTAGCGAAGTCCCGAGGCGGCCTTTAGTAGGTTGCCACCAGAGAGCGAAGCGAGCAAGTCGGCCTCTTTGAAGCCGATGTGAGGACTAAAGCGAAGTCAGAGGGTGTGCGCGCCGTGAACCGCAGCTCGGTCGATGTGGGCCGCCAGCACATCGAGAAAGCCTGAGTCGTATCGGTTGGCGACGTAGTTCAGATTCCACAGACCACTCTGGCGGATCGCATCGCGCGGACTCGCGCGCCCGAGCCATGTCTGGCTCGGTGGATCGATCGGTTGACCTCCGTTGGACAATAGGGCGATCGCGTTTCGCTCGAGATAAGAGCGGGAACTCGCCGGCCCGGCAGCATCGGGCACTTCCACCCAGAGTACGCACATCTGGCCTAGGTATTCCGACACTCGATGTTCGAGTTCCGCCTCCCTGGTCCGGATCGATCTCGGCGCAGAGGATCCGACCCCCCAGGTGTCGTGCCGCTGGCCGTCGCGCGCAAGTAGCGCCGCCCCAACATGCAAGCGAAAGATCGAACTACGGTGGTTCCCCCCACCGTTTCGGGTACCGCGATGCGTTCGCAAGCGGCTCCAGAGGCTCGATCGCGAGCCCTCGCTAACCGCGTGCGTTCCGACGCGAACCACGCGTGTCTGCGACGGAACGGCGGCGCGCTGCTCACCTGGTTCAAAGAAGAAGTACAGGCCGCGGGTCGGCAGCCCCACCTTTGGCGACAGCTCGGATAGTCGCGATCCCTGCGCGGGTTGCTGCGCGAGGCGCCTAAGCAGGTTGTAGAAGCGTTCGACCTCACTGGACATTGCTGGCCTCAGTGGTAATCTGCTTTAGCCGTTGCAGCTGCCTACCAATCGAAAGCCCTTCCAGCGGAACCGTGACTCCAAACCCATGTTCGCGAAGGAAGGACACGAGATGCTCGCGATAGCGCTCTCCAGCGAGGATCAGCACATCCGATGCTGGAGGAAGCACCTGCCTCAGTTGTTCCTGGACTCGCTCGGCCCATGCTCGACGTTCCAAAGAGCGCATCCGGTTGAGAGTCCGCTCATAGGGGGCTACGATCACCTCGGGCGCGAGTACGCCGTGCTCCGCCGATAGAATGAACCACCGATCCGCGTGGGTGAGCGCGTACATTCGCAGGCCTCGAAACAGCTGTGAGGTGTAGAGCTCAGCCGCAGGAGCCGGCTGGGTCTGCTTAGCCTTGACGCACGACACGAGGGCGATGTGCATACAATTCTTGGCAATTTTCGAGAATGGTGAGCCTGCTAACGAGACTGTGCTGAAGCTCCCACGCGATTCAGCAGCCGCTAAAGTGACGAACCGCTAATGCTTCTGACCTAGTCGATCGCCATCTATGTGCGAGACGAGCGTGGTTACGACCCGGCCTCGGTGCCGATGAGGGGTGCTTTAAGCTATGATGCTACCGGAGCAGCAAATCTCTTTACGCCTTCCTGAACGCGAGTAAAGTGGATAGAGAGCTTGATGAGGAAGGCATAGAACGCAACCTGATTCAATCGAAATAACCTTGTGCGAGCTCCGTCCACGAACATCTTCACTGGCTGCGTGTGCACGGTGTCTAGCAACACGATGCTCTCATCCGGCCCATAGGACATGGCGGGAAGATAGAAAATGTTCGATACCTCCTGGCGTCTTATCGACTCCATTTGACTCTCCACACGCATCGTCTCCATCCCAGCACTCACCAGTCTTGCTGAGTACGCCGAGAGAAGTAGCAGCGGTGCGAAGATAAGGTTTGGTACGAGCGTGCGACTGTTGTTCAAGTCGATGTCGCACGAATTCGAGAGGATGATTCCTCTCGTGACCTTCCGTTCGCCGGAAGAAACATCGATCGCCACGAAACCCTTCCACCCATCGCCCTGCAACAGGTCTGGAGCTGATTCGTCAGGCGGAAGATAGAATCCCCTTGGGGTCGGAAAGGCCCGAAGTTCCTCCCATAGCTCCCTCTGCTCAGATGGACTGAGGTACTTTGGGAGGAAGACTCGAAGCTGGTCGATAATCGCCTCGGGATTCACTCTGAATAGAGGTCCCAAAGGTTTGAGTACAAGACTGCCTTGGCATCAGGGTCGAGTTCGGTTGTACGCGACAACAACCTGTCGTGCAGCGAGCCGAGTTCTCTGATGATGGCGGTAGCATCAAGCTGCAAGGCGACTTCGGCAAAAGTCTGCGAGCCAAGTGTAGCTTCTCGCGAGACTTCCGATGTCGTCAACGAGCCGAGCCCGGCCGCTAATGATGCAAAGGCGAGTCCAACTCCGCCAAGTAAAAGTTGGTCCGAGCGATTGGCAAATGAGCCTGAAGCTGCCGTTTGCTGTACAGTTGGAGTCACATATACTCCGGCTGAAGATAAGCCAGCGTCTCAGGAGTAATCAGCTCAAAAAAGAGGCGCTTCTCTTCGTGATGCAGATCATCGAGCCCAGCGACCAAGTCCGTCCAGCCATCGTGCGTCGAAGGACAAGGGCGGATGCAATCGATTGCTACTCTGAGTCCTGAATGAACTGCCCCGTTAGCAGTCTTGGCGGTGATGTTCGGTGTGATCTCGACGATACGCAAGTAGTCGGAGTCGTTCAACTCCGTCCGCAGATGGAAACCACTGTCCACAGCTGACTTGCCGGCGATCGTGACGTTCAGCGCGAGGTGGTCAAGTTGTCGCTCGCGAGTTTGGGGAATCACGTTGACGGCCTTCAATGCGTAGCGGTCAATCTCACTGATGATTCCGCTCTCTCGAATGACAGCAACAAGGTCGAAGATCCGTTGCCGAAAATCCTCCCATCCCCTGTAAGGCATCGTCTTGGATAGGCCGACAACCTGGTCACCAAAGTAAACGACCGCTTCCGGGCCCGATAGGCGCTGAGTGGCCGCGAATTGTAGGTTGGGATCACGATCTCTAAGCTCCTTGGGTAGAGTCGCGAGCGGGAGAATCTCGCTCTTGCGATAGTCTTTCCCGAGCTTCGAGAAGATTATGCCGGGCAGCAGGTCAGTAACGGGGTTCCCCGATGACTTGAACCGGACCTCAAATAGGCTTTCGAGAAGCGGTTGCCGACCGAGCCGCAGGGGAAGGGGCAGGGACATGAGGCGACTGTATGTGTAAGTAAGTTTGCCCTCAGAACTTATGCCCAAGACGAGAGGACCGCCAGCTTCCCCTGCGGGGGTTGCCAAGACGCCCACCGTTCAGCTACGGCCGCATCAAACAGAAGAATGCGAAGTGCGTTCACAGTATCGCGGGTATCAGACTGCGCTGGCTTGTAAACGTGCCGCAGCGCGTAGCTTATCCGTGAACGATCCCTCTGAGGTATCCTTGAAGGCACCACCGCGCGAACGCCAAATGATCGCAATTCGCTTCGTCTCGAATAGTTCAGCCATTGGATTGTCCGGCTTCTGCGGAAGAAGCACGGCAAGCCGTGGGTGTTTCGCGTAGTACCGTTGGTAGTCAAATAACTGCCCTATCGCAGCTCGCAAGACGTCACGCTCAACACTCGCCTTTGCTTCTACTAGCGTCCATCTGGGTCGGATGAATAGGTCTGTGTACAACCGAGGGCCCGCTAAGTAATGATGCTCAAACGGATCGTCGCCACCGATCCAGTGTGTATACGATCGAAGTAAGTCGCGCTCTGGTTGAAGCAGCGTCTTGTCAACATTGCTGGCTAACAGCCGATGCCGGCGTTTCGATGGATCTAGTGCTGTGAGTAGCCCGAGTTCCGCTGGAGCGTCTGAGGGCTTTGGGAGTGAGTAAAGCACGCCTTCGCCCGTCTTCGCGTCGAAGTAGGCGAACGCGCCGTACGCGCGCCGATTCACCGGATACTTGTTCGACTCTTTCGGTCTTGAGGTTGTCCCCTTTCGCGCAATCAGCACAGATTTCTTGGTGTATCGGTTGCCATCTGCACCCACGATCGACGCGCCGCTTTCGATACGTGCTAGGCGAAATTGCAGGAGGCCTCGTCCCTTGTCATCCACGAGAACCACGAGGGCGTTTGGCCTCGTATTTCGTGGCCTCCCGTACGACGGGCACTTACCGGTCCTTTCGATTGTGGATAGGCGCGCAGTGTTTCGCGGCCAGTAGATGGTGACATCGGCCTGCTGACCGTCTTCAGCTAGCATAGATAGTGAGTGAAGTAGGTTACGCTAACGCAAGTTCTCGCCTGAGAAATCACTGCACCGGAACCTTTTCCCGCACAGCACGTGATCAAGGCGCATCAGCACTTTGGCCTCCCGAGACCGCCAAATGTCGACACTTCACCGGCTTCTGACGAAAAGGAAGCAATCTTAAGGTCATGCTGGTGCTATTCGCTCGACAAGATCATGCGGACGTAGGGTACGGCCACACCTAATAACACAACCACACACCCCGCACCGCTGGCTATCGGTTTCGCTGCCGCGTCCTTTGTGTCCTCCGCGTCTAAGCAATTCCCTCACCCACCCCTATTCCTCGCCGGCGCCGGCAACGTCCCCTTGTTCGCAATCGCCTTGTTGATCGCCTCCACCGTCACCGTGGCGCGGAACTCCACGATCTCCTTCGCCCAGGCCTCGGCCTTCTTTCTGTCCGCAATCGACACGCCGTTGATGGTCGCCTTGCCGGCCTTCACACGCTCGGC
>VFQP010005436.1_pt1 | contig 11122 bp, 8 predicted proteins | sample 3512351 | NCBI WGS metagenome assembly VFQP01 (sample SAMN10412372, study PRJNA504923) | tailings metagenome | isolation source: Relicate 1 Philex TSF1 revegetated site | place: Philippines: Tuba, Benguet | collected 2017-08-29
TCGTAATTGAATTCATATGGAATCTGTTCTCCACGATATGACTTTTCATAAGTAAAATAAACCGAATTCAAAGTCAATTTCCCTGTCTGTGAAGGATCAGAGGATACTGACTCCAGGTTTCCTGGATAATTGGGACAAAGACTGTAATTATATTTAAAATGGGCAGTTTTAAGCGGAGTAGCATTGGTACCCAATGCTTCGAAATCCGGAAGGGAATATAGTTTCAAACTATCAAGCTTCTGCATTTTGGCATTTGCTGCATTTATTCCTCCTGCCTCATTATTTACAGAAACAGCATCTTTTCGGTCAGAAGTGTAAAAAATCAAGATGTGATTTTTACTTTTAATCGTATCAAGGTACCAAAGTTCTTTCTCACCATAAATGTAATTGGCTTTATCATCTGTGGGGTCGGCATTCAATCCGCGATCATGAAATGCCATCGAAGCATTTACGGGATTTCTCCATTTGTATTGTTGTACTTGCTTGTATTTGAAATTGACATATGTTCCAAGGTCAGCTTTACTTGGCCCTGGGATTTCATCACTATCTACATAATCCCTTCCCAAAACTGCTGTTAACATATACGAATGTGCATAACTTGGAACTGTTTGGGCATTAAAATGGTTATCAAGGCCTCGATTGTTACCTACCGAAGCATCTTGGGCAGAATAGTTGACCAAACGCGTGTTCCAATCCGGAACAAGTCCTGATGACTTGCCATCACCAACAGCAAATGACACGTTCTTTTGTACATAGCTATAGGCAGGTAGACCATAATAATATCTTGAACCGTCCATTTTAGTTACTGTAAAAGCCCCCGTATGGTGTGCTATTCCAGATTGTGTATTTGCAAATGCGGTTTCAGGTATCTTGGTCGGACCATAACCCTTTTTCACTTCCGAAACAGTAAAACTTACCAATGGCTGGTTCCGTTTGAAGCGTAAGCTCTTGGTATTATTGATCGAGTATGTATTTCCTGCGGATGTTCGCAGGGAATTGGACAATTTCCTTTCATTCACTAAAGGGAAAAACGCGGCCTTTTCACCACCGATATTCTGGAATTCAGCATCACTCTCGTCATATGCTAATTCAGATGCGTCCCTGAAGAAATTTGAAGTACTATTAAATTTAATACTTCCCGCTGCATCATTTCCCTCTGTCCAGACTCCGGAAATACCATTGGTAAATACACCTCCCACATCGACCCCGGCTTTGAATGTTGCGCCCAATCCAACCTCTCCTCCTGCAGTAAAGGAATTCGAGGAGCTGGTAATATACGGATCAAAGACAAAACCAATATCTTTTCTATCCATTCTATAACTTCCGGAAATTCCCTGACCGCTGACAGAAAAGATATCATACATCAGGTATGGAATAGGAAGTGCGGGCGTATTCTTCGTAAAATTTGAATTGTTCTCCCTGTTGAAATCCAGCATGGCATAACCATTGTTCTGTCCATATTGTAGGTTACTGTATCCAAATGCAGACAAACTCTTGTTATTACTGGTCAAACTACTTTTGCTAAAAAATCCGATAAATGACCCTGAAGGATCATTTCCCACAGCATCGCCAGCAAGCTTGAATCTGGCCGTAAAAGAGTTTGCCTTGGTATCGAATGGTATCTGCGGAACAAAACTCGACATTCCAAAGTGGTAACTTGACCCCAAACTAGTCCCAACAGTTTCATGCCCGGCAGCCCCATTCTTACGTGCTCGATCTGTATAATTAGACTTATTCAGAACCTTACTATCACGTGAGAGATTAACCGAAACTTGCTGTAAACCTTGTCTGGAATTAAATGCTGAACCTATAGTCAACTTGTTAGAGACATTAGATCCTTTTTGGTTTCCATCACTCAAAGAAGCATACGTTCCCACAGAAGCACCTCCCTGGCTACTCCCTGTAAATTGTAGACCTACTTCAAAACCAATCTTTTTTGCAATAGAAAATGAGGGACCGATTGAAAATTCTGCACCGAAGCCCATATAGTTATTGTATTCAACTCCAAGCTTGGCGGAAATATTTATGCTAGCTCCCCCAACCACAGAAGTATCGCTTCCACCATCACTATTTCCTGTAACTTCTGTAAGATCAAGTGAAAAAAGTTCATAATTCAATCCCACTGACGTCCCCACAGTCCAATTCGGCTTTTGATTATATTCCTGGGTCACTTGATCAATGCCATTGAAGTCATCTGGGATACCCCGCATCTGTCGGTTAATGACTCCTGGATTAAGACTCCAACCCAGTCCCACCCATGAAGCTTCCTGTTCCATGGTTGCCCCCGCGTTATATGAAAGATTGATAGGATATCCATCGAGGTCCATTAGTGGTATGTTATATGAAAAGTCTCCGGAAAAGAGATCTACCATATCTTCCGAACTAAACGGCATAAAACTTTGCACTTCTGGCTGATCTGGTCCACCAGGAAGTTTTGGAGCGACCAACAGCTCAACTACTTTAGAGTTATCGTCTCTGCCCCATTCAGCTTTCTGTAAAACTGACATGGATTCCCCAAAATTCTTCAAAGAACTTTTGGGCATAAATGGAGCATTATTCGCTGCAAGCGTCTCCTTTGCAAAGAGGAACGCGGGAAAAATTGCCTGGGCGAAAATCAAGAGAGCGAGCATAAAAGCGTCGATTCTGATTATTTGTCCCATGTAAGAATATGAGGTATTATTTTTCATATGATTGTAGGTGTATCTTAATTAATTCGAAAACGGGTATTATACTCATTGCCTTTTTTATCCCTGACAATCAGCGTATATGTCCCAGCGGGGTAGATATCAGTTCTGAGGTAATTGAACTCGCGGCCCGCTTTCTCTAGTTCCTCGTTAGCACCATATTTTTGGTCTTCGCCCAACTGGACTTCCATGGATTGGGCATTTTCATTCAGCACCTTGCAATCTGGTTTGCCATTAGATTTATAGCGTTCATTCATCTTAAAGTAAAAGCCGTCACCCTCAACCTGATACACTGTAGCATTGTAAACTGAATTGAGCACGGCATACTTAGCTGGTAAGGTCACGATCTTATAAAGCGTGAATTCCCATGCTTCTGATTTTTCCACAATTATCCCATTGAGCGTCTTTTCCAGCTGCCACCCGTAGCGTTTACCATATTGGAGTTCTGGAGCATCAAAAGGATAAACAAACTGAAAGCCCTGAATCCCGTTGATACGAAGTACAGGCTGGTTTACCGTAACTCCAGTCAATGCACTTTGATTGGTCTGCAGTTCCGTAAGTACATAATTGTATTTGATGTTATCCCTTCCATCCGGCGCAGAGGTATAATACCAATTGAATACCGGGTACCTGTAGTCGATGGTATCCTTGTCAGGTAGGGAAATCAGCATGATGTTAGCTTGGCCGTAGGAAAAACTACAGCACACCATAACAGCCCAGAAATAAATGTATTTGACCATAATCATTAAATTTTAAATCTTGTTTGAATGGTTATCAGGTAGGGGAATTGATCGTATTGGGTTCGATAATAGTTGCGGTAAAAATCGCCGAGTACGAAACGTTCAGCACGGAGGCTCAGGTCAAGGAACCGATTTACCTGCCATTGTCCCTCGATATGCCCACCGAGGCTAGCGGCTTTAGCAAAATCAGTAGCCAGTTTTAGTCCTGTGCCAAGTTTTACTTTTTTAAACGCGTACTTACCCGAAAGGACGAAAACACTTGTACCTGTACGAAGTCCATCAATTCTTCTGAAGAAATAATCGTAGGAAAGCGAAGCAGAATATTTAGTTTCAGAAATAGTATGCATCAGACCGAACTGTGTATATTTATCGACCTTTGCCATATCGGTAAGCAGGTAATCATTATAGGAAAGCATGGAATTGGTCTTTACCGATCCAATTGTATAGTTGGAATTGACGTTAATACCAAGGAGATAATTATTCCCTTTCTGTACAGTTGATAACGTGGGAACCAGCATTACATGGTGTACGTGATTAAAGAAAAATGAGTAGTTCAGGTAACTGGTATAACTTCCGCTCACTGTTGCCCCAGCTACATTTAACCGCAGCTTGTTCATTCCGTTAATTGCCCGTAAGGTTGCATCCATGCGGTACAGTAGCCCCAGCTTTAGAAATTTGCTAATCCTGTGATTGGTCTTCATCTCTACCCGCTCATTATTGGGCTGCATAGTTCCGAAGGTCGTTGTATTTGCATAGGCATCCAATCTGCGGTAGGTAACCGAAAAATCAGATTTCAACCTTGAAACGGTCTGTGTATATTTTCCAAGCAGGAGATTTGAGGGATAGGCAGAGAAAAGCGATTGGAACACACCTGAAGGATTTGTTGTGTCAAGGTGCTTGTTCATCGAGGTTTTACCATATACCAGGTCAAAAGCAGTTCCCTTTAGGAAGGTTGGTACATAGCGTAGATCCAGCTCGACAGATGCCGCTGGATCATAAGCAGTTTGAGAACTTGTTGTTCCTGCCGGGTTTAGGAAACGGGTATTGGTCAGATAATTGAACCCGATAAAAGCATGTGTTCCATCGACGGTTCCATATCCGGTCTTGAGCGCAGTCAGCCATCCGTTATTCTTCATCTGTTGAAAATCGAAATTATTGAACACGTTCTGGCTGTAGTTCAATTGGTTCTGCACTTCGTTGATGCTCAGCATGATGTTGTTCATCGTGAGGCCGGTTGCGACCGACAGGTAATAATTGCGATGTTGGATTTCGATATTCAGACCTTTTAAAGGCACATTTTGGCCAGAAAGCGCTGTAGTTTTAGGATAGGTCAAGCCCAGATCGAGGGTTTTGAGACTTTGCAATAAGCTGGTTTTATCCAATCCTTTTCCTGCAAAATCTGGTGAACCTAATTGCCCGAGTTTTGAATTCAGCAATTCCTTTGATGATGTTAGTTTTGCAGAAAGGCTATCGATATTGTTTTTCAATTTAGTTATGCGCTGATATATCCGCATTACGCTATCATACTCTTTTTGATAATCAATAGGGTTTTCCAGACTCAACTGCTGTCCCTTCAATGATTGCAGGCTGTCAGAAACATTTGAAATCCTGGTTTGAGCATTACTTTTTTGCTTGTTAGCTTCCCTTTCGGCCCTTCGCTTCAGGGCATCGAGGCACACTTCTACATAGCCCATCATCCCATTTAGTTCAGATTGCTTTTGCTTCAGTAGATCTTGCTGCTTTTCAATATTAGTAATCGAACCCGTCAACTTTTGCTTTTGCTGTTCAATCAACCGGTCCTTATCCAGGCTTAAACGGAAGAAATTATTTGTACCCAGTGGAACCCGAAGCGTAGAGTAGTTAAAGCTTAGGTTTATCGGAAGCCCGAGTAAAGAAGTGGAAAAATCACCGGAAGTGTTCAGTATGGAGCCAATACTCCGCGAAGTGTCTATGAAAATAGTATTGAGACCGTAGGCATAACTAAGGTCGATATGCCCATGTGTATTCGCCAGGTCTCGTATTATTGTAGCTCTAATACGAGAGCCCAGCGAATCCACCTCCACCATGGGCATAGATATGTCTGACAGCTTCATTAGCCGTTTTGCGACATGCTCAAAATCAAATTGCTGTTGAACTCGTTCTTTAGGTAAGGTTAGCGTGTCCTTTGCGATTGACTGCGCTGATACTTTAGTAGTAAAAGTGAGCAGTATTGTCAGAATAATTAGTATGCCTGCGTCCGCAGTACAAGTTTTCATTAATTTCAGTAAACGTGAATAGTCTTAATTTATATCTGATTATTCAATTACGAGCGCAAAATTAATAGAATATCCTAGTAAAAACTGCATTTTCAAAACCGTAAGTAAATTATCATGACAAAGCTCATCAAAAAACACTTATCTGGTCACAGGTATTATTTGTAACTTACAAGTTATATTTGTATTCATATGAGAAACAAAATCAGTATTGCAGATAATATCCGTTCAATCAGGAAAGCGCTGGATTTTAGCCAGGAATTTGTTGCCGATCAATTAAAAATTAGCCAGCAGGCTTATTCTGCAATTGAATTGGATCCCGAAAAAGCTTCACTAGAACGTCTGAGAGAAATTGCACGGATATTACAAGTGGATCTGGTAACACTTTTGGGAGAAGACGATGTTTATATACAACACAATTTTAATCAACAAGGTGGGAATGCGGCAACACAAATGACCATAGCCAATTCGGACAGAGAAGTTTACGAAAGATATATAGCGGACCTCAAAAATCAGGTCACTTTCCTTCAATCATTAATAAAGTAGTTCTTATTTCCTGATTCTATAATCAGGATTTCACCTATTTTTTTGTCTCTCCGAATTGGATAACTGTGTAAAAGTAATATGTATTTCTAAAAGGTTTATTAATTATTAAATACGAATAATAACGAACTAAAACAGATAATTACAATGACGTTTTAAGAAAATAAGGGAAAATCCCCTAAAATAGATTTTCAAGTAGTTTTGATAATGATTCTTGTAATTTCTAAGCGATTATTTCGTTACTAGAGGTATAATCAAACTACCATGGAAAATCATCCTCCTTCCGACCAAATCGAGCAGAGAATCTCTAATTATCTGCAACAATTCCAATCCACCTATTCGGAACTACAGAATGGGATCAATAGAGTTGAAAATCCATTCCAATTTACGCGTGATTCCATTGAACATCAAATAGCCCAAATCCCGGGGTTATCTCACTTGTTTCAATCCTTAACGAGATTACACAATTATTATTTGCAATTATTCAGCACCTGGACATTTGAGCAGTTTAACGAACAACTCGAAGCATTGAAGGAACAAAGCAACCAGGATCTTGAAGTAGCGTTACTGGCATTGACATCCGGAAGTCCTCGCGCTTACGATGCGCTTCCGGCATATTACAGGGATTTACTGAGTTCCAATCATACGCTTACTGAAATTGTCTCGGATGAACAAAAGGTGTTGAATATGACAGCCGAGGATCTATTCGAGCTATTGGCTTATTATAAGGCTCTTATCTTATTCAAAGCAGAACTGGATGAAAAGGAGCAAACCATCGCTTTAAAATCTTCCGTGCCTGAACCAAAATTCGGATTTACCCGTTCACAACAGACACTCGTATTTCATTACTTGCTGACTGCTTCCGGAGTTCGCCCACGGTCAGGAGCGAATATATCGGATTGTGCCATGCTTTTACATCAATTGTTGGGACTTCCGGTAAGTGATATTGCTAATTCAGACATTTACAAAAAGCTAAAACGTCCCATTGATCATTCCAGCCCTTCGAAAATGATTCAAAACTTGCTTTTGATTCGTCCGTTTTTTGATGCTTTGCCCCACAAACCCATCGTTGATTTGATTGATAAAGATTTAAACCTGCTTCTCAATAGCCAGCAAAAAGGCTGAATTTCATTTTATTCTTGAATCTGGGTACACCCGGGTATGCCCCCACCGGTTGTAGGCATCGTAACTTTTGTGCATGAAAGCAGGGATGAATCCCGATTAATACACAAAAAGAAAAAAGATGAAAACAAGTGGAAGAATAGAACGGATGGAATTGTTGGATGACGATGAGTTCTCCCTGGATGAAATTCCGAAGAAAGACAAGAAGAAAAAGAAGAAAAAAACAGAGAAGCTGGAAGAATCAAGTGCTTCCTCCATCAAACAATTCCTTGCTGGCTTCAATGGAAGGCAGACCAAAAACAATGTCCAAAACACCTTGTTGAAACTGGTTGCCGATATTGCCGGAGTCGGTTTGGGAACTGCATTAAGCGCTTCGTTGGGGAAAATTGCTCCGGCTGCTGCCATTGCATTGATGGGAGCAGGACATTACATGGGTGACGAATCCGGACTTTTGCGCGTAGTTGGTGCCAGTACGCTTGCACATAGCGTGGCGAAATCCAAAGAATACCGCAAGCATCCTGAAATGACCATTGCGGACCGATTGAAAGATGTGAAGGACGGATGGTTGTACGCCACCTTACTAAAACATTACCAGGAAGAAGAGCAGTCGGCAAGCAACAAGATTGCTGAGATGAACCCGGAACAGATTGCAACCAATGAACCCGTTGAGGGGACGGATTGGGAGGAAGATGAACCGGAATTAGAGCAGGAAGTGTCAGAATTCGATTCTCCCCCATTGAAGAATGCGAGGAAAAACAAATCGTCTTACTCCGGAGTCCGGAACGAACCGGTTCAAGATGAACTGGAATCAATGCCTAAAGACCGGTCGTTTTTCTCCGATCAACCGAACCGAAATCCGTGGGAGGATGAATTGCCCGATCTATCTCTTTTATAATCGTTTGAATCATGGAAAGAAGACAGCCTTACAACACCGAAATCATTCAACGTCTTTACGAGCAGTTGTGCTTTTTACAAAGACAAGGAAACAGCAGGGATTACGAAATTCGCCTGGACCACCTGACCGTAGTACCCAGAACCAATAATACGGATGTGTTTTACAGCTATGAAGCGTGTTTGGGAGAATGGACACAAGAACTAAACGTTTGGATTTACAAAGGTTCATCCCGTGTAGCGGATAAGTATGCCTTTATTCTAAGAGAACCGGAAACCGAAAAAGGAGGTTACACCCAAATACAAGTAGATGCATTGATCGCACGAACCAAACGGGATTATGCCCAGGGAATGGAAATGTCCGAACTGAGAAGTAAAGTAAAAAGACAGAAAAGAACCATCAAGCAATTGCGGAATGCTCTTGAAGCGAAAGAGAAAGATACTTCCGGACAGGTTGCTGGCCTGATCAGCAGTTTGAGTAAAACCACGCTTTTGGATGGCGTTTTGAACAAAACGGATCATCAAGAACAAAGAGAAAAACTGGTTCCCGATTCGGAACCCATCAACGGACTAGACACATCGCAACTGATCGCTGTATTTGCACATTACCAAAAGAAACTTGGTGACGCAGATTTCCAGGCTGTTTTGGGAACTGCCATGACACTTGCTCAAAATCCAAAGTTGATTGCACCGGTTCGCGCATTTATTCAACAACAAACAGACAATGAAAGCAAAGAAATCTAAAACAGTCGTATTGCTTACCTGTAAACAAGTGGTAGATTTTCTCCAGATCACATCACCCACGCTTCGCAAATGGACCAAAGAGGGATTGCTAAAAGCATACAGCTTGGGAGGACGGATTTATTACAAACAGCACGAAGTATTGAATGCACTACAGGAAGTTGAATGCACCTATTCAAATTAATGAAAGACACATGTGTTTTTCACACCTATTCATTTTAAATTATATACAATTAGAAGCCACCAAATCATGAAATCAAATGAATTGTCAAAGTTGAAAATCAATTATCAACTCAAGAATGAAAAATCTATAAAGAAGCCTGTTATTGTGAATATCAATTTTGGTTATAAAGAAATGGACTTACTTACAAGAACGTATAAATACAAGCCTCTCATTATGCCAACCGGGATAAAATTATTGCCAAGCGAATGGGATGCAAAAAACAAGATACCATTCAACCAAGAGGATAAAAACAGACTTTATCAGATTAATACAATCATCAAGCAAGTGTATCAATATCTTTCTTTGAAAGGGAAGGTTTTTTATAAAGACTTCAAAGATGAGTTAGAGGAAAAGCTGCGAGGAAAGGAAAAAGTCGTTGAAATCGAAAGGATCAAGATTTCGGACTTTATCTTAAGGCACATAATAACTAGTGATCGCCTAACAAATGGTACAAAGAGCAATTACAAGAACCTTGCGAACAAACTGGAAGAGTTTGAAAAACAAAAGGGAATAGCAGTTATGTCAAATAATCTGGATGAAGACTTATATCTTGAAATCATAGATTTTGTTCGCTCAAAGGTAAATAAGATTAATGCAGTATGGACAATACAGAAGATCTTTAAATCAGTACTTCATGAGATTTCAAGGTTTTACAAAATCAGTGTCTTTGCACCAGGAAAAGAGCTTTCTGTCCGGGATAAAGTTCAGTCTGAAAATGCGGATGCTGTTTATTTAAACATGGAACAAATTCAAAAGATTATTAAATTCAATCCGAAAGAAGATAGACTTAGTAATGCGAAGTACATTTTCATGATTCTTCTTTTTACAGGATGTCGTGTTTCAGATGTCTACAAGATACTACCTGATAAGGAATATTCCTCTAAAGGAACAAAGTTTAATTATGTAAGATATACAACTCAGAAAACAGAAACTGAAATTATTTGTCCGATTTTAAAGCCTTTACAATTGCTATTTGATAAAAATAAAGGAAAACTACCTCGGAAAATAGCCTTGCATAAATTGAATTCATATTTGAAAGAATTGGCAATGCGATGTAAGTTAGACGAAGAAGTGACAACTTACCATACTGACTCAAATGGAAAAAAGAAGAGTGTCAAAAAGAAACTGTATGAGTTTATTTCTTCTCATACCGGACGACGATCCTTTATTACAAACTTGATAAATTTTATACCGATTCCTATTCTCACAAAAATTACAGGGCATAAGCTTCAGGACAAGAATATCATTTTTGCATACAATAAGATGACACTACTTGAAAATGCAGTGATGTTTTATAAACAACTGCCCAGAATTACTTCTGAGAACACAGAATACTTTCCTTTCGAACTAGTATAAGAACAATCCAACAAAGGCGTAGCCCCAGAGATATTCTCATGGGGCTTTTTTATGCCCTATCGGTAAGAAATTCGGTAAGAATTCTAGTGAATGGCATCTTGTTTCATTACAATTCATTTAATTGCATGAAAAGGGTTTTTCGTCATTTTCCCAGTATTTATAGTGTGTTTGGGTGATTTAATGAAATTTGATGAAGGTAGGTTATAACCCTAGAAGGGTGGTGTCAAAAAAAATGCTTATATTATATACGTGCGCTACCCCGGCCAAATCCCGAATTTATCCCTTTTCATTTCTCAAAAGGTGATCTCGACTCCGCTCGTTCACCTTTTAACACCTCGTTTCCAATCCTGCAATTCAAACACCCTTTTTTCGCACAAAACTCATTCGTCATTTCAATTAATCCTTGTGATTCAAATGCAGTTTTCGGCACAATTCCCTGCTCTCTCCACACCCGGATTTTCTCATTTCGTTCCGCCGGGAGCAGATTCAATATTTCAAAAGCCCGGTTCCTGTATGAATCATCGCTCAGACAATCGGTCAGCCACCACAAAAAAGGCACAATACTATTGA
>VFQP010005437.1_pt1 | contig 11122 bp, 4 predicted proteins | sample 3512351 | NCBI WGS metagenome assembly VFQP01 (sample SAMN10412372, study PRJNA504923) | tailings metagenome | isolation source: Relicate 1 Philex TSF1 revegetated site | place: Philippines: Tuba, Benguet | collected 2017-08-29
GCCTACCGGGCCATCACCCGCCTGCAGGTGCGCCCCGCCTGCCTGCCCGCCCGCCGCACCGGCCGCACGCTGGTGTCCGCATCAGGGGCCCCGCCTCTGCGGCGGGGCCGCTGGGGCGCCCCGCTCAGCTGTGCTCACGCGACGTGTGTCGCAGCCCAGGCACCCCACGGCGCACTTTTCGCTGGCCAGCCTGCTGCGCCAGCTGGGGCGGCACGACGAGGCGCTCGCCTGCTTCCGGTGCGTGCACGTGGCGCGCTCTGCTGCACGCGGCTGCGTGCGTACGCCCTTGCGCGTGCTCCCTGTTGCCCTGAGCGGGGGACGTCTGGCGGGCAGGTGCTCCCTGGTTGGCGCTGCGCGGGCTGTCTCACGGCGTCAAAGCCCGTGCTGCCCTGGTGTGCAGGCGACACCTCGACTTGGTGCCCGGCCACCAGGAAAGCCTGTTCTGGACGGCGGCGCTGGGCGGCGCAGTGGGCGGCGACGCGTCGGCGGCGACGGCCGCCGCGGCGCAGTGCGCGCCTGCGGACCTCGTGGCGGGCCTCTTTGACTCTTGTGAGCGGTGGCGCGTGCGGAGCGAGGGAGGGGCAAGGGCCAAGTGTGCGGTGCTCGCGTGCTTCATGGCGCCCTCTCACGGCAGCCCGCCTTGCTGCGTGGCGCTGCGGCAGACGCCAAGACGTTTGACGTGCACCTGGTGGAGGCGCTTCAGTACAAGACGCCATGGGTGCTGATGTGCGTGCGTGGCCGAGGTTGGCTCGCAGCTTGCACGTGAGGGTGCGGGCTCACAGGCAATGAATGGCAGCAGTGGCACAGCGGTGGACGCCCGAGTGCCGCGTGTGCTGATGGCGCCTCGTAGGGACGCGCTGCTGGCGGCGGCGAGGCGGCACGCCGCCAGCGCCTGCCAGCCGCCCTGGCGGCGCGTGATGGACCTGGGGTGCGGCACGGGACTCATGGGGCCCCTGCTGGCGGCGCACCTGGCCCCGGGCGGCAGCCTGGAAGGTGGGGGGCTGGGCGCTGCCGTTGCCCAGGGCGGCGCGTGGTGCAGCCGAACACTGTGGACCGCACGCCGCGCGATTCACGCCATGCAGGCGTGGACCTGTCTGCCGGCATGATTGCCAAGGCGGCCGAGCGGGGATGCTACCGGCAGGGCGGCCTGCACGTGGCGGACCTGGTGGCGCAGCTGAAGGCGGAGCACAGCGCCCTCCAGCAGGCCGGGCAGGCACCCTTCTCCTGCCTGGTGGCGGCTGACGTGTTCGTGTACATCGGGGACCTGCAGCCGGTGCTTTGCGCCGCCGCTGCGGTCGCCGCGCCGGGGTGAGGCGCAGTCCGCGCACGCTCCCTGGCTGACCAGGACCCGGGGGGGAGCGCTCGCGCTGACGAGAGCAGCACGCGTGTTGCCCTCATCCACCTCCTGCGCCGCAGGGCGCTGCTGGGCTTCTCCACTGAAGCCTTGCTGCATCCCCAGGACGGCGAGCCAGGCGCGCTGCCCGGGTTTCGGCTGTCGCCCACGGGCCGCTTCCAGCACAGCCAGCCTTACCTGGAGGCCGTGGCGGAGCGCAACGGCTGGCGCGTGCTGCACCTCTCGCAGACTGTGATCCGGCAGAACGCGGGCAAGCCCGTGCACGGCCACGTGGTGGTGGCGGAGCGGTCCGCGGGTGTGGCGTGAGGGGTTGATGGACGCACGTGTTGCTTGCACTGGTGTGACGCTATTAACGTGCTGTTACCGGCTTTCTCGCGAACGGCTGGGCTTCAGCTTGCCAACCAAGTGTCAGATTAGAGGCGCCGGAGAGCTGAATCCAATGCGCAGCTCAGCGTCTCCTGAGGTGCTGATTCCTGTGTTCAAAGTCAGTAACGCTTAACACAGGTTAATGGTTGTGGCTTGGCGCGCGCGCAGCCTCAGGCTTCAATTCAATCACCAGGCTGTAGAGCTTGACGACCTCGATGCAACGCGCCGCTCGGCGCTCAGTATGTCGCTCTGTGCGCGGAGAAAAGCGGCCGCAAAGTCTAAACCTCTGCGGCACCATGCCGAGATCTCTCTCCTGGCTCCGCGTGAGCAGCCAAACGGCGAGCCTATGCAAAGCAGCATGCTGTGCACTGGATTCTGCTTGACGAGCTGCGCACAGTGGCAGTCGCTTCGCCGGATAAGGTGCAGGATATCGCGAGAGCAGATCTGCTCTCGCACCCGATGGCTGCCCCCCCGATGAGCGTGCGCGGCTTCCTGACCCACGCCAGCACCTGAGATGCAGCGGCACCTGCCGGCGTGCGAGCCTCTTTGCGGCCGGAGAGGCCGTGCAGCCACGTGGGCGCCACGCGCACGATGCGCGATTTCTCGTCTATAAGAGGCGTGTGCAGCTTCCATCCTCTGAAATCCTGTGTCAGTTATTCAAGGCGCTGGTGCAGCTGATGGCGTCCTGGGAGGCCCGTGGCGCTTCATGCGGGCACGACGTGCCCGTCACGTCCCATCACGCCCACTTGCAGCTCCAAAAGCAAGCCAACCAGCCATCCAGTTGTCCCAAAAGTCCTCCCCTGCGACCGCAGCTCGCTGCGGCGCAGCATCCTATGGCACCGCGCACAGCCCTCGAGGGCCAAGCGTGCCCTGACCATCACGGTCAAGCGAAGGTCAGCTAAGAACGCGCGCGGGGCAGCATCACGCACACTGAGCAGGCCGCCCCCGGAGCAGCAGAGCGTGCAGAGCGGGCTCTGCTCCTCGTTTCCCGCCCTCCACTTGCGCTGGGCGCCCCGTGCCGCACGCCTGGCTCCTCCCAGCGGCAGCTTCAGCAGCAGCCACAGCAGCCTCTGTACCACTCGCCTCGCCTCCTGGTGCGGCTGCGGCGCCTGGCCGCTCGCCTGCCGCTCAGGAGAGGAGCGGGGCGCATCATGGCAGGAGCGCTTGTTCGGGGGGGCAGCAGGCGCCGGCACGTCTTGGAGGCGCGGCATCATCTGTGAGGCAGCCGACGGCCCCCTGCTGGCGTGATGGTGACGAGCGCAGCGGCGAGCTTCGGGGAGGCCTCGACTGGGGAGCGCGAGTCCGACCCCGCTCCGCAGCAGCAGGGCGAGCAGCAGCGGCCCGCGCCAACCTTCGGGGATGCCGCTGGAGGCAGCAGCTCAGCGGCGCACGCCGCAGGGGGAGCTCCTGAACCAGGCGGAGTCCCGACGACAGGCCCCACGCAGCGTGCAGGAGGCACGGAGGAGCCAGGCGGCAGCGCCGTGGCCAGGGACGACCTCGAGTGCGGCATCTGCAAGGAGGTGCTGCTCGACCCCGTGACGCGTGAGTGGCGCCGTGCGAATCGGGCGCTTTCCCCCCTCTTTCGCTCGGCCCCCTTCTGCGCTCCACTCTTAACTCCTCCGTGCACGGCGAGCCCGGCCCCCCAACGCCTCGCGCGCCCGGCCGGTGCTGCGCGCAGTGGGATGCGGCCACGACTTTTGCTGGACGTGCCTCGAGGACTGGCGGCAAACGCTGCAGGGCCAGTCTCGTGCGCTCGGCCTGCCCTGGGCGCCTCGCCCGCGCCCGGTGGCGCTCTCCTGCCCCGTCTGCCGCGCCGAATGCAGCGACCAGGCCTTGGGTGAGCGATGCGAGCGGCCGGCGGCCCGATGGGGAGCGGGGACGGGGGGCGCCCTGGCCGCGTTTCGCGCGCAAAGTGCTCGCCCCTTCGGGCTCTCGCGGATTCGCCTCAAGAAGCGCACCCTCCCCCGTCGATCCGCGCGCAGCCGTCTCGGTCCGCCTCAAGAAGCTGGTCGAGAAGGTCTGCCCCGACGAGCTCCAGGAGCGCCGGGCCGCGCAGCTGGCCGAGAAGCGCGCCGCGCACCAAGGTGTGCCACCAGGGGCTGCCGTTGCCAAGCGGCCGATCTCAACCGCAACCCGTTCGAAAAAGATCGCGATCGCGAATTCCACATCGAGGCTCACCGCACCATCCCCTCCCTTGGCACGACTGCAGAGCTCGAGTCGCGCCAGACGCACCGCGCCGCCGTGGACCAGCAGCTGCGCGTGATGCAGGAGCGCTTCGGCGCCTCGCTGCCCGCCGGCGCCGACGAAGACAACCCCGCCGCCGCTGCCGCCGCGGGCCCGCTGCCCCTGCTGTCCCCACGAGGCGCAGCCACGCACGACGTCTTCACCCGGCTCATGGCGCTGCCCGGCGGCGCCGCGCCAGAAGAGGCGTTCATGGTGCAGCAGCAGCAGCAGCAGCAGACGCCCCGCGCCGCCGCGCAGCAGCAGCTGCATGTCTTCTCGCCGCCGCTGCCGTTGCCAGCGCAGCAGGGCCCCGGCAGCAGCGGCGGCAGCGGCGGCGCCGCCGCTTTTCTGCAGCTCCTTGGGCGCATCCACGCCCCTCCTCCTCCGCCGCTCCCCCACCCCCAGGACGCGCCCTCTTTCGGCGCCACGATGACGACGACGACGACGGCGACGGCAACAACCCTTCATCACCCGCCCGCGCCGCCGCCATCCACGCCGCGGCCCCCCGGCGCCGCCGGCGCCGCGCCGCCCACCGCCGGCCACATGTACGAGCCGGCGTGGCACCTGCACCAGCAGCAACAGCAGCAGCTGCACTCACAGCACGCGGCGGCGGCGGCGGCGGCAGCAGGCGGCTTGTATCCCACCCACCACACCACCGCCACCGCGGCCGACGCGCACGCCCCCGGCGGGCCCGCAGAGCTGCTCCTCGCCGACCTGACCTCTAGCCCCTGCCCCTCGGCCCATTCATCTCAGACACTGGCGGCCAGCGTGCTGCGTACAGCATCCAGCTTCTGCCCCTCATCCCCCGTCCCGCCGCCCGCCGGGACCTCTTCGGCCTACCCCTGGCCCCAACACCACCATCACACGCACCACGCGGCGTGGGCGGCGGCGGCGGCGGCGGCGGCGCAGCCCTTCGCCGCCGCCGCCGACGCGCACGCCGTCCGTGGCGTGCTGCTCGCCGCGCACCGCCCGGGCCGCCTGCAGCTGCCCGACGATCCCGGCGCCGCCGCCGTGGGCGGCAGCAGCGGCGGCGGCAGCAGCGGCGGGCCTGCGTGCGACCTGCTCGCCAGCCTGCAGGCCCCCGAGCTCGACGGCCACGGCACCAGCGGGCTGCCCTCGGGCCACGCGCACCCGCCGGGCGCCTTCTTCTTCTCGCCGCAGCAGCAGCCGCAGCACGACGCGGCGGCGGGCGGGAACACGCTGCCGCCGCCGCGCGCCGCGCCCGGCACGCCCTCCCGCGCGCCGGCGTCGGCCGGGCCCACGCCGACTGGCGCGCCGCAGCCGCACCGGGCCGGCGGAAGCGGCACGTCGCTGCCGCCGCTGCCGCCGGCGCACCGCCCGCCGCTGGCGCAGCACCAGCAGCACCAGCAGCAGCAGCAGCGGCGGCACAGCTGCTCCGGCGCGCCGCCGGCGGCGTCCGCCGCCGCGGAGCTGCACCAGCACCGCCGCCGCCGCGTGGCGGACGTGGCCAGCGACTGCACCATGGCGTGGGTCGCCAGCCCGCCCTCCTCCGCCAGCGGCGGCGCCATGGGCCCTCCGCCGCCCGTCCTCCCGCAGCACCCGCACCACCACCTCAGCGCCCGGCTGCCCGGCGAGGAGCCGCACGACCAGGGCGGCCTGCGGGACCTTCTCCTCGACGCGCCGCCGCCGCCGCACGGCGACGTCGGCGACGGCCGCGGGCGCCACCTGGCCGCGCCGCCGCTGTCGGAGCACTTCCACCTCCGCCGCCGCGCAGCGCTGCCTCTCTCTGACGACGGGTACGCTCGCTCGCCCTTGGACTCGCCGCCCGACCAACGGCGGTTGCCGCAGCAGCAGCAGTCGCCGCCCGGAGGCGAGGGCTTGGCGGCGGCGGCCGGGGACGACGGCTGCGGCAACGACGGCGAGCAGGAGGAGGAGGAGGAGGAGCCGGACCTGGACGACGTGCAAGCGCTGCGCCGCATGTCGTTCCAGCTGAGCGGCGGCGGCCGCAGGCTGGCGGAGGCGGGAGACGGCGAGGGCGCGGGCGGCGGCAGCGGCGGCGGCAGCGGCAGCACCCTGGCAGACATGGTCTGCGACGGCGACGCGCCGAGGGGGGACGGCGGCGCGAGCCCGCCCGGCGGCGAGGAGGAGGAGGAGGGCGAGGAGGGCGGCGGTGCAGCGCGCTCTCTGCTGGACGGCGCGCTGCAGGCGCAGCTGCGCCGCATGCACCCGCCATCGCCGGGCGCCGCGCGCCACGGCGGCGGCCCGCCACTGCGGCGCTCCACCCGCTCTGTCGCGGACGAGTGCGTCGCCGCCGCCGCCGCGGAGGCGGGCGACGGCCGCTCGTCGCCAGAGGCGCGCGAGCACCAGGTGCGGCGGCTGCTCCAGGCGGCCAGCGCGGCGCAGATGCTCGCCGCGCCGACCTCGCTTCCCGCGCCGGCGCTGGCGGACGTGGTGGCGCGCGCCGCCGCCGCGCAGCTGCAGCAGCAGGGCGAGGGCGCCGCCGCCGGCGGCGCCGCGCTGCCACTGCACTCGGCGCCGCTCAGCGAGCCGCTCGGGCTGTACGGCCTCTCTGCCAACCACCACCACCAACTGCACACGTCGCCGGGAGGCCTGCTGGACGGCGGTACCGGCGGTGGTACCGGCGGCGGCCTGCGCGCGCCGCCGCACGCCGCGCTGCGCGTGGACATCCCGCCCACGTGCGAGACGCCGCGCGCGGCGGCCGGTGGCGCCGGCTCGGCGCTCAGCAACCCGTTCAGCCCGGCGTCGCGCGTGACGCCGGCGGCGCTGGCGGCGCGCGGCGCGCAGGGCGGCGGAGGAGGCGACGGCAGCTGGGCCTCGCAGTGCACGTCGCCCTCGGCGGGCGCCCGGCTGGGCACTCCGTTCGGCGGGCCCATGCCGCCGCCCTTCTTCGCCACGCCGCAGGCGCCGCGGCGCCCGCTCGCTGGCGGCGGCGGCGACGGGGCCGCGCTCACGTCGCCGCCGCCGGCGCTGGCCATGCCGCTGAGTGGCGGCGGCGGCCTGTGGTCGGCGGCGAGCCCTGCGACGACGGCGGTGGCGGCGCAGCAGCTGCGCGCGGCCCGCACGTCGCACGACGGCGTGCTGATGCACCACCACGCCGCGGCGGCGGCAGCCAGGCAGGCGCCGGCCGGCGACGCGCCGCCGCCCACGCCGCGCGCCTCCTCGGCTCTGCTGCAGCGCTGCAACTCGATCGACGTGCCCGCTGTGCGCCTCTTCTCGCCCGCTGCCGGCAACCACTATGGCGGCGGCGCACAGCAGACGCCGCGGGCGCAGCCGCCGCCCGGCTCGCTGCTGCAGCAGCGCCCGTCCGGCGGCGGCATGTGGCAACCGTCCGTGCCGCCCTCGCCCTCCGCCGCCGCCGCCGCCGCTCACGCGCAGCAGCACCACCAGCTGCAGCAGCGGCCGTCTGGCGGCGGCATGTGGCAGCCGCCGGTGCCGCCCTCGCCCTCTGCCGCTGCCGCTCAGCAGCAGCAGCAGCAGCAGCACCGGCATCTGCAGCCCCGCCGCAGCAAGGAGCAGCCCCCGGACGGCGCCGCCGCCGCTGCGGACGCGCGGTTGTCGCAGGACCCCGCCGGCGCGGCGGCGCAGGCCAAGCCCGACGAGCCGCTCTCCCGCTACCAAGTCGTCATCAAGCGCAAGCGGGAGGAGGACGAGGCCGCCGCCGCCGCCGGCGTCCCGCGCCAGTCGCGCGGCGCCTTCCGCCGGCTCTTCGACGCGGCGGCGCCGGCCCGCGGCAACAGCAGCGGCGGCTTCGGGCTGTCGAGCGCGCCGCCCAGCACGCTCAGCGCGCCGCTTGTGCCGCTGATGCTCCCCCGCACGAGCGATTGGTCGCTCCCGCCGGGCATGGCGGCGGCGGCGCGGCGCGCGCCGGGCAGCAGCGTGCTGGTGGTGGGCGGCGGCGACGAAAACGACGACGCCCTCGCCCACGCGCCGCCGCCGCAGCAGCAGCAGCCGGGCGGCGGGGCGGCGGCGGTGGCGGACCGGCGCGGGTGGCTGGACGGCGCCGCGGCGCGGAGGAGCGAGGACGGCGCGGCGCGGCTGGACGGGTGGCCGGCGGCGGTGCTGCCGAGGGGACCGGCGCCAAACGCCGGCGTGTACATGATTGACCAGGTCAGGCCTGGCTCCAAGCTTGCGCTCTGTCTCTGCGCCCACTCTGTTCTCCTCATCAAGGTTTTGGCCATGGCTGTCACTCACGTGTCACGCCCCTCGCCCGCTTGCGCCGCACGTCCGCACAGGTGATGCACTTTGGCGACGCGCCTCCCGGCGCCGCCGCCGCGCTGCCGCCGGCGCTGCCCTGGGCGTCATCGTCCGCCTGCGGCAGCGCGCCCGGCAGCTCCGCGCACTTCCCTCCGCCGCCGCCGCCGCCGCCGCCCACCGCCGCCGCCGGCGCGCCCACCGAGCAGCAGCAGCGCCTCGTCGACGACCTGGTCATGCGCGTCGTCACCACCAACGGCAACGACACGGACGGGCCCGCCACGGGCACCACCAACACGCGCCCCGGCAGCCTCAACGGCACCGCCGCCGCCGCCGCCGCCGCGTCGCGCTTCCCTCTGGGCCCCAGCTCGTGGCACGCGGCGCCGCCACCGGGCGGCGCCACTGCCCCGCGGGGCCCGCCGTCCGCCGCCAGCGTGGCGGAGATCCTTCAGAGCGCGGCGGCGGCGACGGACGCGCTGGCGAGCGGGTTTGAGGCGGTGACGCGTGCGGCGTCGGAGCAGCTGGATGACGCCGAGCGGCCCGACATGCTGGGCTCGCCAGGCAGCGTCGGGCGCAGGCGCAGCGTCGCCGGCGGCGGCGACGACGGCGGCGGCGACGGCGGCGACGCGGCGGCGTTTGGGCCATGCCCGGCGACGCCCCGCGCCGGCCGCTCGCACCCGCTCTTCCCGGCGGCGGCCTTCGTTCCGCAGCGGGAGGAGCAGGAGGCGCAGCAGCAGCCGTGGGCGGCGGCGCGGCGGCTGGCCGGCGCGGCGTCGCTCGGCGCGCGCGTCAACTCGTCGCTGGCGGCGGCGGTGGACGCGGCGGCGCGAATCGAGGCGGAGCGCCGAGGCGACGGGCCAGCCGCCGCCGCCGCCGCCGCCGCCGAGGACGACGCCGAGGGCTGGCGGCGGCGGGCGCGGCAGCGGCTGCTGCTTGGCGGCCCCGGAGCCGCGTCACCGCCGCCGCTGCAGCAGCAGCAGCAGCGGATGGAGGACGGCTGCCGCACGCCGCCGCCGGCCGCGCCGGAGCCGCCGCCGCCCGTCGTGCCGGTGTCGTCTGCGGCGCCGTCGGGGACGGCTGGCTCTCCAGGGCCGCCGCTGCCATCGCTCCAGCGCGCGCACCCGGCGCCGCAGCAGCAGCCGCAGCAGTACACGTCGGCGGCGGTGCTGCTGGCCATGGCGCACGGCGGCGGCGGCGCGGCGGCCGTGTCCTCGCCGCGCGCCGGCGGCCGCAGCACGCCGGCCATCCTGCAGCTGGCAAGCATCCGCGCGCCGCGGCCGCTGCCGCGCACGGTGGCGACGAGCAGCAGCCTCAGCGCGCGCGTGCCGGCCAGCCACGTGGCTCCGCAGGCGCAGGCGCCGTCGTCGGCGACGGCGGCGGTGATGCCGGCCGCCGGGCGGGTGCCGCTCACGCCGGCGCCGGGCGCGCACGGCGGCTGGACGGCGCCCGGCCACTTCGCCATGGCCCCGCCGCCGCTGCCGCAACCGCCGCCGTCGTTCCACGCGTCGCAGCAGCTGCAGGAGCAGGTGCGCGTGTGCTGTGGACTGGCCGCTGTTTGGGCACCTCGGGAGGCGGATCAGATGAGCTCGCAGCGTAGAGGCAGGCGGGCCAATCACGCGTGCATGGATGTCCCAAGCGGGCGCATGCGTGTCGCGTTGGCGTTTGCGCAGATGCGCTGGGCGGAGCTGCTGGACCGGGCGGTGGCGCGTGGCCTGGGCAACGCGCAGCAGGCGCCGCGGCACTGGCACAGCCGCGAGGCCGACATGGAGACGCGGCGCAGGTGAGGGTTTTAGCCCCGCCTCCGGAGCCACTGCAGGGAGGGAAGCAGAGGGAGAGGAGGGAGGCGGGAGGCCTGCGTGCCGTGATACGGCCGCGGCGCGCGAGGTCCTTTGCCGGGGCGCGGTGCGACTCTCGTCCACAAGCTCTCCCGCTGTGTCGTGGTCGGGACGCAACCTGCCGGGTCCGCAGGTGCTCCGCGGCGCTGGCGCCAGAGATCACCGAGTGGTTCGGCGACGGGCTGCTCCGCCACAGCCACCCCGGCGCGCTCTTCCTGGTAAGCCACAGCTCCTGTCGCGGCGGAGCGCGCGAGGGTTCTTGGCCCTTCCCGCGGGCATCGCGGGTGGCCTCCACCTCGTCGCCACCCCGAACCGCGCCCTCTCGCTGGTGCGCGAGCGACCGAAGTGCTCGAGCGCGTTGATTGTTGCTGTTGTTGTTGCCCACCCGCCTGCTCGCAGTACTCGAACCTGATCGAGCGGCACATGTACTTCGCGGCCGCGACCCGCGAGGAGTACTGCGACCTGTCGACGCTCAAGCAACGCATGGTGCAGGTGAGAGGCTCAAGAAAAGGGAGCGAGCGAGCCAGGTGGAGGGAGGGAGGGAGAGGAGGGGTGGCCATGCGCCTCTCCAAGAGGTGCACCAACGCGGCAGCCCCGCCCTCGCGCTGCGCACGCGCCCCGCAGGCCCTGGAAGAGCTGACCGGCGTGAGCGTGCCCGCACCGCCCGCCGCCGCCGCCGCGCCACCACCCAGCTTGTCCGGCCTCTGAACGTGCCCCCCCGTCCTCCGCACCCGCACCCGCGCGCCGCCCGCCACACGAGGCGCTCCGGCGGCAGCACTGTGCACGTCCCCGCACCTGTCTTGCCCACTGCGCCCTGCACTTCTTCCTCCCCTCCGGGAAGGCGCCCTGAATCCGCGCGCCGAGGGGCCCCTCTGTGGCTTCGATGCCTTCCCCTGCTCCCGCCCCCCCCCCTGCCCTCCCCGTCCCGCCAGGAAAAGAAGAAAAGGGAGCCCCCTTCCCCCGCCAGGGAGGGGCGAGGAGAGATGATGCATTATGTGCGGGGACGCGCGCCCCCCGCGAAGCGACGATTTGGCAGATGATGGCGCGCTCCCCGCCCCAACCGCACCTGGCCCCAGCGATCTCTGTCCGCGTGGGCGCACCCGTGGGCGTCTCTGCCGCGTCCCTGCGCGCGTGCGTGTGTACGCCCCTCCTCCCCCCCCCCCCTCTCCCC
>VFQP010005438.1_pt1 | contig 11122 bp, 10 predicted proteins | sample 3512351 | NCBI WGS metagenome assembly VFQP01 (sample SAMN10412372, study PRJNA504923) | tailings metagenome | isolation source: Relicate 1 Philex TSF1 revegetated site | place: Philippines: Tuba, Benguet | collected 2017-08-29
CGTGTTCCTGTTCCGCTTCGAGCCCGCCGATCTGGTCCGGCAAGCGGTGCCGGAGAAGGTCGATCCGGCGGCCAGCGGCAAGGTGCCGGTGATCTACCGGGTCGATCTGAGGAATCCGTCGTCCTACTTCTGCGCGCGCCAGTTCGCGGTCGCCGACAAGGACATTGTCTACGTCGCCAATGCCTCGTTCAACGAGCTCCAGAAGTTCCTCAACATCATCGGCTCCGTGGTCGCGCCCGTTGCGACCGGCGTGACATTGACTAGGTAGCGGCATGACCCCGGCGATCGCCCTCGATCTCACGCGTCTCAGCATCGGCCCGTCCTGGACCACGCCGCGCGGCATCGACCGCGTCGACATCGCCTATGCGGAACGGTTCCTCGAACACTGGCGCGGCGAATGCGTCGCGACCCTGTCCATGCCTTGGGGCAGCTATTTCCTCGACCGTGCCCGCGCACTCGGCATCCTGCGCACCGTAGAGCGGCTGTGGGGTGAAACCCGCACCGTCGGCGACGACCCGCAATACGCCCGGGCGCGGGCCTATCTTTCGGGAGAGCCGATGGGGGAGGTGGCCGCGCCGCCGCAGGCTCGGTCCCGCCGCTCGGCGATCACCGCCGCGGTCTGGAACGTGCTCAAGGGCGCCGGCGTGCCGCTCGGTGCCTCGGCCGCCAGGAAAGTGCCCGAGGACGCCGTCTATTTGAACACGGGCCAGATCGGCATCGCCGATGCCCGGCTGCTCGCCTGGTTGAACCGGCGCCCGGACGTGCGTCCCGTGTTCATGCTGCACGATACGATCCCGATCGATTACCCCGAGCATGTGCCGCCGACGTCGCGGGCCTTTCACCACAAGATGATCGCCAACGCGGCGCGCTATGCGCGGGGCCTGATCGTCACGACCCGTGCCGCTGAAACCGACATCAGGCGCGAGCTGGAAAAGAGCGGGCGGACCGACATCGACATCGCCGCCGCGCCACTGCCGCCGCCCAGCGCGTTCCTGGCGAGCGACGCATCCGTCACGCCCAGCGACGGGAAGCCGTATTTCGTGATCTGCGGCGCCATCGAACCGCGCAAGAACCACCTGTTGCTGCTCAATGTCTGGCGTGAGCTGGTGCGCCGCGACGGCGAGCACGCGCCGCGCTTGGTGATTGTCGGCCGGCGCTGGAACACGGGCACCGAGGCGGCCCGGATGCTCGAGCGTTCGCCATCGCTGGCCAACCACGTGGTCGAGGTCTCGGGCTTGTCGACGCCCGGCCTGATCCAGCTGCTGCGCGGTGCGCAGGCGCTGCTGATGCCGTCATTCGCCGAGGGTTTCGGCCTCCCCATCGTCGAGGCGCTGTCGCTCGGCACGCCGGTCATCGCCTCGAACATCGCCGCTCACCAGGAAGCAGGCGGGTCTTTCGCCACCTATCTCTCGCCGATCGACGGGCTGGGGTGGATCCACGCGATCCGTGATCATGTGCGCACCAACCGGGCACGCCGGGCCGCGCTCGATCGCTACGTGCCGGAGACCTGGGACCGCTACTTCCAACGCATCGAGCCCTTCGTGCTGTCGCTCGCCGAGGCGAGAGCGCCGAGAGCCGCCGCCGAATGAACGAGATGTCGGATCTCCAGGGCCGCGTTCGCGTCGTCGAACGCTTCCGGGCCGCGGTACCGCAGGGTGAAGCCAAAGGCTGGCAGAAGGTTGCCCGGCGTCATCGCTGGTTCCTCGGAACGGCGGTGCTGCCGATCATCCTGGCCGCGCTGTATTTCTTCGTCATCGCCTCGGATCAATATGTGTCGGAAGCCCGATTCATCGTCCGCAAGGCCAACGGCGAGCAGGGGTCTCCATTAGGTGGGCTGCTGCAGACGGCCGGCCTCGCTCCGACGCAGGAAAACGCCGCCGCGGTCGAGGACTTCCTGCTGTCGCGCGATGCCGTCAAGGCGATCGAACACAAGGCCGGCGACGGGCCCGGCTTGCGGACGATCCTGGCTAGGCCGGAGGCCGATTTCATCAACCGGTTCCCGAGGGCCATCGGGGGCGACAGCTTCGAGCAGCTCTACAAGCGCTTCGAAGACTTCGTCACGGTGAAGCTGGATTCGGCCAGTGGCATCACCACGATGAAGGTCAGCGCCTTCCGCGCCGATGACGCCCACGCCATGGCGACGGCGTTGCTGGCGGCAGGCGAGGGGCTCGTGAACCAGCTCAACGACCGGGCCGAGCGCGATCTGCTGGCGCTGGCGCGCAGCGAGGTTGAGCGCGCCGAACAGGAAGTGCTGGCGTCCCAAGCGCGGATCACCGCCTATCGCCAGGGCAACCAGCTGCTCGATCCGCAAAGCGGGGCAACGCCGATGATCGAGCTCGTCGGCAAGCTGTCGGCCGATCTCGCTGCGAGCCAGGCGCAGCTCAGCCAGCTGCAGGCGTCCTCGCCCGAGAGTCCGCAGATCGCGCCGCTGCGCACTCGTGTCACCGCGCTGCAGACGCAACTCGACCGCGAGAAAGAGCGCATCACCGGTAGCGGCGGCGGATCGGTGGCGACCAAGATGTCCGGCTACGAACGGCTCTACCTGCAGCGGCAGTTCGCGGACAAGGCGCTCACCTCCGCCATGTCGTCGCTGGAGCAGGCGCGGGTCAAGGCGCAGCGCGAGCGCATCTACATCGAGCAGATCGTCAAGCCGAACCTCGCGGACTATCCGCTCTATCCCCGGCGCCTGTTCGCGTTCCTGGTCACCGCCGCCACCATCCTGATGGTCTACGGCATCGCCCGGCTCGTCAGCGCCAGCGTCAAGGAGCATGTGGGCCGATGAGGCCGCAGGCGCCCTCGGCGCAGGGCGGCGCCTGGCGCGTCCAGGCGCGGGTGATCGCCGCGCTGGTCATGCGCGAAGTCCACGTGCGCTACGGGCGCAAGAACATCGGCTTCCTCTGGCTGATGTTCGAGCCGATCCTGTTCGCGTTCGGCGTCATCATGCTGCGCTCGGTCCTGCCTTATGCGAAGAGCAGCCACGGCATCGGGCTGGTGCCATTCCTGATGACCGGCTACCTGCCGTTCCTGATCTTCCGCAACCTGCTCCAGCGCGGGATGCAGTGCGTGCAGTCGAACCACAGCGTGCTCTACCACCGCCAGGTCAACCTGCTCGATCTGTATGCGGCCCGCTTCATCCTGGAGATCGCCGGCGGCCTGACGGCGTTCGTGTTCGGCTGCGGCCTGCTGACCCTGCTCGGCTACATGGAGCCGCCCGAGGATCTGCTGCCGATCTATGGCGGGCTGTTCTTCTTGGTCTGGTTCTCGGCCGGGTTCGCGTCCCTGATCGGCGTCGGGGCCGAGATGCATACGCTGATCGAGAAGATCAGCCATCCGCTGGCCTATCTGTGCATCGTCGTCAGCGGCTGCTTCTTCATGGTCTCCTGGCTTCCCAGCGACTACCGCGCGGCGGCGCTGTGGATCCCGACGGTCCATTGTTTCGAGATGATCCGCGGCGGCTATTTCGGAGACTCGGTGAAGGTCTATTTCGACCCGCTGTTCCTCACCGGCGTTTGCGTCGCCCAGACCTTCCTCGCCATTGCCGCGATCCAGGGCCTGCGCAAATGGGTGGTCGTGGAATGATCGAGGTTCGCGGCCTGGTGAAGGAGTACCCGACCAGCGCGGGCACGCAGCGGGTGCTGGATGGCATCGACTTCACCGTCGGGCGGGGTGACAAGCTGGCGGTGCTGGGCGCCAACGGCGCCGGAAAGTCGACGCTCATCAAGCTGATCGGCGGGGTCGAGCATCCGACCTCGGGCGAGATCCGGCGCGGCATGAGCCAGTCCTGGCCGATCGCCTTCCAGGGCGCGTTCCACCCCAATCTCACCGGCCGCGACAATGCGCGCTTCATCGCCCGGCTCTACGACCAGGATTTCGCCGACGTCCTCGAGCGCACCGAGGACTTCGCCGAACTGGGCGACAAGCTGGGCGAGCCGGTCGGTACCTATTCGAACGGCATGCGGGCGCGGCTGGCCTTCGGCCTGTCGCTCGCCATCGAGTTCGACTGCTACCTCATCGACGAGGCGATCGTGGTCGGCGACCAGCGCTTCCAGCGCAAGTGCTTCGACGAGATCTTCGTCAAGCGTGCCGACCGGGCGCTGATCCTGGCGATCCATTATCCGGATATCGTCCGCGACTATTGCAACCATGCGCTGCTGCTGAAGGGCGGGCGCGGCAAGGTCTTCAGCGATATCGAACTGGCCTTAGACATCTATGATGGATTGTAGCGGGCGCGGCGGGCTCCACATCCAGAGTGCCACATAACAACCGCATCATCGGGAGTGCGAACAAAGGGGTGGGACGTGATGTTCATGCCGGGCGGATGCCGGCGCGCGATGGTGCGCCGTGGTCCGCCTGCTTAAGTCAAAGAGGACCATGTACAGCTTCGTCAATCTCCGGGAAATCGCTGCTTGGGACAGGTTCGAACTCGAGGCCATGTGCCGCGCCCAGGCGCAATCCGCCTATCTGGGCGACTACACCGGCCTGTGCCGCATCCTCGGGCGCTACAAGTTCTACGTCGATACGCGTGACCGCGATTTCGGGTCGAACATCCTGCTCGACGGCTTCTGGGAGATGTGGCTGACCCAGTTCATCGCCCGCACCGTGAAGCCTGGCATGGTGGTCGCGGATGTCGGCGCCGGCTACGGCTACTATTCGGTCCTGCTCGCCGATCTGGTCGGTCCCGACGGTCATGTCTATGCCGTCGAACCGGATGCGGAGGCGGCGTCCTGGCTCCGCCGCTCGCTCGCCCTGAACGGCTTCGAGAGACAGACCACGGTATGCGACGCGGCGCTCGCGGACTGCTCGGGGAGAAGCCACGGCGCGTTTTCCCTCGACGGGCTGACATCCGCGCATGGCCGGGTCGACTTCCTGAGAATCCGTGCGACAGGCGCCGAGGAGACGATCCTGGGCGGCATTTCGGGGATCATCAGGCGTGACCGGCCCGGGATCGTTCTCGAATTCCATAGGGAGGGCTGTACCGATCCCGCCGGCTTTCTCGGCCGCCTGCGCGAGCATTATCCCAGGCTGCAGCAGATCGACCACGCCGGCCACGCGGTTCCCATCAGCGCGGACGATCTGCTGGCCGCGGAGGACAGCGCAAGCAGGCTTCTGTTCCTCGAGGCCTGAACCGGGTCAGGTCAGGCTGTCGTAGAGGGTCTTCATCCGGTCGCGGTACGTGTCCATGGAGAAGGTAGCGGCGCGCCGGAGGCCGCGCTCGCGCAGGTCAGCCCACAGCCCGTCATCGGCCTCCAATGCGGTAATGGCGCGCCTGATCTGGTCGGGCTTGTAGGGATCGACCATAAGCGCGGCGTCGCCCGCCACTTCCGGAATCGAGGAGGTATTGGACGTGATCACCGGCGTTCCCAGCGTCATGCCTTCGAGCACCGGCAGACCGAAGCCTTCATAGAGCGACGGGAACAGCACCGCGCGTGCGCCCTGGATCAGCGTCATCAGCATGGGGAAAGGCATGTAGTCGAAGCGGCGGATGCGCTTGTCCTTGTCCTTCACGTCCTTGTCGATCTGGTTGAGCAGCCGTACCTCGTCATCGCCCAGCCAGGAATGGCCGGCGACGATCACCAGCGGCAGGGTGCTGTGCGAGGCCAGATAGGCCTCGATCACCCTGCCGACGTTCTTCTTCGGCTCGAGCGCGCCGTAGAACAGATAGTAGCCGCGATGATCCAGCTTGAAGATGCCGGAGACCTCGGCGGCGATCTCGTCCTGCGGCCGGTTCACGACGTGATCCGGGATGTTCACGGCCTGGTAGGTGTTGCTGATGCGGCGCTCGTCGATGCCGAACATCTGGATGATGTCGCGCTTCGAACTCTCCGAGACGGTGACGATATGGTCGGCCTTGGCGATGATCTCGCGCATGGACCGCAGATAGTAGGTCTTCCAGTCCAGCGTCGTGTAGGGCAGCCGCAGCGGGATGATGTCGTGGATCGTGTAGATGTTCGCCCTGGCGTTGGTGCGCATGGCGATCGGGTAAGTAAAGTGGAACAGGTCCACCTTCAGCGGAAGCTTCGCGTCCAGTAGCCGCTTGAACAGGGTGAAATAGCCGCGGCTCTGGTCGAACACCCGCGGCGCGGCATAGACGTGATCGGTCGGGACCCAGCGCCCGCCCAGCGCGGCGGTGACGACGTTGCCGGCGATGGGCACCTGTTGGGGCTCGACACCGGCGAGGCCGCCCACGTAGTCGCCGGCCTGGACCACCTTCTGAATCATGCCGGGATAGGTGGTGCGCACCGGTGCGTCGAAGAACGCGATCTCGCGGGCCAGCGGATCTTTCGGCAGCCGCATCGGGGTGCTGTGCAGGACACCGTTCTCGTAACCCATTTCCCGGGTCAGGTGGGTCAGCACCTTGGTGTAGGTGGCGACGCCCGTGCCATGACGGAGCGACAGATTGAGTCCGTCGAAGAAGATACGCTTTGGCATCAGCTTGCCTTGAGCCGCTTCGCGCTCGACGGCGTCAGCGCGGCGTGTCCGATGGCGATGCGGCCCTCGAATGCGGCACGGGTGCTGAACAGCCTGATCTCCAGCGGCACGTCGGGATTGGGGTTCTCGAACGGGATCTCGACCTCGAAGATACCGGCCTCCTCTATCGTGAAAGTCACCTGGGCAAGATGTCGCCCCGCATAGATGTCGGCGGCCATGGCGAGGCCGGTGGCCTCGGGAGAGCAGCCGAACAGCAGCGTACAGGACCAGTGTCCGGCGGGCAGGCGAATATACGGGCCGTATAACAGGCAGCGGCTCGGGCCCGTCAGGTCGATGGCGCCGTTGGCGGGAACGCCAGGAGCCCCCGTCAGGAACAGATCTCGGGGCCAAATGATCGGCCTCCCTGGGGGCGGCAGAACCGCCATCGCCAACGCGTGGGCGGAGGCTGCCTCAGCCTTCGATCCGCCGAGAGCCTCCTCGATCAGCGCGCGTCCGTCGCGCAGGACGTCGCCCCTGGGGCGCGCCTCCGGCGCGCGCGGAAGGGGAGGTGCAATCCGAGGGGTGTCGAAGCCCCAATGCGCGGCGATCGCCGCGGCAAGGGATGCTGCATCGCCGGCGGCGTCCGCATTGATTGCCAGCGCTCCCGGCGCGTTCGCCAGCCGGGTCATCGTGACATGGGCGTTGGCTGCCGCGCGCGCGGCGTCGGCGGCGGAAACCGCGCCGTCCCGGGCAATGGCTTCCACGGCTGCCCGCGGCTCGGCGGTCACCATCACGAAGCGGTGGCCTTGCGCCGATAGCGCATCGCCCAGCGCGGCATCCGGATGGTGGATCAGCGCCACGGCGGGCAGGGCAGAGGGATCGAGCAGCCGCCGGCCGAGATCGGCAAGCGATTGAGCGGGAAAGATCTGGGCATCCTCGGCGCCGATAAACTGCGACAGAAGCGCCGCACACCAGTCGGTGAGCGGACCGGGAAATCCGACGACACAGAGGACCGACGGTACAGGTGCCGCCTCACGAGGCCTGCTGTGCTGATCCTGATAGGAAGGGGCCATCGGCGGCCCACGGTCTGGCGCTTTTCTCATGAAGAGAAACTAGGACGCGGCCCTATCGCTGCCAGCGATCCAGAGCGCTCGAGAACTCAGTAAGGCCGGTCGCCGTCCACCGTCACCCGGTGCATCACCCGCCGCTGGCCGTGATAGTCGTTGAGGGCGTAGTGCTGGGTGCAGCGGTTGTCCCAGAAGCCGACCTCGTCCTTCTGCCAGCGATGGCGGTAGACGAAGGGGGCGCTGGTGGCGTGGCGGGTGAGGAAGTCCAGCAGGGGCTGGCTCTCGGCGCGGGTCATGCTCTTGAACCTGGTGGTGAACGCCTCGTTGACGAAGAGCAGCTTTCGCCCTGTCTCGGGGTGGGTGCGGACGACCGGATGCTCGGCGCGGCCGGTGGCCTGCTCCGCCGCCATGGTGACCATCGCGGTGCGGCCGTTGGCATAACTGCCGCCGGCGCCGTAGATGTCCTCGGCCGTATGCACCGCGACCAGTCCGTCGAGCATCGCTTTCATGCCATCGCTCAGGGCTTCGTAGGCCAGGTACATGTTGGCCCACATGGTGTCGCCGCCTCTGGCGGGGATTTCTCGGGCATAGAGGATCGAGCCCAGCGCCGGCTCCTGCTGGAACGTCATGTCGGAGTGCCAGCCGCCGCCGAAATTCCTTTTGTCGCCTGGCTCCTTGACGATGTTCAGCACCTCGGGATGGCCCTCGAGCGGCTTGACGTGTGGGTGGATGTTGAGCGTGCCGAACCTCCGCCCGAACTCCTTGTGCTGGTCCGGAGTCAGCTGCTGCCCGGGAAAGAAGATCACCAGATGATCGAGCAGGGCTTGGCGCACCTGGCCGAAGACGTTGCCGCTCATCGGCCGCGACAGGTCGACGCCGTGGATGCGTGCGCCTGCCGCGCTGCCAAGGGGTTCGATTTCGATGCCATTCATGCCGCTCTCCGGTTCGTCGCTGATTCATACGCTCCTTGACCTTTCGGGCAAAGAAAGCAGTTCATTAAAAAATCATAAGTGCTTAAACTGCGCCGCGACGGGCGCTTGGCGCCCCCAGGGAGAACAGCATGGTCGCGATCACGAGAGTCACCAAAACCGTCAAGACCCCGGTCGAAAAGGCGCCCGAGCCCGATATGGGCGGGGATTACATCCCCAAGGAGCGCTACACGTCGCCCGAGTTCATGAAGCTCGAATGGGACCGGATGTGGACCAAGGTCTGGCTGATGGGCTGCCGCGAGTCGGAGATTCCGGAGGCCGGCGATTACGTCACCCAGGAAATCGGCCCGGAATCGCTGCTGATCGTGCGGGGCGAGGATGGCAAGGCGCGGACCTTCTATAACGTCTGCAACCATCGCGGCAACCAGGTGAAGTTCGACGAGACCGGCAACTCTCGCACCCTCCAGTGCGCGTACCATTTCTGGGAATACGACCTGACAGGCCGGCTGATCAACGTGCCGGACGAGCAGGACTTCAGCCAGGGCTGCCCGAAGGATCAGCTCAGCCTGAAGACGGTGAAGACCGACACCTGGGGCGGCTGGGTCTGGTTCAACCTTGACCCGAACGCCGAGCCGCTCCGCGACTATCTGGGCATCGTGGTCGAGCATCTCGATCCCTACCACTTCGAGAAGATGCACCTGGTGCTGAACGTCACCATGGAGTGGGATTGCAACTGGAAGACCGCGGTCGACGCGTTCAACGAGATCTACCACGTCCAGTGCATCCATCCGGAGCTGTCCTACACGATCGACGACGTCGACATCCAGATCGACCTCTACGAGCGCCACAACCGCTACCTGGTGCCGTTCAAGACCTACAGCCCGCGCCTCGGCGAGGATCTGCAGGAGGTGCCGGAGCATCTGGCCGAGCAGATCAGCTCGATCGGCATGGACCCGACCGAATTCGAGGGCAGGGTGTCGGACATCCGCCGCGCGGTCCAGGTCTACAAGCGCGAGAACGAGAAGAAGCTGGGCTTCGACTATTCCGAGTTGAACGATGACCAGCTGTCGGACGACTACCACTACTGCATCTATCCGAACCTGACGTTCAACATCATGGCCGAGAGCTTTGGCCTGTTCCGCCAGCGCCCGCACCCGACCGACCCGAACAAGATGTTCTTCGACGTCTATCGCATCGTGCATGTCCCGGAAGGCAAGCCGGTCCCGCCGCTGCCCGACCATGAGCAGCACAAGCATGGCGAACGGTCGCTGGGTCTGGTGCTGGACCAGGATTCGGTAAACCTGCCGCACGTCCAGAAGGGGATGCAGTCGGCGGCGTTCAAGGGACTGTGGATCTCCGCCCAGGAGCGCCGCATCCGTCATAACCACAAGACGTTGATGGACTATATAAACGGCCACTACGCCAACGACGCCTGAAGGTTGATATTCCTTAGTTGGAGCCTGGCCCAATCTCGGGCCGTGCGTCGTCGGAGTCCGTTCCCGGGCTCGGCACCAGGGAGATATCGATGTTCACGACGGGGCTAGCCGAGCAGAACTGCGCCGCGGGTCAAGTGGTCCTGTTCACTTCGGGCAAATCGCATGACGTGCCGCGCTTCCTGGCGCGTGCGCTCCGGGATTTCAACGTGGGCGAGACGTTTCACGAGTTCCATGGGCTCGAAGGCGATCTGCCCAAGTGGGAGACATTCCTGACCTGGCTGCTTCAGCAGGGCTACATCGAGCCCGTCGAGCATGTCGAGGTGCATCTGAGCAACTCGTGGGCCGACGGCGACACGGTCGATCTTCAGCCCATCCAGACGCAGGAAGACATTACCGAGATGGCGGACGGCAAGGCGTGTCCGAAATGCGCCTCGCACCATATCGTGCCCGAGATGAAGGACGGCCATGCCGACATGAGCCGCCGGGTCTGCACCTATTGCGGCCACCATTTCTCGGTCGGCGGGTGAATCAGAACCAGCGTAGACCATAACCCCGAGTGACCGTCACCTCGGTCTGGCGCCTCATTCGCAGATGCGGTAGCCGCTCGAGCGCTGGATCAGGTCCACATGCAGATGATCGGCATGGGCAGCGTTGCTCCCTGGGCCGAGGACGGTGGTGAAATAGGCGCAGGCGCCGCCCCTGATCGCAGCCTGGAAGTCCCTGGCGTCGTCGGCGGTTCCATCGCGCTCCTTGATCGCGACCGGTTCGCGGTCGGCGAACTCGATGCCGCTGATGTCGACGGCGTTCGCCAGGGCGTGCTCGCTGGCCTTGGTCTCGCCGCCGCCGCGGCGGGCGCGGCACTGATACGAGTCCCCGGTCAGAATGGCCTTCGGCGTTGCCTTGAGGTGCAGCTTGGCGGATGGGATCAGCACATCCTTCGTCCAGATCGCGAGCGCCTTCGCCACCTCGCAGCGGGTGATGACCGCCGGTTTGAGCTCGATCCCCACCGACGAGACCTTGAGCGGCCGTTCGGCGCCGCAATTCCCTTCCTCGGCGATCGGCGGCTGCGGCTCGAATACGACGCCAAGCGCCTTCAACTCTTCCTCGCAGGCTTGCGATGCCAAGGGATCGCTGCTGGGTGCGAGGGGCGGCGATGCGTCCGTCTCGGCCTCGGACATTGGAGCCGAGGCAGTTGCGACGGATGCTTCGTCCGGCGGGACGGCGCCGTTCACCGGCGGCGGCAGCGGGCGGCCCGCCGGCGCCGGCTCGATCGGATCGGACG
>VFQP010005439.1_pt1 | contig 11121 bp, 9 predicted proteins | sample 3512351 | NCBI WGS metagenome assembly VFQP01 (sample SAMN10412372, study PRJNA504923) | tailings metagenome | isolation source: Relicate 1 Philex TSF1 revegetated site | place: Philippines: Tuba, Benguet | collected 2017-08-29
AGCTGTCGATGAACACGTTGTTCTGCATCACGCGCAGCTTGATGCCGTCCATGTCCTCCACCTTGGTCACGGCGCGCTTGTTGTTGGTCAGGTTGCGAAAGCCGTTTTCCCAGTAGGCCAGGCCCACCAGGCCTTTTTCCTGCAGCTTGTCCATCACCTTCTGGCCCACCGGGCCGTCCAGCAGCGCGTCGGCCTCACGGGTGCTACCAATCAGGAAAGGCGTGTCCCAGAGCGCCATTTCCTTGGTGATGCCCACCAGCGTGGCGGTGGAGCCCACCATCATCTCCTGCGCACCGCCGATCAGCGCCTGCTGCATCTGCACGTCAGAACCCAGCGCGGCCGCGCCGATGGCACGCACCCGCATCTTGCCGCCCGAGGCCTTTTCCACTTCTTCGGCAAAGACCTTGACCGCGCGGCCCTGGTTGGACTGCTCGTTGAGGCCGTAGCCAAAGCGGATCAGGCGGGGCTTGATGTCCTGCGCCAGCGCGGCGTAGGGGGCGGCAAAAGCCGCCACGGCGGCGGCAGCGAGGACGGTGCGACGGATCAGTTTCATGGTTGTCTCCGGGTTGGGAAAGGGAAGCAGGGAAAAAAGCCCTCAGCGCAGCCACGCCACCGGGGCAATGACGATTTGCGGGAAGGCCACGAACACCAGCAGGATGCCGAGGTAGACGACGAGGAAGGGGTTGACCCCGCGTATCACCTCGTCCAGGCGCATGCGGCCCACGCCGGCCACCACGTTGAGCACCGTGCCCACCGGCGGCGTGATCAGGCCGATGGTGCCGTTGAGCACGAACATCAGGCCGAAGTACACGGGGTCGATGCCGGCCTTGACGGCGATGGGCAGCATCACCGGCGCGAAAATCAGGATGGTGGGGGTGAGATCCAGCGCGGTGCCGATCACCACGAGCACCCCCATCATCACCAGCATCAGCAGCTTGGGGTTCTCGGTCAGACCACCGAGCCAGCCGGTCAGCACGTTGGGCAGATCGGCCAGCGTCACCATGTAGCTGGCCACCTGGGCACCCGCACACAGGAACATCACAATGGCGGTGGTCTTGGCCGCACGGGCCAGCACGCCGTGCAGTTGCACCAGGCTCAGTTCTCGGTGCACCAGCAGGGCCACCACCAGGGCGTAGAACGCCGCCACCACGGCCGCCTCGGTGGGCGTGAACACGCCGGACTTCATGCCGCCGATGATGATCAGCGGCATCAGCAGCGCCCAGAAGGCCTTGGCGGTGGCACGCAGGCGGCCGGCCATGGGCACCGGATCGTCGCGCTTCACGGTGAGGCGGCGGCACTCGATGCTCCACGCGATCACCAGCCCCAGGCCCATGATGATGCCGGGCACGATGCCCGAGATGAACAGCTGCGAGATGGAGGTGTTGGTGGTGACGCCGTAGATGACCAGCGGCATGGACGGCGGGATGATGGGTGCGATGATGCCGCCGGCCGCCATCAGACCCGCCGAACGGCCCATGGGATAGCCGTGCGCCTTCATCATGGGCAGCAGGATGGTGGCCAGTGCGGCCGTGTCGGCCAGGGCCGAGCCGCTCATGCTCGCCATCAGCATGGCCGCCCCGATGGTGACGAACCCCAAGCCACCCTGGATGTGCCCCACCCAGGCGCGCGCCATCTCGATGATGCGGCGGCTGATGCCACCCGCGTTCATCAGCTCGCCGGCCAGGATGAAGAAGGGCACGGCCAGCAGCGGAAAGCTGTCCACGCCGGCCACCAGGTTCTGGGCCAGCAGCTGGGTGTCCCAGAAGTCCAGCGTCCAGGCCATGCCGGCGCCCGTGAGCACCAGGGCAAAGGCCATGGGCACGCCCATGCCCATGAGCACCACCATGCCCAGGCAGAAAACGATGAAGGCTTGTGCTTCCGGTGTCATCGCTCACTCCACCTCGGACTCGTGACCAAAATCGGGCAACCGCCCGCGCACCAGCTTGACCAGTGCCATCAGGCCCATGGCCGTGGCACTCAGAAAGGCCGGCAGCGGCAGCAGGGCTATGGGGTAGCTCATCACCACGCTGTGGCTGCCCATGCCCACCACCACCTGCTGCCAGGCGCCCCAGGCCACCAGCACACACGCCAGCGCCACCAGCGCGTGGATCAGCCGTGCCACCCAGGGCATGAAAGCCCGGTGGCGGAACGGCCGCAGCAAGGCGGTGAAGGCCATGTGCTCGCCCCGCGCATAGGCGGCGGTGGCACCGATGAAGACCATCCACACGAACAGCAGGCGCGAGAGCTCCTCGCTGGCGGCCACGCCGCTGCCGAAGCCGTAGCGCAGCACCACGTTCACGAACACGGCCAGCGCCATGACGCCCAGGCAGGCGGCCATGAGGTGGCTGGCCAGGGCCTGGAATCGGGTCGGTTGTTCCATGCTTCAGGCCTCCAGGCGTTCGTTGGCCAGCCAGCGGATGACTTCGGCGCGCAGCGTTTCCAGCGGCGCAGTGGCATCCACACGCAACACGCCGGCTTCGGCGCCGGGGTCTTCCAGCGTCTGGAACTGGCTGGCCACCAGGCTGGGCGGAAAGATGTGCCCGGGCCGCGCGGCCACGCGCTCGCGCGCCGTGGCCGGCTCTATGGCCATGAAGGCAAAGCGCAGGCCAGGCACCGCCGCGCGCAGGCGGTCGCGGTAGGCGCGCCGCAGCGCCGAGCAGGTCAGAACCACGCCACCGGGTTCCTGCGCCATCAGCTGGCCCAGGCGGTCCAGCCAGCCCTCGCGGTCGGCATCGGTCAGGGCAATGCCCTCGCGCATCTTGCGCACGCTGTCGGGGGCGTGGTAGTCGTCGCCTTCGATCAGGCGCCAGCCCAGGCCACCGGCCACGGCCTGGCCCAGGCTGGACTTGCCACAGCCGGCCACGCCCATGACAACCAGGTGCGGAGAGGCAGAAATAGATTTGGTAGCGCTATCCATAACGGGCAAAAAGACGGCAACCCCATCATCTGCTGCGAAAAATCGGGTTGCCTGAGGATTCGTTACCGGTACAAACCCTAAATGGCTTGAGGAACCGGCTTGGTAGCGCTATCCTACCGCAACCCATCCACCCATCCTTCAGGGATAACCCTTGCCCGATTCCCAGCGCCGGCGCCGCTCCAGCGGTCGTGTCACCCTCAGCGATGTGGCCCGTGAGGCCGAGGTCAGCCCCATCACCGCTTCGCGCGCCCTGCGCAGCGAACGCGGCGTGGCGCCCGAGCTGGCCGCCCGCGTGCAGGCAGCCGTGCAGCGCCTGGGCTATGTGCCCGATCCGGCCGCACGCGCCCTGGCTTCACAGCGCAGCACCCAGGTGCCGGTGCTGGTGCCCATGTTGTCCAACACGCTGTTCGTGGATGTGCTCGAAGCCGTGCACCGCACGCTGTTCCCGGCCGGTTTCCAGCCGCTGATCGGCGTGACCCACTACGACGCCCAGGAAGAGGAGCAACTGCTGCGCAGCTACCTGGCACTGCGGCCGGCCGGCCTGCTGGTGACCGGCTTCGACCGCACCGAAACGGCGCGCCAGCTGATCGCCGCCAGCGGCGTCCCCTGCGTGCACCTGATGGAAGTGACCGATGCGCCGCAGGTGTTCTGCGTCGGCTTCTCGCAGCAGGCGGCGGGCGCCGCCATCACCGAACACCTGCTGTCGCGCGGCCACCGGCGCATCGCCTTCATCGCCGCCCAGCTTGACCCGCGCACGCTGCAACGTGCCGAGGGTTACCGCCAGTGCCTGCGCGCCGCCGGCCTGCACGACCCCAAACTGGAGCTGCTGAGCGCCGCGCGCTCGTCACTGGCGCTGGGCGCCGAACTGCTGGAGCGCCTGCTGCGCGAGCAGCCCGACGTGGACGCGGTGTTCTTCTGCAACGACGACCTGGCACAGGGAGGGCTGCTGGCCGCGCACCGGCTGGGCGTGGCGGTGCCACAGCGGCTGGCGGTGGCAGGGTTCAACGACCTGGCCGGCAGCGACCACATGCTGCCGCCGCTGACCACGGTGCGCACGCCCCGCTGGTCCATAGGCGAGGCCGGGGCCCGCATGCTGCTGCAGCTCATGCGCGGCGACACCCCGCCCGAACACAGCGTGCGCCTGCCCTACGAGGTGGTGGTGCGGGCCAGCGCATGAAACCCGATACACATAAATTTTCCAAAAATTAAGTAACTAAGTTACATTAACGGCTGTGAACACCACCACAGACCCGATGAACCCTTCGCCACCGGAACCCCTGGACATCGTCATCTTCGGCGGTGCGGGCGACCTGTCCCTGCGCAAGCTGATCCCCGCGCTCTACATGGCCCACCTGCACGGCAGCCTGCCGGCAGACGGCCGCATCGTCGGCGTCGGTCGCCAGGCCTGGTCGGCGGCGGACTACGCGGCCTTCCTGTCCGAACGCGCCCGCCCCTTCGTCGAGAGTGGCCAACCCGATGCGGCCGAATGGGCCCGGTTTCTGCAGCGGCTGGACTTTGCCACCGTGGACGCCACCCTGCCCGACAGCTTTGCCGCACTGGGCACCTGCTGCGCGCGCGACGCCCGGCGCATCTACTACCTGGCCACGGCGCCCAGCCTGTTCGCGCCCATCTGCCAGCAGCTCGCCGCGCACGGACTGATCGACGAACGCGCCCGCCTGGTGCTGGAAAAGCCGCTGGGGCACGATCTGGCGTCGGCACGAGCCATCAACGACGAGGTGGCCCGCCACTTCGCCGAACACCAGATCTACCGCATCGACCACTACCTGGGCAAGGAAACGGTACAGAACCTCATGGTGCTGCGCTTCGGCAACGCCATCTTCGAGCCGCTCTGGCGCGCCCCCAACATCCAGAGCGTGCAGATCACCGTGGCCGAAAGCGTGGGCGTGGGCAGCCGCGCGGGCTTCTACGACCACACCGGCGCGCTGCGCGACATGGTGCAAAACCACCTGCTGCAGCTGCTGTGCATTGTGGCCATGGAGCCGCCGCTGTCGCTGGACCCCGACGACGTGCGCGACGAAAAGCTCAAGGTGCTGCGTTCGCTGACCCCGCTGACGCCAGCCGACGTGCAGCGCGACACGGTGCGCGGCCAGTACGCGCCGGGGCATGTGGGCGCCGAAGCCGTGCCCGGCTACCGCCAGGAAGCCGACGTGCCCACCGACAGCCAGACCGAAACCTTCGTCGCCCTCAAGGTGCAGGTGCACAACCCGCGCTGGGCCCACGTGCCCTTTTTCCTGCGCACCGGCAAGCGCATGCCCCACCGGCGCAGCGAAATCATCATCGAGTTCTCCGACCTGCCCTTTTCGGTGTTCGCGGGCCAGCCCGGCTCGCACCCCAACCGGCTGGTCATCACCCTGCAGCCCGAGGAATCCATACAGCTGCAGATGATGGTGAAAGAGCCCGGCAGCGGCATGAAGATGCAGCGGGTGGACCTGAGCCTGGACCTGCAGTCCACCTCGCGCCAGCGCCGCGCCGAGGCCTACGAACGGCTGCTGATGGACGTGGTGCACGGCCGGCTGACGCACTTCATGCGCCGCGACGAGCTGGAAGCCGCCTGGCGCTGGATAGATCCGATACAGCGCGCCTGGCGCGAACTCGGTCTGCCCGCACGCCCCTACCCGGCCGGCAGCTGGGGGCCCGCCGCCAGTTCGGCCCTGATGGCACGCGAGAACCTGACCTGGTTCGAGGAAGCTTGAAATGAGCCCCCCCCGCGCCGCCTTCGGCGTCACCCCCCAAGGGGGCGATGCCAGCCAACCGGCACAGCCGGATCGGCGGCATCCCCGGCTGGAGCATCTCCACGCCAGCGCTGATGCTCTCGCGCTCGATATCGCGGCACGCCTGCGCGCTGTGTCTGGCGAAGCGCTGTTGCGCGTGTCAGGTGGGCGTTCGCCTGTGGCGCTGTTCCATCGCTTGCGCGAACAGCCACTGGACTGGTCGCGCCTCGCGGTTCAACTGGTGGACGAACGCCTGCTGCCCGACGGTCATGCCGCACGCAACGAAACCCTGCTGAGTGAACACCTCTTACCCAGCGACGCGCGCCTGCTGCCTCTGGACAATGAACACGCCGCCCGCACAGCCGATGTGACCGTGCTCGGCATGGGCGAAGACGGCCACACCGCCTCGCTGTTCCCCGACGCGCCCGGCGTGGCCGACGCGCTGCGTGCCGACGCGAAACCGGCCACCGTGCGGCTGGTGCCCACGAGCGCTCCCCACGAACGCCTGAGCCTCAACCTGGCCGCGCTGCTGCTCAGCCGGCACACCGTGCTCTCCATCGCCGGCCCGGGCAAATGGGCCGTTTACCAGCGCGCCCGCACCCGACCCGATCCCGCCTTGCCCATTTCCCTGGTGCTGCACCACGCCACCACGACGGTGGCGGTGTGGCACGCCGACTGAACACCATGAACGCCCCCCTGCACCCCACGATTGCCGCGGTCACCACCCGCATCACCGAGCGCAGCCGCGACAGCCGCGCCGCCTACCTGGCCATGGTGGCCCGCTCGCGCAAGCCCGGGCCCTACCGCGAGGCCATGGGCTGTGCCAACGCCGCCCACGCCTGGGCCGCCATGCCGGCCAACGACAAGCTCACGCTGCGCGCCGCACGCGCCCCCAACCTGGGCATCGTCACCGCCTACAACGACATGCTCTCGGCCCACCAGCCCTACGAGCACTACCCCGAACTCATCCGTGAAGCCGCGCGCGCCGCGGGTGCCACGGCCCAGGTGGCCGGCGGCGTGCCCGCCATGTGCGACGGCGTGACACAAGGCTACGAGGGCATGGAGCTGTCGCTGTTCTCGCGCGATGTGATCGCGCTGGCCACCGCCGTCTCGCTGTCGCACAACGTGTTCGACGCCGCGCTGTGCTTGGGGATATGCGACAAGATCGTGCCCGGCCTGCTGATCGGCGCGCTGCAGTTCGGCCAGTTGCCGGTGGTGTTCGTGCCCTCGGGGCCCATGACCTCGGGCCTGCCCAACGATGAAAAGGCCAAGGTGCGCCAGCTGCACGCCCAGGGCAAGGTGGGGCGCGACGAACTGCTCAAGGCCGAGGAGGCCGCCTACCACGGCGCCGGCACCTGCACCTTCTACGGCACGGCCAACTCCAACCAGATGCTGATGGAGGTCATGGGCCTGCACCTGCCGGGCTCGTCCTTCGTGAACCCGCAGACCACGCTGCGCCCGCTGCTCACACGCGCGGCGGTGGCGCGTGCGGTGGCGCTGGCACAGGGTGGCCCGACCCTGGCCGACGTCGTCACCGAAAAAACGCTGGTCAACGCCATCGTCGGGCTGCTGGCCACCGGCGGCTCCACCAACCACACGCTGCACCTGGTGGCCATGGCACGGGCGGCGGGTGTGCAGATCGACTGGAACGACTTCGCCGAACTGTCGGCCGTGGTGCCGCTGCTGACGCGCATCTACCCCAACGGCACGGCCGACGTGAACCACTTCCACGCAGCCGGCGGCATGGGCTTCCTGATCCGCGAGCTGCTCTCGGTGGGCCTGCTGCACGCCGACGTGCAGACCGTGATGGGCCAGGACCTGAACGCTTACGCACAGGAGCCCTGGCAGGACGGCGATACGCTGGCCTGGCGCCCGGCCCCGGCCACCTCGGGCGATACCGGCGTGTTGCGCGGCGTGCACAACCCCTTCAGTGCCGACGGCGGCCTCAAGCTGCTGCAAGGCAACCTGGGCCGTGCCGTGGTCAAGACCTCGGCCGTCAAACCGGAACACCGCCACGTGCGGGCGCCCGCCGTGGTGGTGGAGAGCCAGCAGGCCCTGCAGGACCTGTTCAAGCAGGGCCGCCTGGAACGCGACTTCGTGGCCGTGGTGCGCTACCAGGGCCCGCGGGCGAACGGCATGCCCGAGCTGCACAAGCTCACGCCCGCGCTCGGCACGCTGCAGGACAAGGGTTTTCAGGTGGCCCTGGTGACCGACGGCCGCATGTCCGGCGCCTCCGGCAAGGTGCCCGCCGCCATCCACCTGAGCCCCGAGGCGCTCGACGGTGGTGCCATCGCCCGTGTGCGCGACGGCGACCTCATCGACCTCGACTGCGAGAACGGCCGTCTGGTGCTGGAAGTGCCCGAGCACGAGCTGGCCTCGCGTACCGTGGCCCCACCCGACCTGTCGGCCGAACACAGCGGTGTTGGCCGAGACCTGTTCGACCTGTTCCGCCGCAACGCTGGCCGTGCCGAGTCCGGCGCCTCACCCCTGTTTGGATGACCCCGACCATGACGCCCCCTGCCCTGCCCGCGTTCCGCTCCCGCATTGTTCCGGTGGTGGTGATCACCGACCCGCAACAGGCCGTTCCCATGGCCCAGGCCCTGCTGGAGGGTGGCATCGACGTGATGGAAATCACGCTGCGCCACAGCGCGGCCCTGGCCGCCATCGAAGCCGTGGCACGCGCCGTACCCGCCATGTGTGTGGGGGCCGGGACCGTCACCCGCGCAGTCGAAGTCCGCCAGGTACTGGACGCCGGCGCCCGTTTTGCGTTGTCCCCCGGCATGACGCCCGCGCTGCTGGACGCGGTGCAGCAGGCCGCGCTGCCCTTCGTGCCGGGCGTGATGACACCGGGTGAGGTCATGGCCGCCCGCGAGGCCGGCTACGGCCTGCTCAAGCTGTTCCCCGCCGCGCAGGCCGGTGGCCTGGCCATGCTCAAGGCCCTCAGCGGCCCCTTGGCCGACGTGCGCTTCTGCCCCACCGGCGGCGTGAGCCCGGACAACCTGGCATCCTTTCTGCAGCAGCCCAACGTGGCACTGGTGGGCGGTTCCTGGCTCACCCCGGCCGATGCGGTGACACGTGGCGACTGGGCCACCATCACCCGGCTCGCGCGCGAGGCCGTTACCATCGCGGCCCAGACATGAGCCATTTCACCCCCCCCCAGGCACGCGGCGCCTGGCAGCGCCTGCAGGCGCTGTCGGGCGAGGGCGCGCCCCACCTGCGCGAGCTGCGCAGCACGCCCACGCTGCCCCTCATCGAAGCTGCCGGCCTGACGCTGGACAGCCAGCGCCAGCGGCTCACCCCGCGCGCCTGGCAGCTGCTGCTCGCCCTGGCAACCGAAAGTGGCGTGCCCGAGCAGACCCGCGCCATGTTTGCGGGCGAGCCCATCAACGCCACCGAACGACGCGCGGTGCTGCACGTGGCGCTGCGGGGTGCCGACTGGGCCGACGCGCCCTGGGGCGCCGACATCTCGGCACAGGTACGGGCGGAGCGTGAGCGCTTTCTCACCTTTGCGGAAGACGTACGGGCCGGCCTGCGCGGCTTCACCGGCGGCCCCATCACCGACATCGTCAACGTCGGCATCGGCGGCTCCGACCTCGGGCCACGCATGGCCTGCGAGGCGCTGGGCCACTTGAGCGGCACCCGGCTAAAGGTGCACTTCGCCTCCAACCCCGACGCCTGGTCGCTGCATTCGGTGCTGCGCCACCTGCAGCCGGCCAACACGCTGTTCATCGTCCAGTCCAAGACCTTCACCACCCAGGAAACCCTGGCGCTGGCCGAAAGCGCCTACCGCTGGCTGGCCGACGGTGGCTGCCCCGCCGACCAGTTGCACCTGCACCTGGCCGCCGTCACTGCCAACCCCGAGCGCGCCCGCGCCCAGGGTCACACCGATGAGCGCATCTTCGGCTTCTGGGACTGGGTGGGCGGGCGCTATTCGGTGTGGTCGGCCATCGGCCTGCCGCTGGCCATTTCAGTGGGCGCCCCCGCGTTCCGCGAATTCCTGGCCGGTGCCCACGCCATGGACCAGCACTTCCTCCAGGCCCCGCCCGAGCAGAACCTGCCGCTGCGGCTGGCGCTCACCGGCATCTGGAACCGCAACTTCCTGGGCGCGCGCAACCTGCTGGTGGCCAACTACAGCGCGCGGCTGCGCGAGTTCACCCGCTTCATCCAGCAGATGGACATGGAGTCCAACGGCAAGCGCACCCATGTGGATGGCAGCGAGGTCATGGTGGGCACCGGACCCGTGATCTGGGGCGGCCTGGGCATGGACGGCCAGCACGCCTACTTCCAGCTGCTGCACCAGGGCATGCACACGGTGCCGGTGGAGTTCATCGGCCTGCGGCGCGAGAACCTGCCTTTTCCCTACGCCGACGAGCACCACGCCGTCACCAACAGCAACCTGCTGGCCCAGGCCACGGCGCTGGCCTATGGCCGCAACCACGAGGAGACGTTGCAGGAAATGCTGGCCGATGGCGTGGACCGCGCCGAGGCCGAACGCCTGGCGCCCCACCGCGCCCACCCGGGCAACGTGCCCAGCCACATCCTGTGGATGGACACCTTGACGCCGCGCACACTGGGCGCGCTGGTGGCTGCCTATGAGCACAAGGTGTTCTGCCAGGCCGCCATCTGGGGCATACACGCCTACGACCAGTGGGGCGTGGAGCTGGGCAAGAAGCTGGCGAAGGCCATCCAGACCGGCGGCGCGGCCTGAGAGAAGGGAAGGCGACCGGCCGCCGGGCCGCCCCAAGGCCGGTCAGCCCCCTAGGGGGGAAGCGACCCGCGCAGCGGCGGAGCGTGGGGGCCCTGCTTACATCCCCGGCAGACGGGGCATCCCTTTCATGCCACCCATGCGCTTCATCATCTTCATGAGGCCGCCACCCTTCATCTTCTTCATCATGCCCTGCATCTGCTCGAACTCCTTGAGCAGCCGGTTCACCTCCTGAACCTGCACACCGGCACCGGCGGCGATGCGGCGCTTGCGCGTGGCCTTAAGGATTTCGGGCTTGCGGCGCTCCTGCGGCGTCATGCTGCAGATGATGCCTTCCTTGCGCTTGATGTCCTTTTCGGCGCGGCTCAGGTCGGCCTCGCCGGCCTTGGCCGCCAGCTGCGAGGGCAGTTTGTCGAGCAGGTTGGACAGGCCGCCCATCTTCTTCATCTGGCGGATCTGCTCCAGGAAGTCGTCAAGGTCAAAGCCGTCGCCGCTCTTGACCTTGGCCGCCAGCTTCTGCGCAGCCGCCAGGTCCACGCCGGCCGTGACCTGCTCCACCAGCGCGACGATGTCGCCCATGCCCAGCACGCGGCCCGCGTGGCGTTCGGCATCGAACACCTCCAGGCCGTCGATCTTCTCGGACACCCCGGCAAACTTGATGGGCGCGCCCGTGATGGCCCGTACCGACAGCGCCGCACCACCGCGCGAGTCACCGTCCATCTTGGTCAGCACGATGCCGGTCAGCGGCAGCGCCTCCTTGAAGGCCT
>VFQP010005440.1_pt1 | contig 11120 bp, 13 predicted proteins | sample 3512351 | NCBI WGS metagenome assembly VFQP01 (sample SAMN10412372, study PRJNA504923) | tailings metagenome | isolation source: Relicate 1 Philex TSF1 revegetated site | place: Philippines: Tuba, Benguet | collected 2017-08-29
GGCGCCAGGGCGGAGAAGTGGGAGGAGCCCAGGCCCGCCGCAGCGGGGCCCAAGCCGAGGGCGCCCTCCGTCTCGTCGCCGAGCCCGTCCCCGCCCCAGCCAGGTCCGTCGGGGAAGGGTGCGCCCGCCTCGCCCGCCGCGCCGCCGCGCCCCCGGGGCAGCAGCGCCGCCTCGCCACCCCCGCCAGCGGCACGGCAGCAGGAGCGGGAGCCGTCGCGCGGCGCGGCCAGCCCCGGCCCGCCGCCGCCGCCGCCTCGCTGGGCGGGCCGCGGCCGCCGCATGCCCCCTCGCTTCTCGCCGCCGCGCCCCGAGGGCGCTCACCGGTCGTGAGCGCGACGCAGCCTCGCCTGCCCCCCCTGGCGCTCATCCCTTTCCTCCCCCCGCTCTGCGCCGCCCCCCTGCAGCCGCGCCCGCCCCGCCGCCTGGCCCCCGCCGCGGCCCGCCGCGCGTGCACGTGCACCGGGGCCGGGAGATCAAGGTGGAGGGCGTCGAGCTGGTGCGCCCCCCGCCGCCGCCTCCTGGCGCGGCGGCGGCCACCGGGCCTGAGGGCACCAAGCGTGAGGACGAGGGCTACGCCGCGCCGGTCATCGTGGCGCCGCTGGGCGTGCGGCTGCGGCCGGTGACGCAGTTTGAGATGCAGCGGTGCCGCAGCGGCGACGGCGGGGAGCTGCTGCCGGGCAAGCGGGAGGAGGGCGGCGACCTGCTGGCGGCGGCGCGGAGGCGGCGGCTGGGCCAGCGGGCGCGCAGCGACTGAGCGCGGCGTGAAGGCGTTTGCGCCGCGGGGGTGGTGGACGGAGTTGATTTTGCTCGGCGGGGCTCGGCAGTGTTTGGGCGTCAGGGAGGCTGTCGTTGCGACGCGTCGCTGAGCTGCTGCGGCGCGAGCGACTTGGACGCGCGTGTGGCATCGAGTTTGGGGACGCGTCGGCTTTTGGGGCGCATCTTTTTGTTGATGGTGCCGTCGCAGAAGGCTCCTGTCGTTGGCTAGGGCCGCTTGAGGCTTGCTTTGCTGTGCCGTGCGGGCGGCCTATGTGTACGCAAGTGGTGGGAGCTGTTTGCCGGTCCGCTTAGCCTTCAGGCACGGGTGTCCTACTCAGGCGAGGAGTTCATGAAGCCCCCCCTTGTACATCAGTGTAGTGCTGTACGCCTGCGTTCCTGTTGCCCTTCATGTGCTTGCATCTGTTTGCCCGTGAGACGTGCTGCTCAACGTACCTTCTTCCCCTCTTCCTCACTCGCTCTCACTCTCATGTTGCAAGCCGGACCGCGCAGCGCCTGCAGCAACTGCACGCAGACGCTGCACACCCGCCAGCCGGGAGCACTTCACGCAAAGCCACACTCGCGTACGTCGTACAAGTCGCGCTCGCTCACGCCCAGGTGTTCTTGATCTCAAACGTGCCGCCCGCGCCCGCAGCGCCCGCCTGGCCGGCGCCCCCCGCGCCCGCCGCCGCGGCCCCCCCGCCCAGCCCCTCCAGCACGTAGTCGAGCGCGCCAAAGCTCTTGAGGTCCTTGCCGCTGTGCACGTCGCCGCCCTCGTCGCTGATCATCAGCCCCGTGATCTTGACCTTGCTGCCGCGCGCGCCGCTGGCGCTGCCGCCGCCGCCGGCGCTGCCGCCGCCAGGGGTGGCGACGGGCCCGGGGCCCAGCGCCCGCACCTCGATGACGCACTCGGCGTGCGTGCTCACCACCACCTCGGTCAGGTGCACCAGCGAGACCTGCGACAGGACGGGGCAAGGGGCAGGACGGGCGCTCATTTTGCTGCTGTTTTGACACGTCAAGGTGGTGCAAGGAAGCGGGCCGCACCTGGCGGTCGTGGTGGCCGTCGAAGTGCGTGGGCACGCAGAGGCAGCCCGACAGGCACGTCACCTCGGCGGCGCCCATGCCCTGGTAGCTGCGCAGGTGCGCCACCTCGACCGCCACGCGCACCGCCTGCGGCGCCTCAGCAGCACGTGCAGTCCACCACCAAGGCGACGCGTGGCCTCTGAGCTGCTGCCTGACTCTCTCCTCCCCTCCCTAGCCAACACGAGAGCAGGAAAAGCAGCAGCGCCAAAGCGGGGAGCAGGCACGCGCCTGCGCCTGCGTGGCCGTGGCGGGCAGGCCGCCGGCCTCCACGCGGAACGAGGCGGTGCGCGTGTCGAGCTTGAAGCGGATGGCGGCGCCCGTCTGGTTGGCGATGAAGCCCCACTTGGGCCGCTTGCCCTCCGGCTGGTCGTTCGCCCACACAAACCTGCAGTGATAGCGGGCAACAACCGCGAGCGCCAACGCGGGGTCACCGGTGGCTTCTAGCGGGCCCTGGCTTGATGTGCGGGCATGCGTACAGCACAGGCGTCGTCCTGCAAGGAGCTCACCGGGGCTCTGGCTGCTCCGCTGCGTCGGGCGCCGCTTGGCTGCCGTCCACCTGCTCCCTCAGGCTGTCGCCTGCGACACGCAAGGCACAGACCCCACACATGCCCAAAAGGTCAGGTCAACACGCAGCGCTTGGCCGTTGCTGGTGCGAAAGAGCATGCCTGGGTGCGTAACGAATCGCCGCTCACCGACAAAGCACCGGTCGGCGCTGCTCTCCCAGTTGCCGCGGACCATGGGCTCCGGCAGCACGCTGCGCGCCGCCACCTTGGCCGCCTCCGCCTCGCTCCACCGCCGCCGGGCCAGGCTCTGCAACGCACGCCACCACGAGTTGCACCACAGCGCAGCCTCATGACGCGCCGGGCGGAGGGCTGGCGCTTGGGAGCTTGGCCCCACGCGCCGCGCCTTGCTGCGCTGCGGCGTTCGAGGCGCCAGTGTCTCACCTGGTCGGCGTGCAGCAGCAGGTGCACCACCAGGTCCGCCATCACGCGGTGGCCCGTCTCGCCGTCTGCGCGCGCACACGTGGGCAGTGCAGCGGGCTCGCACGTTGTCGTGTGGGTATGCAGCGCAAGGAACGCCCCGCTTGCTGCCAGGAGGGGAGGCCTTTGCGCCCGCCATCAGCCGCGACTCACTCGGGTGCACCTGCGCAGCGCGCAGCAACAAGCAAAGCAAACCCAACACCTCGCTCCTCTTGACCTTCAGCGCGAGACGAAAGTGAAGACGCTTGTGTGCACGATAAGGGGCCCCAAGGCGCACGTGCGCGCGCGCGCACCTTGTCCCAGTAAAAGGCCGTGTGCCTGAGGGGGTCGTCCACGGCCAGCGGCTCCTGGGCGCCCACGGCGTTGGCGCGCGTGCGGTTGACCTGGAAGCCAGGCGCGCCTGCGGCCCACGGCGACCCACCGCAGCGCAGCGCGCGGCGGCGTCGGGGGCGCCGAAGGCTGGCGCCGCGTGACTGCCGCGACAGGCGGCGCTGGCGGGCCGCTCACCTTGCTGCATCAGCCGCCAGCAGCAGGACTTGACGCTCAGCATGGGCAGCTGCGGCAAGGCGACAGACAGCAAGGGCGACGGCGGGATGCGTTTGGCGACTGTGTGCAACGCGATCGGTGGTGCCGCACGTGATCATACACGTGTATCAGCACCGAGCGCCCCGTCTTGCCTGGTAGTAGGTGGCGAACTCTGAAAAGTCGGCGTCGCTGCCGGACGTGTACATGCCGTCCCAGTGCCGGTTGGTGTCCAGCTGGAACCACGCGTACCTGCACCCAGAGGATCAGGTCGAAGTGTGCCACCCACTTGTTGCCAATGATCAGAGTCGCACGGCCGACGGCGGCGGAGTGTGGGAAGGCTGGACGCCACGCATACGAACGCGCCCGCGGCAAGCAGCAAGGACTTGAACCGGCCCACGGCGCGTGGGCGTGGGGCGGCGCAGGATTAGCCAGCGGCTGCCAGCCGCGTGCTTCCTCCTCACAGGACTCACGCGTTGAGCAGGATGACGGCGGGCTGGTGCGGGAAGGTGAGCAGCTTGCGCAGCAGCCGCTCAAAGGCCCGCCGGACCAGGTTGTCGAACCTGGACTGCTGCTGCTGGGGTGAGCTGCTGGAGGGGCCCGGGTCGTGCTGCTCGTCGTTGAGCGCGTACTCGACCACGACGATGTCGGCATCCTGTCAGGCTCAGCGGCGGCGTGGCAGCGGGGGCGGGGAAGGGCAGAGGTGGCGGGCGCAGCCACTGGCCGACCCTGGCCGCCTCGCTGCAACCGAGGAGCAGCAAGTGAGCAGCGCCTGTGCGCTGTGGAGGGAGGAGGACGAGGAGGTGAGCGTCGGGCGCACCTGCGGCACGTGTTTGTTGTAGCAGACGCTCATGTAGGACGAGTAGGTGCCGGGCACGGCGCCGTTGGCCACGCGCACGCGGGGGTCGCCGCGCGTGGGGCGGTCCAGCCAGGGGTCGTGCGAGGCGTTCCACCGCAGCGCCATCCAGTCCTCCAGGTGCTCCACCCAGCTGCGTGCACACGTGCGTGTACGTGTGAAGGCACGAGCGCCAAAGCAGGACTTCACGTTCATCGACGCACACGCGCCCGTCAGGTCACAGCCGCTGACGGCTGCGACAGGTGCCTGCGGGGTGCTCACTCCCTGCTGCACGCCTCCTCCTCTGGCCGCTTGCCCGCCCCAAGGCCCCCTGGCGGCACCCAAGCAAGAGCGCACGCACTTGTGCACTCCCAGCGCGCCGGCGCCGGCAGAGATGGAGCCGCCCACCACCGCCACGGTCAGGTTGCCTGCGGCGTGAGCGCCACGCATGTGCCATCGCGCGAGCGCCACCCACGAGGGTGCTCTGCCAGTGCACAGAGTGTGCTCTTTCTTCACCTGTGCGCCGGAAGCGGGCCAGCGCCGCGCGCAGCCTGCCCCAGTCGCCAGCGTGCGCGATGCCAGAGTGCCGCTCTCTCTCGGGGACCAGGAAGCCGGGCCACCTGCGCGCAGATGCATGCCCATTCATTCAGTGGCTGGTGTCTCGATGGCAGGCGAGCCGTGCTGCGCAGGCGCCGGCGGCAGAGCGGGCTCACGTGTGAGGCATCGTGTTGGACATGGATAGCCGCCTGCGCTGCTGCTGCTGCTGCTCTGCGGAGCCAATATGGTTGCTGACATCCTGCTGCTGCTCATGCTGCTCATGCTGCTGCACTGCTGCGCCTGCCGCCTGCAAAGAAGAAGAAGCGCCCTGCGAGCAGCGGCGTGGGACGCATTTGCTGCGCAATGAGAGAGCCTGCTCGGCCGAGCAGCAGCGACGCCAACAGCTCAGCAGCGCACCGTTGCCGACGCTGATGCAAGCCATGGTGCACCTCCCAGCGCCACCAGCGCTGTCAGCAGCACCAGGGCGCGTCGTGCTGCGCGTCGGGTGCCTGGCCGCGCACGTGAGGTGCAGCGCACCCCCTGCAGCCCCTCGCGCTGCGTTAGCTGGGTTGACCTGCCGCACGCACGCTGCTGCCCGTGCATTGCTGTGTCGCACGAGCTGTCGCACGAGCTGTCGCGCGCTCGTGCGTTCAAGTGAATTCACGCCGAGCCCACGGGAGTGTGGTCAGGGAGTCAAGCTGAGGTCGTCGTGTGGTTGCGTGAGGCCGTTCCCCCTTCCTCGTGCCGGTTCGCTCGCGCGCGACAGCCCTCGTTCAGGTCTTGGATGCTCATCTCGCCATGCCGGTCGCATCCGGGACCGTGTCGTCACCAGGCCCAGCCCTGCGCCAGGATGGCGACGGCCACGGGAGGCTTCGTCTACCGGGCCGAGCGGAGCACGTTGGACATCAAGACCAGCAGTGGAGAGGTGCGAAGGGGGCGCGTGGCGCACGCAATCGCCAGCGAGGCGCAGCATTGCACTCGGCAGCCTTGATCGATTGAGTTGCGGCTAAGCTCGAGCTCGAAGGCTTGTGGCGCGCTGGGCCACGAGCTGCCCGTACGCCTCTCCGGGGTGCGCCCCGCACACCTGAGACCTCTGCAAACGTGCGCGCAGAACTTGGGTCCGGGGTCCTACAATGCGGCACTGCCCGGCAAGCCTGCGGCGGCGGCCAGCGCGCCCTTCATGTCGGGGCACGAGCGCGTGCTCATGGAAAACACCACCACCTCGACCACCACGCCAGGGCCAGGGGCGTATCAGGCGCACAAGGTCAGTGGAGCAGTGGGGCAGCGCGGGGTGGCGGCGGGCCGGACGACCGGGCGCAACACCACAGGTGATGCGAACGGACGCATCAACGCTTCGTGCCACCTCCTCACAGGCGCTAGACGCGGTGCACAACCGCCACGCCGAGTCGACCAACTACAGCGCGCCGTTTGCCAGCCTGACGGCGCGGCTACACACAGACAAGACGCACGTGGGGAAACCAGGGTACGTCGTAGCCCGCACTGCACCACCGTGTGCAGCTTCAGCACGCCAGGGCCCTGCAGCTTGAATTCAAGTGGAAGCCCCTGTTGGCTGTGCGCAGGCCGGGCGCCTACGCGGAAGGCAACGCGTGGCTCAAGCACAAACACAAGTACACGGCGCCCACGGCGCAGCAGCGCGTCAACTTTGCGCGCGTGGCGTCGGCGCCCTCCATCCCGTACCGCAACCAGTGCTACGGCTACGAGGAGGGGCCCACGGGCTCGCTGGTCATGCAGCCGCCGCCAGACGTCATCCACTCAGGCATGGGCAGGTGAGGCGGGGCAGACGGCCTGCGACGCCGCGGCACGGTGCCGCACGCGTCGTCACTTGGGATGTAACTAACCCTACTGAAAGGGGGAAAGCCTCCAAGAGTTCACGAGCTGCTCTTGCTTTGCTGCCGCTCTGCTGCCGCGCAGGGACACGGTGGGCCCGGGCGCGTACGACTTGGTGCGCACCAGCGTCAGCGAGAAGCCAAAGGCGGTGCAGTTTGGCGCCAGCAAAACCACGCGGGGCCTGCAGGTCAGCAGCACCACGCCGGGCCCGGGCGCCTACGACGCGCACAAGGTGCGGCGCTTGGACAATGGGCGGCGCTGCGTGCTCGCCCGGTCCTGTGCCCAGCATGGCGCTTGGGTCAGGAGCATGATGAGCTCCATGGTCACGGTGCTTGGGCTTGCGCGCTGCACGTGTACGTACCTTGCAGGCTGGCAAGAGCAACACCAACGGCATCGTGGTGACCATCGCCGGCGTGGAGGTGCAGTTTGGCGGCGCCCAGGGCACCAGCCAGTTCGCCTCGAAGGTGCCGCTCAAGTCCCAAAAGCCCGTGCACGAGTGGGAAAGGACGCCGGGACCGGGCGCGTACAACCTGGCCAAGCCGGTCGGCGCGGCGCCGCTGCCGCCGCAGCTGCAGTTTTTCGGCAGCAGCGCGAGACGAGGCTCAGACATTGACCCGCTGCGGAGCCTCAGCGCGCCCACGTACTACCAGTCACCAGGGTGCGCCACAGCAATCGCCAGGGTGGTGGTGGTGCACTGCGCTGCCTCACGTTGCCGTGGTGAGAAAGAAGCGGCCGGGACCGGGTTTACCCACTGTACGACACGCGTGTGCGCAGGCCCGCCGCGTACGCGGTGCCGACGAACAGCGTGGGCCCCAAGCAGCAGTGCCTGTCGGACCCGCGCCCCTTCAACAGCACCACCAACCGCTTTGGCTCGGACGACAACGGGCGGCCCGGGCCAGGTGTGCGGCGCCGCCGGCCCTGTTTTGGTTCACGCCCCACACGCTCACGCACACGCGCCAGCCCCAAGCCGTCCCAAAGCACATGCGGCGAGCGCGTCGGTGGCTCCTTGGACACACGCGTGTTTGGCGTGCAGGCGAGTACCGCCCGGACTTGCAGGACAACCTGGCCAAGCAGGTGCAGGACAAGGTGGCGATCAGCAAGGGCGGCGTGTTTGGCACCACGGCGGGCAGGTGGGGCGCCTCGGGGCGCGAGCAGATCCAGGCCGCGCAGCTGCCGGGGCCCGGCAACTACAACGCGGCCGTCGACTCGCCCAAGCCCGTGCACAAGGGCAACAACTCGGTGAGCCAACTCCCTCCCTGGGCTGCTTCCTGGCAGCCGATGCCGGTGTTTGCTCATCTGATGAGCCGCGTGCGCGTCAGTGACGGCGGCTGGTGGCTGCGTCACGTGGTGTTTGCTCGCGCAGGCGTTTGCGTCCAAGACCAAGCGCTTCATCCCGGCCAAGGCGCCGCCCACGGCGCTCGACACGACGGACGCCGATATCACCGTCATGGGCACGCCGGACGTCAGCCAGGTCCGCGGCGACCCCGCCCGCCTGGGGCCCGGCTCGTACACCCTGCCCGACCAGTGGGCCAAGAGCAAGGTGCGCCGAGTGTTGCCGCAAGAATGCTGGTGAGCACACTGGTCAAGAGGGCTTGTACGTGGCAACCAAGGTGTGCTTGCTGCCCCCGTGCGCACGGCTGCCGCAGAACGCGCGGCACGCGCTGGCCGTCAACGTGCCCGGGTTTGGCTCCAACGCCCGCCGGTCCGACCCCGTGCGCGCGTCGGGCACCGCGCTCAACAACCCCGGGCCCGGGCGGTACAACACCACCAAGAATGTCGACGCGGCGTTCAAGCCCATGACGGTGGCCAGCAAGGACAACGTGTTTGGCTCCCAGGTGCGTGTTTGAGGGCCTTTCTGCACGTGTGCCTGGGATGTACGTCGCGAGCGGGCACCGGCGATCAGTTTGTGCCGCTTGCCTTTGGCTCGTCCTTGCGCAGGTGGACCGGTTCAAGGGCGCAGGCTCCTACACGCCAGGCCCTGGGCAATACGCCGCGCATGGCGACCTGGCACGCAAGAGTTTCAACATCACGTACGCTCAGCCCGCGCACTGAGCGGCTGAGCCACCCTGCGCTTTGCACCCTGCGCTTTGGTGCCTTGACGTGCAATCGAGTGCGCGCCGCCAACAATATCTCACGGTCAAAGCCGAAGGAGGTTGCGCCGCAGCTCGGGAGTCAGCTGCGGCCGCGTCTGTGGGGGGGCACGCGCGCACACCCGAGCGCTGAGGAGGACACCGCAGAGCGCTCGTGCACTGCAGCTGCATGTGCACGCACATGGAAAGCGTGCCCCGAGCCTCCTTTCTGTGTTCCCGCGTGCCCAGGCCGTTGGGAGCGTGTGGTGGGCCGGCTGCCGGCGAACCGACATGTGCGGCACGGTTTTCGAGCTCACTCACCCCGCGGCCACACGCAAAGAGAAAGGCACAATCCGCGAGCAGAACTCAAGCGCGCAAACACAGAAGCACTTACGAATGGCGCAACGCCGCGCTGCTGGAGGCCCGCTGGCGCGCCTCTCTCGTCCCGTCCTCGTCGTGGCTGTAGTCGCGCTCCTGCTGCCATTCCTGGCGGAGTCGGCCCCGCGCGTGCCGTCTGGGAACGGCCTGGAGTTCAAGCGCGTGCGCAACGTCTGCCTCGTCTACTACCAGGTGCGGTGGCGTGCCGCGCGGGCGGGCGGTGCAGCCAGCGGGAAGCACGCACAGCCGTGCTGGCGAGGAGTGTCGCTTCGGCCAGACCGCGCACGTACGCATCCACAAACGAGGACGCGGGGCGCACGGACGCACGCTGTGGCCAGCCGGCTCGTGTTGCGAGGCCCGGGCGCTCACCGTGGGCAAGCCCGCCGCCGCGTGCGGGCCGGCCGCGCGGCACGCGAACCTAACCTCGAGCTCACCCACGCCGTGCCTTTGCTTCTGGCGCGCATCCTCGCGCGCAGGCCATCGTCGACTGCGACCCAGCCAAGGACCCCTCCACGTACACCGGTGTGCTTCTCGCTCAGCGCTGCGTGTCGCCGCCCGCATCGTCCCGGGAATCCTTGAAGAGCGGCACCAAACACCTTCGAAGCAGCACCGCGCCCCTTCCCCGCACGCAGGCTATGAGGTGGAGCTCTTCAGGCGCGTGGCCGACTGGATGTCCACCACCTACGCCTACACCGAGTGGTCGCCTAGCAACTACACCTTCACCTGCATGGTGCGACGCACGCTCGACCTGCGCAGCGGCCACAGGAGCTGTGCTTGGGCAAGGCGCGACCCTGTGCTGCCCCTTGACTCTTTGACCTGCGCGTGCAGCACTGGGACGACCTCATGACGGACCTGCTCAACCCCAGCAGCAACCGCACATGCGACGTGGGCGTGGCGGGCATCTCGGCCACCAGCGACCGCATCGAGCAAGGTGCGCCTGTCGCACCCATGGCCCACGATGCTCTGCGCTCTCACACTGGCACTGACACACTCGGTTGTGCGTGCTGCTGCTGGTCCACGTGGCGCCGCGCAGGCTACCGGTTCACCAGCCCCACGTACGAGTCGGGCCGCGACATCATGATTTACGTGCCCCCCTCCACCGACATGTTCCTCTTCCTCAAGCCGTTCGACGCCACCGTGTGGCTGGTCATCATGGCCACCTCGGTCTTTGTGGGATTCGCCGTGACCCTCGCCGAGGTAAGCGCGGGGTGGGGCGCCGCTGTGCTGCGACATGGCACGCGCCGCGCGCGCTGCGCTGCCCAAGCATCGACCCCGCTTGCCCGCCGGCGAGCGTCGCGCAGGTGCCGTTCATGCACCTGATCCAGCAGCCCGCGCCCGTCTGGCAAAAGTACCTCAACCTGCAGTGGGCGTCCACCGCCATGCTCCTCCAGGTGCGTCCTGGCCACGAGATCCACCAACACACACACGCACGCTGCTTGTGCGACGCTTGACGCCACACTCGCCTCTTGCGCTGCCTCTCTTGCGATCGACTGGTGGTGCGCGCGCGCAGGCCATGCAGCAGTTCAGCGCCAAGAGCGTGGGCGCCCGTATGATCATTCTCGGCTACGCCTTCATGGTGCTCATCCTCATCAACGCCTACATCGCCGTGCTCTCCTCGCAGCTCACCGTCACCTCCATCAACCTGAACCTCAACAGCCTCAACGACCTCACCAGCAAGGCCGTAGGCATCTTTGAGGCCGACGAGATCGCCTTCAAGCGCTTCAACCTGCAGTACGTCGTGCCACTGCCCTGGAACAACGCCGAGGTGCGCCGTGCACGCTGCTCGCGTAGCAAGGCCCCCACGTGCTCCATGGACGCTCGCCCGTCCGCTCGCCCGCGCCCGTCACGCCGCGCCCTGCCTGGCGTGTGCGCGCAGGACGAGGCCAGCATGCTGCAGAAGCTGCGCTCGCGCGAGATCACCGCGCTGGTGCTGGACAAGCCCTTTGTCGAGTATCAGGCCGCCGTGTCGTGCGACCTCTACATCGTCGGCGAGACGGTGCTGCCCGTCAACCTAGGGTTCGCCTTCCCGCCCGACACCAGCATGGTGAGTCGCCACCCACACGTGCACCGTGTCGCTGGCGTGGGGACGCCGCACAACGTGCGGTGAGCGAGGGG
>VFQP010005441.1_pt1 | contig 11120 bp, 8 predicted proteins | sample 3512351 | NCBI WGS metagenome assembly VFQP01 (sample SAMN10412372, study PRJNA504923) | tailings metagenome | isolation source: Relicate 1 Philex TSF1 revegetated site | place: Philippines: Tuba, Benguet | collected 2017-08-29
GCGCCATCGCAGCTGCTTTTGCTCCCTCCCTGGGACGGTACACCGCCCAGCGGCGCCTCGCGCGGGTGGCGCCGAAAACGAGCGGTCCTGACGGCGGCGGCGCCGCGCAACGCGCACTGCCCCGCTCCATTGCAGGTCGAGCGGCAGGACATCCGCGCGGCCATGATCTTTGCGCTGGACTTCGCCGACGCCGGCGCCGACATCGTCGAGACGCTGGCGGACGCGCTGTCGCTGCCAGAGACGCCCATCCCCGTCAAGATTGCCCGGTGCGCCGCACACTGCGGAAGCTGTCAGCGATGTCTTGCGGCCAGAGGGCGGCCAGGGTTGAGCAATTCATGCATCGGCCCTCGCCAGGACGCAAGCCTCAGCGCCTCAAACCTGTGTGCGAGTGTGTGTGTGTCCGCGTGCATACTTCTGCACTTGTGCCCGCAGGCTCTTCCTGGTGTCGGACATTTTGCACAACAGCACGGCGCCGGTGCGCAACGCGTCGCGGTACCGCTCGCGCTTTGAGGCGGTGCTGCCCGGCATCTTTGAGAGCCTGCAGGAGGCCTATAGGTGCGGAGAGGTGGGGTGTCGCGCACCGGCGCGCAACGTCGCGCTCACGTCACACAGCGCCGCTTCTCGCGTCTTTGCTCGCGGTTTGGCTTTTTGCGCCGTTTTGCCGCCGGCGCGCGCCCGCGATGGTGCGGGGTCTGACGTCCGTCAGCATGTCCGTGCGCGTCCTTGGCGCGAGTGCGCAGGGCGGTGGAGACGCGCATCACTCAGGAGGCGCTGCGGCGCTACGTGCTGCGCGTGCTGCGCTGCTGGCGCGAGCGCTACGTCTTTGCCGACGACTACCTCAACGGGCTGCAGGTGAGCCACCGCCCTGAGCGCCTCCTCGCCTCCTTTTCCACCTCCACCCGCCCCACTGGGTCCTTCCTTTCCGCCCTTCCCTCGCCTCTCCTCGCCACGCGCCCCAACCCGTTTCCGCATCCGCACGCCAGCCGCAGCCACAGCCCCGCCCGCCTCCTCGCCTTGCTCTTTCCCTCCGCGATTCCACGCAACGCGACCCGTCGCCGCGCCTGCGATCCAGCCCCGCCCGTCGCTCCGACCTCCCCCTCACAAAGCGGCCGCGCCGCCTCCCGCCCGCCCGACCTTTGCAGGCCACGTTCCTGCAGCCCGCCACCGACCCGCAGACCCTCGCCCAGGGCAACCCCATGCTGGCGGCGCAGCTGCAGGCCATGGCGCAGGAGGAGCTGGAGAAGCGCTGCCGGCTCAGCGGGCTGCTGCCCAAGGGCACCAAGGAGCAGCTCACCGCCCGCCTGCTCGCGCTGGACGCCTACCTCAACCCCCCCACCGCCAACAACAACAACGCCAGCAGCAACGCTGGCGGAGGCGGAGGCGGAGCGGCGGGGCAGGCGGAGGCAGCGGCGGGCGGCGGCGGCGGTGTGCTGGGGGCGGTGGGGGCGGGCGGGGACGGCGACGGGCTGGCGGACGCGGCGGCGGCGGTGGCGGCGGCCGTGGCGAGCAAGCCGGCGGCGCCGCCCGTGTCGCGGTGGACGGCGATCGACGAGGAGGAGGAGAAGCAGGCGGTGCCCGCGGTGCGTCGTTCGCTTTCCGGACTCATCTTGTTTGCCTTTGGGGCACCCGGCTGTCTAGGCATGGGGTGCGCTGTTGACGAGCTGGTCAGCAGCACTGTTTTCGATTGTCTGGATTGTTCGATTCGGCTCCAGCTAGGGCCGCCTACCTGCCTGGTACGCCCGACCGTGCTTGCTGAACTGTTCGGCTCCATGCCCCCCATTTCCCCCACTCCTCGCGCAGGTGCCCATCAGCAAGTGGCTGGCGCAGGAGGCGGCCGCCGAGCGCGCTCGCCAGCAGGAGGAGGCCGCGCAGCGCTCCGCCGCCGCCGCCGCCGCAGCTGCGGCGGCGGCGGCGCTGGCGGCGGAGGAGAACAAGATCTTTTCGGACGTCGAGTCGGACGGCGAGGGGCCGGCGCCCGGCGCCAACGGTGAGGGCCCACCTGGGCAGTCTCTGCGCTGACAGCAGCGCGCAGAGGCCCTGACGGGGGCACACCGAGAGAGCACCAGCGCGCTTTTCCGCGCCGCGCGCGAGGGCGTGCTCGTCTCCCGGCGCTGATTACGGCCCGCCGCCTCTGCATGTGTGCGTGTGTGCGTTCGCAGACGCGGGACACGCGACGCTGGCGGCGGCGCTGTCGACGCCCACGGGCGGCGCCGGCACGGTGGCGCCGGCGGCGGACGAGAAGCGGCGGCAAAAGCTGCGCCAGGTGCGGCCCGGCCTCCCTGGCTTCTCACCCCTCGGGCGCTGGCCGCGAGAGCAGTGTGTCTTCCCTGCCGCGCATCACGCGACACGTCAGTTGCTTGCGGGGAAGCGGCTGGCCCACCTGCTGCTACCAGGCGCCACGCTCATGTTGAGAACTGGCTCTCCGTCGCCGCTCCACGCCTGCAGGTGGAGCTGGCGTGCGCCGCGCTGGAGGCCGAGCTCGAGGACTCCGGGCTCTCCAAGCAAGAGATCGAGCAGCGGTGCGCACCACACACTCCTCACAGCCCCTCTCCTGCCGCAGCGCTTGCTCCGCGTCCTGTCGCTCACGGACGCGCTGCTGCTTCCTCCCCAATTCGCGTCGGCCTGCCCGGCTGGCGTCGCAACGGGTCGCCGGCGACGCGGCGCAGTGTGTCGAGGACGCACGCGGCCTGGTGTGCTGCTGCCGCTGCTGCTCTGTGCAGGGTGGCGGCCAAGCGGGCGCAGCTGCTCGCCGAGGCCGCCGACGGGGGCAAGGAGAGGGCGGACGGCGCTGCCGGCGCCCCGCCGTCGGTGTCGGGCGCGGCGGGGCGGTCCCGCAGCCTGCAGCGTGAGCCCTCGTCCGCCTCGGCCGCGTCGCTGGGCGGCGGCGCCGCCACCGGCAGCGGCAGGGACCGGGACCGGGAGCGGGAGCGCGGCGGCGAGCGCGAGCGGGAGCGGGAGCGGGACAAGGAGAAGGACAGGGACAAGGACAGGGACGGGCGGGGCGACGGCGGGCGGGCGCGGCGGAGCAGCCGAAGCCGTAGCAGGTGCGGAGGGGCGTGCTTGCTGTTTGTGTTTCGCGTCGATGCGGCAGGTGCGCTCGCCCAGCGCGGCGGGGGTGGGCAGCGCCTGGCTCGCAGCCCCCCCGTGTGCGCCCTGAGCAGGAGGGCGGCTGCGCGCTCGCTGTGTGCGGCGTTGTGGCTGGTGCGGTCGCGCGCCTGCCTTGCCTCCCCGTGGTGTTGAGCGCTGTGTGGTCACCAGTGCACCCCCGTACTCTAGCAGGGACCGGCGGGAAGAGAGGCGGAGAAGCCGGAGCCGCAGTCGGAGCAGGTGAGAGTCGTCCTTTTCTTGAGTGCGGCGGCTCGGAGCGGAGGGCGCAGCTTGACATGGCAGCTTGGGCTGCCTGACGCGTCGCCCACACGCGGCTGCTGACCGCTCGCCCTTTGTGCAAGCGCTTTCGTGTGCCGCAGGGAGCGCAGGGAGCGGGACAGAGGCGGCGGCGGGGCCAGCACGAGCGCGGCGGGGGGCGCGTCGGCGGCGCGGTCGGGCAGCGGGCACCTGGCCCGCGACGAGGGCGGCCGAGAGCGGGACCGGGAGCGGGACCGGGACAAGGAGCGGGACAAGGAGCGGTCGCACCGGGACAAGGAGAGGGAGGCGCGCAGCGGCGGGGGCGACGCAGGCGGAAGCGGCAGAGAGCGGGACCGGGAGAGGGACAAGCGCGCCAGGTCCAGGTCGCGGTCACGTGAACGGGACAAGCGCAGGCGATGATGCTCCTGTGCTTTTGCGCTGCTGGTGCTCTCTCCCGTCTGTCCTTCCACTCAGTCGAGAGTGCAAGCGCGCTTTGGGAAGGTGGGCAGGCTCGGGCTGGATCGCGAGGCGCGAGGGGGCGTGGGGATACCGCTGACGCGCCCTTGCGGTGCGCAATCGCGCGGATGGCGCTGCTGAGCGGGCTGAGCGGTGCACGGCGTACGGCACCGCTGAAGTTGCACGCAGCAAAACGCTCGGCAAAGCGAGAAGCAGAGCGTGCTGCAGAGGATTGGATTGCGCTCTCTGTCGCGCGCTCCACCTCCGCAAAACATGATGGAGGCTTCGGGCGTGTCGTTCTCGGCGGGGTCGATGTCCGGCTTCGCGGGCGCCGCTCGGAGCCACTTCGCGGACCTGGACCACCACGAGGACCATTCCGACGACGAGGGCGATTCGCTCCCCGCGTCCCGCATGCCGTCTGGGCTGCGGACGGGGAGCCATTCCACGGGCGGAGCCAGCAGTCCTCTGGCGCGGAGGGGCTCCACGCAGCATCAGAGAGCGCAAGAGGTGGCCCTGGCGCTGGACAGGTTGGGTGGCATGCACCGCCCGCCAACGCCGCTGGGGGGCGGCGCCGCAGCCAGTCCCGACGAGCAGGCGCAGCAGGCGTACCGACGCCACCGCGGCCTGCAGCGACGAGCTTCGCGGTTCGCCGTGGGCGACCATTCCCAAAGCATGCTGGATGAGTTGGTCGGCCAAATGGGCGACCTCCAAGGCCACGACTCCTCAGGCGACCTGCACCACCCGGCGCCGCCCATCGCACCGCGCATGCCGTCCTTTGCCGGCGGCAGCCCCAGCCACCTGCGCCAGAGCTCCGGCACCGCGGGCCACAGCAGCGGCGGGTTCAGCAGCGGCGGCGCCGGGCCGCGGGGCTGGCCCGGCGCGCGAAGGCAGCCCTCGGAGAACGGCCACCCGGGCGTGGGCGGCGGCAGCAGCCCGCAGTGGCAGCGCCCGGACCTGCACCACCACGCGCCGCCGCAGCTCAGCGTGGGCATGCAGGACTCGTTGGATAGGCTGCAGCTCGAGGTCAACGCCGCCAGCCCCACTGGGCCGCACAGCGGCAGGCGGCCAGCGGCGGTGGGCTCCTTCAGCGGCGGGACCAGCCCGGCGGCGCTTCGGGCGCTGCACCGGCACAACAGCACCGGCCCGCTGCTCAGCCCGCCCGGCGGCGGTGGCGCGCCGGGCGCGCTGGGTGCGCTGGGCGGCGCCAGCAGCATCAGCAGCCCGACCCACGGCGCCGCGCTGCACTGCAGCAGCAGCAGCAGCTTTGCGCGGGCGGCGCTGGCGTCCCTGTCGGTTGGCGGCACTACGACTGGCGGCGGCGGCCCCGCGGCGGCGGCGACAGCAGCGGCGGCGGCGGCGCCGTCGCCGAATCGCCGCAAGCCGAGCTTTGGGGGCGACCTGCTGTCCTCGGGCGGCGGCGGGCTGCTGACGTCCGGTGGAGGGGGGATCCTGTCGTCCATGGGAGGCGCGGGCCAGGAGGACGCGCTCGCCACGTTCATGAGCGGGCATGCGGTCAGCGGCAGCAATCACGCCGGCGGGGGCACCGCCTCCCCGCGCGTTTCGCTGTTCAAGTGAAAACCCAATGGATGGAGAAGATGATGCTGGTCCTCTTTCAGTGCTTGCGGGGGTGGGGGTTTGGTATCGAGAGAGCGGTGAGACGAGAGAACAGGCAGGGGTGGATGTGATGTGGGGTTAACGATTCGTTGGTGGGGGCTGCGGCGGAGCACTGACAAGCGCCTAAACAACTCAAGAGAGACTCACCATGCTGCTCTTCCAGGGGTTCACCAGGCCTCACCACGAGAGAAGAGAACTCACTCACGCTGCCGCGCCCGCGTGGCTCACTGCGCACCCAGCGACCCGCCCGCAGAAGGAGGGTGAGCACTTTTTGTTGTTGTCGCTTGCAGAGCGCTGCCTTGCGTTGCTGCATCAACACCCCGTTTGCTGCAAGGGAGGTTGAGGACAAGACAGGTCAACATGTCTGTGCGGCAGGTGCGGCACGCGCGATCCGCGCCAGCAGCAGTACGACTGAGCGGCATCGCGCGGGTGGGGCTGCACGCAGTGCGCACAGGTCTCAAGTGCTGCTAGCGTTGTACTCCATCTCTCGTTGCGCGTCGCTTGTGCGCGCTCGCCCACGCCTCAAAGACCGCGCAGTCCATGCTCTCTGCTCGCGCCCGCGCCAAGCACACTTCTCGCACCGAGCGCGCAGCATGACGATGTGACCGCGATGTGGCCGTCGTTCTGCCTGCAGCAGGGCACGCTGTTCTGCGGCGCGCACAGGGACTACCAGGCCGAGTGCGCCTCGACCCAGGAGCACCGATGGCGCAGCCTGCTCCTCCCTGCAGCAGCAGCACCGGCAGCGGGCGGAGGCGGGGCAGCGCAGGCCCTGTGCACGGCGCACCCACCTCCAGCGCTTGACGGCCTGCTGCCCAGAGCGATCCGACGCGTCGCGGAGGCCGCCGCAAGGGCCAGCGGCGCGGCGCCTGGAGGAGGCGCCTCGCACCAGCAAGGCAGCGGCAGCAGCAGGCGCGACGGCTGCGTGCTCAAGCCCAGCCGAGCCGCAAGGGAGCTGCTGGCGCAGGTCCTCGGCGGGGCCTCGAGCACAGCAGCAGCAGCGTCACGCGAGGAGCAAGAGGAGCAGCAGCAGCAGCAGGCGCTGGCGCGCGCCGCAGCCGCGTTGTGCGAGCGGCTCCCTGCAGCTCCTCGCCCCGCGCTCGACGAGCGCTTCGCTTGCGTTGGCCCACTGGTGCCCGTGGTGGCTGTTGCTCCCCCTCAGGCGCTGCCTCATCTGCCCGGCCACAGCAGCAGCGCGCAGCAGGTGAGGTGCTGCTTGTGTGGGGAAGCTCCCTGGTGCGGTGGACGCCAGCGGGTTCCAGCTTGATTTTGCGCGCGGCGTGCTGTGCGCAGGACGCGCTGCCGCCAACGCCCGAGCCCATCCAGCACGCAACCGCCGCCCTCCTGACCGCCACTCAGCAGCACGACAGCGCGAGTGGGATGACACCAGCGCCGGCGCAGCCTGGCGGCGACGACGACATGCCCGCACCAACGCCCCCCCACGCATCCCCACCAGCGCAGCCCGCGCCCTCCCCTGCGCAGCCGCCTGCCTCGCTTGCCGCCCTGGTGCAGCAGCAGCCGGGCCCAGCATCCTGCACGCCTCAACCTGGCCAAGGCCACAGCCACCACCGCCCACCTTCATCTACCCCAGGCAAGGCAGCAGCGGCCGCTGCCGCTGCGACGCAAGCACCTCCATCTCAGCAGCCGCCCGCGCAGCTCACTGTGGCGCCGCTTGCGGGCGGCAGCAGTGTCGACGACGCCCAGCCCAGCTCGCCGTCGGCGGGCGGGCCGTGCGAGGCCGGCGGCGCCGCGCAGCCGCGGCCACCCGACCCACCTCAGAACGGCGACCTGGCGCCAGATCAGGTGCATGGCGCGACGCCCGCACTAGCAGCCATCCCGCTCCTGCCGCTGCTGGCGGGCGCAGAGGGCGCTGCGCCGCAGCCGCAGCGCGCCGGCTCCGCGCCGCGGTCCCCATCCTTTGCCCAGGAGCCGGAGCAGGACAACGCCAGCGCGGCGCTGCAGGCCGGCAACGGCGCCGCAGGCAGCCACGAGGCCGGCGCGCGCAGCGAGGGCGCCGGCGAGGAGGCGCCGCAGCCGCTGCCCACGCCGGAGCGCGCTGCCAGCCCGCTCCTCCGGCCCGCTGCGGACGGCGCGCTGGCGGCGGCGCTGCGCCAGCTGTCCACGGCCGCGGCGCACCACCCACCACCACCAACGCTGCAGCAGCAGCAGCAGCAACCGCAGGCGGAGCCCTTGACCTGGCCCTTCCTGAGCCCGCCGCTGCCATGCTCGCCGCCCGTTGACGCCGCCCCGCCTGCCGCGCTGCTCACGCATCCTGCCCTGCGGTCGGCAGGCGTGCAGGGGGCCGGCGAGTCGCAGCCGCTGCTGCAGCGCCTGCGCAGCGTCCCAGGGCTGCTCCCAGGCCCTATGGCGGACGTGCCGGCTCCAGGGTCGCCGGCGGCGGCGAGCGCCGCGCGGGCGCTTTGGGAGGCCCTTCCGCGCCCGCCGCGAGCGCCTCCCGGCAGCTGGCTCGACGCTGGCGCGCCCGCAGCGCCTGGGCTCATCCCGGCCATCACACCGCAGCAGCAACCACCGGCGGCGGCGGCGGCGGCGCCCGGCGGCGTCGCGGCTTGCTCGCCGCGCCTGCACGTGATCCCCGTGCCGCTGGGGCAGGCGCACAAGCGGCTCCTGCAGGCGGTGGCGGGAGCCAGGCAGAAGCTGGTGGCGCGGCTGGGCGAAGCGCCGCCCGAGCTGCAGGTGAGAGGCGCAACAGTGGGGAGCTTGGCTCGAGTGGCGGACTTTGGAGCACAACTGTGCACGAGAGCATGTATGTGTGCGAGAGGGCGCCCGTCGCGCGCAGGTGGACGCGGAGCTGGTGGCGTCGGGGCCGCTGGACGTGGCCAGCGCCGAGCGCGCCATCGTGGCGGCGCAGGCGCGCATCCGCGGCCGCGGCGGCGCCCCCGCGCCTCGCGCTGAGGCTACGGCAGACGCCGGGTTCGAGGAGGCGAGGGACCTAGCGGAGGCCACGCACGAGGAGGCCGCGCTTGTGCAGGTGGGACTGCGCCGTCGTCTCGCTGCTTCCACGCAGCGCAGAGCGAAGGACCTCGACGCTTTGCCCTGAGCTGAGAGACGGATTGTCGCGCTGACCTCCTCGCCGCGCAGGTGTACTGCGGTGTGCTGGCGCTGAGCCAGGCGTGCTGGCTGCTGGCGCACCACGGCCTCACGCCCGCCTGGCTCTACCTGCGGCACATGCGCGACACCATGCCCAAGTGAGAGTGGGTTGTGCAGGGTGGCGTGCAGATCAGCGGTGCCCTGCTGCGGGGAGCGCCTGAGCGCCTGGAGCGTGCTGCTGAGCTCCGAGCGCGTGCGCTTCGCAGGATCGCGACCATGGTGTCTGGCTCGCTCGCCCAGCTGGAGCAGGCTCGCGCCAGCCTCTCCCGCCCCGCCCAGCAGTCCGCAGCAGCAGCCTCTGCGGGTCCGCCGGCGGGCGCAGCAGCAGCAGCAGAGGCGGGCTGCGAGGACGAGGGCGGCCAGCAGCGCGCGGAGCCCGACCCGGACCCGAGCAGCCCCCTCAGCACCTCGCGCAGCGCAGGCGAGAGCGACCGCCAGCCCAGCGACGCGCTGGAGGCCACGTGTCCAGCGCCCGCACTCGCAGCCAGCCCGCGCGCACCCGATGAGCGGGACGTGGCGACGGCGGAGGAGGCTGGCGCAGGCGAGGAGGAGCCTCTGGACTGGTCGTTCGTGGTGCCCCGCCCGCAGCAGCGGCAACGGCAGCAGCGTGGGAGCAGCAACCAGCCCTGTGTGGCGGCTGAGGGCGCGCACGGTGGTGGCGGCGGCGCGGGGCGCGCAGCAGTGGTGGGAGGGGCCGCTGCGGGGCAGGTGGGCGAGCAGCACACCGGCGCGCCGGCGGCAGGCGGCACGGAGGGCGAGGTGGAGCGCAGCGGCGGCCGCCACGGCCGCGGCACCAGGGACGCGCGCTTGGCCCAGCGCCTGCAGTCCAAGGCAGCCCAGCACAGCAGCGGCCCACGGGCCAAGGGCGGCGCCGACGTTGGCGCACGCTGCGGCGCGGCGCAGCCCGCCCTGCGGCACGACCACCCCGCGCTGCCGCTGCTCAAGCGCCTGCTGCGGGGCCTGGCCGGGGGGCAGGCAGAGGGCGGCAAAGTGCTGGTGGTGGCCGACCGCCGCTGCCTGGCGTCGCTGTACCGCGTTGCGGTGGCGGCGGGCCGGCGGCCCTTCCAGCTCGGCCGCGGCGACGGCGGCGCCACGCTGCTGCTCGACGGGGCGGCCCTGCAGGGCGGTGCGGCGGAGCGCGCGGGCGGCGGGCAGCCGCACAGCGAGGCGGCGGCGCTGGTCCAGCGGGAGGAGGAGGGCGGTGCGGCGGCGGGCGAGGAGCATCTGCGCGGCGCGCTGCTGTGCAGCGACTGCGTGCTGGCCGACCACTCGCACGCCCCGCTGCTCGCCGCGTCGCCGCTCCTCTCCCGCTTCGGCGCCGTCGTGCACGCCGCGCCCAGCTGCGCGCAGCGCCGCGGCGGCGCGGCGGGCGCACCCTCTGCGGGCGCGGCGGAGGGCGACGGCGGCGGCGGCGGCGGCTCCGTCGCGCGCCTGCGGGCCGGGCTCGAGGCGCAAGGCTGGCCCTGCAGCCTGTTCGTGCTCGACGCGCGTTTCAACGCCGCCGCCGCGCCGCCGCCAGCCGTGGTCACGCCGCCGCCGCGCGAGGTACCGGCACCGGCGCCCCTTGTGCACGCGGCCTCAGAGCAGCGGCCGGCGCTGCCACCCACTGCGCCGCCAGCGGAAGCCGCGGCGACGGCGGCGGCTGTGCGGCCGCCGCTGACGCTGCCGCCGCTGCCGCCCGGCGCGGCCAGGGCCACGGCGGCGGCGCGCAAGCGCAGGCTCAGCTCCGGCGGCGCCGCGGCAGCGCCACCGCTAGAGGACAGCGCGCAGCCGCCCGCGGCCAAGCGCGCGCACGCCGTTGTCGCGGCCGCGCCCGGCGACGCGCCGCGCGCGGCGCTGGCAGTGCACGCCAGAGCGGCGGCGCAGCTCGCGGCGGGCGCGTCCGCCACGCCTGTGGCAGCGGCCGCCCAGCTGCTGCCAGGCGTCAGTGGGGCGTCGGGGGCGGCGACGCATCAGCAGCTGTCTGCTGCCGAGCCGCTTGCCGCCGCTGCGCCGCAGGTCGCCGCTCAGGCGGTGGCGGCAGACGCGGCGGCACCCAGAGCGACTGCCATCGGCGGCGAGGCGGCGGCGGCGATGGGCGCTTGCGTCGCCGCTGGAGCAGCCTCAGCGCCAGCTGCAGAGGCCGCAGCGGAGGGCCTCGCTGCGCAGCCGCGGAGCAGCGGGACAGCGGCGGCGGCGGCGGTGGCGGGAGCGCGCGGCCAGCAGCGCCCAGGGGCTGCAGCGACGGCTGCGCCCCGGGAGCAGCAGGCGGAGCGCGGGCCTGTGCACCCCACGCCAGCGCCTGCCGCGCACCCCGTGGCCGCAGCCGAGGGGGCGCCTGCCCAGCTCGAGCCCGCCGCGCCCGCGCCCGCCGGCGCCGCCAGCAAGAAGGCCTCCGCTCCGCGCCCGGCCTCCAGCAGCTCAGCGCGCGCAGCACGCGGGTCCGGCGGGGCGTCCGTCGCCTCGCCCGGCCCCACCAACCCACCATCCCTTGCGCCCTCGCCTGCAGCCGCCCCGCGCTCCAAGCACGACGCAGCGCCGCTCCCGCACGCTGTGACGCTGCCGCCAGCTGCAGCGCCACAGCCGCCCTGGCAGGTGGTGCTCACCAGCAGCCCAGAAAG
>VFQP010005442.1_pt1 | contig 11119 bp, 10 predicted proteins | sample 3512351 | NCBI WGS metagenome assembly VFQP01 (sample SAMN10412372, study PRJNA504923) | tailings metagenome | isolation source: Relicate 1 Philex TSF1 revegetated site | place: Philippines: Tuba, Benguet | collected 2017-08-29
GAGGAGGCCAAGGGCGGGTGGGGGCGGGGCGCCGTGGGCGGCGGCGCGGGCGACGGCGGGGGAGGCGCGCACGGTGGCGGCGCGCACGGCGGCGGCGCGCACGCGACGGGCCCAGCGGCGGCGGGCGGGCCCATCACTGACTCGGAGATGATTGAGGACGCCATCGAGGTGCGCCGCCTGCCTGTGCCACTTTGGCAGGGAACGCAGCCAGTGGTGGGGACGGGTCGCGGATGCCTCGGGGGGGGCTGGGAGCCTCTGGGCAGGCTGCTTTGCTGGGGAAGGCAGCGCAGGCGCAGCTGTCCTCTACTCCATACGCCGCTCGCGGCGGCGGCGGCGGCGGCAGCGGTGGCGTGACCCTGCGGATGGCTCACTCACCCTCTGCCGTGTTGCGTCGTTCCGCGTGGTGCTCGTTGCATGCGCGCGCAGGAGGACCTGGCGCAAAACCCCGACAGCATCAGCAACACCACGCGGGAGTTCCTGCAACAGCACAACCACAGACCGTGACCGGTGGAAGCGGCGGCCCCGGCAGCGCGGCGGGGCCTGCGGCGGCGGGCGCGCCGCTGCCGGCTTGACGCAATCGGCGGCGGCGGCGGCGATGCTCCGCGCAGCACGCGGCCCCGCACGCTCGACGCCCCTTCCTTTCAGCGTTCAGATGTAGAGATGAGCGATGCTGACAGTGAGGGAGAGACAGAGAGAGACACAGAGAGAGGAGAGAGAGAGAGAGAGAGGGACTCAGACTAAGACTGCCCCGGCGCGCACGCACTTGGTGTCACCCCGCGGTGGGGCCTCGTTGCTTCCCCCCCACCGGCCCCCCACCGCAACGCTTGCCACCTGTTCGCGCCCCCGCCCGCCCCCCGCCAGAGTGTCATGGTCCCGGCTCTCAGCTCTCACCCGGCGGGTGGCGCCGAAGGTCATGGCCCTGCGCGCGCGCCCGGCTGGGGGCCGCGTGCGCCTCGCACACCCGCAAACGGGGCCCTCCCGCCACGCGCATGCCCAGTGACGAAGGGAGGGGTTCAACGCTACTCTCCCATCACGTGGCTGCCCGCACCTCGGGCCCCCCTCCCTTGCCTGCGTGATGTCCCTCCCTGCCCGGCTTCCAGTTGCCCCCACACAGCGGACGCCCTGGCTCTCTGTAAACGCCACCCCGTAGTGTGTGTGTATGTGTGTGTCGCTGCGGTGTGCTTGCGTGAGCTTTTTGGTGCCGAGGGCGCGCGCCAGCAGGTGGGAAGGCCCCGTCAATGCGGGCGACGCGCACCTTGGCGGCACATCTGAGATTGACAGCAACAAGCCGCGCCGCCGCGCTAAAAAGGGGCCCCTTGTGGCGCTGCGGCGCACCGCCCGCCCTGCCCTCCTTGAGACACGGGAGGAGTGTGGAGCTGTTGAGAGTCTCCCCTGGAAATGCTGTGTGGTCTTGGCGGAGCCGGCGAACCTTATCGGTGGGGCTGCGGGCTGTGCGCGTGCGCGCGGCTTCACCGCTCCGTTCCGTTCCCTGCCTCTTTGTACTGCATGACTGCGTCTGGTGGGGCTCCTCTGTGCCGTTGCACACGGACCTGGCAAGCGCGCAAGAGAGACAGTCTGCCGCACGGGCTGAGAAGAGTCAGCAAGAATACAAAAAAAGGGATTGGGTAGGAGGGTGGGTCAGGGCGCGCAGAGGGGGCCAACGCAGTCACATGGGCGGGGTCAGCAGTAGCAATTTGTGCGGTGGTGACGAGGCCAGGTCATGTCAGGTCACCGCACGCGGGTGGGCAGCTTGTGCGACGCCATGTGCTCCTTGACCTGGTCAATGCCCACCTCGCGGCGGTGGAAGATGCCCGCCGCCAGCGCTGCCGACGCGCGCGTCGCGTTGAACACCTGCGGCAGGGAGGAGGGGCGTGGGCGAGCGAAAACGCAGCGTGTGCGATGGACACGTCGACCACGGCCAGAGGCGCCGCCGCGTACGTCCACCCCTCATGCCCACCTGCGTGAAGTGCTCGGGCACGCCGGCGCCGGAGCTGGCGATGACGGGGATGGACACGGCGTCGCTCACGGCCGCCACCAAGTCGAGGTCAAAGCCCTGCGGAGCAACGCAGGAAAAAACGTCAGCAAGCCGAACACACTCAGCAACATTGCAGCTTGGTACCTAAACTCAGCCCTCCTCCTGTCCTTCGCTCCCGTTGCCGAGACCCCGCTGCTCTCCCGCGAACAAGGAGGGCGCTGGCACCGCGCTCGCCGCAGCCCAACCAGTGCATGGGGACCGGGAGTAGACGGGATTGCGTGTGGGGCTGTGCGTGGGGGGGCTGCGGGGTGAAGGGCAGCTCCCGCAGCCCGCGCGCGGCTCACCTGCCCCACGCCGTCGTTGTCGATGCAGTTGAGCAGGATCTCCCCGGCGCCCAGCGCCTCGACGGCCTGCGCCAGCTCCACGGCGCCCAGGTCGTGCGCCTGCCGCCCGCCCTTGCTGGTGCACTGCCACCAGCAGTGCTCCTCGCCGCCGGGGCCCCGCTTGCCAGACGTGACGCGCGTCGTCTTGTGGCGCACCTGCGGCCCGGCGGGCGACGCAGACGGACGGCGGGGCGTTTTTCGGGCTTGAGTTGTGTTATGCGGGCGTCCCGCCCGCACGGCACGCGCTGCGGCGCGATGGCTGCATCGCTCGCCACCGAATGGCAGATGCGTGCAGTGAGCCTCCGTGGACACTCGCCCGTAGGCGTCAAGCGCAAAAGGGAAGGTCACAGATGGTCAATATAGAGGGAGGTGTGGGCCCGGGCGGGTGGGCGGCGGCGCGGACGGCGCGCCGCCGCCGCAAACGCCCGGGCCTGCAGAGCTCTGTGTCGCCTGCGGTGACATACAGGCCAGCCCATACTGGACCGGGGCAGGGCCTGTGGTATAAGCGGCGTTTGGGGGCTCTCCCCTCTGCTGAGCAGGAGGGCACGCGAGCGTGCAGCTGTGCCATGCGTTTGCGCGTCGTGTGCGGCGTGGTTGGCCCACCCAGGTGAGCAGCAAGACATGTGTTGTTGTGCTGGTGCAGTCAGTCAGATGAAGCGATGGAATGTCGGCATACCGGGCATCCAGCCCAAGGCGCGAGTAGGCCCTGGTTTAGGGCTGGGAATAAGGCGACGCCGTGTGCTTTGCGTCCGGTGTGAAGGAGGGACAGGTGCGTTTCAAAGAGCACTGCCGCCCTCGGCAAATCGGACGTATCGCTTGTGCTGTGCGCGTGCTGTGCTCGCCCTCCCGCGCCTGGTGCATCAGCCACCGTGGCGTCTCGAGCGCAGGGTGGTGGTGGGGAGGAGATGCGGCAGTCGGCGGGGGCGCGCGGCCGTCGCCTGGGGCGTGCGAAACCGTCCCCGTCGCGTGCTGCGGGCGGGGGTGCTGCTTCCCCTCCCCTCTGCGTCCTTCTGCATCCTTTCAGAACTGCGGCCAGTCTCTCACCTGCGAGGGGTCCTTGACCCACACGCGCTTGGGGTCAATGCTCACGACCACCGCCTGCCGCCCGTACACCTGCGCAGCAAGCGCAGCGCGCGCACACACCCCTGCCCAACGGTGCGTCGCGAAGCTCGTGAACGCGCCTCCCAAGCGCCCCCGCCTGCCACATGCCACGCCGAGGAGCGCACCTCGCTGATCTGCTCGATGCTGGTGGTGCCGGTGCGCTGCCGCGTGCGCAGGTACTCCTCGGCCACCTCGACGGCGTCGCTGCCAATCGACACCTTGTCCGCGCCCGACCTGCGCGCACACACACACACACACACACACACACACAGCTGCTGTTGGTGACTTGCGTTCTGCGTGGAATGCTGTGGATCCGCGCCGTCTGATACGCCCGGTAGCTGGGCTCCGGCCCCGCCGAGGTATCCAAACAGATGCAAACCCCCCCCCCCCCACGGGCGCAACGCAGGAGCACCACCCAGGTGCAGCCTCAGCGCAGCGCAGCGCATGCATGGCGGCGACGCGGCGCAACGTGGAGAGGGCTAGCCCTCTCCGGGACGACGCCATGCAAGCCGCTCTGCCTGTAGAGCGCTCGTCAGCGGCGGGCGGATGCGTTGGAACAGCTAGCTCGCGCGCCGGCGCCCAGCGGCGGGCGGGGCGGGCACAAGAGAGGCCCACCTGAAGTATGCGGCCGCCACCTCGAGCGCGCTGTACTCCTTGCCCTGCCCGTCCTTGAAGCCCTTGATGCCGCCGCCCACAGTGAGCGGCACGAAGACGCGCTCGCTCGCCTGCGGTTTGCCATGTCCAGGCGCGCGAGGGGCGAGGTGGTGTACATGCGGAGCGGCGGCAGCTAGCGCGCCGCACCGGGCCCGGGCCTGAGCACCTCAGGCGTTGGCAACGACGCCCATACCAGCGGCCCCCAAACAGCGCACCTGCACGAGCACCTGAAGCACCCACCACCTCACGCGCCCACCCACATCCACACCACACCCACCCAAACCGGCCCACACGCCACGCACCTGCTTGAGCACCTCGAGCATGGGCAGGTCCTGCAGCGGCGCGTCCCGGAAGCCCGTGATGTTGAGGAACGTCACCTCGTCGGCGCCCTCGTCAAAGTACCGCGCCGCCAGCTCCACCGGCTTGCCCAGGTTGCGCACGTCGCGGCTGCCCTCCTTCTCGCGCACGTCGTACTGGTCGCCCTGCGCTCGCATACGCACACGCCGCGCCACACGCCACACGCCACACGGGGCACGCGTCAGCTCGCCAGCTCGTGCGCTCGCCGGGGACGGCTGCGCTCGGCGCTCTGCGCGCGCCTCTGGGCCATGCCAGACGTGTCGCACCGGCCGTGGCCGCCAGTCGCACGCTGCGCGCGCTGCCCGGAAGCCGCAGGGCGCGGAGCAAACAGAGAGGTGCATCTCGTGACGAGATGCGCGCACCTTTGTGACCACCAGGTCGCCCTGGTCGTTGGAGCGCACGTCCAGGCAGGCGATGACGCGCTTGGCCAGCCCGCCCGCGCCGTTGAGGCCGCCGCCGCTGCTGCCGGCGTGGGCGTGGGCGGCGGCGGCGGGCGCCGCTGCCTGGGCGGGCTGGGCGACCGAGGAGGTTTCGAGGAAGGAGCGGAGGATGCTGAGGCCCGTGGTGCCGCTCTTCTCCGGGTGGAACTGCAGAGGGGGTGGGGCGGACGAGGAGAGGGCAAAAGCAGCGCACGGCGCACGGGTCGTTCCCGCCTGGCGGTGCTGGGTCACTCCCTCCCCTTCCCTCGTGCTCCCGGCACCCGCCCTGGTGCTCATCAGGGCAAGCAGCTCTGTGACAGGGAGGGCGGTTACCCGGTTTCTCGCCGCACCTGGCACGCGTTGACGTTGCCCTTGCCGACGGCGGCGACGAAAGGCTCGCCGTACTGGCACGTGGCCAGCACCCAGTCCTGGTTCTGAGGCGACGGCGTGGCCCTGCATCGCCGCACCCCGCACGCGCGCCCACCGGCAACGGGTGAGGTTCCCCGCACCGAAGCGAGGAGGGAGGCGCACACCAGGACGCCCCGCTGGCTGCTCACTTGAACGAGTGCACAAAGTAGACGCGGCCGTCGCCCACGCTGGAGAGCAGCGAGGACGGCCGGAGCTCGTTGAGCTGGTTCCAGCCAATGTGCGGCACTGGCAGGCCGCGGGCGCGGTCGAACTCGGTCACGCGCCCGGGGATGATGCCCAGCCCCTCGACGCCCCCGTTCTCGTCGCTGCCGTCAAAGAGCAGCTGCAGGCCCAGGCAGATGCCGAAGAAGGGCTTGCCCTCCTACGTTGCGAGGGAGCCAGACCGGCGCGCACACGCCGGCGGCCCGAGTCAGTCGGCGCCGGCGAGTGAAGGCGAGTCGCCCTCTGGCACGCCAGTGCTAGGAGTCAGCCCTGCCTGAGAGGCCTGCACAACAAATGCGCACGGCAGGCCTGGCAAGCGGCGCACCAGGACGTAGTCTCTGAGCGCGTCCACCATGCCCTGCTGCTTGAGGATGGACATGGCCTGCCCATAGGTGCCCACGCCAGGGAAGATGAGCTTGTCCGCGGATGTGATGTCGGACGGCTTGGTCACCTGCACGCGCGGGCGCCATCCCGCGATCCGCCGCCACGATTGCGACACAGCGTGCGCCATCGCCGCGAGCCCGCACGCTCCGCTGCCAAGGACGCCTGAGCCAGCATCGCGCAGGGCACTGCTGCGATGGCGCCGCGACGGCACGCGCCATCGCTCGGTGATGGCGCCGCACCCTCATCTTTGCCAGCACTCACGTCCTTGATCGTGTAGCCGAGCTTCAGGATGGCGTTGCGCACGCTCCGCACGTTGCCAGCGCCGTAATCCAGCAGCGTGACCTCCCTCACGCCGCTCGCGCGCGCCTGGACCTGCCGCCGAGAGCGATCCACCACGGGCGCAGGCTGGCTCGTCGAGCAGCCGTCGCTGCCCGTGGGGGCAGCGGCGGAGCGCCGCTGCTGCTGCTTCCCTGCTAGTGAACGCATCCTCAACTGGCGCTTGCGCTGCAGCTCTCGCGTGTGGGAAGCGTCCAAGCCCGGAGTCGCATGCTCGTGAGCAGGACGGCGCTCCGATCAGCAGCCGTTTAGGTGTGGGAAGCCAGCACAGAGGTAGGAGAGAGCAGGGGCCTGAGCAGGAGGAGAGCGCTGCAGAGCTCTGCAGCGCAGCGGCCACCATGGACGCCAGCAGCTTGGACGCGCGCCCGTTCAAGCAGCTGCTGCGCCTGGTGGTCCGCGCCTTCTACCCGGAGCACTGCCCGCCCCTCCACTACCAGGACGCCACAGAGGGATCACGGAGCCGCCTTGCAAAGGTGCGCGCGCAGCGCACAACCGCACACGCCAGCGCCAGCGCTCCAACGTGCGCACTGTGCCAGGCGGCAGGCCGCACACAGCCGCTGCACGCTGCACGCGCCGTGCGTATGCATGGCCGCCCTCGCCGCACGCCTGCCGGGGCCGCAGATCGACACGTCGGGCCTAGGCATCGTGGTGGTGGACTACCTGCTCGAGCGCGAGTGGGTCAGCGAGGAGCAAATGTGCACCGACCTGGGCCAGCACCACAAGCTGCTTAGGAGAGCGCTCAAGTACCTAGAACACGTGAGGCCCCCGCGGGCCACGCCGTGCGCGCTGCTTGGCCCACGGCTCGCTCACGCTCCGCCCGACAGGCGTTGCTCCGCTGCTGCCAGCCCAGCGTGCTCAGGCAGGCGCACGCCAGACCACGGCAGGCGCGGAGGTGTTGGTGCGTGCAGGGACACGCGGCTCACACGCCGTGGGCCTGTGTGCGTGTGCGTGTGGGTCCATGCCGCAGGAGCACCTGCTCATGAGCCACAGCCAGCGCGAGACCAAGCGCACGCAGAAGCGGGACCTGGTCAAGCAGGCGGTGGACACGCGCACGGCGCAGCTGCAGGAGCTGCAGGTGCGCTGGTGCAGCGGGGAGGGAGAGGAGGAGCTGTGCCGTGAGCGTCAAGACCCCGGCACCGCGACATGGCGAGCGGGCCTGCACAGTGCCGCCTGTGCGGAGCCTCGGCTGTGGTCGGCACAGGCGCAGGCACTGCCGCACCCACGCACTGTTGCGGGGCCCTTACGGCCGCAACGGATGGAGTTCCAGCCCACACACACACAGTCATCCATTGTGCCACTCTGCTCGGCCGATATGACATGTGCACCAGACGCAACACGCGACGCACCCGCACGCTGTTGAGAGAGAGGGGCCCTCGTGGTGTTGCCACTGCAGCTCTCTCTCCCTCTCTCCCTCTCCTCTCAGGAGAGCTCAAAGGCGGGTGACGACGACGACGACGAGGCCCAGCCCGAGAAGCACCACACGTACAGCTACTGGGCGGTGGACTTTCCCCGGGCGTTTGACATGGTGCAGCTGCGCCTGCACGTCATGAAGCGCCTGCTCAAGGTGAGGGTGCTTGCCTTTCCCTTGTGCCTTTCCTCACCTGCACGTCATGAAGCGCCTGCTCAGGGTGAGGGGAGCTCGCTGCTTCCCCCTGCGCTGCCCCTCGTCCCTTTCCAGTCGCGCTGCTAGCGACCGGCGAGAGTGCGCGCGTCAGCCGCCGCGCTGGGGAAGCGCGCACGCGGGCGCCCGCCCCCCAACGCAACGGAGCACGGCGCAGCGCGCTGGCTGGCTGCGCTGGTGTGGCGGGAGACGCGCGAGGCATGGGAGCGTTGCTTCTGCGAGAGCGCCGGGCTGCTCTGCCGCGCATGCTTTGCACGCGCCGTGTGCGGATGCTAGCGCTCTGCCTGGGTAACAAGCCGTGCCAGAGCGGGCCAGCGCGTGGCCTTGGAGCAAGTCAAAGCCCCGGCGAATGCAAGGGTGGGCGCCGTGCTTCTTGCCTTGCTGGATCCTGCGCACGTCAGGACGAGTTGGACGCACGCGAGGCGGTGGCTCAGTACAAGTGCAAGGCGCCGCACTGCGGCAAGGAGTACACCTCGTTCGACATCATGGACATCCTGCAAGGCAGCGGCACCATGGAGTGCGCCATGTGCGGCGGCGTGGTGGAGCAGGTGGGTGCTGGGTGGTCGGGATGGGGTGGGTGGGGCAGCGGTGGAGTGCACCATGTGCGGCGGCGTGGTGGAGCAGGTGGGCGGCAGGGCGGGAGGGGCGACGACACGCGGCCAGGTGGCAGTGGGGGGCCAGCGGCGATGTGCGTAGCACACGTGAGACGATGGGTCCTGCGCCGCCTGGCGGCAGGGGGCGAGAGAGATAGATAGATAGACAGAGAGAGGCACAGTGTGCGTGCGTGCGTGCATGTGCGCGTGCGCAGGTGCTGGCGACGGGGCAGACGGGCGACGAGGAGCAGCGCAAGGCGCGGAGAGAGGTGAGCGCCACGCGCCCTCGCCACGCCGCCGACCCCTCCGCCGCCAGCAGCCCAGCCACCGTCCCATCCCCGCCCGCGCCCGCCCCGCACCACCAGCGCTGCGGTCGTTGCTGCAAGGGCCGTACAGGGTCCCCACCAACAAGCGCTGGCCCTAATGGCAAGCCCTGACCCACGCGACGTGCGCGCAGAGGCTGACTCAGCTGCTCAAGGACCTGGAGCGGCAGTTGGACCCCATCCTGCGGCTGGTGCACAGCCTGAGGCACACACAGGTGCGGCAACCGCCCCCTCCGCCTGCGTCAAGCACTCGCCGCCGCTGCCGCCGCACCACGCGCACGAGCACGCGATCCCACCTGCGACTGCCCTGCGATTGTCCCTTTGCTTCACGCGCCCCGCCCGCCGCTGCCCGTTCCCACCCCCCGCAGCCGCCGCACCACGGCTCCATCACCGACTGGGCGCGGGCGCAGCAGGCGCGTGCGGCGGGCGCGGCGGGCGCGCTGCTGCCCGGCGGCACGGCGCCCGGCGGCGGCCCGGCGGCGCTGCGCGTGCGCGGGCCCGGAGGCGTCACGCAGCTCACCGAGGCCACGAGCGCCGCCAAGTCGGCCGTCTACCAACAGGAGGCGCACGTGCAGGTGCGCTGTGGGCGGTGTGCTGGATTCTCTTTGGATGGACACCAAATCTGCATGGCCCAGCGCCGCCGACTTGGTGCACACGGTGCGCGTTGCGACCTGGCTCTGTTTGGACACCTGGGTCGGGCTGCAACGCTGGCGTGCTGGGGGCGCGGAAGTTCTGCGCTCGCGGCAGGACGCTCCGCGTGGCGTGGAGCGGGCGATGGGGTTGAGGGCGGGGGTGTGGAGCGTGGCCGCTTTTGCGTGAGCGGGGGGGTGGGGCAAGGGAGGGTCTGGGGCTGCCGAGGCAGGGAGAAGCAGCGTGGGCGACTGCTGTGCGTCCGCACACCCACCCGCGCCGCAGGTCTTGCTGGCGGACGGCGGCGCGGCAGCGGCAGGGGCGGCAGGCTCCGCGGCGGCGGCGGCGGACGCGGCGGCGGCGGCGCCGGCGGCGGCGACGGCGCTGACGGCAGGCCCGGCGCTGGGGCCGGCCGCGGAGGCCAAGGCCCCGTCGCTCCAGCCGTTTTTCCTCAAGGGCGGCGCGGCTGCTCAGCAGCAGCAGGTGAGAAGGGGGGCGTCGTGCGCAGGGCTGGTTGAGCATGAGAGGATCGCTTCTTGAGCGCACCGCTTGCTGCCCGGCGCGATGCTGGCAGGCGGAGGAGGAGGGGCCCCCTCAAAAGAAGATCAAGACGGAGGAGGCAGCGCCTGTGCAGGCGACAGGTGGGCGGCGCGAGAGAGGAGGCGTGGTGGGCGGGTTGGTATGTGAGCGGCGCCAATCGAATTGCGCGCGTGATTTGTGCGCGCACACGAATGCAGGTGCTGGCGAGGATGAGGAGTGGGAGGACATTTGACATGCAGTCCCATGTTCCAGAGCTCTGCGTCTGTCTGGCGGGCAGGCCTCACCACCAGATCTCGTGCTTGCATCTTGAGATGCAAGCTCGCTTGGAGTTGCGGCGACGCGGCCGGCAGGCAGGCAGTCGATCAGACCTGCGCGCCTGGGCCGCGAGAAAGACCCGCAGCGCGCCGTCGTGCAATCGGCGTGGAAACGGGCGTGACGAGTGAGGGGCCTGGTCAACATCAGGACCCGCACGGCGCACGGCAGCGCAGACCGCCAGGCGCCCACACACAGACGCTCTCAGCTCGAGAGCGGGCAGGTTCAGACGTCCGGGAACCCTCCTTGTGTCGCCTCTTGGCGCGGCACAGGTTGCAGGGCCGAGACAGAGCAGAGCGACCGCCACCCTCGACACATCACGCCCCCCAGGAGCACGACGCAGTCGAGCCGAACCTGCTGCATCCAGTCGCGGGACAACGGCTCCTGTGTTCAACCCACCACACTCCCTCCGCCTGGCTCCCCTCCTCCCTCTCTGCGCCCTCCCCGGTGCGAATGCGCCCGCCGCTTTTCGGTGGCATGCACGACGAGGCGAGGCCGTGCTGCAGCTCAACTCCGGCAGCGCAGCTGCCACCGAACGAAGAGCGCCCCATCCCTCGCAATTGCTCGCCAGATCGGGCGCTCCTGGGTGACATGTCTCGCTGACCTGCCGTGCGCGAATGCTGCAGAGTGAACGAGCGCGAGAGCACGCGACGCGACAGCGACAACCCCACACGGCTACACTTGTGACGAAGATGGACGGCGTGCAGCGGCTACGATGCTTTGCGGCGCAGCTCCTTTTGGGGCTCGCCATCCTGGCGCACCCCAGTGGCACGCTGGCGGCCACCACGTCAGCGCAAGGTCCGTGCAGCGCTGCAGGGCTGCTTTCAGCTGCTCCACAGCACGCTCCAAGGCTTTGCGCGC
>VFQP010005444.1_pt1 | contig 11117 bp, 15 predicted proteins | sample 3512351 | NCBI WGS metagenome assembly VFQP01 (sample SAMN10412372, study PRJNA504923) | tailings metagenome | isolation source: Relicate 1 Philex TSF1 revegetated site | place: Philippines: Tuba, Benguet | collected 2017-08-29
CGATCAGTCACAGTATGTGCAGAAGGAATAACTTGCGTTGTGCTCTCTCCCTCGCACTCGCGCTCGTGAGCACTGCAACACTGAGTTCTCGAGCGCCGCGCGTTGCCGCACGCTCAGCCCCACAGCGAGGAGAAGAAGCCCTTGCTCTCGCCCTTGGCCGCCTTCTCCGCCGCCTCTATCGCGTTGGTGTGCTTCCTGTACACCTGCAGAGGAACGTGAGGCACCCGTCCCGCGCGTGAGTGCCGCCCCGGGCGCGCGCCGCCGCTGCCACAGAACCGCAACGCAGCGCACCTCCTTGGCGGCGCCGAGCACGTCCTTGACCTGCTTGCGGTCCCAGCCCCCGTACGTGCCGCGCGCGTCCAGGATCTTTTGCAGCACCTCGAGCGTGAAGCCGCTGTGCACGCTGAGCGCCGACTCGTACGCCGCCGTCACCGTCGCCACGCTGCAGCCACGCCCGCACACGCCAAGGGCAAGGCTTGGAGGAGGCGCAGCACCCGTCAGCCACAGCCTCGCTCACGCAAGCGCAGTAGGTGGAGGTGGGTGGGTGGGCAAGTCCATGCGGCAGCTGACCTGTCGGAGGAGAGCAGCAGCCTGAGGTCCGACAGCTGCTGGAGGGGCTTGGCCATCTTGTCCGGCTTGAGGTACTTGGAGAAGTAGGTGAGGAAGGCGTCCTCGTCCGCCTCCATGCGCCGCGCAATCGCGTCCGACATCTGCGGCCGCGAGGCGCACGCGGCACGCGGTGCGGCGCGCTTGATCAACTGCTGCTTGATCACGAGCGTGCTGCCGTGGTGTACAGTGCCGCGCGCAAAGTGGAGGGGCGCAGTCTGCGCACCGTGGGGATGCCGGCGATGAAGATGTTGACGCAGCGGCGCACCAGCTCCTCCAGCATGGACTCTGCCACGCGCTTGATGAAGCTGCCCTCGACAAACTTCTGCGGGGGCGCCGCGTGAGGAACGCGCCGGGGACGCTCCAGGCAGCCGCTTGACACGCCGCCCCCCCCCCCCCCGCCCCTGCAAAGCGTAGGCAGGGACACCGCAAGCAAGCACCCAGCGCCGCCGCACCTCGACGTCCCCCATGTAGTCGGTGAGCGTGGCCACGAGCACGCTGGTGGTGCGCCCCGCCTGCCAGTCGGCGTGGCTAAACATGTTTTTGAGCTGCGTGCTCATGCCCGGGTCGTTGAACACCACGCCCACCAGCCGCTTGCTCGCCTCCTGCAAGGGCGCACCCGCACGTCCGCAAGTCGTTCCGTTGCCGGCGGTTAGTGCTCGCGCCCGCACGCAGCATCGTACTCGTGCGCATTCATGCCGCCCCAAAGAGCGCGTCTTTCCCACCAGCCGTCTGTCCTTTTCTCCGCACTAGCCAAACTGGCCAGAGCGTCTAGTGCCCCCTCCACCAAGCGCCAGCCCTGGTCACCTTGGCCACCTCCAGGAAGCCGCGGCACACGTCCTCCACCTCGAGCTTGTCCCGGTACGACTCCTCCAGCAGCTCCTGAGCACCGAGGGGCCCCACATACGCACGCGCGCACGCACAGCGTGTGCGCATGCCTGTGGCGTGCGGCATCGTCCGCTCGCCAGAGATGGCTGCATCCGCTGCCACGCTCAGCAGACGTGCACGCTCCACCAGTGCCCAAGCACCAAGCGTGGCCTGTGCGCTGCTGACGGGAGAGTGCGGCACGAGAGGGGCGACGGCGTGCCGCGCGTGCGGTGGTCCAGAGGCGCCAAAAGACAGCACGCGCGGGCAGGGCGCACCTGCACCTCCTCCACAAAGGTGAGCGACTGGTCGTAGCACTCGACGTTGTTGTTGAGCAGCGCACACGCCATCTCGAGCGACAGCGCGTTGTCGGGGTCCTTGATCACGCGCGTCTGCTCCTTCTGCGCGGGGAGTGCAAACAGCCAGGGGGAGAGGCGGTGGGAGGGGGCGAGGTCAGAGCGGGCTTGTGTGCGGCGCCCCAGGGTGGAGCAGCTGAGGGCGCGACGTAAGCAAGATGCAAACGCTGCGTCCAAGCGTGAGTGCAGGGAGAGGCGCGGGCTGCAGCTGGTGGCGTGGTCGGCGCTGCGACGCACGTGCGCGCGTGCCGGCGCACCTGGAAGCCCTGCATGATGCGCAGCGACATGCGCGCTGTCTGGAACATGACCTCCCCGTGGTCGTCAATGGCGCGGATGACCTCGATCTCCTCGTTGAGGATGCGGAAAAAGTCCGTCACGCCCGCCGTGCGCAGCTTGCCGTTGGGGCCCGGCTTGGGCTCGTACTGAACAGGCACGAGACAAGCGTCAGTCCAGCAGCACGCAACCGTCAACGCACAGCAGGCATCCTGCGTCTATGTCTGCGTCGCTGGCGTGCGGGGCCACGCAGCGCCCCAAGTGGGAGGGCCCTGCCAGTCACTCGACCAGGCCCGCACAGGGGTGGCGGGCGTCAGACGGAGGCAGTGGCGCACAACACCCCCACCCCTGCTCGTGCCCTGTCTCACTCACCTCAAGGTCGACCACCATGATGTTGTTAAACCACTTGGTGACGCTCGTCTCCATGCGCTCAATGTAGCACCGCATGAGGTAGTCGAGGCCGGGGGGCAGGTCGGGGTCTGTGTTGGGCGAGGGGGGGAACCGCACCAAGGCCTCCTCCAGGCCAAACCCGCGCAGCGTCTCCTGAGCGCGCACGTACACGCGCGCAACGCCAATGTGAGCGCTGGCGGCTTCGCGCTGCTGCGCCCATCCATGCCTGCGCTTGACGGGCGCCGCGCGTGCGGAGCTGCTCCGCCAAGGGGCCCACGGGGACGCCCAGCACCCCAGGGGGGTGCGGCAAGGTGCGGGCGCAGCGGGCAGGTGCGCGCACGCCCTGGCGGCGCACAGGCCTGATCGTGTGTGAGTGCAACTGAGGCATTGGGGGGGAGCAGTCCTTGAACGCGCGCGCGCCTCACGCCTCACCAGGTACTTGCGCACAAACTCCATGATGCGCAACGAGCCGCCGGTGGACAGGTGCTCGGCGCGCTGGCCAATGGTGTCGATGACCATGGCCACGTTGATGTGGTACATTTGGAAGAGCAGCTCAAAGATGTTGTACGAGGCAGGGAAGCACAGCGTCACGTGGTCGTACACGTCGGCAAGGTCCGCCTGCGGCCCCCGGAGCACGCGTGTCGCGTCGGTCTGGCCTGCAAGGGCGCGCGCCGTGCTCTGCTGCCTAGCTGGCAGGCCTGTGCGTGAGCTGCGGCATGCTGGGCGCAACTTGGCGGCCACACGCAGCTCTGCCTGAGGTGTTCGGATCGCCCCAGCGGGCCAGCAAGCAAGTCGCCAGGTCAGCGGGGGGAGGCAGGGGGCGCACGGGGAGCCCGCACCTCGACGGCATACAGGTCCGGGATGATGGCGTTGAGGAACGGGTCCTCCTCAAACGTCTGCGCGCAGCAACTCAACCACAGGTGGCTTCAGCCTCCCGTTGCTCACCACCACCCGCCTGTGCTGGCTCCGGGATCCGATGAACGCTGGCAGCATCCCTGCAGGCGTTTCCCAGCAGCAGAGCCGCACCTCCTCCTCGATGATCTCCATGGTCCTGAGCTTGGTGGCGTCGCTGACGAGCTCCTCCTGCCCCGTCATCTTGTCCAGCAGCTTGAGGCCCACCAGGTTGCCCAGGTAGTCGCGCTTCTCCTCCAGCACCACGTCGCCCTCCTGGTTGTACTTGATCTGAAGACACACACACGTGCACAGGCAGCCGTTCAGCGCGCACACCCGCTCACGCGAGCAGGCGCACGCGCCCCAGGGAGCGCCGCTGCGTCGTTGCTTTCCGCACGCGGGCTGTGCGGCTGGCCCAGGGGAAGGAGGGCGGTGCGTGGGTGGCGCGAGGCTGTGGGACCCGCAGCGCGGGGAGGTGTTGTGTGGTGGAGGGGGGCGAGGGGCGCGTACCTTGAGGTTGGGCTGCCCGCACTGCGGCGCCAGCTCGAGCAGCTGCGTGAACTTGGCGCTGACGCTGTCGGACAGCAGGCGCGTGAGGCGCTGCCGCCACTGCTTGGGCTTGAAGTGCTCCAGGCGCGCGCGCACGTACTGCCTGTCCAGCCGCTCCTGCGTGTCCACAGGTGGGTGTGCAGCAGCAGGCAAAGGGCCCAAAGCAGAAGTCGTCGGGTGACGCTCAGGCACAACGGCACGTGCCGCTCGGGGAGTCAGTTGCGTGCTGCTTGCTGCCCATGACCGCAGCTGTTCCCCTCCCCTCCCCACGGCAAGGTAAGCGGCGCAAGGTCACCACCCCTCCCAGCCGCTCGCCTGCATCTCGACGACGCGCAGGCAGTCGACCAGCAGCGTGGGCTGCTCCTGCGCCAGCTCCTCGTAGCGCTCCAGGTGCTCAAACAGCACCACCTCAAAGTCGGCGGCGGCGTCGCTCACGCGCTGCAGGTACCGCATCATGCTGCTCATGTCGTGCTTGGCCGCCTTGGCGTTGCTGCGCGGGAGGGAGGGCGGGAGGGCGCCGGGCACGCGCAGCACGCGTGAGGCGGTCAACGCCCGCCCCCACCTCAATCGCCACGGCTGGTGCCGCAGGGCCGCTGGAATCATCATGCCGACGGCCCAAAGCGTTGTGCGATGGAGGGCGCGAGCAAAGGTGTGGAGAGGTGTGTGTGGGGCGCACCGCTTCCAGGCCAGCTTGGCGTTCTCGGCCGTTCCCTCGAGCACCGTGAGCGCCTGGTAGGCGCCCACCAGTGCGCCCGGGTCCTGCAGCATCTCAATGGCCAGCTCGGCGTGGCTGGGCAGGTCGATGATGTCCTTGATCTCCACCAGCACCTGCACGCAACCAAGCGCGAGGGAGGGGTGCACAGCATCGCGTGGCGCAAGTGCGTAGAGATGACGGTGGCGGGGACAGGCCTGTGCGCTCGCCTTTTGGACGTTGCCGTGCGTCTGGCTGAGCAGGCGGATACGGTCGCGCTGGTCAATCAGGCTGGCGCACTCCTCGCACAGCCTGCGTGCACGTGTGAGGGCACGTCGCGACACAGCGCCTGGCGTGTGTGTGTCGGTGCGTGCAGCGGTGCTGCTGCTGAGATCCCCTGGCTCTGTGGGGCGCCCGGAAAAGCCCGCAGCTGCGTCTCTCACTTGAAGATGCTGTCGAGGCACGCGCGCAGCTTGAGCACGTGCCGGTGCGACTTGTCCAGCAGCTCCAGGCCGGCGCGCACCGCCTCCACCTGCGACTGCATCAGCGCGCTGAGCCCCTGCTTGTTGGCCTTGACCTTGTTCTCGTACTCGTGGATCAGGTCGGGCAGCCGCTCCAGGTCCTCGGGCTGCTGCAGCAGACGGTAGACCTCGGCCAGCCCCTCCTCGCGCGCCGCCAACGCCTGCACAGGGCGCGTGGGAGAGCACGGCAGCGCTGGGTTGCTGGTGGCCAGCGGCTTCAGGACGCTGTGCCGGTGGCCGCCAGCTGCTGCTCCGCCTCACTTGCTGAGCCAGGTCCATGGCCGCGCCCGCCCGACACAGGTGCGACGACGCTGACGGTGGTAAGGACGCCCCTCAAGCTCAGGACGGCCACCGCATCAGTCGCCAGGGAGCCTTGCCATCATCTCCTGCCAGCCGCTTGACGTTCTGCGCGTCCTGGACAGGCGCGCATGGACATCAGGGCTGTGCTCGCAGCGAGCGGCGCTCCAGCGCGGCGCTTTCAGCGGTGATGGCGCTCAGGAGGCCGAGCGCGTCAAGATGCCCTCGCGAGCGCCTCGCTTCAAGAAGCAGATCGTTGACAGGGCCCGGTGCCAGGGCAGCAGCAGCTGTCGGGAGCAAGCCGGAAATGGCAGCGGACGTCGTCATCGTGGGCGCTGGTGCGGAGCAGGTGCCCTGGTGGTGCCGGCGCAGGGCATGCTGACGTTTGCGCGTGACCACGCGGGGCGCTGTGCCTGCTCTGCCGCCGCTGGCACCGCGCAGGCATCATCGGCCTGCTGGCGGCGCACGAGCTGCTCAAGGCGAAGCTCTCGGTTTTGGTGGTGGAGAGGAAGCAGCTGTGCGCCGGCGCCACCGGTGCAGGTGTGCAGGCGCCCCGCGCATCGCGTGGCTGCACGGCTCCTGCTCCTGAGCTCAATGATCACTCGTCCTTCCTCCTCCTCCTCACAAGCGCAGGGCAGGGCTACATTTGGATGAGCCACCGCACCGCCGACACGGTGGCGTGGGAGCTGGCGGCGGCAAGCACGCGGCTCTGGCGCCAGACGCTGGCCCGTGACCCAGACCTCGTACGCAGGATCGAGTGGCAGGTCAGGCACGCCGCCAGCTTTTGCCCTGGACCGTAAGCTTGGCGCCGGGTGCTCGCTTCACGCGGCGCCACCGCACCTGTCGGCCCCTTGTTTCCATCGCTGGCGCAGGAGACGGGCAGCCTGCTGCTGGCCTCCAACGCGCACGAGGCGCAGCTGCTGGCGGAGCGCGCGCACATGCTGGCGCGCCACGGCGTGCAGGCACGGGCGCTGACGGCGCGAGAGGTGCAGCAGCAGGAGCCCGCGCTGCGCCTGGCGCCGGACGGGGCAGGGCTGGTGGTGCAGAGCGACGGGCAGATTGTGAGCGCGCAGAGCCCGGGTGCTGCCAGCGCCAGGTGCCCGAGGAGCAAGGGCCAGGCGCGCTCTGACGTGTCTGTGCGCCTGCTCCCCGACGGCCGCGCAGAACGGGCGCCGGACAGCGGCGGCGGTGCTGGCGGCATGCCGCGCGCACCCAACGTTCAAGGCGAGTGCTCGCTTGCGACGCAGGCCTGCGCGCCACGCTGCCGTTTGGTGCCCTGGGACGTGATGTGGCCTTCAAAGCAAAGCAGTCGTGGCGGCCGCAGGAGCTGCTTGATGAGCCGGTCCAGCGCCTGGAGCTGGGTGCCGGCCCTTCGGCGCCCCAAGGAGAGGCGCACGCAGTCGCCGTGCACACGGAGCAGCACGTCCTGCGAGGCCGGTGCGGGGACATGAATGCGATGGGGACCCAGGCAGGCAACCCTCGAGCCGGTGCCTCCCAGGGCCGCTCGCGTGCCACTTTGCGGGGCGCAGGCTGGCGACGGTGGTGGCGGCCGGCGTGTGGACAGGGCAGCTACTGGCGGACGCCACGCAGGAGCCGCTTTGGCGCGCAGCCTTCCTGCCTCGCCGGTGCGGCGTGATTGGTGGGGCGCCTGGTTGCTCGGCGAGCGCCTGACGCCCCTTGGTGTGGGCACACGGGACAGGAGCAATGAACACCCCGCGCCTCCTGCATGCCCTCAGGGGACACTTGCTGGAGGTGGAGCGGCCGGCCAGCATGCCTCCGCTGCGCCTGGGCACCATGGAGATGTCGTATACAAAGGTGTGCGCGGCTTGCGACCCATCGATCGTTGTGGCCTCCTGAGCGCCACCTGATGACCTGCGTTGCCGCCGCTCGCACGCGCGCAGAACTACGCTGCACCCACGCCCAGCGGTCCTCTTGCGCCCGCTGCTGCACCATCCGGTCCCGCCGCACACCTGCACGGCTCCGCTGTGGACATCACCTTCACCGCCACCACCAGCGCCGCCGGCACGCTGCTGGTGGGCTCGAGCCGCGAGATGGGCCCCGCGATGGAGCCAGAGGTGCAGCCGGGCATCGTGCAAGCCATCATGCAGCGCGCCGCGCACTTTTTGCCGGCGCTGGCGGCCTGCGCGCCGCCCAGCGGCGCCGCCGTGCGTGTGGGGCCGCGACCGTACGCCGTGGGCGGCCTGCCCATGATTGGGGGGCCCGTCAAGGGCCATCCAGGTACGAATGCTTGGCTGTGTCTGAGGGCTCGGTCGGCTGGGGCAAGGCTGCTGCTGGTCTGAGGCCATTCGCCGTTCGCTCGTCCGCACGGTGCAGGGCTGTACGTGGCGGCTGGCCACGAGGGGTCGGGGCTCACGCTGGGCCCTGCCACGGCCACGCTGCTGGTCGAGCACCTGCGCCAACAGCAGCTAGGACCACCTGGCGGCGGCGGGGGAGCGGTGGAGAAGGGCTCGCTGCAGGACCTGGAGCACTGGAAGGACTTCTCTCCTGACGTGCGGCTCCTTGTCGCGAGCCTGTGACGTGCGTTGGGAGGCTTCAACCGCGCAGACCAGAGCTTGCCACTTTGCAGAACGTGACGGACGCGACTCACATGACGTCAAACCTGTGCATCCTCTTTAACCACGCGCACCCAAAAACAGAAACCGAGAAGAAGGCACGGCCTCAGCAGCAGCAACAAGGACCCTCGCCCCCCTCGCCGACTTCGTCCTCTGGCGGTGACTGTGCGCGTGTCGCTGGAGGCGGGAGAGCGCGTCCGGCGCAGCACAGAAACAGCACCAGGGCGGGGCCCACGATTTGGCAGCCCAGGAGGCGCGGGAGGCGAGGACCCCTGCTGCATGCTCATCCAACAGCAATCTTGAGGGCAAGAAGCCGCCTCACGCCACCACACCAGCGCGTGAGGCACCAGGAAGAGTCGTCCACAGGAGGGAAAAGGAGGTTGCCGGCAGACAGGCGAGCAGGGGGGCACCCATGGCGCGCGCGCGGCGGTCCTGCGGGGCGGCGGCGCCAGACCCCCTCAACAACAGGCTGTGCCCACGGCGCATGCAGCGCGTGGCCGGCCTGCCCAGGACGTGAGCGCCGGTGCCACGCCATGGATGCCCCCCGGCCCGCCGCTTGACCATCATCATCATCATCATCAGAACCACAATCCCATTCCAAGAGTCAAGCTCGTGGTGGTGCTGCGCTGCCGCCCCGCCGACACAGGCCCCCACCACGTCAGTGCGCGACGGGCAGCGCCTGCATCAGCGGCGCGTTGGCGCCGGCGCCGAGCGCGCGTGCCGGCTGCATCAGCGACGACGACAGGCGCTGCTGCTGGCGGCGGCGCCGCTCGCCCTTCTTGGCCGGGGCCTCCCACCAGCCCATGGTGAAGGTGACGGTGCTGGGCGCCTGCCAGGTGCCCGAGCCGCCCGCGCCCGCCACGACGGGCACCAGCGATGGGTGCGCGTCGGAGTGCGGCGCCCAGGGCAGCACGGACGCTCCCGCCGCCAGCACGGCCGACGGCGCCACGTCCACGCGCACCTGGCGCACGCCGGCGGCCAGCGCGCCGCGTGTGGCCATTGGCGCAGAGCCGGCCGCCGCGCTGGATGACGGCACGCCCGCTGCGGCCGCCGCGGCTGCCGCATCGACGCCCATGGCCGCGGTGGTGGCGCGCGTGCGCCGCGCCCGCAGGTAGCGCGCCCGGCCCTGGCGGAAGTGGAGCTGCTGCTGCACGGAGGACTTGTGGCTCTTGGCCCGGGCCTCTGCGTGTGCGAGCGCGTGTGCCGCGTGTTGCCTGGGTGGGCTGGGAGAGGCTCGCATCCGTCGCGTGCACGGCGGAGGCGCGCGGCCTCACCTTCTTGCAGCAAGCGCTCGCGGCGGCGCTGCGCGACCTGCTCCGGGTACAGGTTCTCGAGCATCCGCTTCAGGCGCACGCAGACGCCTGCGTCCACGCCGTAGCGCGCGCGCGCGTGCGTGAGGGGAGGGCCCCCATCGTCGACTCGGGTTGTTGCCTTGCTCCCTCGCACGCTCCCCAGCGCTGCCAGCCAGCATCGCCGCGATGCGCACACGCTCACCAAAGGCCTTGACCGCCTCTGCGCACGGCGCGAGCTCGCTGCGGCAGAGCGGGCAGGCGATGGGCTTGTTCTCGGGCAGCGTCTCTGCCCAGGCCACCAGGCACGTCCGGCAAAAGTCATGGCCGCACGACGCTGCGTGCAGCAGCGGGGGCAGGCAGCTCGCGGCGACACGCTCGTCGCGCGGATGGCCATCACTGTCATGTGCCCCCCATCCATCTGGCATCTGGCCCTCTCCTGCTTCTCTCCTGCTCACCGACGACGGGGTCCAGCAGCAGCTGCATGCAGATGCTGCACTCGAGGAGCTCGCTGCACTCCATCCTCGTGCAGCGTCGTGAGGCGACCCCGTGAAGACGCGGAAACCCAACCCCAGCCCCGCCCCAGGATGTTGATGTCGTGTCGAGCGCGCCTCTCTTGCTGCTTTTGGCGCGGCCCTGAAGCGCGAGCTGAAGTCCCAATGCAAGCCTCCATCATGCACTCGGCACGACCACACGAGCGAGCGGTGCTTCCTGCGTTGCGATGGATGTGTGGCGTGAGGAGGCTGCGTGTGCCGCTCGCTTTCCGTGAGCCCCAGTGGGCCGGAGCGCCGGGGCCTTGAGCAGCGCGGCTTCGTGGGGGAAGAGGAAAGCGCGCAGCAGGACCCGCATTTGCAGTCAGCAGCAGAGATGGAGATCTACTACACGAGCAGGGTCGAGGGGCGCACCGGCGCGGCTGCGGCGTGGAGCAAGGTGTGTTGTGTGTCGGCCAGCGCGCGCGTGCATCGCCGCCGGCAGCGCTGCTGGCGATCTCGCAGCGCTGGTGCAGCTGTCATGCACGTCGGCAGCGGAGGAATCCAGCCAATTGGTCGGGACACGCTCCCCGCGCAGGCGCCCGGCTATCCCGCCGTGCTCGCCGTGGCCCTCGGCACCAACTCCGTGGGCATATACACCGAGGAGGTGCGCGTGAAGAGCAGCTGGGGCGCATACTTGCGCTGGGCCGGCTCACGGGCCGCTGCGGGGCGGAGTGTGGCGTGCACCGCATGGCCCACGCTGCGCTGCTGCGCAGGCGCGCGCCCTCGAGCCCAACAAGCCTGGCCTCATCACCAACGTCCGAGGCACCGAGTGCCACCGGCTGGCCTGGCACCCCTTGCTGCCGCTGCTGGCCATCGGCTGGAAGGATGGCGAGTGCTGCTGAAGTGCCTGGCGCATGGGGGGGCGCGACGCGGCAGCTGTGCATCGCCCAGGGGACTCACTGCGTCCCGCCGTGCCCACACGGCTTGCAGGCGCCATCTCGTTCTGGAACTTTGAGGAGCGGCGCATGGAGGAGGACAGCAAGACGCACCGCACCACCATCACGGCCATGGTGTGGAGCGCCAGCGGCGACCGGCTCATCACCGCAGACGACAACGGCAAGGTGGGCGCCGCGCCTCACGCTGCGCAGCTGGGTGGGCCCAGTGCTGCTTTGGAGCCGTCCTGGTGTCAGGCCTGGTCGTCACCCTCGTGTGACACCTGGAGCAGGTGTCCATCTGGAAGACGGACCGCGTGCTGCGGCCCATCCACGTCGTGTCGTACGAGGAGCAGCCCGGCTGCAAGGTCCGCCTCATCACGCTCGGCCCCACAGGTGAGCGCCAGGCCCG
>VFQP010005445.1_pt1 | contig 11117 bp, 10 predicted proteins | sample 3512351 | NCBI WGS metagenome assembly VFQP01 (sample SAMN10412372, study PRJNA504923) | tailings metagenome | isolation source: Relicate 1 Philex TSF1 revegetated site | place: Philippines: Tuba, Benguet | collected 2017-08-29
GCAAAATGGCGCAAAATGGCGCAAAATGGCGCAAAATGGCGCAAAATGGCGCAAAATGGCGCAAAGTATTAGTACCGATTGAACGGTACAGCTCACAAAGTTTTTTAGCGCGTAGATGATTGGGCCCAGCAGTTTTCTCCAATGGGCCCTCGAAACATGGCTTGCAACATTTCTTCGAGATCATGCACTAGTATACATCTTTGGTGTTTTATTAAAAAATATAGTACGCAGAGAGAACGCGACATTTTTCGGTTACTTATTCAACGGTCCACTTGGAAGATTGATTGGATTTGGCTGTACGTCACAATCAATTTCGGCTTTGGTAATCTGGAGACCCCGCTTTGATAGTTCGGCAAGCGAAAACAAATTTCCTAACTTATGGACACCGTAATTGCGGTCACGAAAAACAAATAGCAAATACGGCTTGTTGTTTTTGCTTCGGCCTCTCCGTAGTCCAATTCCCAGCAGCCGAAGCCTTTTCTCAAATTCCTCGATATCAATAGGAGATGCCTCGTCGATAGATTTGAGAATTGCACTCTGAACAATTTTCCTTGGGGGCTCTTCACTTCTTCGAGCGGCAGCTTCAACTTCACGCCGCGTTGGCGAGCACACGTCCGGCCTACACCAGTGCCCATCGAAAAACAGATGCGAGGACCGTACTCGCACAAGACCTAAATCAACCTCAATCTCCCTAAGAATAGCTTCACCACGCTTGAAATCATTCGAGTCAGATATCGTATTTCCCGAAAAATCAATTCGCGTTGCGACAATATGAATATGATCGCCATGGCAAACCGAAAGATAACTATCGAAGCCTAAGGCCTGCATATATTTCACAGTTATTTTTGACCATTCTTGGTCAGTTAAAAATCGATCGTCCGGACTTTTACGAATTGAGGAATGGAAAGCGTTTCGCGCCAACATTGGTCGAAATGAAGCTATCACTGCAAATTCTTTTGAAAGCGCGAGCGGCGTCTTTGCCGCCATGACGCTTTCAACAATATCGCATCGAGGGCGCATCCGCCCCTTTCTATCTCGCTCATTTAAAACGTAGCGCAGCGTGTCTTGAACAGAAGACACATTCATAATTTTTTGAATCAAGGGATCACTCCTGAATGCCGAGCACAGCGAGTCGTAAACTATCGATTCGCTCAGAAAACCATCGCAGTTCTTGAATCAGCGGATCGCTACCCGCAATACTTGCGAGCTTATAGTCCATAGCGACATCAATGATACGCTGTGCCAGTTTCCTCAATTCAATCCATTGTTCTAAATTTATATGCGGGAGGACCGTCGGCGGGGCTGACTCCATGACTCGGCGTCGAATATAAGTCGCCGTCGGCAGACCAGCGGCTGCGGCCTGTCGCTCAACCTCCTCATATTCATTCTTGGAGAAGCTCACCTTTTTCCGAAGAAGTGATTCCCTTTGACGCCGACGGCCGACTTTAGGCAATAAAATGCCGCTTTCACCGTTTAGGGCAACTTGGCTCCTTGCTTGTAGGTCAACGGCGGCCATAATTGATCTCCAGTGATGTAAGCACTCAGCGAGATCACATATTTGCGCGATCCCATTGAAGATATTTGAGAAAACCGCCCCACGTACCGACACAAAGTCATCCGTAACGCGGGTCCCGTGAATGAGTATTCGGTTCAAGACAACCCGGGACAAGGGGATGCCGGATTCCAAGACGCCCATTCGTCGGCATGCCGCGCCTGTGCGGGCTTTAGAACGATATTGGCAGTATGGGGTGGACTACCCTGGGGTTCGGGAGCAACCGAGATAGAATTCTACGCCTGACTTTCGCACCGGCCGATGGCCCACCCCGTCTACCCTGGGGAAGGCCCGTTTCTTGGTTCCATGCCACGCTGACGTAGCGCCTCATAGAGGCCGGCGTTATTAAGCAAGATGTCGAGAATGCCGCGCCGGACCTTCTCGGAATCGAGCGCCTGCTTCGTCAGCGCACTGAAGGCGCTGTCGGCATCCATGATGGCGTTCAATAATGCGGATGCGATATCCGGCGAATTCGCGAACTGCTCTTTCGTATTGTTCGCAGCCTGCTCGGCGAGAATTTCCGACTGAAGAAGTTTCCCCTTCACATTACCGTTCACGTACTGAAGCTGGTCTTCATCCGTCACGCCTTGGAACAAGTCGTTCAGCTTGGCGATGATCGCGGATAGAAATGCTTTCTGAGGGTCTTGGACCTCGCCGCTACCGGATTCGGTCATGGGCTTCAGCTGTTCCCCGTCAGCGCGTTTAGGACAGATTGATCGGTTTGCGTAAGGGAGGGTTTTCGGCTCATCGTCACCGTTGAAAGGGACGAGAATGAGACCGATGAAACAAACCCCGCCGAACGGCACGGCAGAGCAGCATGTCAGCGAGATCCGCCGCCAGACGCGCAAGAAATACTCCTCCGAAGAGAAGATCCGGATCGTGATCTCGAGGCTTCGCGGAGAGCACTAGATCGCCGAACTATGCCGGCGGGAGGGGATCGCGGAGAGCCTGTATTACGTGTGGTCGAAGGAGTTCATGGAAGCCGGCAAGAAGCGGCTGGCCGGGGACACCGTCCCGGCAGAGCGTCAGCGATCCCTTGCGCCGCGCCAGCGGGCAGCGCCCCCAAGCCAAACGCCCGGCGTGAGCGAAAGCGGGAGCCGGGTACAAAGCTCGGTCAGGATGTGTAAAGCCGCAGAACCTGAAAGCTGTGCAGCCTGATTGCAATTTTTATTATGCTGTAGTGTATCGTCGGTATCGATTGATGGTTGATCTTCAGGCATATTGACTGAATCTTTCTTCGAAAAGACTGCGCGAGGAAACGCTTGAATATCCACGACCTTAAACTGCTGTTGCAGCAGCATCTGACAGATGGGCTGGTCACGATCGTTGGCTCCGGTCTGTCATGCGCTGAAGGTCTTCCGGGCATGGGAGAGTTGGCAACTCATCTCGACGCAACGGTGACAACCGGCTTGGCGGCTGCGGACATAGATCGATGGGGCGCGATTTCACCGCTCCTGCCGGCAAAGGGCCTCGAAGCGGCTCTGCTGGAAGCGCCCCCGACGCCAGGATTGGAGGCCGCAATCGTTGCGCGCACCACCGAGTTGATAGCTATGCGGGAGCGCCAAATCGTTGCCGAAGTTTTCTCACGGACACGAACGTTGCGTTTCACCCGACTGGTCAAGCAATTGCTGAAACCGCAGACCGGACTTCCGATTGTTACGACAAACTATGATCGACTGGTCGAGGTCGCCGTGGAGGAAGCGGGCCTCGGCGTCGATACGTTGTTCGTCGGTCATTTCGCAGGCGAGTTAAACGAACAGGAAAGCCGTTCGAGTTTTTGCAGGGAAGTCACGCTGAAGGGCGGACGTGTCCAATACCGCTATCGTCCGCGAGCCAACGTATTTAAGCCGCACGGTAGTCTCGATTGGTATCACCGTGATGGGAGACCCGTTCGCTATTCCGGCGATCTCGATCTCCCGCGGCTCATCATCACGCCCGGATTGAACAAGTTCCGTAACGGTTACGAAAGCCCGTTCGACCGCCATCGTGAACGGGCAAATTCAGCCATTGATCGTGCCAGTCGGTTTCTGGTGATCGGCTACGGCTTCAACGACGATCATCTGGAGACGCATCTCACGCCCCGGATTCGCAGTGGCGTGCCCACGCTCCTGCTGACCTACGGGCTTTCAGGCAACGCAGTAAAGCTCGTCAATGAGTGCCGCAATGTCATCGCCATTCAACGCGCCGAACAAGGTGGTGCCTCAGGCTCCAGCGTTTTTGTCGCTGGCACCGAGACTTTCTTTCCCGGTCTGGCCCTGTGGGATCTAGGCTCATTTGTTGCCGAGGTACTTGAACCATGACTGAAGCCGCTCTCCAGTTCGCTGATGAAGACAAAATCGGGCGCGTCGCGTCAGTTGATACGAGCCGTGTGGCGATCGACGTCACCAACTCCGTTCTGCTCACGCGGATTGGTATCGGGCAGCTTGTCGCTATTCGCGGTGCGACAGAGCGCGAGTACCTTATTGCCATGACAGAGCGCGTCACCCGCAGCATCAGAGAAGAACTGCCAGACCCGGATGATGAAGATGCCGATGGTGCGCTTCTGGCGGCAGTCCCGACTGATCTGATTCAGGGCGTCTTGATCGGTACATTCAGAACCGTGGAGGGTGATCGTAGGAATACCTTCAAGCGCGGTGCGGATAGCTTTCCGCAAATCGACCGGGACTGCTTCGTCATCGAAGGCGGCAATCTCCAGCGCTTCATGGGCATTCTCGGTGCCGGTTTCTCTCCCGATGAAAGGCTCAAGCTCGGCACGTTCGTTGCGGATCGCACGGCCGATGCGATCGCCAGTGGCGACAAGTTCTTCCAACGGCATGCAGCGATCCTGGGTAGCACCGGATCAGGCAAAAGCTGGGCCGTTGCACTGATCCTCGAACGCGCCGCTAAGCTAAAATTTCCGAACATCATCGTGTTCGACATGCACGGCGAATATGCACCCCTAGCGGACAAAGCGAATGGAGGATTTGCAACGCGCTTTCGTATTGCTGGTCCCGGCGATCTAGAAAATCCGGGGGACGACACGCTGTTCTTGCCCTACTGGCTGCTTAACCGTGATGAAATGCTGTCGATGATCCTTGATCGCAGCGATCAGAACGCACCCAATCAGGCGTCAAGATTTACGCTGCATGTCCGTTCTCTGAAAGGACAGACGCTGGATGCCGAAGGCAAGGCGGATATCAAGAAAACATACACAGTCGATTCACCGATTCCCTACGACGTGAAGCAGTTGGTCGGACTTCTGAACACCGACAACACGACAAAAGGGGTGGGCAAGACTGGTCCCGTAAAGGGCGAATGGGAAGATAAGCTGACTAGGTTCCTGTCGCGTTTGGAAGCTAAGCTAGACGATCGTCGCTATGGTTTCATGTTTGCACCGCCGCCAGCGGCGATGAAGTACGATTGGCTTGCAGCACAGGTGCTGAAGCTGCTGCAATCTGGCGATGACACTGGCATCAAGGTTGTCGACTTCTCTGAAGTTCCCGCCGACGTGCTCCCTGTGGTGACGGGGACGCTAGCGAGGTTACTTTATGATGTTCAGTTCTGGATGAATGGCAAAACACGGACGCCAGTTACGCTGCTGTGCGACGAGGCGCACCTCTACCTTCCGGTTCGCGATGACGCTGATGCGGTTCAACGTCAGGCTCTTGGATCATTCGAGCGGATCGCCAAGGAGGGTCGCAAATATGGCTTCTCCCTGCTTGTCGTCAGCCAGCGCCCCTCTGATGTCAGCCGAACGATCCTAAGCCAGTGCAATAATTTCTTGGCTCTGCGCCTTACGAACGAAACCGATCAGGGCGTCATCAAGCGCCTGATGCCGGATTCGCTGTCGGGGCTAACGAGCATCTTGCCGTTGCTTGATACGGGTGAGGCGCTGCTGTTGGGTGACGCGGTTCTGCTGCCTACGCGGATCAAGCTCGACATGCCCAAAGTCCCGCCGGATAGCGCGACGCGAGATTTCTGGCGGGAATGGGGATCGGCCAAACCGGATGATGCTGCCATTGCGTCGGCTATCGAATGCTTGCGGGGGCAATCGCGCAATAGTGGCTAACGCGCGCCGGTATCAGTTGGAGGGGCAATGATTCTCACCGATAACGAGACAAAAATCGATCTCCTCAACAATGAGGCGATCGCGAAGACCATCATCGAGTTGCTGCGTGAAAAGCCCGAGCGCGCCGTAACGATCGGCGTTCACGGCGACTGGGGCGCAGGCAAATCAAGTATCTTGGAGATGATTGAGAGCGGCCTCAGCTCTGATGAGGACGTGCTCTGCATCAAATTCAACGGATGGCGCTTTCAAGGATTCGAAGACGCCAAGATCGCGCTGATCGAGGGCATCGTCACCGGCCTTATCGAGAAACGTCCGTTGCTGACCCAGACAGGCATAGCCGTCAAAGATATCTTCCGAAGGATCGATTGGCTAAAGATTGCGCGGCACGGGGGTGGTCTCGCGTTCACCGCGTTCACAGGCATCCCCACGGCCGATCAGATCGGCGCGGTGGTCGGTACCTTGAAGGGGATTTTCTCTGATCCCTCGAAACTCGCCACGAAGGAGAACTACGAAAAGGCTATTGACGGTGTGCAGGGCCTTCTGAAACCGGGGGAGTCGAAAAATGTACCGGAAGAGATCGAGGCGTTCCGGAAGGCTTTTGACGACCTACTCAAGCAGGCGGGCATCAAACAACTGATCGTCCTCATCGACGATCTCGACCGCTGCCTGCCAGACACCGCGATCGAGACGCTCGAAGCCGTACGCCTGTTCGTCTTCACCGCCCGCACCGCGTTCATCGTCGCTGCCGATGAAGCGATGATCGAATATTCCGTGCGGAAACATTTCCCCGAGCTGCCGGACACGACGGGTCCGCGCGACTATGCGCGCAACTATCTCGAAAAGCTGATCCAAATCCCATTCAGGATCCCGGCTTTGGGCGAGACCGAAACCCGAATCTACGTCACCCTGTTGCTCATCGGCGCCGAACTAGGCGAGGATGATCCCGCTTACGCGGCGCTCATCACTGTTGCGCGCGAATTGCTCAAACGGCCTTGGAAGACTGCGGGGCTCGACGCGCAGACGGTCAAGACCGCCTTGGATGACAAGGCCGGCCAGGTCCAGAACGCGCTCACCTTGAGCGATCAGATCGGTCCGATCCTGGCCAGCGGGACCCAGGGCAATCCTCGGCAGATCAAACGCTTCCTGAATACCCTGCTGCTACGCCATCAGACCGCGCTCGCACGAGGTTTCGGAGATGAAGTAAAATTACCGGTCCTGGCGAAGCTCATGCTGGCTGAACGATTCCTGTTCAGATTGTTCGACCAGATCGCCAGCGCCGCTGCCCGCGATCCGGACGGCCGCTGCGTGGATTTGACGGCGCTTGAAGCTGCCGCGTCGGAAGAGAAGCCAGCCGCCAAGGCGAAGCGGACCGGGCCAAAGATCAGTTCAATCGATGACGCCAAGCCGACCGCCGTGCCCGACTCGAAGGATAGCGCCATCCTGACGGAGTGGAAGGCGGCCGATGCGATACGGGCCTGGGCGCGGCTGTCACCGGCCTTGGCCGAAGTCGATCTGCGCCCCTATCTGTTCGTGACCAAGGATCGAAAGGACTATTTCGGAGCGGCCTCCGTCCTCGGACGTCTCGCCGCTGTCGTTGAGAAACTGCTCGGCCCGAAACTTGCCGTCCAGAGGTTCGAAGGCGAACTGAAGCAGCTAGTTCCGGCGGAAGCCGCGCAGGTCTTTGAAGAGCTGCGAGGGCGTGTCATGGGGGGCGACGCCTTCGATACGGCACCTCCCGGAATTGACGGGCTTGCCGTGCTGGTTCGCGCCCATCCGACATTGCAAGTCAATCTTCTCGACCTACTCGAAGCCTTGCCGGCCGATCGGTGCGGGCCTTGGCCCGCGTCGGGCTGGGAGGGAATCATTAAGGACTCTGACGCCGTGGCGCGCTTCGAGAAGCTACTTCAGGGATGGTCCGCGTCACAATCTTCCTTCCTGAAGACGACGGCCAGCGCCGCGCTTCGGACTCGGAAAGGCGGGCGCTGATGGGAACGTCGAACGCTTATGGAGGTGCAGGTGGTGGCACACCGTTGATCCCTAGTTGGTTGCAGGACGACGGTGATAGCGGGGCTGGTGTGGGCGCGGGTGATGGCAACGGGGCACGGCCGCCGTCGCCTGATGGATCGCCTCCAGCAGTTCCTCCCGCACCGGCGCCCCGGCCGACCGCGCCGGCCGGGGCACCGGATCGGTTCACATCGGCCCGAAACAATTTCACGCGCTTCGCAAGTTCGGGCGGAAGTGACCGTCGGAGCCTCGGCCGCGCTGTCTCGCAATATGTGTCTAAATCGGCGGGCGGCGTACGTCAGGCCGCCCAGCGCATGGGCTCTTCGCGGGGCGCGGGCGCCGGGCTCGTCCGGTTCCTCAATGATGCCAGCGCGAATGGCGTTCGAGAGGCGCTGCGAACGCTCAACCTCGAAAGCCTCGCCGGGAGGCCGATCGAGGAGGTGTTCGCAGGGCTTGCCGATTACATCTGCCCCGAAGGCGGGTCGATCGACGAGGGAATTGCGCGAGACGCCTTCGTCGAGACGATCGCGGACCTCGCTGGTGCCGGCATTACTGATATCGACGCGCTGACACCGGGCCAGATCCAGACCGTCTTCGAACTATATGCGACGCACGCGATCGAGGCGCGCATCTGCAACGACATCGGCACCAAGGTTGTGACCTTACCCGCCGATCCGCGCGCGGCCGAGAGGGTTCAGGCGCAACTGCGTGATTTCATCCAGCGTGGGGTCAGCGACACGATCAACGCCGCGGGTGTCAACATCCAGTCGCTGACCCCTGATGCGGTGATGGGCTTCGTGACAAACGTCTATCAATTCGCCTTCGACGTATTGCAGACGATGGGCGATGGGGAGGCAGCGAAATGAGGCGCCATGTTATCATAGGCCGTTTCGGGCCGGACGATAAGACCCGCGTCCCCAAGGCGCGCGACGAGGTCGCATCGACCTTGCAGTTGGTGCAGGGCAAGCGTCTCGATCATGGGATCGGCCATGCCTTGGCCGACCTCAAAGCTTTGCATCTGACACCGAGCGAGATCGGCGCGGACATACTGGTTGTCGCTGCCCATGTTCATGCTGCGGATACCCGCATCTCCCGCTCTACCGAATCGCAGGACGCCTGGACGCGCGAGATTCGGCTGGTCATCCCCGTGAGCGATCCGGTGCGATGGGCCGCCGCCGCACCCATCTTGGTCCGCGCCTTGAATTTCCTGACCGGCGACAGGTGGGATGTAGGCTTCCGCAAACGGATGAAGGGTTATGCGAAGCTAGTTTCTCCTGCCGCGCCCACCCTTCTTCCCACCCCGTTCGATGGCGTGAGCCTGTTCTCCGGTGGTTTAGACAGTTTGATCGGCGCAATCGACAGCCTGAATGCAGGCGAGACGCCGCTCCTCGTCAGCCATGCCGGCGAAGGGCTGGTGAGCAAGTCGCAGGAGCAGTGCTTCGATGGACTGAAAGCCGTTTACAAATCATCTACCTTCGATCGGTTGCGCGTGTGGATGAGCTTCGACAGCGGACTGGTCGAGGATGTCGGATCGGAAGACACCACGCGCGGCCGCTCGTTCCTATTCTTCTCCTTGGGCGTCGCCGCCGGCACCGCGCTCGGCCGCGATTTCGTGCTCAAGGTTCCGGAGAACGGATTAATCGCGCTCAATGTGCCGCTTGATCGACTTCGGCTCGGCGCGCTTAGCACTCGGACGACGCATCCTTTCTACATGGCCCGCTGGAACGATTTGCTCCGGGCGCTTGGCGTCGCGGGGAAGGTCGAGAATCCCTATTGGGACAAGACCAAGGGGGAGATGGTCGCCCAATGCGCCAATCAGGCCCTGTTGAAACAGCTCGCCCCGCTGTCGCTATCATGTTCGTCACCGACCAAGGGGCGCTGGACCAAGAAGCCCCAGGGGCACTGCGGATACTGCCTGCCGTGTCTTATCCGGCGGGCCTCTCTGCGAGGCAGGGATCCGACAGTTTACGGCGTGCCGGACCTGCAGACTGCCACATTGGACACCAAGCAGGCCGAAGGTCAGCAGGTCCGATCCTTCCAGATCGCGATCGCGCGGCTATCGAAGCGACCGGAACTCGCCAAGGCCCTCATCCACAAGCCGGGGCCACTCTTTGATGATCCCTCTCGCCACAATGATCTGGCCGACGTCTATCGCCGCGGATTGGAGGAGGTTGGGCGCTTGCTGACTGGCGTTCGCGCCGCACCGTCTTAAGAAGTCCCATGCAAACGGGTCTCGTCGATTTTCATTGCCACCTCGATCTCTACCCCGACCACGCGGCCGCGGTGGGGCGTTGCGAGCGCGATGGCGTGTTCACTCTTACCGTAACCACGACACCCAAGGCTTGGCCGCGGAACCACGAACTGGCGTCCGCCACCCGTCATGTTCGGGCAGCTCTCGGTCTGCATCCTCAACTGGTCGCCGACCGCGCCCATGAGATCGGTCTATGGGAGGAATTGCTGCCGCAGACCCGCTATGTGGGCGAGGTCGGGCTGGATGCCAGCCCGCGGTTCTACAAATCGTTCGAGACACAGAAGGAGGTCTTCGCTCGCGTGCTGACGATCTGCGCGGCGGTGGGGAACAAGATCGTCACGACCCATAGCGTTCGAGCGACCAAGGCCGTACTCGATATGATCGAGCAACATATGCCGCCGCCCCGTGGCCGTGTTGTGCTTCACTGGTTCACCGGCACCGCAGCGGAAGCCAAGAGGGCGGTCGATCTCGGTTGCTACTTTTCTGTGAACGCGGAAATGCTCGCAAATGAAAAGCGCATGGCAATAACCAAGATGCTGCCTCTGTATCGAATTTTGACAGAGACGGACGGACCATTTACCCAAACCGATGGCCGCGTCACTTGGCCGAGCGATGTTCGGGTCGCAGTTGCTGGCCTAGCACGCCTACATGAAATGCCCCTGGCCGACATGTCCAACACGATCATTCGGAATCTGAAAGTCCTTCTTGCAGATCAGGTTTAACGAGCTGGTGAATTGCGCGGGTAGTCGATCACGATCCATTTGGACGGCTTTAGAGGGGTATAGCGTAGACATAGTTCTCGTCTTCACCTGGCGCGGCGCGCCATTTAAATCCACACTTATAATTCAATTTTGGTGCTTCGGAGAATCTTCCGAATTCTGGGCTGCCCCGGGTTTGGCGGACACCGAGATAGGTGTCAGACTGAACCTAGAGGGTTGCGATGGGAGAGAGAAGGACGTTCACGCGGGAGTTCAAGCTTGAGGCGGTGCGGCGGGTGAAGGAACGCGGGGGTATCGGTCGCACAAGCGTGCCGGGATCTCGATATCCACGAGAATGTGTTGCGCAAGTGGATGCGTCAGCAGACCGCCGATCCGCAGCATTAGTTCCCGGGACACGGGCAAATGAAGCCCGAACAGCAGGAGATCGAGCGGCTGCGCCGCGAGGTGATCCGGCTGAAGACGGAGCGAGACTTTCAAAAAAAAGCCGCGGCCTTCTTCGCGAAGGAGTCGACGTGAAGTTCGGCTTCGTGGCGAAGCACCGAG
>VFQP010005446.1_pt1 | contig 11114 bp, 6 predicted proteins | sample 3512351 | NCBI WGS metagenome assembly VFQP01 (sample SAMN10412372, study PRJNA504923) | tailings metagenome | isolation source: Relicate 1 Philex TSF1 revegetated site | place: Philippines: Tuba, Benguet | collected 2017-08-29
ACTCGCGGTGGCATACGCCTGCGCGGCCTCCGACGTGTGCTCGCACCAGCCCCGCGTGTCGTAGTGGGCCTCGGTGGGCGCGCGCCACGGAGCAGGTGTCGTTTCGTCTAGTGGCTGAGGCACGACACGAGAAAGAACTTCGTCGACGAGACCGAGATTGTTTGAGAGTTCAGTAGCGGTACCCAGCTCCCCCATTCCAGCGTCCAGCAACTCGGCCAGCACGATCCCGAGTGCGCGCCTTCCCGACATCAGAGCCCATGGACGGTAGACATGCTCCGATCCTCGAACTTGCAGGCGGACTGCGTGTGCCTGATGCCCACCGCGCAACCACGGCATGTCGAGCGCCAAGGCAACCGTGGCGGCACGGTACAAGACTGCTTCCTCCGACAAGTCAACGATGCTAGCGACGAAGCGTAGGCACCGGTCGAAGGGTGCGACGATCTGCTGCGGATCATTCATGTCGATGATGGGAACGCCGCGCTGGTCGAGTTCGGGAGGGACACGAGCGGGCAGCGACGGCAGGACGAGTTCGTAGGTGTTGGCCATCGCCCGCGGCGGCGGAGTCGGAGCGGTGAGGCCGTGTCTGTCGCAGAGTCGGCGCGCCAGAGCGCGGCAGATAGCGTCATCCGCGAGCGCCGCCGCCATGATCGTCTCTCCCAGCGAGGCAGAAGGCGAAAATCCCGGCGCGTTGTAAGTCAATAGGGTGTGGAGCGCGGCTTCCATCTGCCAACCGCCCAGGCCGATACACTCGCCGAGCACGGATTCTGCCTCGGCCCGGCCCATGTCAAGTCCGGCGTGGAGAGTCCGTCGCGCTCCGAAGTCACGGGCTCGGACTGGGTGCCCGAAAAAGCCCGTGACCCAACGCAAGAGCGCTTCTAGTGGCGAGCGAGCGGGAGCGACTACTTCATCCAATCCCGGAATTACCCGCGTTGCCGGAGCATAGGCATCGAGATACTCAGCGATCTCCGGCCAAGCGCGCGCTACCGCGTCGTCGCCATCGATCGTCTCGAGGATCCGCCGCAGGTCCTCGGGATGCAGTTGTCCTGAAAGAGCGCCCGTCGCCAACGCGCCGGCGAGATCCCTGGCCGCGAGTCGAGCGATCGTCGAATCGCGATGCCGCAGCGCTGCGTGGAGCAACTTGAGGCGGCTCCCGCCGTCGTAGCGGTAAAGCCAACCGTGCGCAGGCGTGCGCGCAAGTGCATCCGCGGCCACAGCAGCAGCCGCCTCAGATTGTCCAGCTCGAGCAGCGATCGCGACAATACCGCCCAGGGCTTCGCCGTCGAGGCGCAATCGACTCGCCTCGTACAGCAGCGCAGCAGCGACTGCGGGTGTCACGCTTTCATCAGTCACGGTGTCGACGGCGGCCGCCCAGTCGCGTGGCTCAGTAGTCAGGTCACCAGCGCGTCGCATCTGCGTCAGCAACGCCGTGACGCTCACCGGGAGCGTAGCCGCGGCATCGACGCCATCGGTTGCCGGAGATTCGGCACCAGAGCCTTCACCGTTGGTGTGGCGAGCGTCGGAACCGCCGACGTCTTCCGGCACCGACCATACGGCGATGGCGTCATCGATGATGGAGAGTGCACGCTGCGCTTGTGGTTCGAGGCGCTGCTCGATTGCTCCACGCAACCTGCCTGACAAGCGCTTGCGGAGCGGCATGTGTAGCTCTGCGACCGAAGTCGCGACAAGGTCGACCGGCACCATTTGATCGCGCCCGGCTCCTAGTAGAACGGCCTCCACGGCGTCTCCCTCGCTAATGACACCGGCGTCGCAGAGCGATTCTGCGATCGTCGTGCTAAGCGCGGGATCGACCGACCACACCATCTCGATCAGTTTCGAGGCGGCCTCTGCGACGTCCCCATCAGCGTCGTTGGCTGCGGCGAGCCGGCCCACGTAGTCGCGGGCGTTGCTGAGGAACTGATCACGGTCCAGCACGGCAGCGTCGGCAGCAGCTCGCATCCAGTCGAGCCAGGCGGCTAGTTGCCGATCGTCGTCGTGGTAGCCAGGACCCCACGCTGCGCGCAAGGCCGACTGGACTGCTTGCTCGGCGCGCGGGAGGTCTTCTGCTTTGCTCCACGCTTTCGCCAGCTCGAGGCAGACGTCCGCTTGTTCGTGCGGTCCGATTGCCAGGGCCATGATTGCGGCCTCGAGCCGATCGAGATGGCAACGGATGCCCGCGACAACCTCGGCTGTCGCGTCGGGTAGGACAGCTTGGAGAACCCACAGCTGCCGCTGCGGTGACCAGAATTCGGCGCGATGCGGGTCGTCCCAGGCCGCGGAGAAGCGATCGAGCAGATCGCTGAGGTCCTGAGGCCCACAGTCGGCCGCTAGTTGGGCGAGCCGTTGGAATAACTCAGGAGCCGCGTTCTGGATGTAGTACCAAGTCGTCCAGTGACGCGTCTCAGATCTTGGCACCTCGAGCAGGCGGATGATTGGGTCAGCCTCAGCGGCCACGTGTGGGGCGTTGCCACGGCCCATCCGGGCTGCGGTCTGGCGACCTTCCAGTTGCGCCATTGTGGTCAAAGCGCGGCGGAACCGTTCGGTTCCAGCCTCTCGCAACCTTGACGGCCCCGCTGGCGGAGCGGCGGGGGACGCGAAGCTCGACGCAGGCCGGACGACACGCAGTCTCGCCAAGTCGATGTACGTCTGAAACGGCCGCAACCCCTCGGTTCTGAACGGGCCGGACGGCCACGCAACTGTTGTGTCCGGCTGCACGAGCCTGTCCAGCTCCGGCGCGTCGAGCAGCCCGGTGTCTACAAGTAGGTCGGCCGCCGCGAGCCGGAGGACGAGCGGAACTCCGCCTTCACCGCGCGCTGCCGAACCGTCTTCGCCGTCCAGATCGTCGTCGCGATCGGAGGAGTGCAGCTCGATGATCTCGTGAATCGACCGCAGGACGACGCTGGTGTCGCCGTCCTCTAAGCCAGCTTTCGCTTGCACCACGCGGGCGCGCGCGCGCCAGTCCAACGGTGACTCGCGATCGATCCGGTCCCGCAGTATCGCCAATTGGGCTTCGTCACGGATCTCGCTGCTCAGATCAAAGCACCGTGCCAGCAACAAGTCACGCGCAGACAAGATCTGATCGATGCGATCCTCTTGATCCCGTCTACGACGCTCGGCTGCCCGATCCGTTCCATCGTCCGCCGCAGTTGACATGTCATCGTTCGCCGGCCACTTCCCCGGCAAGAGCAGCTGGTCGTCGACCTGTGCGAGAACCTCGTTTAGGCCAGAGATGTGGAACGTCACCTCCGACCACTCGGCAGCATTCCGGGAATCGATGGCGACGATCTCGGCCAAACTGCCTGCAGCGCGGACGATCTGGGTCGCGGCTTCGGACATCCCTGAGCGAGCGAACCGGGCGGCGATTTTGAGCGCTGCCCCAACCGGGACGCGTAGACGACCAGCTGCGACGACATGCTCGAGAGCCCGTTCGGGCGGCCCGACATCGACCATCACGTCGGCAAGTTGTTCGGCGCTGACAACATACTCACGCTGCCAGAGCTCATTGTGGAACAGGAGCATCCGGACGAGAGCACGTCGATCGCCCGTCTCGGCAGCTGCTCTCAACGCAACGCGGGCTTGGTCCCGTACGACAGCGAGAGGACGCAGCGCCAAGATCTTTTCCCGAAGCAGGTCCGGCGTCGCCCGCTCGATAACTTGTGCGTAATCGCCAGCAAGGTAGCGGTGCGTCAACTCCTCATCCCGATACAACGCCCATTGTTCGTCGGAACGCTCGCATGCATCGGCAAGCGCGACATACAGTTCTCGATCGCGGTCGGCGTCAAACCTTCCTGCAATCTTAGCGGTCTCTTCGATCAGGAATCGGCGGAAACTGTTGTGGATGAACCGCCACACTGTGCCATCACGGCGGAAAAACGTTTGCGCTGTCCGAACGAACACCTCGAGAACCGGCGCTGTCACCCATGTCTTCAGCCAGTCGAGATCCACCGGAGCGCGCAAGCGGGCGACAGCGGCGACGAGCTTGTGGAGGTCAGGATCGTCCCCGATCGCCAGCATGTAGCCGCGGTAGCGGGCCGCTACCTCGCGACCGTACCTAGACGCGTCGCGCAGCAGCGCGTCTGCGGCCGCCCCGCGTGCGTGCGCGTCAACCTCTGCTGCCTCCAGCGCCGCGAGATCCTGCAGCAAGTACGTCAACGCAAGAGGATGACCCTCGCTGGCCGTGACCAGGTCCTCACGCTGGCCAGGCAATAGCCACGCGCCGGGACCGGCGGCATCGGCGAGCGCGAGCACCTCGCGCAGCGAAAGCGGGGGCAACTCCACGGTCCGATCCTCAACATCCAGCGCCTCACGAAGCGAGCGCGGAAGGATGTCAACCGTCTGCGTGCCTAGGACGAAAAACACACCCTCGGGCGGCGCTAAAGGCAACTCCTCCAAGAGCGACCGCGACGGGTTCTGTTCTCGTGGAATGTGGTCGAGCCCGTCGACCACGATGACGGTCGCTTCATCTCCTCTTCGCCACCGCTCGCCCGCCTCAGTGAGCTGCTCCTGCAGCACGGCACGTTGAGTGCGGAGGTCATTGCCGTTGCCGTGGCGGGGTAAGCCCGCTTCCTCCAACGCAAGGCTGACATCGTGCAGAAAACTATCCGCCTCACCGCGCCCACTCAATGGATCTGAGGCGTCCGGTACAAACGCGTAGTACCTCACGACTCGGCGCTGCGGCCAGGCAAGGCTCGCTAGCAGTGTCGATTTGCCTGCCCCAGCGGGACCGACCAGCGCAACGTAACCGCCCGTCAATGCGTCGAGCCGTTCGTGTAGTCGCCGACGCGCAGCCTCATTCGCGGTGTAAATGGCGGGCACCGGGAACGAGTGCCGGTTACGATAGTGGAGCCTGTCGCTCCAGCCAAGCCGTTCAAGCAGTTCCTCGCGAGTCAGCTGAGTCGGCCGGGCCGGGTCGGCGACCAAGGCTTGTAGGGTCGCAGCAAGGTGCTCGAGGTCGCCGTCTCGAGGCGCCTCGTCTGGACGCAGCAGCCGGTCATCCACCGCCGGACCGAAATGCAGGTGCATGTCACCGATGAACGCTGCAAAGGCGTTGTGGCTCAGACCCGTCGCAGTGCGCAAGGCGTCCCACGCCGGCTGCCAGTCAGTGAACTCAGGCAGCGCCGCGATCTTCGACCAGTCGCCGCCGCCGTCGCGTAGGCGCTCCTGGACCGGTGTCCACGCCCTGGCCAGGAACGCAGCGAAGTGCCGCGGCATCACCGCAGAGCATGACCCGAGCGCAGAGCCAGCGCGCGGTGAGGTGTTCGAGGCGTTCTCGTTGCTCCACAAGCGGATCTCGAGCGGTCCGGACCAAGTTTCTCGAATGCGCTGCCAGGCCTGTGCGAGCCGCCCGAAGAGGGGCGTAGAACCCTTCGGAGCGTTCGCCAACTCGGCCCAACCGAAGGATCCGGGGTATTGCGCCCACTTCACTTGCAGCGCATACCTCGTACCGGCCGCTTCGAACTGAAAGTCGTCGGCGACCCCCGCATCCGGATCCGCGACCCTGATCCACCGAAGCGTCGTGATCTTTGCCCGTACAATCCGCGCCGCTAGTCCGTACTGACCGCTGAACCCGACGACTGCGGAGCGCTCGCCCTCGGCTGGGCGCTCGTCGACGCCATCTCTCGCGGTGTCTTGGGTCGGAGCCACGCGGCAATTGTTACCCGCCGGGGCGCTCGCTCTGCAAACCACCGAGGACCGGCGCGTCACCTCATCAGGCGTGATGACGCGCAAGTGACGCAGGACTCTGGACATCCGCTTCGAGGGGCGGTCATGCGGACGGCTCTCCTCATACTTCGAACGCACGGGACGAGCAGCCGGTCCGAGACGTACGTGCGGTCCTCGTCGCTAGCACGACAAACACCAACCTTGGGGAGCCGCGCTCCACAGCTGCTGCTCCGTAGGCTCTCGGTCCTCGAACATGGCCCGAAGACGCGTGGACGGCAAGTGCTGTGTCGATCGGTGCCTCAGTCGCGGGCCAGTTCGCCTCGGTCGCCGCTGCCGCGCGACGCCCTCGTAGCCCTGACGAAGCGTGCGGCCGCCCGGGCGACCAGCGGCCTATCGGCTTCATGAATCCCACTCCAAGCCAGGACAAGTGCTGCCGTCACACACGACGCCGGAGTCGCCTCACTCGCATCGAAGCTCACGGCTGAGGCACCGACCGGTCGCGCGTGAAAGAAAGACGATCCGGCCCTCAGCCGCCTAGAAGACCTCGGATCTGGTCCTTGAGAAGAAGGTTGCGATGACTATCGCAAATCGATCGCGCTGGCGCGCTGGTGCCCGCAACGCGGTTCAGGAGGGCGCTCTGCAAGAGCACGGCACCAGTCTGGGCAAGGATCGAGACTTCATAGGCGTCGTACTGGCTGTTCGGCTCATGCTTTAGCAAGTTGTTTGTGGCCCAGAACCGGCGTGACCAAGCCATCGCGTCCCCGACGAGCTCGGAGAACGGGGCCCCAACGCGCGCGGCCAAGTTGGCAGCATACTTGCCCTGGCCCATGGGACGCCGTGCCCATTGTGCCGATCGACGATGAGCCGACACCCAATATTCTATTGCGGCAGCAATCTCCATTAGTCGAGTCTCGACGTTCTGCAGACCGTAGCGATGTCGCGCCACCAGTGGGCCAGTCGCTCTCGGATGGGAGTTGGAAAGCTCGATCCAACGCCGCAGACCAGCGATACCGCCGATGGTGCTCAAGTAAAAACCCGGAAACTCCGCCATGGATCGCGGTTCTCGCGCTCCGTTAGGGCGACGCATCAGTCTGGCGTTCCACCACGTCGGACTCTCAACCGGTCGCGTTCGGCTGTCCATTGTCACCTTTCCGCCATCGGCAACGACAAGGCCATCGTAGGCCAGGCTCAGGAGCCCTTGGACCGATTGCAGTGGTCTTATAAGATCAGCCCATCTTGACGGACGCGACGTGCTGATTTTGAACTCAACCGGGGCATATATCGTTCGACGGTCTTCAGGGCCGTCAACTTGCCAATGTGTCGACAGCTCGAGTTGCCGGCCGCCGACAAGTCGCTGGCCTTGAGGTTCGGCTGCTTGTACCGTAATGGAGAGGGACTTCAGTCGACCCTGCTCGTCCAACGATGGCAAGCTGCTCGAGCCCGCGATGCCAGCCCAATCGCCGACACCGGGGAAAAACGCAGAGATCTCAAGGAACCTGTCCGACTCGAGGTCCCTCAAAGGTGGGCCAGAGACCACGCCGTGCGCTCGATAAGTACGTGTTGGAACTTGGTAGCCTCCGGATGTCGTGGCAAGACGACTGTGGTGCACATCCAGGAAGAGCGCGGCACCCGCTGTCGTCGCGGCCGCAAGCGAGGTAGGCATCGGAGTCTCGCGAAATGGCTTCTCGTGAAGGGCCAGGAGGTTGAGCACGAGGTCCCCATCGTCCGACAGATGTACGTGCCCCTGCATCGCCAGATCCTCCGCGCCGAAGTCCTCGACCGCGGTCCAGAAGAAGCCAATCGAACCACTCATCAAGTCGGTCAACCTGGACATGGATGCAGCATAGTGTCGACCGGCCGCGTTGACTCGATAGTGCTCGAACTCAGGCGTGCCCGCTTCACAAGGTCAACGGCGCCGAACCTCCCGGGGGCTCTGAGCGGGCAAGGGGCCATGCCGACGAAGTACCTGCCGCGGAGGTGAGCAATGAGCGCAGTGGCGCTTCCCCAGGGAGACGGTCAGGAGCGCGGCCATTGGCGGACGCCCGCGTGCGTCGAGCCTCGCGATCGACGCAATATCAAGCCGGCCATCGTCATCGAGGACCAACGGGCGTCGGGCGCGGATCGCTTGCACGAGAGCCTCAGACACGACTGGCGATCGCTATGGTCGGGCTATGAGCTCAACAGTGCTGTTCAACGAGGCGCGAACGTGGCGGGGCCAGTGGTGGCTGCCAGGGCGAGACGAGCTGCGCGCGGGTGTGCTCTCGTATGACCCGGAGGGTGGTGGCCTCCGCCTCGAGCTCGTCGGCGGTCTGTCAGCACACGTGCGCGAGCAGGTGGGGCCTCGAGTCACGAACGTCGTACCCGATGACGGTTTCTTTGCCGTGGTCCTCGGCGCCGTCAACGGGCGGGCGGTCACGCTCCAGGAGTGCCAGGTGGTCCACGCGCGTGGCCGGACGGCGATGTTCGGCGGCAGCGACCAAGGCGAGCAGGATCTATCCGTCGGCGCGGCGCTATTCGGCATTCACCTCCAGGCGCCAGACGATCCCATGTTTGATCTTGTCGAGACCTCCTTTCAGGGCCTCACCGCGTGGGCTGGCCTGTCCGCCATCACCGTGACAAGTAGCGCGGCTCGACCCAGCGCAATAGGGGTCCAGTTCCCTGAGGATCAGGTCGCCAACGTTGGTCAGGATGTCTACCGTATCGTGCACTGGGCCACCGGGTTCAATCCGACCCGACAGGGAAACGGGACGTCAATCTCCGTCCGTCACGAGGCACTCCTGAACGTGGAACCGGCCGCTCCCAGTGCGTGGTCGACCCTACGCGCCAAGGCAGGGCACGTAATTGAACTCGTCTCTCTCGCACGGCGATCTCGCCCCGGGCTTCTGTCGTTTCGCGTGCGGCAGGCGGGCGCGAGGAGCCCTGAAGGACACCCGGAAGCTGGATGGGTGGACGTTCTGTGGAAGCAGCGCACAGCTGGCGCACGAGATGAGCGAGTGGCATTCACCGCGGAAGAGAGAGGCTTTGCGGAGACCCTGAGCCACTGGCTTGTGAAGCGCGACGAGCTGAAGAACGCGGTGAACCTCGTTCAGGCGGTATGGGACGATGGTTGGTATCTGGAATCTGCCGTTCTCGTGCTCGCGACGGCTACGGAGTCACTGGGTTCGACGCTCGAGCTCCCAAGAAAAATGGATGAAAAGGAGTACGCAGCTATGGCGGCGGCGATGCTCGCCACCGCCCCGCCAGCGCAGCAGGCATGGCTGCGAAGCGTGCTGGGCCAGCATCTGAACGGCCCCTCCCTCAAGCAGAAGGCGCTGGCTATCGCCGACCTGCTCCCCACGGAGGTCCAAGACAGGCTGCTTCCTTCCGTGAAGAAGTGGGCTCAGGTGCTTGTGCGAGAACGCAACAACCTGAGCCACTCCGGTAGCACGAGCACGGACTGGCAGGTCCTCGCGTCGCTGCGCCAAGTCACCTCCGCCGTGATCTACCTCGCACTGTTGGTGCAGATCGGCGTGCCAGGGCACCGGATCGAGGAGGTCTTGGAATCCGATCCCTACCTGCGGTACGCCTGTGAGCGATCTGCCCGGGATCTCGCCGGGTCGTAGGCGAGACATCGGAGATCCGCGCCGCGCCACCCCCGCCGACGTCGCGCCGAGGCCGCGATGTCGATCCCCACTCCCGAGCAAGTGGGAGCGATCGTCGAAGCGTCGGACCGCTACAGACGCCCTCTCATCGCACTCGCCGCCTTCGCTGGCCTGCGCTTGGGCGAGGGGCTGCCGTGAAAACGGAGGACATCAACTTCCTTCGGCGGGAGCTCAACGTGAGGCGCCAGGTGCAGCACAAGGTTGGTGGCGGGCTAGAGATCCGGCCACCTAATTTGGGATCCGAGCGCATCGTCTTCCTTCCAGACGGACTGGTGCAGATGCTCGCACGACACCTCGAGCAGTTCGGCGTAGGCACCGAGGGCTGGCTCGTCATGAGTAACAACGGCACCGCTCTCCCACCGACACGGCGAACAGTTGGTGGATCGCGACCTGCGCATCCGTCGGGGCCAGCAACGTGAGATTCCACGACCTGCGGCACTTTACGCCAGCGGTCTCATCGCAGCCGACTGCGACGTTGTGACCGTACAAGCGGCACTTAGACACTCGAATGCCACCACGACACTAAACACGTACCGACACCTTTGGCCTACCGCCGAAGATAGAATTCGCAGTGCAGCTGGCGAGATCCTGACAGCCGCTACGACACCGTGACGGGCCGAACCCGCTCACTTTGACTTGCTGAGCGACCGACCGAAAACAAACCCCAGCGCCGTAGTCGCTAGGAGTTTGAGCAAGTCGATTATGCTAGTGAGGTTTGCAGTCTCGTCACTCGCTGGGAAGTAGTACTCAGCAAGGCCGACCGCGACGGCGAGTGCCGCGCACGACCACGCGAGATGTATCGCGAATCTGAGCTTGGCGTTTTCCTGCCCCCTCCGATGATCACCCTCGGGATCCGAGACTTCCCTTGACCTCGGTTTCGTGGGCCTTGGCCCTCTGGTCGAACCTGAAGGAGGCTCATCGACAGGTTCGACTCTCGGAATGGAAGGGACATCACGCTCTTGCGGCAGCCCCGGCTCGCCGTCGCTCAACCTTCACTCCAGTTCAGGCAGGCCGAGGGCGCCGCGGTAGGTGTTGTCTCCGGCGAGCTTATCGTCAGAGATATAGCGCTCGTCCTGCTGCCAAGCGTCCCACCACGCCGAGTGCCGTTGATGGGTGATCTCGGAGAGCCGAAATGCACTTTTTGATTTCGTGGCCTTCCAAACGTCATCAAGAGTTGCGCCGAGATCAGGATCATCACTTTCGTCAATGACAAAAGCGCGCCCTTCAGCGTCCTTCGCATAGCGCCGAATTGGCCGACCCCCGTATGGCTTGAACTCGCCGTAAACAGACTGGAGAACGGGTCCAAACTTCCAGGGCTGGAATGGCTCAGCAAGCAATACTGAGCCGGTTCTCCTACCGTACTCGCATGCTGCGAAGTAAAGTATCTTCTGCAGCTTCATAGGACTAACGGGCACCTCTTCATCAAAGGCGCGCTTGAGTATGTTGTTACTGATAACCGCCGGGTCGAACGACATACCGTCACTCCTTTCATCGTGGTCCCGTCGCAGATCCAGGGCTTGGTCGCCTAGGATCCCGTGATACCTGTACGTCCTAACCTTACAGGCGCAAGAGTCGTGCTGGCGGGACTCTTCCAGCGAACTAGATCATCTCGCGAGCATCTGACATGCGTTCCGAGATCGGGCTGCTTCAGCCCACTGTGGCCTCGCGGCGATGGCGGCCTGAGGACTGCTCGCGGACTGCGGCGCCCTGCTGGACCCCCCTCACTTGCACAGACGCAAGGCCCAAGTGCGTTGATCCAGTCTCCTCGATCTCCGGGTCGTCGAGGTACGGCTGGAGCGGCCCGAGCCCGGCGAC
>VFQP010005447.1_pt1 | contig 11111 bp, 9 predicted proteins | sample 3512351 | NCBI WGS metagenome assembly VFQP01 (sample SAMN10412372, study PRJNA504923) | tailings metagenome | isolation source: Relicate 1 Philex TSF1 revegetated site | place: Philippines: Tuba, Benguet | collected 2017-08-29
GAATAAGCGGATCTGAACAATCTTGTTGGCCAGCCACTGCATATCTTCTAGCGTATCGGCGTCTTCAACACCCATTAATCCCAGCAAACCATTGGCAATCTCTCCGCTAACCACCCCTTCTACCCTTACAGCTGCCTCGCTAACACGTTGGATAACAATTCTCATAATTCCTTAACCAATTTTGTACGAACTTTATGATCATGAAGATAGCTATTACCAGTGAGATACAATTCCAAACTGCCCGCAGTGGCGGTAAGGGAGGGCAGAACGTGAATAAAGTGGAGACCATGGTAGAAGGGCGCTGGCATGTTGATAGCTCTGTACATTTTACAGCAGAACAAAAACAGCTTATCCATGAACGCCTGAGCAACAGAATCACCGATGAGGGCTACCTGTTGGTGAAGTCGCAGGAAGAAAGAACACAGTTGGGTAATAAGGAAACAGTAATCCGTAAAATGGTACAATTACTGACCACAGCACTGGTGAAAAGAAAGATCCGGAAAGCCACCCAACCAACAGCAGCGTCGAAAGAGCGGCGATTGGAAACCAAAAAGAAAAATACAGCGAACAAACAACAAAGGAAAAAAGTGAATCGCTCCGATTATTTATGATGGCTGCACGTTACATATCAATCATTACACTGTGTTGTTTATGCTTCCACACCTATGCGCAGCCAGGTAAGCTAAGCGTATATTTCCATCCTATGTTTGGGAATGAAAAACTCGAGGCAGGTAAGGAATATGTGTTGGGAGAGAAGGATACACTCACGATTCAACGCTTTAAATTTTATGTATCAGGAATTGTTTGGCTGAATGGCCAGGGAAAAGAATTGAAGCAGGATAAGGGGTATTATCTGGTTGATATGGACGATCCTGCATCCCTAACTATTGCCTTACAAGCACCACCCCCCAGTGCTGTCACCATCCGGTTTTTGATTGGGGTTGATAGCATCCGCAATGTATCAGGTGTACAATCGGGTGCGCTGGATCCCTTGCAGGGAATGTTTTGGACCTGGAACAGCGGTTATATCATGGCAAAGCTGGAAGGAACAGCGAACAGATCGGAACAGATAGGGAGAAGATTCACCTATCATGTAGGAGGGTTCAGAACAGGACAGACCACACAGCGTTGGGTAACATTGAACTGGCTGAAAGAATATACAGGTGAGGGCATCCATATTGCCGCCAATGCAAAATCCTGGTTCGAAGGTCAATATAAGATCGATCCCGCTGAGCAGTCTGTATGTCATAGCCCGGGTAGTTTGGCCATGCAACTGGCAGATAATTATAGTCATATGTTCACCGTCATTCCTGCTCGTAGTCATTGAGATATAGAAAGACCATATTGATCAGTATCCTGCTCATGACCCTTTGTTCCGGATGGATTGTGGGAGGAAGCTATTATTTTACAACCACTCCGGTTACATTTCAGGTGCCTAAGGGATGGCCCGCACCCGTGTACGATTTTGCCAGTAACCCACTCACCAAAGAAGGCATTGCGTTAGGCAGACAAATTTTTTACGATACCAGACTAAGTAAAGATGGTACCATTTCCTGCGGTACCTGTCACCAGCAATTTGGCGCTTTCAATACCTATGATCATGCGCAAAGTCATGGCATCAATAACTCCCTCACTACCCGTAATGCACCTGGACTATTTAATCTGGCATGGCAAAAGGAATTTATGTGGGATGGGGGTATTAATCACCTCGACCTGCAACCGCTCGCTCCCATTACAGCCAGTAATGAAATGGGCGAAACCATTGCAGCAGTACTTCAAAAACTCAAAGCCGATAGCCAATACCGTAACCTCTTCAAAGCCGCATTCGGCACATCGGAGATTACAACAGAAAGAATGACCAAGGCTACCAGTCAGTTCATTCTCACTTTTGTTAGCAGCAATAGTAAGTACGATCGGGTAATGCGGGGTGTCGATACTTTTATCCTGCCGGAAAAACTGGGCTATGAAATTTTTCAAAAGAAATGTGTGAGCTGTCATACAGAGCCATTATTCACCGACTATTCTTACCGGAATATCGGGATGCCCATGGATCCATTTGTAAAGGATGCCGGACGAATGGCCATTACAGGATTGACAGCCGATTCACTCAAGTTTCGGGTACCCAGTTTGCGAAATGTGATGCGTACTTTTCCATACGGACATGACGGGCGTTTCTTCTCCATACTTCAGGTAATGGATCATTACAGAAAGAATATGGTACCCAATGCGCATACGGATAGTTTACTGAAGAACAGATTACCCCTGTCGAACTTTGAGATCGGGCAAATCACGGCTTTTCTCTATACATTAACCGATAGCAGTTTCCTGAAAGATCCCCGATTCTCAGCACCTGGAAAAGGACCTGCATCAACCCCGCCACCCGATTTTCACAATTATTAATGAATATTGGCCCGGGATTTGTCAACTTGGACTTATTTCAACGAAGTTTGTATTTCACCTGCCATCAGGCATAAAAGGATCGTAGCAGAAATTGAGTAATATTAAAAAACTAGCCGGACAAACACTCTGGTATGGCGTACCTACCATTGCTACCAGGTTTCTGGGTTATATCCTGAACCTATTCCTGTTCTGGATTTATAAACCAGCCGATACAGCAGTTATTACACAGGTGTATGCGGTGATTCCCTTCCTCAATATCTTATTCACTTACGGGCTGGAGACAAGCTATTTCCGTTTCGTGCAGGATCATGATAAGCAAAAAGTGTATAACACCTTGTTTAGCTCAATCATTATTACAACAATCATCTTTACAGTGATCCTCTACATGAATGCACCGGCGGTAGCCTCATTCATTGATTTTGCTGATCATCCGGAATATATTCGCTGGGTTGCCTGGATCATGTTTTTTGATACCCTCAGTATTATTCCCTTTGCCCGCCTGCGACAGGAGGGAAGGCCGCGCAGGTATGCTTTTATCAAGGTGTTCAGCATATTCGTGAACATTGCACTGGTGATTTTCTTTATTGGATTTTGTCCTAAATGGTATCAGCAGGATCCTACTAATCCCTTATTGTTCCTGTATGATCCATCAATCGGAATCGGCTATTATATCATCGCAAATATTGTGGCCAGTATGGCAACATTGCTATTACTGTCAAAGGAAGTCGCCATGTTACGGTTTGCCTTCAATACAGATTTGTGGAAGCAGGTAATGAAATATTCCTATCCGCTTATTATTGTTGGTATGGGTGGTATGGTGAATGAAATGCTAAGTCGATTGGTGTATACCCGTGTACTCGATCTGCCCAAAGAAGTTGAAGAACACCAACTGGGTGTATTTGGGGCCAATTATAAAATCGCTGTGCTGGTGACCATCTTTATTCAGGTATTTAAAATGGGAGCCGAACCCTTTTTCTTTAACCAGAGTAAGGAAGCCAATGCACCTCGAACCTATGCGAGAGTAATGAAATTTTTTGTGATTGCCTGTTGTGTGATATGGCTGGCCATTGTAGTAACACTACCTGTGGTCAAGTTTTTGTTTTATGGCAAAAATGCCAAATCTTATTCAGAAGGGCTTTCTATTATTCCCATACTGGCCATGGGTAATGTATTCCTGGGTATCTATTATAACCTGAGTGTGTGGTATAAACTCACCAACCGAAACCTTACAGGTGCATGGATTACCATGGCAGGTGCAGTGATCACTCTATTGCTAAATATCTGGTGGATCCCCCTATTTGGATACAACGGTAGTGCCTGGGCCACATTTATTTGTTATGCTTTTATGATGGTGGTGAGCTACCGGTTAGGGCAACGTTACTATCCGATTCCCTATGTTACCAAAAAGCTGATTGCCTATCTGGTTATCGTAAGCTTATTGTATTTGATCTATCTTGGCTTTGCTCATTTTGTTGTAGCCATCTGGTGGCAAACAGGTTTTGGTATATTACTGCTGATGTCCTTCCTGTGGTTCTTGTTACAGGTTGAAAAGAAAGAGTTCCGTCAATTACCCATCATTGGCCGGTACATTCATTAGTATCCCTTCGTGCCCCCCTTTGTGTCCTTTGTGTCCTTTGTGGTTTCAAAGCTCTTTGACATTTCGTAAGCCCGCAGATAATGCAAGCAGCTTTGAAACCACAAAGGACACAAAGGACACAAAGGGGGGCACGAAGGGAGGTGGTTGTTATAGTTTCTTTTGAAAGATCCGGAACCGTTTATATACTTCTCCCCCCAACCGCTCACACTCTGCGCGCATGGCTTTATTGGTTTCGAGTATCAGGTGGCTATCCATTGTAGTGAACTGTTTTTTTATAGCCGATCGCATCAGTGATACACCCATCCATACATCCAATCCCTTAGCGCGATAATGCGGATGAATAGCACCCAGCAGGAGGTTAAGCTGATGGGTTTTGCGCATAGCGCTGAGTATGTGAATGAATCCGAAAGGGAATAGTTTTCCTTTGGCTTTTTGCAGTCCGGGACTCATATCCGGCATCGCAATAACAAAAGCGATCAGTTCCTGGTGCTCATTCACCACCAGCTTTACAAAGGTAGGATCCAGTGCCGGAAGGTATTGTTTGGCCATTGCTTTCATTTCTGCTTCCTGCATGGGTACAAAACCGAAGAGGGGTGTATAGGTTTCATTAATCAGTTTAAATACTGGCAGTATAAAAGGCTTGAGTTGTTTTCGGGAATGGCATTCCAGTAGTTGTAGTCCCTGATTATTTTTTTCCAGTCGGTTCAGCATCCTGTTGTACACAGGTGGAAATTCGGAAGGGATATTGATACGGTAGGAAACACAATCTGTTTCCTTGCTGTAGCCAAGATCCATTAAAAGCTGGGGCAGATAGGCTGGGTTGGCGGGCGCAGCAATAACGGGTAAGTGATCATAACCCTCTACGAGTAAACCCTGCGGATCCTTATCAGAAAACCCAAAGGGGCCTATGAGGCGATGCATACCCTGCTCAAGTGCCCATGTTTCTACTGCATGTAATAATGCTTGTGCTATTGATGGATCATTGATACAGTCGAACTGATAAAATCTTGCAGTGCGCTCATGGTGCAAGCTGTTGTAAGTATGGTGAATAATGCCCATGATCCTGCCTGCGGGCCGATTGTTCCGGTAGGCGATCCACCTGCAAGTAGTGGCCTGAGCGTGTGCGAGGTTTTTTAGCGGGTTATGAAACTTATATTCATCACTCAATAAAGGGGGTACCCACATAGGCTCATGTTGATAGAGTTGGAAGGGCAGTTGAATGAACAGGTCATTTGCTTGCTTATCCTGTACCAGTTTGATGTGGATGTTCTTATGCTGCATGGGGTAACCGATCAATTATTCAGATGATGCAGATAAAGATGGATAAATTTTTCAAAGCAGCAGTTATTTATCTTTGCACCATGGCAGAAGACTTACATATTGTTAAAGCAGATAAGGAAACCGAATACCAGTCGCTGATCCCGCAGATCAAAGCATTGCTCGAAGGTGAGCCAGATCTGGTGGCCAATCTGGCCAATGTGGCCGCTGCATTGAAAGAACAGTTTGGCTGGTTATGGGTGGGGTTTTACCTCGTGAAGCAGGATGAACTGGTACTGGGGCCTTTTCAGGGGCCTGTTGCCTGTACCCGCATTCGTAAGGGTAGGGGCGTATGCGGTACCAGCTGGGCTGAAGCACGAACACTGATTGTTCCTGATGTTGAACAGTTTCCGGGGCATATTGCTTGTAGCAGTCTTTCCCGTTCTGAAATTGTATTGCCGTTGATACGTAATGGTGAAGTGATGGGTGTGCTGGATGTAGATAGTGCCGATCTCAATACCTTCGATACCATCGATCAGCAATACCTCCAACAAATCATCAACCTCATCCCCTAACCTTCGTGCCTCCCTTTGTGTCCTTCGTGTCCTTTGTGGTTTCAAATCTGCTTGCGTTATCTGCAGGCTTGCGAATAGTATAGGAAATTGAAACCACAAAGGACACGAAGGACACAAAGGGAGGCACGAAGGGAGGCACGAAGGGGTTGGGAATGAATGGGTTAGCTTGAAGTTGACCTATATCGGAAATAAATTGTATCTTTGTACTTTATATATACCCTCACTACCCGATTCACAGATCTCTCTTTTTTTAAAAGTTTATCAGATCAAGCCTCGGCAGCGCTTTAAGCCTAAGTAGTAGGCTATATCATTAAGAAGCAATTTTCTTAATGCAGGAACTTAATTTTTTTGAACATTGACATTCGCATCATTAGCGTTGGAGCAGCCTATTTTACAGGCACTTCAGCAAGAAGGGTATGAACAACCTACCCCCATTCAACAACAATCTATTCCGGTGGTATTAGAAGGTCGTGACCTCCTGGGTTGCGCTCAAACGGGAACCGGAAAAACGGCAGCATTTGCCATTCCCATTTTACAGTTATTGCACAAGCGTGCCCCTCAGGGAAAACAGGTAAGGGCCCTCATCCTTACACCTACCAGAGAATTGGCTATTCAAATCGAAGAGAGCTTCAATGCCTATGGCCGTTTTCTGAACCTTCGTACTTTGGTGATCTTTGGTGGTGTTTCGCAATTCCATCAGGTAGAGAAACTGCGCAAGGGTGCAGATATACTGGTGGCAACACCAGGACGTTTACTGGACCTGATTCAGCAGGGCTTTATCAGCTTAAAACAACTGGAGCTATTTGTGCTTGATGAAGCCGATCGTATGCTCGATATGGGTTTCATTCATGATGTAAGAAAAGTAATTGCCCTGTTACCGGCAAAACGACAAACCCTTTTCTTCTCGGCTACAATGCCACCAGAAATTGAAAAGCTGTCGCAGCAACTATTACATGAGCCTGCCAAAGTAGAAGTGGCTCCCGTTTCTACAACAGCAGAAAAAATTGAACAGTCGGTTTATTTTGTAGATAAGAACCAGAAAAAAGAATTACTCATTCACCTGCTTCGTGATGAAGCTATTCGCAATGTGCTGGTGTTTACGCGTACCAAACATGGTGCCGATCGCGTGGTGAAGGATCTGTATAAAGCGGGTATCCAGGCAGCCGCCATCCACGGTAATAAATCACAGAATGCACGTCAGCGTGCACTTACCGATTTCAAGAGTGGGAGTCTTCGTGTACTGGTAGCTACTGATATCGCTGCACGTGGTATTGATGTGGATCATTTATCGCATGTCATCAACTATGAACTGCCCAATATTCCTGAAACTTATGTACACCGAATTGGCCGTACAGGTCGTGCAGGGGTATCGGGTATTGCCATTTCATTGTGTGATCAGGAAGAACAGGCTTATTTGAAAGACATACAAAAGCTGATCCGTATGACGGTTCACGTAGTTGCCGAACATCCCTTTGTTATGACCAAGGGTGCTCGTGTAGTACAGGAAAGACCTTCGCAGGAAGAGAGAAGGCCACAACAGCGTGGCCGTGATCAGCAAAGAAACCAGCGTGGTGGCCCACGTCCGCATCTTTCTGGTCAGAGGAATAATCGTCAGCCATCACAACAAGCTGATCGCCGCCATACTCCTGCGCAGCAAAGACCACAGCAACAGCAACGCAGGGAACAGGTTTCACAAAGACCAGTACAACATACCCATACCCATACTGCACCCAGGCAGGTGATCAAAACGGAAAAGCCTTACGTGCACCAGCAGGAAGAGGCCGAACGTTGGTAGATCTCCAGTAACGGCTATAATATCAAGGCTATTTCGCTAATTTAGGAACATGAATCAGCGAAATAGCCTTTTCTTTTTAGTACTGATCTGCTTCGCACTCAGCGCGCAGGCACAAGTTTCTTCTACTTATTTTCCTCCCGCACATAACTGGGAACGAAAAGACCCGGCATTACTGGGTTTAAAAACGGATAGTATCCGCAAAGCCATTCATCTGGCCATTAACGGCGAATCCAAAAATCCGAGGAGCATGGAAGAAAACCATTACCGAACATTTGGTAAAGAACCCTTTGGTGAAGGCATTGGTCCTTTTGCAGATCGTGGTCAGCCCTCAGGACTCATCATTTATAAAGGCTATATCGTTGCTTCCTGGGGTGAGCCCGAAAGAGCAGATATGACCCATAGTGTGACCAAAAGTTTTCTATCGGCTGTGGTTGGACTTGCCTATGATCGTAAAATGATCAGGAGTGTGGATGACAGGGTGGCCGATTATGTTCCGCCTATTGAATTATATGAACCTGCTGCACCTGTTAACAGACCAGCTGCTTCCTTTGGTTCGCCGCAATTGCTAACACCTTTTGCTTCTGCACATAACAGCACCATTACCTGGGATCATATGCTCCGGCAAACCAGTGATTGGGAAGGTACCTTATGGGGTAAGCCCGACTGGGCCGACAGACCAGATGCTGATGCGAATACCTGGCTTACCCGAAAAAGAAATCAGCCAGGTACTGTTTTTGAATACAATGATGTTCGGGTCAATGCACTGGCACTCGCTACCACCAGCGTATGGCGTAAACCATTACCACAAGTGCTGAAAGAACTGCTGATGGATCCCATTGGCGCATCCAATACCTGGCGATGGACCGGTTACCGGAATGCCTGGATTGTACTGGATGGCGCACCTGTACAATCAGTAAGTGGTGGCGGTCACTGGGGTGGCGGGATGTTCATTAATGCCTATGATATGGCCCGCTTTGGTTGGCTAACACTCAATCGTGGTAAATGGAATGGACAGCAAATACTCAGTGAAGACTGGGTTAAACGTTCCCTCACACCAACAAGCGCCAAAACAGATTATGGTTATATGAACTGGTTCCTTAACACCAACAAAAAGTTCATGCCCAGCGCCCCCGAATCTGCCTTCGTTCATGTAGGCAACGGCAACAACCTCATCTACGTAGACCCCTCACACCAACTCGTCGCCGTCATCCGCTGGATCGACCCTCGTGTGCAGGATGAGGTGGTTAGGGTGTTGTTGCGGGGGTTTTAATTTGAAAATTTGAGAATTTGAAAATTTGAAAATGGAGGAATGTTGCAATTGTGAGAACTCCTTCGATGTATGACTACTCTGATGTTGAAATTTGAAAATTTGAGAATTTGAAAATTTGAAAATGGAGGGATGTTGTTATTGTGAGAACTCCTTTGATGTATGGCTACTCTGATGTTGGAATTTGAAAATTTGAGAATTTGAAAATTTGAAAATGGAGGGATGTTGTTATTGTGAGAACTCCTTCGATGTATAACTACTCTGATGTTGAAATTTGAAAATTTGAGAATTTGAAAATGGAGGAATGTTGTTATCGTGAGAACTCCTACTACACACAACCAACCCCATTTTCAAATTTTCAAATTCTCAAATTTTCAAATTCTCCTCCTCACCCTCTCCCACACCCCCGATTTTTCTTTTGTTGAAAAGTGGCGGAGGATGCCGGCGAGGACGGCGTAGTTCATGATGCAGAAGTAGTAGGGGATGAAGAGGAGTTTTACTCGAATGGATCTTGTTTCCAGTAGCCAGCCTATGAGTGCGAATAAATAGAAGATTACCTGGAGATATAGCAGGGTAGTATAGGGTTGTCCGGTATGATTGATGACGAGGAGAATATTGATCAGGAATACCAATAGCAGGGAAATAGGGGCCAGTGTCCAGCGAAGTACGCGATGGCTGATGTACTGGAAGGATAAGAGTGGTCTTTTGAAGGGGATTAGTAAGTGCTTCAGCCAGATTAATGATTGGATGCCCCCCGAAGCAATTCTTACCTTTCTTTTCAATTCTTCCGTAACATCTGCCGATGGCTTCTCCAGTGCATAGGCATTGGGCTCATACATGATGCGGTATCCTTTGAGTACAATCATCATGGAAATCATGAAGTCGTCGAGTAAGGTATTGGGGGGTACAGGTTGATAGAGTGCTGTTCGGATGCTGAAAAGCTCACCAGCAGCACCAACAACAGTATACAGTTCTGCATCCCATTTCTTTAGCTTTGATTCGTATTTCCAATAGATGCCCTCACCTGCAGTGGCATCAGCAGTTTCTTCTACCAATACCCTTTTCTCACCCGATACTGCACCGGCAGTGGGGTCAAGATAATGTTGCATGAGTAGAGAGAGTGCTTCCTTATTCAGGAATGTATTCGCATCGGTAAAAACAACATAGGGTGTGGTAACCTGCTGCATGGCTCTGTGAACGGCAGCTATTTTTCCATTCCTTGCGGGCTCATGTAATAGCTGAACTTGGGGAAAGCCTGTAACAATACTGGGCGTACTATCGGTTGATCCATCAGTTACTACTATACATTGCATTTGTCCGGCCGGATAGCTGAGGGCCAGCGTATTCCTGATCTTTTCAGCAATCACTTCTTCCTCATTATATGCTGCAATAATAATAGTAACAGGAGGCGTAAAGGGTGCTGCCTCTGCAACCGAAGAGGTTTTGCCAAATAACTTGACCAGTATATACAACAATATACCATATCCGATATAGGTATAGAAAATGATGAATAGTCCGGTCCAGAAAGTGATCTGCATAATCAATCATTTAAAATGCCATCCGGTTTCGTCGCTGTTAACAGGATGAGTAATATTCCAGCCAATGGCTTTGCAAAGTTGCAGGATAAACGAAGGTTTGCCCATTCGGAGGTATTGCCAGCAATTCCTCGGACTCACCACCAGCAAAAAATAACAATAAAAAATGAATCGCTGCCAGGCATTGGCATTCCTGCGAATGAAGAGTAGGCGGTTTCTGTTCATGAAGTATTCTTTCAGCGCGCTTTTTTGTCCTACAGAAACTGATTCCTTATGATAGATCAATGCCTGCATTTGTATCCAGATGCTAAAGCCTGCCTTTCTGATGCGTTCACACCAGTCGAGCTCTTCATAATACAGGAAATAGTTGTCGAACATCAGTCCTGCTTTTTCAATAGCAGCCCGGCGCACCATCATGGCGGCACCATGTGCAAAAGCTGTTGGGCCGGTAACAGCATCGTACTGTCCATGATCGGTTTCAAATTGTCCGATACAACGATTCCTGGCGGTATAATAGTTGAGGGGTGTGAAACCCGCATATTGTAGTACTTGTGGGGCATCAAAGTACCGGATCTTGGGCGATACCATGCCAATACCGGGGTTTTGCTCCAGGGTATCCACCAGTACAGATACCAGACCTTCGGTGAACTCGGTATCATTATTCACCAAAAAAAGATAATCGCCC
>VFQP010005448.1_pt1 | contig 11111 bp, 10 predicted proteins | sample 3512351 | NCBI WGS metagenome assembly VFQP01 (sample SAMN10412372, study PRJNA504923) | tailings metagenome | isolation source: Relicate 1 Philex TSF1 revegetated site | place: Philippines: Tuba, Benguet | collected 2017-08-29
AATCCGTCGATGACAAAGCCGGCCGCGCCGCGCGCAATGGCCAGGGCCAGCATGATCTCGCCGATGATGGCATTGGGTCCGGCGCCACCGGCGTCCACGACGATCACGTCGCCCGGGCCCGAGAGATCAATCGCCTTATGCACCATGAGGTTGTCACCGGGGCGCGTGCGAACGGTCAGCGCACGGCCGACCAGGGTGCGTTCGCGACGGTGGAATGCGCGCAGTTGCGTGGTGCCGGTGGTGCGGCTCATGGCGTCGCTGACATTGGCCACCGGGAAATTGCGGAAGCGCTCCATCAACGCGGTGCTTACGGTGTGTGCGGGGCGCGGGTGAATGCGAAAGCCGTGCGGCGAGTTCATCTTGTAGTCTCCTGTGTCGGCCGCCAGGGCCTGTTGGAATGGTTTGGGTTTGGCGCGGTGCCTAGCGCGGTCTCTCGATGCAATGCGCGTCGATAGCGCCTACGCGGGTGGTGCCGAGCATGGCCATGTTGCGAGAGATTTCGGCGTGCATCAGGGCGATGCCGTGCGCGACGCCCTGGCCGGATGCCACGGCCGCCGCATAGGCGAAGGGTCGTCCGACAAACACGCAGCGGGCGCCCAGCGCGATGGCCTTGATCGCATCGGTGCCGCGACGCACACCGCTATCGAGCATCACCGGCAACTGCGGCACGGCCTCGACGATTTCCGGCAGCGCACGCAGGGGCGCAATGGCGCCATCGAGCTGTCTGCCGCCGTGGTTCGACACGATGATCCCGTCCACCCCGTGCCGATGGGCAAGGCGCGCGTCTTCGGCGGTCAGGATGCCTTTGACGATCAGCGGCCCGCGCCAGCGGCGGCGGATGGTGGCCAGATGGTCCCATGTGAAATGGGCGCGGTCAGAGAAATCGCGTTCAACGTTACGCGAGACGATGGGCGCGCCGCGATGCGCGTAGGCATTCTCGAAGTGAGGCACACCGTGGCGCAGCAGCGTACGGGCAAACGTGCCAAGCAACCAGCGCGGATGGGTAATACCTTGCCAGGCCAGCGCCGCGCTGGGCCGCAACGGTGTGGAGAAGCCCGCGCGCACATTGTTCTCGCGATTGCCTGCCACCGGTGTGTCGACGGTGATGACCAGCGTATCGACCCCGGCAGCCTCCGCTCGCGCCAGCAGCCCTTCGATATGGCGCATCTCACCGGGCAGGTAGGCCTGGAACCAGGTGCCGGGAGCGGCTTCCATGACTTCTTCGAGCCGGATCAGTGACGAGCCGCTCATGATTGCCGGCACGCTTGCCTGGGAAGCTGCCTGGGCCAGAACCACGTCGCCGCGGTAGGCGAACAGCGCCGAGATGCCCATTGGTGCCAGACCGAACGGCGCAGCGTAGTGGCGGCCAAACAGGCTGATGCTCAGGTCCCGGCTTGCCACGCCGACCAGCACGCGCGGTCGCAGCGCTATTTCTTCGAACTGGCTGCGGTTCTGTTGCCGCGAAACGTTGTCCTCGACCGCCCCGCTCACATAGGCATACAGAGGGGCCGGCAAACGCCGGCGGGCCAGCGGCTCGAAGTCGTTCAATGACAGTACTCGCTGCTTGAGCCAGGCAGCTTCCCGCCCGTAATGGGCAAGCGGGGCGACGCGCGACGCCCCGTTGCCATCGGGGTGGGGTGCTGAAGCGAGTGCGGCGTCGTTGAGGGGAGCGGCTGACATAAGTGCGATGGCTGTGCGTTGCAGGCAAATCTAGCAATCCCGATGCAACGACAAAAGCGAAAAATAACGAAGATATAATTTCGCTTTTAGGAAAATATCGGCGCTTAGCCGGTTGCATCATGACGCTTAAGCAACTTGAGGCTTTCTACTGGGCCGCCACGTGCGTCAATTTCACGGTGGCGGCGGAGCGCGTGCACCTGTCGGTCTCTTCGCTATCGAAGCGGATTGCCGAACTGGAGGCGTCATTGGGTGTGGAGTTGTTCGACCGCAGCGGACGAAGCGCCGAACTGACGGCGCACGGCGAGCAGATGCTGCCGCAGATCCGTGCCTTGCTCCATGCGGCGGCCGACCTGCAGCAATCGGCGGGGCAACTACATGGATTGATTGGGCGATGCCGGATCGGTTTTGGAGAACTGAGCGGGCTGACCTGGCTGCCGAAGCTCGTGCGCGAAGTCTCGTCGCGCCATCCGGGTTTGCTGCTCGAACCTTATGTCGATATCGGCCAGGTCCTCGAGCAACGGCTTCACGATGGAGAGTTGGATATCGCAGTACTCGCAGGGCCTTCCACGCGAAGCAGCCTGGCTGCCGAACGGGTTAGCCAGGTGGACTTCGCATGGGTCGCAAGCCAGTCGTTCCTTGATATGGCCGGGACTGATGACCCACGCGTCCTGATGGGCGAGCACACCTTGCTGACGCTGCCAGTTGGGGCAGGAGGCACCCGCGTGCTCGATCAGTGGCTGGCCCACCGTGACCTGATGGTCGGCCGGCGCCTGATGTGCAATAGCTGGGGCGCCGTGGTCGGCATGCTGGTAGAAGGGATCGGCTTCGGATTCGTGCCGCGGCAGTGGGCCGATGCACTGGTCGAACGCGGCGCCCTGCGCATCCTGCCGGAGAGCGATGCGCTGGAGCCGCTGCACTATGCCGTGCAATGGCGCCGTGATGACACACGACCGTTGATTTCAGCGATGCGTGACATCGTGCGCGGCGTGATTGATTTCAAGGCCCCGCGATGCATGGTCTAGCGATCCGCATCGCAGGCCAAGGAATGCCGGCCTACGGCTGGAAGAACGACACCGGCGTCATCAGCTGGTTTTCCTGGCTGATCAGGTAGCCGGCTTCGGCGCTCATCTTCAGGTAGTTGGCCCAGGCCGGGTCTTTCTGCAGCGCCTGGCGCTTGGCCTCGCGGTCGGCTGCGCTGTCGTAGACCCAGATGTGCATGTAGCTGTTGACGTTGCCAGTCTCGGTCTGCATATAGGCAAGCGGCGTGCCCAGGTGATGGCTCTGGGTCGCGAAGCCGTGCTCGGCATACAACGCCAGGTGTTTTTTGATCGTGCCGGGGCGGCAGGTGTAGGTGCGAACGTCGTACAGCATGCGGTGTCCTTGAGTGATGGCGGATGTTGGATGGTTGATCGATGGCTCAGTCGACGGTGGCGCCGGACTGCTTGACCAGCACGGCCCAGCGCGCCACTTCCTGGTTCACGTATTTCTGGAACGCGGGCTGGTCGTCGCCAACCGGGTCTGCGCCAAGTCCTTTCAGGCGTTCCTTGACGGCAGGGTCGGCCACGCTCTGGACGATGGCCTGCGAGAGCTTTGCGACTGCGGCTGGTGGCGTGCCGGCCGGTGCGAACAGGCCGAACCATGAACGGGCGCTCATGCTCGGGAACGGCGTTTCCGAGAAGGCGGGCACGTCTGGCAACGCGGCGTGGCGCCTGCTGCCGGTGACCGCCAGCGCCTTGAGCTTGCCGCTCTGTACCTGCGCAAGGACTTCGGGCAGGTTGGCGAACATGACCTGCACCTGGCCGCCCATCACGTCATTGAGCGCTTGCGCGCCGCCCTTGTAGGCCACGTGCGTCATCTTTGTGCCGGTCAGCGTGCTGAACTGCTCGCCCGCCAGGTGCGACGCGGTGCCGGTGCCGCCCGATGCGTAGTTGACGCGGCCGGCATGGGTCTTGGCGTACGCGGCGAGTTCGCTCGCCGAATTGACCGGCACCGACGGATTCACTACCAGCAGCAGCGGCACCGAGGCCAGGTTGGACAGGCCCACGAAGTCGCGCGTGAGGCTGTAGTTGAGCTTCTGGTACAGCGTTGCGTTGATCGCGTGGCTGGAAGTGGCCATCAGCAGGGTGTAGCCGTCCGCGTCTGAGCGCGCGGCGGAGACGGCGCCGATATTGCCATTGGCGCCGGCCTTGTTTTCCACCACGACCGACTGGCCGAGCCGGGTCGACATGGCTTGTGCCACGGTGCGCGCGATCACGTCGGTGGCGCCGCCTGCGGCGAACGGCACGATGATGCGCAAGGGACGATCGGGATAATCCGCCATCGCGTTGAAAGTAGTGACCGCCAATGCGGTAGCCACGGCAAGGCGCCGCAACGAAGCGATTGCTTTGTACATGTCTGTCTCCTGTGCTTCTGGTTTCTTATGTCCTGCGGGCTGTGCGTTGTGCGCTGTGCGCAACGGCGGCGCCCGGGTTCGACTGCACCATGAGAAACACTGTACCCAGCCGCGTGGTGGCGGCGTTAGGACGGATCAGACGTTGTATTGGACTTTTTCGCGTGTTATTCCAGCGGACGGCAATGTTGCCTGCGGAAGTCGCCCGGCGTGAGGCCGGTCTGCTTCTTGAAGAAGCGTGCGAAGTAGGCGGGATCGTCGATATTGAGACGGAACGCGATCTCGGCGATGCCCGTTTCGGTATTGCTGAGCCAGCGCTTGGCTTCGAGTACCACGCGCTCCTGTACCACCTGGCTGGCGGTGCGGGCCAAGGTACGCTTGACCGCGTCGTTGAGCTGGCGCTCGCTCACGCAGAGTGCCTCGGCGTATTGGCCGATCGTGCCAAAGCTCAGGTAGTGCGTTTCCACCAGCATCGTGAAACGGCGCGTCAGCGCCTGATGCGGACCAACGTCGCCGGGCAACTCGTTGCCGGGGCACAGGCGGCTCAGGCGCGTAAGCAGGATCAGCAGGCATGCCTGCACCACGTCGCGGAAGCCGGGCTGGCGATCGCGCGCCTCGCGTTCCATCTCTTCGAGCAGCGGCAACATGCCGTCATGCTGGGCCTGCGTGAGATAGAGCGCGCTGTTGCCGCGTGTGGGGTGGAAGAACGGAAACTTCGCGACATCGTCGGCGCGCGGAAACATCCGCGCGAAGAAGTCGGTGCTGAAGTTCAGCACGTAGCCGTAGGGTTTGACCGACGACGTCCAGGCATGGACCTGGCCTGGCGAGAGGAAGAATACCGAGTGGTCGCGCACGTTGAAATGCGCGAAGTCGAGCATGTGCGTGCCGCTTGCCCGTGTCATCCACAGCAGGTGGTAGTAGTTGTGCCGGTGCAGGAAGCCGCGCGGAATGTCGTCGCGGTCCTGCAGTCGCACGAGATCAAAATAGAACGCCCCCTCGCCCGCGAAATCCGATGTCTCGAAGGTGGGAAACTCGGACGGGAGGCTGGGGGAGATGGCTTCGGGCAAGCGCGGGGTTCCTTGCGGTTTGGGGTCCTGGTGACCCGCGCCATCCTATCGCAAAACCGGCCAAGACCGGCGAAGACCGGCCAAAACCAGCAGATGACTTACTTCCCGCTGCGCCACGTCCGGTCGAGCACCATGCGGTATGAGAAGCGCTCGGCCGGGTGCACCGACCACGCCATCTCGATCAGGTTGCCACTGGTGTCGCGGTACTGGCGATTGATCCACAGGCCCGCGGCGCCGGGCGGCATCTTGAGCAGTTCGGCGATGTTGGCGGGTAGTGCCGCGGCATGGACGATCTGCTCGATGCGGGACACGGCAACGTTGAATTGCTGCTCGATCAGGTGGAACACCGAGGCCTCGATATCCTGCTCGGTGCCGCGCACACCGCGATAGTCGGGGTGTACCCACACCTCGTTGTAGCAGATCGGTGTATCGGCGTCGGCGCCGGTACGTACGCCCCGGATCACGAGCCAGAGCTGTCCCTGGTAGGGGTGTAGCGCAGGGTCGGCGTGTTCGTCGACTTCACGCAGTTCGCGCGTCAGTACGTGCATGCGCGTGGTGGCGGCGTACTGGAGCAGGTCGCCTACCTGGCCCACTGCAAGTTCGTAACCCTGTTTGGCGCGCGCGGCGGTAACAACCGTTCCGATACGCGGCGTCCGTTTGATCAGCTCAAGCCTTACCAGACGTTCGATCGCGGCGCGCACCGTGTGGCGGCTCGCCCCGAACTGCTTGCACAGTTCCATCTCGGTCGGGAGCTTGCTGCCCACCGGATACTTCCCCGATTCGATCTCGGCACGCAGGCTGCGCGCGAGGGCAAGATAGCGCGGGCTGGCGTCGGCGCGCACACTGGTGTCCGCGTCGGCAAAATCGTCGGGGAGGGGGCCGCCTTGTTCCATGGATCGCGATGCTTGCGTCAGGTGGTATGTCGAAACGGAGCATAGCCGGGACGTGTCGTGGCGGGCAAGCGTTGTCGCATGCCCACGCCGCTGGCGTCAGCCGCCCATGCTGCTTGTGGCCCGGGCAGGCCTGGTCCGGCCGCCCCACAGCAGCAGCCCTGCCGCCAGCATTGGCACGACGGCCAGCGCCAGGTAAGCAGCGCTGAGGCTGTGCATGCGTTGTGCGAAGTAGCCGAATGCGAGCGGTCCGGATACCACGCCAAAATACGTGCAGAACAGCGCGCCGCCGGTAACCGATGCCACGCGACCGGGTGGCGCCAGCCGCGCTACCTCGCCCAGATAGACGCCGTTCCATCCGATTGCAGTCGCCCCGAGCAGTGCGGCAACCAGGCAGAGCGGCACGAGCGTCCATTGGGATGTAAACATCGCGGTGGCCACGGCGCTTGCGCACATCAGCGCGGCCAGCGCCACCAGCACGCCGCGCGGTGCGCCTGCCACGTCGGCAAGATGGCCCCATGCAATGCGGCCGGCAATGCCCGCGCCTTGCGTGACGGCATAGATCAGGCCGGCCTGCGTCAGTCCGATGCCGATCTCGGTGGTCAGGTACACCATCAGGTAGCCGCTGACCGATAGCTGGCATGCCGAAAACAGCAGCGATACCGCGGCCATCGAGCGCAGGCTGCGATCGCCGAGCACATCGCCAAACATCTGGCGCAAATTGGCCCTCAATACGAAATGGCCGGTCGCGGCATCGTCATGGATGCGTCGCAACGGTTGGCTCAGTGCCGCGACAAGCAGGCCCGCTACTGCCAGCGCGCCAAGTGCGGCCTGCCATGAGCTCAGCGCGGCCAGCGGTGACAGCACCGCACCAGCCAGCAGGCCGCCCAGCGGCACGCCGGTCTGCTTGAGCGAGAACACAAAGCCGATGCGACCGGGCGAGGTGGTGCGTGCAAGGATCTGCGAACTGGCTGGCGTGATCGGACCGTAGCCGAGGCCGCTGGCCAGCGCCGCCACCGGCCGCAGTTCCGCCACGCCGGTGGCCAGCATGCCGAGTGCGATGGCCTGGATGAACAGGCCCAACTGCGAGGCCCGCACGGGCCCGAGTGCTCCGACCAGCCCTGCGCCGGCCAGGCTGCCGGCCATGCCGCCAACGTAGACCAGCGACAGGAACACACCGACACTGGTCAGTGCCACGCCTGGTATCACGGGCGCCAGCACCGCAAACGCCAGCGTGGCCGCGGTGGCCAGCATCTGGATGGCCAGCGTACTGGCCAGCGTGAGCGCCGCATGCCTGGCCGCGGGCGCCGGCAGCGCAGTTGTCATGAAGCGTGCCGTTTGTCGAATGCCCAGACCGACTCGAAGTCCATCAGTGTGTTGAAGCGCGGGAAGTCATAGAGCCGCTCGCCGATGCCCAGCGACGTGCGCTGCGTCTGGACGTGACTGTAGACATCCTCGAGTGCCTTGCCCATCGCCAGGAAGCCGACCGCCGGATAGATGGCGATGGAAAAGCCCATCTGTTCCAGCGTTTCGGCGGGCAGTACCGGCGTGCGGCCGGTTTCCACCACATTGACCAGCAGCGGCAGGTCGAAGGTCCGGCCGATGATTTCGAGTTCCTTTTCGGACTCGGGCGATTCCACGAACAGGATGTCGGCGCCCGCGCGTGCGTAGGCCTCGGCGCGCCGCAGCGCTTCGTCGAGACCCAGCGTCGTGCGCGCATCGGTGCGCGCCAGGATCAGAAAATCAGGGCTTTCGCGCGCTTCCACGGCAACCTGGATCTTCTTGACCATGTCCTCGACGGGAATCACGCGCCGGCCCGGCGTATGGCCACATTTTTTCGGGAATTCCTGGTCCTCGAGCTGGATCACGCTCGCACCGGCGCGTTCATAGCCACGTACCGTGTGCGCGACATTGAGCAGGCCGCCGTAGCCGGTATCGCCATCGCAGATCATCGGGACCGTGGCCGCCGAGCAGAACGCGCCCACGCGGTTCACCATGTCGGTGTAGGTGGCCAGGCCCGCATCGGGCAACCCGAGGTACGACGCAACGGTGCCGTAGCCGGTCATGTAGAGGCAGTCGAATCCCATGCGGGTGGCGATGCGCACCGAGATCATGTCGAACACGCCGGGCGCGGCAATCAGCCGTTTGCGCGCGAGCAGTTCGCGCATGGACGGGCGGGCAGTGCCCTGGTTTGGGATAGTGGTCATCAGGCGGCTTCCTTGATAGGGTAGATACGCAGTTTCATGCCATGGGCATTGGCCATGCGGGCTTCGAACGCACGGATCGCGGGCGTGATGCCGGTGCCGCGGAATCCGCCGCGCACGCATGCGGCGTCCACGTCCTTGTAGGCATCGAGCCAGCCGAGTGGCAGCGGTTGGGCCTGTGGCAGCGACAGCCAGAGACGGAACAGGTGGCGCTTGCGTTCGGGCTCGGGATGATCTTCGTACTCGGTGCGAGAATGCAGCACGATATGGTTGTTCAGCAACTGGATATCGCCTGGCTGCAGGTTCATGTCATAGCACAGGTCTTCGCGCGCCAGCAGCGCGTCGAACATGTCGAGCGCTTCGGTCTGTTGCGGCGAGAGGCGCGGCACATCGGGAAAGCTTGCCTGTGCGCCCTTGATATGGTTGCGGATATGACGGCAGGCAAAATGCCCGTCGCGCACGCCGCAGATGGGCGCCGCGTACCACGGCGCTTCCTCGGCGGCCTGTTCGCCCTGCCGGCTGAAGATCAGCGGCGCATACAGTTCGGCGGCCAGGTCCGGGCGCAGCCGTACCATTTCATTGTGCGCGGCGATCGAACTCGTGATCAGGCTCGACCCACCCTGCTTGGCCGTGCGCACGCAGAACAGACCTACCATGTCGCTGCCATCGGCATGGAAGTCGAGGCCCGAGCGCGTGTTGTAGCCACGTCCCGTATTCGAGCGATAGGTGCCACCCGCATCGCCCACGTCCGAGACGAACTGGCTAAGCTTGCCTTGCGGACGCGCTACACCCAGCAGCAGGCCGATACCCCAGAACAGCGTGCGCAATGCATCGGTGTCCCAGCGTTCGACCGGGAAGCCGCGCAACAGCTTGACGCCAAAGCCTCCCTGCATTTCATCGACCAGTGCCACCAGGCGGCGGCGCACGCGTGCGTCGAGCGGGAAGTCCTCGATCGACATGTCGAACATGTCCTTGCCGGTGGCCAACGTGCGGCGCAGGGCGTGTTCGAGTGCTTCGATCTCGTCGGCGGTCAGTACGTGTATCCAGCTCTGGTCGCGTTCCATGTCGGCGCGCGTCCACCCGCCCGGCACCGGGCGGACGGCATCGCGCGAAGGGGTTTCGGTCGTGGTCGTGTTCATATGCGCTCCTCTCACTGTTCTCACTCCGCTTGCAGGTTGACTTCCTTGGCCAGGCGTTGCCAGAACGCAAAGTCCTTCTTCACCTCGACGTTGAATTCGTCCACCGATTGAGCAACCGGCGTAGCGGCCTGTTCCGCGAGGATTTCCTTCATGTCCGGTGCCATCACGATGTCATGTACTTCCTTCTGCATGCGCTCCAGCGCGGCCTTGGGCGTTTTCGCAGGGGCATAGAGGCTGTACGACGTGTAGACCTCGAAGTCCTTCATGCCGGACTCGATCATGGTCGGCACATTGGGCAGCGCGGGGGTGCGCTGCGCGCCGGTCACGGCCAGCGGACGCAGCTTGCCTGCCGTGATGAACGGCTTGGCGGTCAGCACGCTGGTGACACCAACCGTGGTGACGCCGCCGATCACGTCGGTCATCAGCGGCGAGCCGCCCTTGTAGGCCACGTTGACCATGTCCAGGTGCTGGTACTTGTTGAACATTTCGCCTACCAGGCGGGTCATGTTCTCGGAACTGCCATACGAGTACTTGTCCGGTTTCGCCTTGACATGCCTGGCGAACTCCACCGCATTGGTAGCGGGGAATGCGGTCTGCGTGACAAAGACCAACGGCGACTTGCACACCATCGTCACACCGATCAGGTCGGTGAACGTGTCGTACGGCATCTTCTTGTAGAGGATCGGGTTCAGCAGGTGCGTGTTCACCACCAGCACATAGGTGTGCCCGTCAGGCGCCGACTTGGCAACGAAGTCCGTGCCGATGATGCCGTTTGCACCGGGACGGTTGTCGACCATCACCGGTTGCTTGAGCCGCGGCGTCAGGCGTTCGGCCAGTCGGCGGGCCACGATATCGGTGCCACCGCCGGCCGAGTACGGCACGACGATCCTGACGGGTTTGTCCGGAAATTCGGCCCGCGCGGGCAAGGCCAGTGCGGCAATGCCCAGCGACAGGGCGATCGCCGTGAATTTTTGTGGGGCGAACATGCGTTTGTCTCCTCTTTTCCTGCGACGTGATATGGCCCGGGGGTTACCGGATCGAAATCGTCGTGTCCGTATTTATTATTTTGTCCGGACAAATCGTGAGACAAGCATAGGAAGACGGTCTGACGCTTTCAAGGATCGGCGTCTTGGTGCTTTCCCTAGGGCAACAGCTATCGGCAAATCCTAGGGAAAACGCTTAGTTTGCATACGAATGCAAGAAAGTTAGTCTGCATACGTATGCACAACTGGGTGCACAGTCAACCACGGAAATTCTCATGATTCGATACCTCAAGCGCGGACGTGATGTCCAGGCGCGCGCCGAAGACGACACCGCCGTTCGCAACACCGTCGAAGGCATCATCCGCGATATCGAAGCGCGCGGCGATACGGCCGTGCGTGAGTACAGCAAGAAGTTCGACAACTGGGATCCGCAGGATTTCCGCCTGTCGGATGCCAGCATCGAGAAGGCCATGAAAAGCCTGTCGGCGCGCGAACTGGAAGACATCCGGTTTGCCCAGACTCAGGTGCGCAACTTCGCGCAGATCCAGCGCGATTCCATGCTGGACGTGGAAGTCGAAACGCGTCCCGGCGTGTTCCTCGGGCATCGCCATGTTCCGATGAATGCGGTCGGCTGCTACATCCCCGGTGGCAAGTATCCGCTGCTGGCATCCGCACACATGAGCGTGTTGACCGCCAAGGTAGCGGGCGTCAAGCGCGTAGTGGCGACGGCGCCCCCGTTCCATGGCGAGCCGCACCCTG
>VFQP010005449.1_pt1 | contig 11111 bp, 13 predicted proteins | sample 3512351 | NCBI WGS metagenome assembly VFQP01 (sample SAMN10412372, study PRJNA504923) | tailings metagenome | isolation source: Relicate 1 Philex TSF1 revegetated site | place: Philippines: Tuba, Benguet | collected 2017-08-29
ACGGCGCCAAGCCCGATGACAAGGGCGGCAAGAACAAGAACAAGGGTGAGGAGCCTGTGTGTGCGTCTCGCGTCGCCGGAACGGGCCACCCGCGTGTCAAGCCAGAAGGATCAGCAGCGAGGCAGATTAGGCACCAGAGTCAATGGTAACCGGGCAACAAGCCGCGAGCGGTGGAAGAGCAAAGCTGCGGTGCACCCCCGGTTCGGTGACCCTCGTGCGCGTCTGTGGCCACAACTGACGCACGCCACCCGATTGTGCCACGCTGCGTGCGTGCAGTGAGCGACGACCTCCAGCCCCACTTCTAGAACCTCGTAGTCTGGCGCGTAACCTCTACTCTTGGGGTGGGTATGCCGAGCTTGCTTCGGGCTGCGTTTGCTGAACGGGCCGGGGGACGGGGACGGGTGCTCTCACCGGACCCTTTGGGCCCCTGGCCCCACGTGACGCAACGCTGCCCTGTATATGGTCGCCTGTCTCGCCCTTGTGCTTCTCCCACGGTCTTCCTTCCTTTCTGGTCTCGCGTTGCAATCGAAGCCACGCATCATATCAGCGTCAGAGCACAGGGCCGCGGCGAGCCCTGGCGACACGCGCCGAAACATGCGCACAGTTCAAGTGCAGCGCCAGTCCGTGCACCCCTGCTGTACTCAAACCCTCTAGAAGCGTGGACAAAGTTAACAACGACCGTGCAGCGGCGCACACAAGGCGCCTGGGTCGTGGTCCCAGTCTGCGTGCGTCAGTTTAGGCCCGTGCAGAGTAAAGTCACGGCAGGGCAGGCGTGTCAGGCACACGCAGGTACACTGAGGCACCCACACCCGCACTTGCAGAGCGCAACAACCTGCAAGCGACTCGCGCACACGCGCGCGGCTCGCCGCCCCCGAGCCCCAACTGGCGAGCCGGAGCGAGCGAGCCAGAGAGAGAGAGAGAGAGAGAGCCCTGAACCCTACTGTAGGCCTACCGAGCGCGAAAGCACACAAAGCCCCTGAGGGTGGAAAAAGCAGCCTGGCTGGCGGGGACATCCTGCGACTCGAGAGCGCCTCCTGCAACAACCGAGGCCGTCACACACTGTTGCCTCCTCCTGCGGCCCCAGGCAGCCCAGCGCCTGTGGTGCGTTGCGGCTCGTCACGCGCGAGGTGCAAGAGGGTTCTTCCGTCCACAGCGCTGCGCTTCCCTTCCGCTCCCCGGCCCGTGCAACCCTCCTCTCTCACCCTCGTGCAAACGGCCCGCCGCGGCCTCTGCGCCACATGCACACTGGCCCCTGCTTGCGTTGGCGCGCCCCCCTCTGCACTGCCAGTCGTCGGGGGCCGGGACAGCCCAAAGGAAAGACGTCACGCCCAGAAAGGCGACGCCGGCGGCCCCGCGCGCAGGTTGCGAGCGGCCCGGGAGGGCAACGCCGGCGCCGGTGCAAGAGGGAGCCAGCTGCGTCCCCGTCCGCAAGCCCCCTCGCCCTGCCCTGGAAGGCTGCGCCGCCGGCGGGCCCGCGGGGCCGCTCCCCAACCGCTGCCGCACCCCGCCCCAAAAAGGCGCCTCCCCCCCGAAAAGAAGAAAGCAAAGAGGTCAGGGAGGTGGCCACGGGACGCGTACAACAACGTACTACACAGGGAGGTGCCCAAACGGCCGTGCTGTTGGGGCGGTTGGGGTGGGCGGGCGGGCGGCGCGTTTGCACCCGCCCGCCCACCGCGGCAACCACCCTGCCACGACGGGGAGGACGACGGCGACGACGGGGCGCAACAACAAATCCAAACCGAACCTTGACGGCACATGCTGCAAGAGCCATCGGCGACACACTGGCCATGGCTGCTCCTCTCCCTTTGGCCGCGCCGCGCCCACCCGAGCGCCGGGCGCAGCAACCGCCGCCTTGGGTCCTAGCCCAGAGCGCGGCGTCGGGCGGGCGCAGTGCTGGGGAAACGGCGGGAAACGTGGGCGGGGCGGCGCCGCAGCAGGCGCGAGGGCTGGGCCAGCGTCCGGCAGTCGCGGCCCTCGTCGGCCGCCGCGCAGCAGAGGGCCTGCCGCAGAGGCGCGGTCCAGCCGTCCCGCAAACCAGGACGCCAGCAGCCGGCCACGCGCCTCTTGCCGCCGCCGCCGCCGCCGCCGCGCAGAGGCCCCCGACGGCGCTGCGGCCCGCTCACCGGTGGTGCTGCACCTGCGGGCGGAGGAGATGCAGCAGGTGCGGTGAGGAGGTGGGCAGGAAGCGCTGCGCGAACCCGTCCGCTGCTGCTGCTGTGCCGTCGCTGCTGCTGCTGTGCTGCTGTGCTGCTGTGCTGCTGTGCTGCTGTGGTGCTGTGCTGCTGTGCTGCTGCTGCTGCTGCGCCCCTTGCAAACAGGGCTGCGAGGCACGCCCGCTCCGCCCCCACCCGTGGACGCTAGACTACGTGACACGAGCGAGTGCACACGGGAGGAGGCGTGCAAGTCACCATGCCGCACCTGGTAGCCGAGCATGGCCGCCGCCGACGCCACGCGAGGCGGCGGGTTGGCCTGAAGCTGCTGCGGCTGCTGCTGCTGCTGTAGCTGCGCCGCCTGGAGCGCCGCCGCGCCGCCGCCGCCGCCCTGCGCCGTGAAGCTGCTGGCGCTCGCCACGCCCAGGTACTGGTGCAGCTGCTGCACCGGCGTCGAGTGCTGCTGCTGCGCGTGCTGCGCGTGCTGCGTGTGCTGCGCGTGCTGCAGGTGCGCCGCCGCCGCCGCGTACGCCTGCGCGGCGGGCAAGAGCAGCACGCCAGGTCACGCAATGGGCAACAACGCCGCCGCGGAGAGCGAGGGCAAGCAGCGGGCGACCCTGGGTGCGGTAGGGACGCTCTCTCACCTGCTGCTGCTGCTGCTGCTGCTGCTGTTGCTGTTGTTGCTGCTGTTGTTGCTGGTAGAGGTGCTGCAGGTCTAGCGCCGCGGACACCGCGCCCTGGTGCAGCAGCGCCTGCTGGTGCTGCTGCTGCTGCAGCAGCGCCGCCACGTCCTGCTGCCCCAGCGCCGCGCCGCCGGCGCCGGGCGCCGGCGGCGGCGACGGGTAGAGCCGCGGCGCCGCGTGCCCCACGCCCTGCTGCGGCCCCTGCTGCAAGTCTTGCGCCGCCGCGACGCCGTAGCCGTTGAGCGCGTCGGGGGCGCCCACCGCAGGCATGGGCGCCGAGATTTGCGTCTGGAGGTAGCGGTCGCGGGGCGGCTGGGCCTGCTGCTGCTGCGCCGCCTGCTGCTGCTGCTGCAGCACGGCCTGCTGCGCCTCGAGGCTGTACGCCCAGCTGACTTGGTGCTGCGGCTGCTGCTGCTGCGCGTGGAGGAGGTGCGTGGTGGAGGAGGTGGCCGAGCCAGACGCCGAGTGGCTGCGGGGCGGCGCGTGCTGCGCGTGCTGCGCGTGGTGGTGGTGGTGGTGCGCGTGCGCGTGCTGCAGCGGCTGCTGCGGCTGCTGCGGCTGCGGAGGCAGCGAGGCGGAGCGGTGCGCCGCCGCCGCCGCCGCCGCCGCCGCTGCCGCAGCAGCAGCAGCCGCCGCCTGCTGCTGCTGCTGCTGGAGCATCTGCAGCTGCTGCTGCTGCTGCTGCAGCTGCTGCAGCTGCTGCTGGCTTGCGCTGTGCGCCTGCTGCTGGTGGTGCTGGTGGTGGTGGTGGTGGTGCGAGTGCTGCGCGGCGGTTGAGCCGTCGCGCTCGTGCTGCTGCTGCTGCGAGTGCGAGTGCGAGTGCGCGTGGTAGGCGCCCGCGCCGGCGGCGTCGTGCGCCTGCTGCTGCTGCTGCTGCTGCTGCTGCGAGGCGGCGGCGCCGCCCCGCATGTCGAGCACGGCGCCCGGGTTGGCCTCCAGGTGCATGAACTGCCGCTTGAAGTTGTCCAGCGCGCTGGGGTTGACAAAGCCGCTGCGCGACCCGTGGCCCAGGTAGGCACGCAGCACCTGCGGCGTGCGTCAAACACACGTCTGCGCGTGAGAGCGCGTCGCGGGGCGGCGGGAGGCGGGGCCCGCTTGGCGTGCGGCGCACCCCTCTCTCGTTCGGCGAGCCGGAACAGAGCAGCACGCCCTGCATGGTGGCCCGCCAAAGCCCTACCTAAGCCCTACCTGGGGGTGGTACTCGAGGATCTCGCGGTAAATGAGCTCGCGCACGTCGTTCATCTCGAGCTTGCGCCGGTCAAACTCAAACGCCGTGCGGCTGATGGGCTGCGCCACGGGCTCCCTGCGCGCGTGAGTGCGGCGCGGCAGGGCGCGGCGCGGGGTGAGCGAGCGCGAGGCCGTGTGCGGCTGGCCCGCGGGCCCGTGAGACTGGGGCGCCGCCCTGACGCGCCGCGAGCAATCCCGGCGTCGTCAGCGCCGCGGCGCCGTGCGCGCACGAGTGGCCGGCCGCGCGCCTCGCCTGTTCAGCTGCGCACAGAAAAGGAGGCGGGAGCGCTTGGGGGATCCTCACCTGGAGGGCGAGTGCAGGCCGGTGAAGTAGGGGTCGGCCAGCGCCTCCTCGGCCGAGGGCCGGTCCGCCGGGTCAAACGCCAGCATGCGCCGCAGCAGCGCCAGCGCGCCGGGCGCCGCGCGCGGGAAGAAGGCCGTGAACGGGATGCCCGGCTTGGGCCGCATGCTCATGAGGAAGCGGCGCGCCTTCTCGTTGCGCACCTGCGTTCACGCGACGCGCGGCGGGCAATGGAAAGGCGAGGTTTGGGGCGGCTCGCGCCGGCGCTGCGCCAGCGGCGCCCACGGTGGGCGAGCACGCAACGCAGCCCGACCTGGGGTCGAGCCGAGCGTGCGCCCGTCCGCCTCACAGCAGGCGGGGCGCCCTCACGGCGGTGCCGCGCCCCGCTCCTTTCCTCAAGCACGTCGCGGGCGACGGCGCGCGCGCTGTGCACCCCCAGAAACTCAGCCCCTCCGGCCGCACACACAAGCGGGGGAAGCGAGCGCCCAGATCGCCGCACCTTCTCGCGCACGTGCGGCAGCGGCGCTCGCCTGTCCCCAGTGCCAACACAAGACAAGGAAAGGCGCACCTTTTCGAGCACGTGGGGCGGCGGCGTGCCCAGCAGGTCGGTGATGATCTCCAGCTGGTGCGCCACGTTCTTTCCCGGGAAGAGCGGCTTGCCCAGCAGCACCTCGGCAAAGATGCAGCCCACCGACCTGCATGGGAGGATTTGCGGGGAGAGGGAGAGCCAAGCCATATGGGGTGAGAATGGGGGGAGGGAAGCACAACGGTGGCGACGCAGCCCGCCGACCCCGGGCAGAGTGGGGGGAGAGGGAGAGCGAGCAGCGAGCGCAGGGTTGGCTGCAGCGAATCCGCAGGCTCCCGCCACGCAGGCAGAGTTGTGCGTGAAGACGAGGAGCAGGCGGGCCTGGAAAAGGTGGCGGCGCCTCGGCGCTCGCGCATCGCTTGGGAGAGCCGCGCTCACCAAATGTCAATGGCGGGCGAGTACTTGGCGAAGAAGGAGCCGCACAGCTCGGGCGCGCGGTACCACCGCGTGGCCACGTAGTCGGTCCACAGGATGGCCGTCGGCACGTCGTTGAACGCTGCGCGCATTGTTGGGAGGCAGCAGCCGCGAGCTCAGGAACGCCGCCCGCACACGCCAGCCCCCACGGGACGTGCGGGCGGCCGGGCGGCCCGCCCGGACGCAGCCGGCAGCGTCCCCCGGCGGAGCTGCCGAACGGTGACCGGGCTCCCTGCGCGCGACTGAAGGCACACCCACCCGCCCCAGCCCCTCCCTGCGCCTCACCTGGCCGCGCGAGCCCAAAGTCGCAGATCTTGAGCTTGCAGTCCGAGTTGGCCAGGATGTTCTTGGGCTTGAGGTCCCGGTGGAACACCTTGGCTGCAGAGGTAAGACGCGCACGCACGCGCGAACGCCAAGGGACCGTTGCAGCGCGCCAACGGGCCAAGCGGGCCGCAGCGCTGCAAGCGCCTCTCCCCAGCTGGGTGCAAGTCCCGCTGCCGCCGGCTGCCGGCCAGGGCGCAGGCGCAGCGCGCGCCCCGGTGCTCCCGCGGCTCTGCGCGGGCCCTGCCTGCTAAGCGTGCTGGACCCCCCGCCGCCAGCCGCACAGCCGCCCTCCAAGCCCTTGCGGCAGCTGCTGCCCCGCCTCCAGGGCCGCGCCTGCCCGCCTGCGCAGCACCGCGCCTCCCGCTGCCGCCGGCTGCGCCCAGCCAAGGCCTCTGCGCCGCTCCACTGCGCCCGGCCCCGCGCGCCATCGATGGCATGCTACTCCCGCTCCGCCGCTGTGGCGTCGCCGCCGCAGCCGCCTCCCGCTGCCGCCACCGGCAAGAGGGCTCTTGGGCTCCCTTCAGCGCCGCTGCGCTGCTGTTCGCCTCCCTCCAGCTCCATATTGGCTCGGAGCCCAGCCTTGGACGCCGCTGGGGCTGCGCCTCCGTGCTGCCCACCCTCCGGCATCGCGCCCGCTCACGCACCACCAGACCAGAAGGCGGCGCCGCCACGCCGACATAACCTGAGTGCTGCTCACCTGAGTGGATGTACTTGAGGCCCCGGAGCATCTGGTAGAGGAAGAACTGGTGGTGGTCGTGCGTCAGGTCGTCGTTGGCCTTGATGACCTGCAGGCAGGCACACCCACGCCGCGCGCCACGCACAAACAAATCACGCCGCATGAGCAGCAGCGCTGCTGCGCCCGCCAACGCGGCGCCGCGCCACGCCCCCGCTGCCGCCGAGGGCCAGCTGCCGGCAGCTGCGAGCCCCTGGGATGGCGCATCCGCCCTCCTGCCCGCCGCCGCCCTGCTGGCGCGAGCCCTGGACCCGCCATGCGGCCGTGGCTCCTCTGGCTCTCTCGGATAACCTCCGCCGCCCTGTCCGGGCCTTGGGAGCAGCACCTTCCCTGCCGCTCAGGCTGCTCCTTTGCTGGACGGGAAAGCAACCCACTGCGGGCGCACCTGGTGCAGGTCCGTCTCCATGAGCTCAAACACCACGTAAATGTCCTTGAAGTCGCGCGCACTGGGCGGCAGCATGATGTGCTTGATGTCCACGATGTCTGCACGCATGCACGCACGCACGCAGGCTGCCTGGCATGAGCTCGTGCCAGGTCGCCGCCGTCCCACCCTGACGCTGACGCGCTGGCGACGCGGAAATCGCTCGCTGCTCACGGCAGGGCTGCGTCGCTGCTGGTGTGCCCACTGTTACTGGGTTGTCGTGGAGGGCCCAGCGCCAGCTACAACAACTGCGGGCGAGGCGCCACGTGACGGCGGCCGGCCATTGTGCGCCCGGCTCCCCCTCCCCCTCGCCCCCCACCTGGGTGCTTGAGCATGCGCAGCAGCTTGATCTCCCGGAGGATGCGCGTGGCGTCCGAGACGTGCTCAAAGACGTTGGTGATCTTTTTGATGGCGACACGCTCGCCGGTGAACTGGTCGACCGCGCTGCACACGATGCCGTAGCTGCCCTTGCCGATCACCTCGCGGATGAGGAACCTGTTGGCCTCGCTGCACTCGTTGAAAAAGTCCCTGTTGTCGGCCACCAGCGCTTTGCTCGGCCCAGGCGCGTGGGGGGGCGCCTGCGGCAACAGCCAGCAAGTGGTGCCCACACGCGCTCGCGCCGGGGCGGCCAGCACGCAGCGCCTGCTGCAATGACGGTCCCTTGCTGCTGCGCCCCTCGTTTCGCTGCCGCCGCGGCGCGTGGCGGCAGCCCCTCGTAAACAGTCGGGGGGGCAGCAGCAGGCACCACGAAACGCCACGGCGAGAGCGGCGCCACTCGCACCCTGGCGTCTTGGTGGACGGCGTGGTGCTGCTGCTGCGTGATCCCGTTGCCCGCGTGGGCCAATTGCTGGGACGGGGGCGGCTGCTGGTGAGCTGCGGGCTGCGGGTGAGCGCCCGGTGGCTCGCCGAGCGCGGCAGAGGCCGAGGCCGCGCGGCCTGCAGCTGCAGCGACTCCGTGGTGAGCCGCCGATGGTGACGCGCCGTCGTCGCTGCTCGAAGGCACGTCCACCAGCGTGCTCGACGACTCGGCAGGCTCGGCGCTCGCGTCCATGGGCTCCCCGCCTTCGCCCGGGCCCGTCCCATTGATGGCGCGGCGCAGCCACGCCTTGACGCGTCCCATCGCTGTCTTGAGGCCCATCTGGTCGTCGTGCTGCATCGTGCGGGGCGCTCTGACGTGTGAGCCGGCAGAGAGGCCATCAAAGGGCGAGGACCAGGCCCATGCGCACCCAAGGAGAGCAAGCACTGAGGTGCAGAGGCACAATTGTATCATCATGGCTACTCATCACGATCCAGGTTTTGGCTGCGGCGTGGGCGCCGAGGCTGGTGCCGCTCAGCGATCCCGGCAGGGATGCTGCGGATTGCGTGCTGGATCTACAGGCCAGAGCCAGAAAAGGGGGGCCAGACGCGCCTCCTGACGCGCCTCCTGCATGCGGGGCCGCTTATCCGGATCTCGGACCTGACGGCCCACGGTCAGGCGTCCAGGCGCGCGGCACGGCCCGGTGCACGCAGGCCAGCGGCTGAGCCTCGCGCTGCCAGCCCAGCACTGCATCTGCGCACCGCCAGAAATGTGATCCATGCGGGCTGGTGCTGCGTGAGCCGTGCGGCGCGTGCTGTGCAAGCTGCACGCGTCCCGACTCTTGCTCAACAGATTTCCAGTGGGGTTGGAGTCGGCGAGACCTTATCAAGCTGCAAAGGCACGCGCCAAGCCAGCCAGCGCTCTGTCAGCCAGTACGACGGCGGCACTTGCCGACGTGCACCGCAAGCGAACACAAGATGCGTCACCGCGCAAACTCCACGGCCTGGTATCCGATACGGCTCTCGCTCCCGCAGCGAGACCGGCGAGCCGTTGGTGGGCGGCCACTGCATGATGTAGAGGGACTTGCGCTGGGCGTGGCGAGGGATGACCCAGCCGGCAGAGCTGCGCGCACGCGCACGTGCGGCGGCACCCGTGAGCGAGCCGTGTGCAGGGGCGCAGCACTGCGCAGCGTGGGCATGGCGCAACGCCCCTGGGTGTGAAGGGCGGCGTGCAGGCAGCCGTACAGGGGAAGGCCCTCACCTGGACGGTAGCCTGAAGTCCTGGTCGGCGGCGCTGCGGTTGCAGTTGCCGATGACGAGGGCGTGCCGTCCTCAGTCCTGGCGTTGCGCACGCCCATGCCGAAGGGCTGTCGACCTGATATTGAACCAGCCCGGCGCGCCTGCAGGAGGCAGGGGCGCGGGAGTGGCAGGGCGATGGATCGCTGCTAGGCAGGGCCGCCGTGCCCGCGCCGCGGGGAACGACCGCGTAGACGGCGCTCACCGCGCTTGGGCGCCAGCGTCCACTGCTGCGCCGGCGTGCCGTTGCACTCCCAGGTCTGCAGCGCCTGGTCGTGCGCTTGGCGGCCCGCCGGCACGTCCACACACTTGTCGTCGGCCACGGTCTGGATGCGGATGGCGTACGGCAGCGAGCGCGGCTGCAGGTCCTGGGAGGCGCCGCCCGAGCAGGGCGCCAGGCGCAGCTCGCCCGCCAGCGCGCCAGCGGTGGCCACGCAGCGGCCGGGCGGCCGGGCGCACCGCGGGAGCGCAGCCCGCCGTCCCTGCATTGCGTTTGTGGGGCAGGGGGCGACCTCGCGGCCTGCAGGGGCCTCGGCTCACAGGCCCGCACGTCCCCTACAGTCCCCTACTATCGGTCCCTGTGCATGCTGGCGGGCACGAGCCACGCGTGCCGTGTGTGCTGCGCCCGCCCGAGGAGCACTTCAAACCGTCTCGCAGCCTCAGCAATCGTTTGGTGGGCGCCCATCACACGCGCCCCCGGCGCGCGGGCGCGCTTGCAGCCGCCCTCGGCAAGCACAACTCGAAACTTCGCGGCTGCGCACCTAGAGCGGGGCACTGGGTGCGCAGCAGCCCTGTTGCGGCCGCCAGGTCCGACAGAAACTGCAGTGCGACGGGAGTGCGAAGCGGGGCCGCGCGGATCTCGGAGGCGAGCCCGGGGTACACGCGCCCCAGGCCACCGCAGCGCGTCCATTGCAGCGACGCATGCCGCGCGCGAGAGTGCCGCACTGCAACCTGCCCTACCCCCTTCGTGAGCAGCTACCGCGCTGCTCACGACCGCCGTTTGCTCTCACTCCGTGAGAGTGAGTGGCGAGGCGCCTCTAGAAAAGCTGCTGCGGCACAGGACGCAGCCACACACTAGCGCAGTCGACCTCCGCACTCCGCTCGAGCCAGGTGAGTCGGCTTTGCCTCCCTTGTCGCCGCCCCCTGCTCCAGGCCTGCTCCCAGGGGCGGCACGGTGGGCGGCCTGCGCGCGCGAGCACCCTCGGCCAGCACCAGCCAAGCGCAATCCGCAGCGGGGCAGACGCAATCCGTGCGCGCAACTCAGAGGGCAGCCAGTTTTCTTGCGCCAGCTTTCGCCCGCCTCCCCCGCCCAGCAGGCTGTTGCCTCACGTCGCCCTCCAGCGCACGCGCGACCAGTGCGCAATCGAGCTCTCGACATCAGGCCGTGCGCTCCGCCGCCACTGCGCACTGTGCAGGTGCCCCACAGGGGCTGGCTTTCGCGGCGCCGACTGGCAGGTGAGGCGCGCCTGGCGGCAGGCCACCTCGCGTGCGACGGCAGAAGAGGAGCCAGTGCCACGCACAGCAGTGTGGCAGAGGAATCGGCTGATCCAGTTGGGTCACCGTCGTGCACCTTTCCCGCCCCTGCAGGGACCTCGAGATCGACCGTCACCTCAACAACAGCAGCAAGCACCAGAATGGCCAGGTGAGGCGCACCTGGCGGGCAGCAACAGCAGAAGTCGGCGAGCTCGGGCTTCACCTGCTCACCACGAGTGTGTGCTGTGTTGCCCGCGCCGTCGTGGGTGTGCCGCGCGCAGGCGTTCCGCGCTGGCGGCCGCCGCCTTTGCGGCGGTGCTGCTGCTCCAGGTGTCGTGCGCCAGGTGAGAGAGGGGCTCGAGGCCCAAGGTTGCAGCTGGGTGTGGCTCGGCTGCGTGGCATGACGCGCCATCCTGCCCGACCGTGACGTTCCCCCTGCAGGGCGACATACACCTATGGATCTGACTCGCCGCCTCCCTCGCCGGAGCCTCCCTCGCCCTCGCCGCCCGTCCCCCCATCGCCCTCGCCGCCCGCTCCCCCCTCGCCCTTGCCGCCCTCGCCGCCCTCCACCCTGACGACCTACGACTTCCCGCCACCCTGCCCGCCGCCGCCGCCCAGCCCTCCCCCGCCGCCGCCTCCTCCTAGCCCAAGCCCTCCCCCGCCCCCTCCTCCCTCGCCGTCGCCGCCCCCGCCCCCTCCCCCTCCCCC
>VFQP010005450.1_pt1 | contig 11106 bp, 9 predicted proteins | sample 3512351 | NCBI WGS metagenome assembly VFQP01 (sample SAMN10412372, study PRJNA504923) | tailings metagenome | isolation source: Relicate 1 Philex TSF1 revegetated site | place: Philippines: Tuba, Benguet | collected 2017-08-29
GAGCGAGGTCGCCCTCACCGCCGACCACATCATCGTCATCGGCAAGGGCCGCATCATCGCGGACGCCCCGGTGAGCGACATCGTCAACGGCTCGCAGCAGCGCACGGTGCGCGTGCGCACCCCGCACGCCACGCAGCTCGCGGAGCTCCTCACGAGCGACGGCGCGACCGTCACGAGCGACGAGCCGAGCCTGCTCGTCGTCACGGGCGCGGACGCCCCCGGGATCGGCGAGCTCGCCGCGGCCAAGGGGTTCGTGCTGCACGAGCTCACGCCGGTCACGTCCACGCTCGAGGACGCCTACATGGCCCTCACGGCGGACGCGGTCGAGTACCAGACCGACTCCGCGCAGAACCACATCGGCCACGGTGCCGCGGGCGCGACCGCGGGCGCACCGGCCCCCACCGACTCCCTCGAAGGAGCGCAGCGATGAGCGCCACGACCCTCGCCACCGGCGCCGGCCCGACGGCGTCCCGCACCTCCCCCTACCGCCTCTCGTTCGGCCACGTGCTGCGCTCGGAGTGGATCAAGTTCCGCACCCTGCGCTCCACCTGGTGGACGCTCGGCATCACCGTCGTCGTCATGGTGGGCTTCTCGCTCATGTTCGCGGCCGTCATGTCCTCCATGCAGTCCGCGGGTGTCTCGGCCGAGGAGGCCGGCATGGGGTCGACCGACGGGGTCGGCATCACCGTGATCACCGTCGGCTACACGTTCGCGCAGCTGGCCGTGGCCGTGCTCGGGGCGCTCACCGTGACGGGCGAGTACTCGACCGGCATGATCCGCTCCACGCTCTCCGCCGTGCCGAGCCGTCTCCCCGCGCTCGCGGCGAAGATGATCGTCGTCGGCGTGGTGACCGCGGTGACGACCGTCGTGGCCGTCGGGCTGTCGTGGCTCGTGACGTACCCGATCCTGTCGGGCAAGGACATGACCGTCGACTTCTCGTCCGCGGACGACCAGCGCGCCCTGATCGGCGTCGTGCTCTACCTCACGACCGTCGCGCTCTTCTCCGTCGCGGTCGGCGTGCTGCTCCGCAGCTCCGCGGGGGCGATCTTCACGCTCGTCGCCGTGTTCTTCGTCCTGTCGATGGTCCTCGGGATCGTCATGGGCGTGACCGGTGCCGACTGGGTCCAGACGCTCTACAACTCCCTGCCCGCGTCCGCCGGCGAGCAGATCGTGCTCGGCGGCAACATGTCGGGCAGCGACACGATCGCGCCGTGGCCCGGCTACGCCGTGCTCCTCGGCTGGACCGCCGCGCTGGTCGCCGCGGCCGCGGTCGTCCTCAAGCGCCGGGACGCGTGACCACCCGGCCCACCACCCCGCCGACGCCGGACGAGCAGGCCGCTCGTCCGGCGTCGGCCGTGGCGCGCCCGGAGCCGGTGGAGCCCGCCGCCCCGGGGACCCGGGGCTCGTCGACCCACCCCCTGCGCCCCGCGCCCGCTCCCTTCACCGAGCTCGACGCGCGCCGGCTCGGCCCCGTCCGCCGGTACTTCGCGCGGCACCCGGTCGTCATGGACTGGGTCGTCGTGGCCGTCTTCGTCGTGCCCGGCGTGCTGTACGCGCTCACCGCGTCGCAGCCCCGCGGGACGACGGCGCTGTCGCTCGTGTTCTTCCTCGTCGGCGGCGTGCTCCTGTACTGGCGCCGCCGTCGGCCCGTCACGGTCGCGCTCGCGCTCACCGTGGTCGGGGTCGTCGCCATCGGCGTCACCGGCGACACGGCCGGGTTCGAGGTCGCGGCGATGTTCGCCGTCTACGCCGTCGCGGCGTCGCGGCCCTCGCGCATCGCGTGGCCCGTGCTCGCGATCACCGTCCTCGCGCTCTCCGGCGCGACCCTGCTCTGGTACGACGTGGTCACCACCCCGGAGGGGGAGGTCCTGCGCCAGAGCGTCGAGCCGGGCCGCGCGACCGTCGACCGCATCGTCGGCATGCTCGTGACCACCATCCTCTGCCTCGTCGCGCTCGCGATCGGCACGAACGTGCGCGCGCGCCGCCAGCACGTGTCCGACCTCGTCGAGCGCGCCAACTCCATCGCGCGCGACCGCGACCAGCAGGCGCAGCTCGCCGCCGCCGCCGAGCGCACGCGCATCGCGCGCGAGATGCACGACGTCGTCGCGCACTCCCTCACCGTGATGGTCGCCCTCGCGGACGGCGCCAAGGCGTCGGGCGCCAAGAACCCCGAGCTCGCGGGCCACGCGCTCGACGAGCTCACCGCGACCGGCCGCGCCGCGCTCGCCGACATGCGGCGCGTCCTCGGCGTGCTGCGCGAGCCGGGCGGTGAGCAGACCGTGCCCCTCGCGCCCGCGCACGAGACGCCCGAGCTCGAGGAGATCGTCGAGCGGTTCCGTACCGCCGGGCTGCCCGTCCGGCTCGTGCGCTCCGGCCCGCAGCCGACGCCCGGCCCCGCCCTGCGCCAGACCGCGCACCGCATCGTCCAGGAGGCCCTGACGAACGTGCTGCGCTACGCGCCCCTGTCCCCCGTGGTCCTCGTCGAGGTGTCGCGCCGCGCCGAGCCCGGCGCCGACTGGCTCGAGCTGCGCGTCGTCAACCAGGCGGGCCGTCGTCCCGGGGAGGGCGCGAGCGCCGACGAGCGCGGGCTCCCGCCGTCCGTCGCGGAGCAGCACCCGCCCGGCGTCCCCGTCGGCACCGGGCGCGGGATCATCGGGATGCGGGAGAGGGCCGCGGTCTACGGCGGTACCGTGTCCGCGGGGCCGAGCGGGACGGGCTGGGAGGTGCGGGCGAGCTTGCGCCTCGACCTCGACCCCGGCCGCCAGGCCGGCGCACGCGACGACGGACGGGAACGCACATGACGGGAACGGGGGCACCGATCCGGGTGCTGCTCGTCGACGACCAGGCCCTGCTGCGCATGGGCTTCCGCATGATCCTCGCCGCCGAGGACGACATCGAGGTCGTCGGCGAGGCCGGGGACGGCGAGACGGGCGTCGCGCAGGCCTCCGCGCTCGCGCCGGACGTCGTGCTCATGGACGTGCGCATGCCCGGCACGAACGGCATCGAGGCGACGGAGCGGATCGTCGCCGCCCAGCCCGGGTCGCGCGTCATCATCCTCACGACGTTCGACCTCGACGAGTACGCGTTCGCCGCCCTGCGCGCCGGGGCGAGCGGCTTCCTCCTCAAGGACGCCAAGCCCGGCGAGCTCGTCGGGGCGATCCGCGCCGTCGCGAGCGGCGATGCCGCCGTCTCCCCGCGCATCACGCGCCGCATGCTCGAGATGTTCTCCGGCCAGCTCCCGCAGGACGGCGCCGCCGCCCGGGCCCAGGCACCGACCGGCCGGGACGACCCGCGCCTCGCCGACCTCACCGCGCGCGAGCTCGAGGTCTTCGAGGCCCTCGGTGAGGGGCTGACGAACGCCGAGATCGCCGAGCGCTTCGTGCTCTCGGAGGCGACGGTCAAGACCCATGTCGGGCGCGTCCTCGGCAAGCTCGGCCTGCGCGACCGCGTCCAGGCCGTCGTGCTCGCCTACGAGACGGGCGTCGCCCGCCCCTCCTGACTGACCCGCCCCCGCGCCGAGCAGGTGGTTCCGGCGCGTCCAGGACATCTGACGCGCCAAGACCACCTGCTCGGCCCGCCGGGGTCGCCTGGTCGGCGGGGGCCCGGCGGGTCCGGCGGGTCCGGCGGGTCGGGGACGGTCGGGCGGTTCAGGCGTTCGCCGTCGTCTCCTCGGCGGCGGCCTTGTCGGCCTCGGCCTGGGCCCGGGCCTCCTCCTTGGCCGCCTTCCTCGCTGCGCGCTTCTCGCCGCGGCGCTCGGCGAGCGTGTAGAGCACCGGCACGACGACGAGCGTGAGCAGCGTCGAGCTCAGCAGGCCGCCGATGACGACGAGCGCGAGCGGCTGGGAGATGAACGCGCCGCCGCCCGTGATGCCGATGGCCATGGGCGTGAGCGCGAAGATCGTCGCGGCGGCGGTCATGACGATGGGGCGCAGCCGCTTGCGCGACCCCTCCATGACGGCGTCGTCGAGCGCCCGCCCGCGCTCGCGGTACTGGTTGATGAGGTCGATGAGCACGATCGCGTTCGACACCACGATGCCGACGAGCATGAGCAGGCCGATGAGGGCCGGCACGCCCAGCGGCGTCCCCGTGGCGAGCAGCAGGAGCAGCGCGCCCGTCGCGGCGAACGGGATCGACACGAGCAGGATGAACGGCTGCAGGAGGCTGCGGAACGTCGCGACCATGACGAGGTAGACGATGAGGATCGCGACGAGCAGCGCGAGCCCGAGGTCGGCGAAGGCGTCGGCCTGGTCGGCGGCGACGCCCCCGACCTCGACCGTCGCCCCGCCCTCGAGCTCGAGGCCGTCGATCGCGGTCGTCAGCTCGGTGGTCAGCGCGCCGAGGTCCTGCCCCGCGGGCGTGACGGCGATCGTCGCGCTGCGCTCGCCGTCGACGCGCGTGATCGAGGTGGGGACCTCGACCTCCGCGACCTCGGCGACCTGCGTGAGCGGCACGGGGCCCGCGGCGGTGGGCAGCACGACCTGCTCGAGCTCGGCGACCGTCGCCGGCGCCTCGCCCGCGACCACGCGCACCTGCACCGGGCCGTCGCCGAGGTTCACTGTGCCGACCGGGGCCGGGGACATGACCCCCGCGACCGTCCCGGCCACCTGCGTCTCCGTGAGCCCGACGGCGGCCGCCGCCTCGCGGTCGACGGTCACCTGGACGGTGGCCTGGGCGGCGGCGAGGTTGTTCGTCACCTGCGCGGCCCCGTCGGTCCCCTCCGCGAGCTCCTGCACCTCGGCGGCGGCCGCGGCGAGGGTGTCGGTGTCGGGGGCGCGGACCACGAGGTCGACCGTGGAGCTGCCGAACGCGGCGTCAGCACCCGCGACCTCGATGCCCTCGCTCGCGTCGCCGCCCAGCCCGGAGACGGCGTCGCGCACGTCCTCCTGGGCCGCCACGGCGTCGGCGTCCACGTCGAGCGTGACGGCGAACGTCGCCGTCGGCGACCCGCCGCCGCCGAAGAACGCGGCCTCCGGGCCACCCGCGGTGCCGACGGTCGTCTGGACCGTGGCGACGCCGTCGACGTCGAGGAGCGCCTGCTCGACGTCGCGCGCGGCGGCGTCCTGCGCGTCGAGCGACGTGCCCGGCGCGAACGACTCGGTGACGGTGAGCGTGTCCTGGCCGGTGTCGCCGAGGAAGTTGGTCTCGAGCCGCGGCACGAGCGCGAGCGTCCCGGCGAGGATCGCGACCGACACACCGAGCGTGATCGCGGGGTGGCGCAGGGCCGCCCGCAGCGTCGGGAGGTACGCGCGCTGCCACAGCCCGCGACGCTCCTTGGCCTCCGCGGCGGCGCGGGCGCGCTCGCCCGCGAGGCGCGCGGCCTCCGGGTCGGCCGGGACGGGCGGCGACGTGATGAACCAGTACGCGAGGACCGGGACGATCGTCAGCGCGACGAAGAGCGAGGCCAGCATCGCGATGGCGACGGTGAGCGCGAACGGCCGGAAGAGCTCGCCGACCATGCCGCCCACGAGCGCGATCGGCAGGAACACGGCGACGGTCGCGACGGTCGAGGCGGTGATCGCGCCCGCGACCTCCTTGACCGCACCGATGATGGCGCCGACCTTCTCCTCGCCGTACGACAGGTGCCGCTTGATGTTCTCGATGACGACGATCGAGTCGTCGACCACGCGGCCGATCGCGACCGTCATCGCCCCGAGCGTGAGGATGTTGAGCGTGTAGCCCGTGGCGTTCATGACGATGAACGTCACGAGCAGCGACAGCGGGATCGACACGGCGGAGACGAGCGTCGAGCGCAGCGACGCGAGGAACAGCAGGATCACGACGACCGCGAAGAGGAGCCCGAGCAGGCCCTCGGTCGCGAGGCCCTCGATGGACTCCTCGATGAACGGGGCCTGGTCGAACACGACCTCGACGCGCACGTCCTGGGCGTCGAGCACGCCGGAGAGGTCGTCGACCGCGTCCTGGACCGCGTGCGACACCTCGACCGTGTTGCCGGCGGGCGTCTTGGTGATGGCGACGGCGAGCGCGGGCTCGCCGTCGAGCCGGGAGAACGACGTCGCGGGCTCGGGGCCCGCGGTGACGGCCGCGACGTCGCCGAGCGCGACGGGCGGGGTGCCGGGCGCCGCGGTCGGGGGCACGAGGGGCAGCGCGGCGAGCTCGTCGACGGTCGTGACGGCCGTGCCGACCTGCACGCTGAGGGTGCGGTCGCCCTCCGCGACGGTGCCCGCGGGCACCACGACACCGTTGTCCTGGAGGATCGTGGAGACCTGCTGCGGGCTGAGCCCGGCGGCGGCGAGCGCGGCGGGGTCGAGGGCGATCGTCACCTGCTGGTCGGCGACGCCGCTCACCGCGACGCTGCGGACCCCCTCGACGTCCTCGAGCGCGGGGACGAGGCTCGACGTCACGGTGTCCGCGAGCGCCGCCTCGTCCGCGCCGCCCGACACGGCGAGCTGGATGACCGGGAGGTCGTCCACGGAGCCGGTCACGACCTGCGGCTCGACGTCCTCCGGGAGCTGGGACTGCAGCCGCGTGACGGCCGTCTGGAGCTGCGAGGCCGCAGCGTCCATGTCGGTGCCGTACGCGAACTGGACGGTCGTCACCGAGAGGCCGGTCGACGACGTCGACGTGACGTCCTCGACCCCCTTGACCCCGCGCGCGGCCGTCTCGACGGGGACGGTGACCCGCTGCTCGACGATCGCCGGGGCCGAGCCCGGGTACGCGCCGACGACGGCGGCCGTGGGGATCTGCAGGCTCGGGATGAGCTCCTGCTTGAGCGATCCCATGCTGAGGACGCCGAAGATCGCGATCGCGACGGTGGCGAGCGCGACGAGCGCGCGGTTGGCCAGCGACAGCCGGGCGAGACGGGACACGGAGCCTCCAGGGGTTCCAGGTCGGGCGGGAGACGACGTCGGCGTCGCGATTTCGTTAGCGTAACGCGAAGCATCTCGGGATGGTTCCCGCGCCCACCGATAGAGTCTGCGCCGTGACCCACCCCGCCGACGACGAGCGCGCGGCGCTCGCCCGGCGCCTCGAGGACGCCCAGCGCCGGCTCGCCGACCTGCTGCTCGCGCAGCGCCTCGAGCCGCTGCTCCGCACGACCCTGACGGTGCCCCAGCTCCGCGCGCTCGCCGTGCTGCAGCTCGACGGGGAGACGAGCTCGCACCGGCTCGCGGACGTGCTCGGCATCTCCCCCGCGACGCTCTCGGGGATCGTGGACCGGCTCGAGGCGGCGGGCATGGCGTCGCGCCGCCCCGACCCGCAGGACGGTCGCGTGCGCCTCGTCGCCGCCACCCCGCGCGGCGCCGCGGCGGTGCGCCGGCTCGTCGCGCAGGAGGACGAGCCCCTCACGGACCTCCTCGACCGGCTCGACGTCGCCGACCTGCGCGCGCTGACGGCCGGGATCGAGGCCCTCACGCGGGCCGCGGAGTCGGCCGCGGCCGACCCCGACCCGGCGACCAGCGCGCCGTCGGGCACCTCGGGCGACGGCTCGGCCGACGCCGGGACCGACCCGGAGGGCTGAGGGTCCCGGGCCGCGCGGCCCAGGACCCTCTCCCCCCGTCGGTGCCGCCGGCGGCTCAGACCTCGCCGAGCGCCTCCTCGGGCGTCCCCTCGACGGTCCGGGCCGTGCGGTTCCACCGGGACCACAGGACGCGCTCGCCGAGCTCGCCCGCCATCCGGTGCCCGTACGCCACGAACACGACGACGCCGAGCACGAGGATCCCCGCCCCGAGCCAGAACGGCGCGGTCGCGGACACCGGGTGCAGGAGCCCCGCGATGACCGGGGCGGGGGCGGCGAAGCCCCAGCGCACCAGGTTGAACGCGCCGGTGGTCACGCGGCGGTCCGGGTCGCCGAGCGCGAGCGAGAGGTCCGTGAGGTTGGCGTTCGCGATGCCCATGAACACGCCGGCACCGACGAGCACGACGACGGACCAGGCCGTCCCGAGGTCGAGCGCGAGGAGCACGAGCGCGACGAGGACGCCCACGACGGCCACGCCCAGCGTCTGGACGGCGCCGACGCGGTGCGCGAGCCGGTGCCCGACGACGAGGATCCCGACCGCGAGCCCCACGCCCCACGCGGTGAAGACGAGACCGAGCGGCACGACGTCGAGCCCGAGGAACACGGGGGTGTACCCGAGCACGACGAAGAAGCAGAAGTTGTACGCGGCGGTGACCGCGGCGAGCGCGAGGAAGCCGGGCTTGCGGAACAGGCGGAAGACCTGGCCGACGCGCAGCGGCGCGGGCTTCTCGGCGGGGTCCTTGAGGCGCGTCACGGACACGAGCAGCGCCACGAGCATGAAGACGCCGCACACGAAGAAGGGCACGCGCCACGAGATGCCGCCGAGCAGCCCGCCGAGGAGCGGCCCGACGGCGAAGCCGAGGCCGACGCACGTCTCGAAGAGCTCGACGACCCACTCGCGGTCGTTCGCCAGGGAGACGAGGAGGACCATCGCCGTCGCGAAGAACATCGCGTTGCCGAGGCCCCACAGGCCGCGGAGCGCGGCGAGCTGGCCGATGCTCGTGCTCAGCGCCGCGAGCACGGCCGCGACGGCCACCAGGCTGACGCCCGTGGCGAGGATCTTCTTGTAGCCGAAGCGCCCGGTCGCCATGACGGCGGGGATCATGCCGAGCGCCATGACGGCGATGTAGGCGGTGAAGAGGAGCTCGATCTGCCAGGTCGACGCCCCGATCTCCTCGCCGATCACGGGGAGGATCGGGTCGACGACGGCGATGCCGGCGATCGCGAAGAACGCGGTGAGGGCGGTCGCGTAGATGGCGGTGCGGTTCGGTTCGTTGCGTGTGGAGGCCACTCGGTCGCACTTCCTGGTGAGGGAGGCCGCCGCACGAGGGGCGGCGGCGGGAGAAGTACCTGTATCTAGCAGGTAACTATCTGTAGAATACACCCATGACGGTTGCCGAGGGAAACGATCAGCCGCAGGCCGAGGCGCGCGGGGACGCGACCGCCCAGGACGTGCTGGGCACGATCGAGCTCGAGGTCGCCCAGCTCCTGCGCCGTGCGGAGCGCACGCGCGCCTCCGGGAGCCCCGGCACGTCGCGCCGGGGCGGCACGCTCGACCGGTCCGGCTACCTGCTGCTCCACACGCTCGGCACCCACGGCCCGCTGCACGTCAACGCGCTCGCCGAGCGCCTCGGCCTCGACGCCTCCACCGTCACCCGCCAGGTGGTCGCGCTCGAACGGGCCGGGCACGTGCGCCGGGCCCGGGACCCGCACGACGGCCGGGCGGTCGTCGTCGAGCCCACGGGCGCGGGCCTCGACGAGCTCGCCGCCCACCGCGTGGCGCGCACCACGCTCTACGCGGACGTGCTCGGGGACTGGTCGCGCCTCGACCGGGCCCTCCTCGCCGAGCTCCTCGGCCGGCTCAACGACGACCTCGACGCCTACCGTCGGCGCCGCGACGACGCCTGACCCGCCGGGCGCGCCTCGCCGTCAGGCCCCGGGGAGCGCCCACCGCAGCAGCCGCGTGACCGTCTCCCCCGCCGGGTGCGCCCACCGCTGGGGCAGTCCCCGCACGCGCGGCATGCCCGCGCGCGCCCAGTCCGGCAGGGACGCCCTCGCGGCCACCGCGAGCCCCGCGTACACCCGACGCACCGCCCACGGCAGCGGCGGCTCGACGAGGAGGAACCGCGCGGCGTCGAGCGCTGCCGGGGTGAGGCCGAGCACCGGACGGTACCCGGCGACGGCGTCGTCCAGCTCGCGCACCGTGACCGGCACGTCCTCGACGCCCAGGGCGCGGCCGACCACGGCCGCCTGCGCGACGTACTCGTCGCACCCGGCGGCGTCGAGCGGGCGGTGCCCGAACTCCTGGTGCGCGACGAGGAAGCTCTGCGTCTCCGCGACGTGGACCCAGCGCAGCAGGTCCGGGTCGCTCGCGCGGTAGGGGCGGCCGTCGGGCGCGACGCCACGGACCCGCTCGTGGACCGCCCGGACCGCCGCCACGGCGCCGGCGGCGTCGTCGGCCGTGCCGAAGGTCGTCGTGGCGATGAACGTCGAGGTCCGCTGGAGGCGCCCCCAGGGGTCGCCCCGGTAGCCCGAGTGCGCGGCGACCCCGGCCATCGCGAGCGGGTGCAGGCTCTGCAGGAGCAGCGCGCGCAGCCCGCCGACGAACATCGACGCGTCGCCGTGCACGCGCTGGACCGCGGACCCCGCCGGGAACCAGCGCGGGCCGGGCGTCTCGTGGATGCGCGCCCGCGTCGCCGTGGCGTCCGGGCCCGCGACCCGCAGGAAGATGGCGCGCTCCGCCGCGCCGCGCACCCGCTCCGCCACCTGCGTCATGCGCTCGATGCTCGCACCTCGCGCACGCTCCCGCTCCCCGCGCGGGCCGTCCGACACGTGCCAACATCTCGCTGCAAAGAAACTCTTGCAAAGAGTCGTTTGCATCGCTACGGTCGTCGTATGCCCACCGACAGCGCACCGGCACCCGTCCCGGCCGAACGTCACCCCGCGCTCGGCCCCGCGCAGCTCAAGGCGCTCGCGCACCCGCTGCGGGTGCAGATCCTCGACCTGCTCTCGACGCACGGCGCGCTCACCGCGAGCCGCCTCGCCGACCTCGTGGGCGAGTCCAGCGGGTCCACGAGCTACCACCTGCGCCAGCTCGCGCGGCACGGCTTCGTCCGGGAGGTCGCGGGCCGCGGGACGGCGCGCGAGCGCTGGTGGGAGCGCCCGCCGGGCGGGTTCACGGTCGACGTCCCGCACGACGAGGAGGACGCCGCCGCCACGCTCGCGGGCGCGATGGTGAGCCGCGAGTTCGAGTCCGCGCGGGCGCGCAAGATCCAGGCGTTCCTCGAGCGCTCCCCCGAGCTGCCGACGCGGTGGCTCGACGGCAGCCGTCTGACGACGACGAGCATGTGGCTCACCGCCGACCAGATGCTCGAGGTCGCGGAGGCGTGGGACGCGTTCGACGGGACGCTCCAGCGGTTCCAGGGCCAGGAGCAGGCGCCCGGCGCGCGGCCCGTGCAGATCCACTTCAACGTCTTCCCGACGATCGACGGCAAGGAGAACCCCTCATGAGCGCGTACTCCCCCACCCTGCCCCGCACGGCCGAGCCCCATGGCACGGACCGTCTGCTCGTCCTCGTGGGCTGCGCCCTGGCCGACCTCGGCCGCCGCCGCGCGGCCGCCCGGTCCCGGGTG
>VFQP010005451.1_pt1 | contig 11104 bp, 9 predicted proteins | sample 3512351 | NCBI WGS metagenome assembly VFQP01 (sample SAMN10412372, study PRJNA504923) | tailings metagenome | isolation source: Relicate 1 Philex TSF1 revegetated site | place: Philippines: Tuba, Benguet | collected 2017-08-29
GCCAGCGGGCCGGCCACCGCGCCGAGCCCGGCGGCCCACAGCGGCCGCGAGTGCAGCCAGCGCAGGCCCAGGTTGAGCGAGGTGGCGAAAACCGCCCAGAGCGCGGTGATCCACAGGGGCGGCAGGGCGGGGTGCCATTGCCCGCTGGCGTAGGCCAATGCGCCTTGTCCGAACACCAGCGCGTCGGCCGCCGCGGCCAGGGCGGCGACGGCGAGGATCAAGGCGGCTTCGGGCCATGGCCGCGGGGCGAGCCACAGGTGCCACAGCAGCACCGCGAGGGCCGGCAGGGCCCCCCAGGCCGGCAGGCCATGGGCCGCGCCCAGCACGGCGGCGAGCCAGGCGATCTGGGTGAACAGGAAGTTGCTCCACAGCCAGCGGCGGCTGGGGAAGGGGGGTGGGCTGCGCATGGCCCTTGTACGGAGCGGGCAGGCGCGCGGATGGGTCCGCTCACCGGCGTCGCACGGGTCTTTCGGAGCGAGGGGTGGGCGCGCCCGCACGGCGAACGGCGTGACGCACGTCACGGTCGCCAGGCCCATTCGAAGCCCTTCGGGTTAACACCAAAGCACTTTTGTTACAAATGGTTCCATCTCACGTTACGCTCACGGCATTCCACGGGAGGGGATGTCATGCGGGTCTTGGGTGCTGTGAGCGTGTCGGTGGCGGCCTTGTTGGCGGCTTGTGGGGGTGGCGGCGGAGGGGGCGGCGGAGAAGAGCAGACGCTCTACGTGTCGCTGGGATACACCAGCCCCACCCCGATCTCGCTGTATCAGCCGGTGTGGATGGTGCCCCAGGCCACCGGGTTCAACGGCCACACCCCGCATTGCACGCTGATCGACGGCGGCCTGCCGGCCGGCCTGTCCATGCAGCCGGACTGCACCATCGTCGGCCGGGCGATGCAGGAGGGCATGTCGCAATTCACCGTGCGGGTCGGTGCCCACGGCGCCACCGGCACCATCGACCAGACCTCGTTGCTCGAAGTGCGCGGGCCGTCGGTGGTTTACCCGGTCTGGGGCTATCCCCAGTCGTTGCGCTTCGGCCAGGGCATCAGCGATGGGCCGTCGATCGCCGGTCCCTGGACGCCGGCGCCGGACCTGAGCCTGACCTGGAGCTACCAGATGCTCAGTGGCACGCTGCCGCCGGGCACCAGCTTCGACAGCGTCACCGGGCGAATCGCCGGCACGGCGCAGGCCGCCGGCAGCTACACCGTGCAAATCCAGGCCACCTTGAACACCCAGTTCGGCAGTTACGTCGTGCCCATGGTCAGCACGTACATGGCGAACGTGGACATTCCCTACGTGAGCTACGGGGCGACGTCCTCCTCGCCGGCCGTGGCCTACCTGAGCCAGCCCTTCTCCCTGGCGCCGCTGCTGTTCGGTGGCACCACGGTGTCCGGGGTGAGCTTCACGCCGGCCTTGCCGCCGGGGCTGGTGGTGGACGGCCAGGGCGTCGTCTCCGGCGTGCCCACGGGCGTCGAGCGGGCCGCACAGGACCACCGCCTGCAAGCGACCCTGCACGCCGGCGGCGTCAGCGTGCCGACGCAGGGCTCGCTGTACCTCGCGGTGGCGTCGCCGGTGCGCCACCGGTACGTGTCGCACAGCGGCCTGGTGAACGTCTCGTTGGGCATGCCGTACACCCTGGTGCCGACCGTGACCCAGGTCAGTGCGGTGCCCCTGCAGGCGGGGGCCACCGTGGCTTACGCCGCGCGCCCCGGCTGCATGGCGCCGGGTCTGAGCGTCGATCCGGCCACGGGGGTCGTGAGCGGCACCCCCAGCACGCCGGGGGTGTTCACCTGCTATGTCGACGTGAGCATCACCAACAACGGCGTGGGCTGGACCCAGGCCATGGCCCTGGACCTCTGGGTGCGGTAGGTCGCGTTCACTCCGCCTTCAGCCCCAGCCGCTTGACCACCGGCTCCCAGCGCTTCATCTCCGCGTTCATCACCTGCTGCGCCTGCGCGCTGCTGCTGCCCACGGCCGTCAGGTCGTAGTTCTTCAGCCGATCGCGCACGTCCGCCTGTTTCATGATCTCGGCGGCCTGCTTCTCGATCTCGGCCACGATGGCCGGCGGCGTGCCCTTGGCGGCCTGCAGCACGAGGCGGAAGCTCACGTCCAGCCCCGGCTGGTTGAGCGCCTTGGCCAGCGTGGGCACGTCGGGCGCCAACGCGGAGGGCGCTTCCGAGGACACCGCCAGCGCCACGAGGCGGCCGCTCTTCACGTGCGGCAGCACCGTGGGCGTCGCCAGGAAGCCGCAGGCCACCTCGCCGGCCAGCACGGCCTGCGTGGCCGGCGCCGGGCCGCGGTAGGGCACGTGCTCCATGCGCACCTTGGCCTGCTCCAGCAGCATTTCGCTGGCCAGGTGGCCGGGCACGCCGGGGCCGCCCGAGGCGTACATCAGTGGCGAGGCCTTGGCCTTGGCCACCAGCTCGGCCACGCTGCGCACGCCGGCCGAGGGGTGGCACACCAGCATCTGCGAGAAGCTGGCGATGACCGAGATGTTCACCAGGTCGCGCGCGGCATTGAAGTCGCCGCTGGTGTAGACGAGCGGGTTGACGGTGAGCACGGTGTCCGGGCTCAGCACCAGGGTGCTGCCGTCGGGCTCGGCGCGCGCCGCCGCGCCGGCCGCCAGGTTGTTGCCCGCGCCGGGGCGGTTTTCCACCACCACGGGCTGGCCGATTCGCTTGCCCAACTGGTCGGCGAAGGTGCGGGCCGTGATGTCCGACGGGCCACCGGGCGGCGAGCCCACCAGCAGGCGGACGGGCTTGGTCGGCCAGCTTTGCGCGTGGACGGGGCCGGCGGCCAGGGCGATCATGGCGGCCGAGCCGAGGGCGCCGAGCAAGCGGGGGAACTTCATCTGTCTGTCTCCTGAAAGGTGATGCGTGACGCCCCAAAAAGGGCCCGCCGCGAGCTTAGGCGGCTTCGCGTCATCCGTAAAATTGAAAATCGCTCGCCAAATATAAAAATTCCTATGGATCCAAGGCACCTGGTGCAGCTCGCGGCCATACTGGAGAAGGGTTCCATCACCCAGGCCAGCCGCCACCTGCACCTGACCCAGCCCACATTGACGCACAACATGCAGACGCTGGAGATGCAGGCCGGCGGGCGCCTGTTCGAGCGCAGCCGCTACGGGGTGCGCAGCACGCCGCTGGGCGAGATGCTGGCGCGCGAAGGCCGCGCCATCGCGCGGCGGCTGAAGGACGCGGCCGAGGTGTCGGCGCGCCACCGCGGGGGCATGCGCCACCAGCTGCGCCTGGGCGCCGGGCCGGTGGTGGGCGCGGCGGTGCTGGGCGAGCTGGCGCTGCTGCTGCTGACGCACTTTCCGGACCTGGCCCTGGCGGTGCAGAGCGACCGGCCGCACCTGCTGCTGGAGCAGCTCATCGACGGCGGCCACGACGTGGTGATCGCGCCCTCGTGGCTGGAGCACCCGCCGCCGGGCATCGTGCGCCAGGTGCTGGCGGACGACGAACTGGGCGTGTTCTGCGGCCGGCGCCACCCGCTGGCCAGCCAGCCCTCGCTGAGCGTGGCGGACGTGGACGACCGCGCCTGGATCAGCCTGGGCACGGCCTCGCCCTTCGACCAGGACGTGCGCGGCAAGCTGGAGGCGGCGGGCGTGCAGCGCCTGCGCGCCGAGATCACGGTGCTGGGCGACGCGGCCATGCTGCTGGACATGCTGGCCCAGGGCCGCCACCTGGCGGTGCTGCCGCGGTTTCCGCTGCGCCGGCTCGCGGCACGCTTCGACCTCGTGGAGCTGCCCATGCCCGGCGCGCCCATGCCGCGCCCCATCTACCTGTGGTGCCGCGCCGACCTGCTGGAGGACGCGGTGATGGGCGAGGTGGCCGAGCTGATCGTGGGCACGGTGCGGGGCTGGGCGAGCTGATCGCCGCGGCGCTCAGGCCCCGGACAGGTCGGCCGCCATGTCACGGGCCGCTTTTCTCAGGTGCTTCAGGGCGGCGTCCTTCTGGTCGTCGAACGCCGCGGAGGGAACGGCCAGTCCCAGGGACGCCGTCATCCGCCCGTGCGCGCTCAGCACCGGCACCGAGAGGCCGACGATGCCGCGGGTGAACTCGTCCCGGGAATAGGCCACCCCTTCCTCGCGCGCGAGCCGGATCTGGCGCCTGAGTTCGCCGCTGGACCGCAGCGAGCGGCTGGTGATGGGCCGCAGTTGCACACGCGCCAGGTAGGACGCCAGGTCTTCGTCCTTCATGTGCGCCAGAAACAGCTTGCCGGACGAACTGGCGTACAGCGGCGCCCGCACGCCCTCGTGCATGGCATAGCCCCCGGCGTCGGCCGCCGTGACGCCGAGCACGCGCTCCACGGTGTCCCCGCGCAGGATGTTCAGGCCGCAGGAGTGCCTGGCGTCGAGCGCCAGCCGCTCCATGTGCGGCCGGGCGCCCGCCACCAGCCGCTGGATGTTCAGGCCGTGGCGGACCAGGTTCACCGCGGACGCGCCCAGGCGGTAGGGGCCGCTGGGGCCCAGGCATTCGATGTAGCCCCGGGCCTGCAGCGTGCGCAGCAACTGCGTCAGGCTGCTCTTGGGGACCGCCGCGCGCGAAGCCAGCTCGGCGTGGGACAGCGCCCGTTCCGTGTTGGCCAGCAGTTCCAGCAGGTCCAGGGTCCGGTGCGCCGACTTCACGCCGCTGTCGGCCGCGGGGGCATTCGTCGGATCGCGCGGCACGGCGGCTCCCTAGGTGGCGGTGGGCCCATTCTGGGCGATGCGGCTGGCGCACAGGTACGCCATCGTCATGTGCGGGCCGTGGTTGATGCCCGGGCCGGGGTAGGCCCCACCCATCATGCTGACGCGGTCCGCGCCGAGCGCGTACAGGCCGCGCACCACCGCGCCATCGGGGGTGAGCGCCTGGCCGTGCGCATCGGTCAGCAGGCCGTCAAAGGTGCTGAGATCGCCGATCAGCAGCTTCAGGCCGAAGAAGGGCGGTCGCTCGATGGGCGCGACGCAGGGGTTGGGGTGGTGGTCGGGGTCGCCCAGAAAGCGGTTGAACGCGGTGGAGCCGCGCCCGAACTGGGGGTCCGTTCCGGACCGGGCCCCGCGGTTGAATGCGTCGACGGTCTCTTCGAGCGCATGGCCATCGATGCCCAGCCGGGCCCCGAGCTCGGCCAGGCTGTGGGCCCGGCAGAGGTAGCCGTTTTTCAGGTGCCGGCGGTGCGGCAAGGGGGCCGGCTTGACGGCGCCGAGTCCGTAGCGCGCCAGCGCCTGGCTATCGCAGATGAGCCACATGGCGGCCTCGGCCTCGGTGCCGGCCTGGCGCAGGGCGGCCGTGCACACGTCGTGGTAGGAATTGGCCTCGTTGGTGAAGCGCCGGCCCGAGCGCAGCACCGCGATCACCCCGGGTTTGTAGCGATCCAGCAGGTGCGGAAAGACCGCCGGCCCCGAGCGGGTGGGCACGAGGGACAGCGGCATCCAGGCGGCCGGCTGGGGCAGTGGAGCGGCCAGGCCGGCGCCCGCGGACAGGCCCAGGCGGATGCCGTCGCCCGTGATGCTGGGCGGCGTGGCGGACAGGGGCGCGCGCCGGGCCAGTGCGGGGGGAAACCGAGACGCCGTGAGCGCGCGGTCGTGCGAAAACCCCCCGCACGCCAGGACGACGCCGCGCGGCGCAGCCAGGCGGAACGGCTGGCCCGCGAGCCTTCCCGTGACGCCCTTGACCCCGTCGCCGTCCTGCACGAGGCCCGTGACGTGGGCGCGCGTGAGCACGGGGATCCCGAGGTCGATGGCCGCGGCCTTGAACAGGGCGGCGGCCAGCGCGTTGCCACCGGTGACGTGCACGGCCCGTCCGTACCGCAGCAGTTCTCCCAGGTGCCCGGCGAGGCGCCTGGCGACGTGCACGAAGGAGCGCCAGGACCGGGTGGCCTTGAAGAAGTGCTTCAAGTCGGCGTTCGAGGAGTTGAACATCATGCCCATGAAGGTGATGGTCTCCAGGGGCGGGCGCAGGCGCCGGCGTTCGGGCCCGAGTTGCCGGGTGTCGAACGGGGCGGCCACGACGGCGCGGCCGACCAGGCTGGCGCCGGGGGCGTCCGGGTGGTAGTCGGGGTACTGCGTCGAACAGAAGCGCACGCTGGTCTCGCGCTCGAAGAAGTCGACCATCGCCGGCCCCTGGGGCAGCAGCAGCTCGACCGCTTCGTGCGGGTAGCGCTCGCCGGTTTCGTGGCGCAGGTAGTCGCGCACGGCTTGCGGCGAGTCGTGCGGGTTCTGCTCGCGCCCGTGGCCCGTGAGCGGCACCCAGAGCACGCCACCGGACACCGCGGTGGTGCCGCCGACCAGGGCGTCTTTCTCCAGCACCACCACGCGCAGGCCACGGCGCCTGGCGACGATGGCGGCCGTGAGCCCGGCCGCGCCCGAACCCACCACCACCAGGTCGGCCTGTGGCATCTCCATGCCGTCCCCCTCCATCGGACCGGCGTGCGCCGCCGCTGCCCCGGGCCCGCTCATTCCGGCTGGATGTTCTTCTCGCGGATGACCTGGCCCCACAGCGCCGTGTCGCGCTCGATGACGGCCTGGAACGAGCGCGCCGTGCCGCCGACCGCGGCCGCGCCCAGCTCGATGGCGCGCGCGGAGAACCGGCTGTCCTGCACCACCCCGTTCAGCGCCTGGCTCAGCCGCTGCACGATCGGCTCGGGCGTGCCCGACCGGGCCACCACGCCGAACCAGGAATAGAACTCCAGGCCCGGGATGCCTTGCTCGGCGAAGGTCGCGATGCCCGGAAACTGCGGCAGGCGTTCGCTGCTCGACACCGCCAGCGATTTCAGCCGCCCGCTGCCGAGCAGGCCCTTGGACGACATCAGGATGTCGAAGTAGACCGCCACCTCGCCGCTGAGCACGGCGGCCAGGGCCGGGGCCGAGCCGCGGTAGGGCACGCTCAGCATGGACGTCTGCGTCTGCCGCTGGAACATCTCGCCGAACAGGTGCGGGCCCGTCCCGCTGCCGGCCGTGGCGTAGTTCACCGCGGCGGGCCGCTCCTTGAGCAGCCGCACCAGGTCGGCGATGCCCTGGCCGCGGAAGGTGTCGGAGACCACGGCCATGTACGGGCTCTTCAAGGCCATTCCGATGCCGCGCACATCCTTCAGCACATCGAACGAGATGCGCGGGTACAGCCACTTGCTGGTGGTGATGGAGTTCGAGGCGAGCAGCAGGGTGTGCCCGTCGGCGGGGCGCGCCACCATGGCTTCGGCGCCGATGACGCCGCTGGCGCCCGGCTTGTTGTCCACCACCACCGGCTGGCCCAGGGCTTCGCTCAGTCCCTGGGAGATGGCGCGGGCGGTGATGTCCGCCGCGCCACCGGGCGCAAACGGCACGATCAGCGTGATGGGCCTGGACGGGTAGCTTTGCGCCCGGGCGACGCCGGAGGCGGCGAGGGCGGTGGCGGAAATCAGCCAGTCGCGTCGGTTGAACATGGGTCGTCTCCTTCTGGTCTGGCCAGCTCAGTGGCCGGCAAATGTTTCGGTGGCGTCTTCGGTGCTCACGAGGCCGCCCCGGGCGCGAAGGGCGCTGCGCACGGCGTCCGCGCCCGGGCACTCGCCGTTCGCCGCCTCCAGGGCGGCCATGACCCCGGCCGCTTCGCCCAGCGCCATGGCCGTGGCCATGTGCCGGGCCCCGCCGTTGGCCTGCCGGGTCGCGGAAATGGCCCGGCCCGTGACCACCAGGCCGGCGAGCGAGGCCGGCAGGAGGCAGGGCATGGGGATTTCGAATGGCTGGGCCGGGACGTGCAGCGATATGCCGGTGCCCCCCGCTTCGTGGATGTCCATCGGCCCGGCGCCCAGGGCGATCGAATCCGGGAAGCGCTTGAAGGACAGGATGTCGTCCTCGGTCAAGGTGTACCGGCCCGCGATGCGGCGCGTTTCGCGCACCCCGATGTGGCCGGCGACCGCGGCCAGCGTGGCCCGCTCGAAGCCCGGCACGCGTTCCCTGAGGAACGCCAGGATCGAGCCGACCTGCTGGCGCCCTTCGACTTCGGCGCGGCTGAGCTCCAGCGCGTCGGTGGCGTCCACCCCGGACACCCGGCTCATCAGGCAGATGGCGTCGGTGTTGCCCGGCGTGCTGCAGAAGGACAGGCTCTCCCAGAAGATCCGGCCCTCCCGCAGGCCTTGCAGGGCCAGCTCGCGCTTGGTGGCGCGCGCAATGGCCCGAAACCGGGCCACGTCCACGTTGGACAAGCGGAACATCAGGGTGCAGGGCTGGGTTGGCGCGGCCCCCGCCGCTTCGGGCGGCGCCATGGCCGCGCCCGCGCCCGCGGCGACGGCCGCGTCCCCGGTGGCGTCGATCACCACGCGGGCGCGGATGGCGCTTCGCCCGCCGATGTCCTCGACCACCACGCCCGTGATCCGTTGTCCGTCGAGGATGGGGGCCACCACCCGCGTGTGCAGCCGCACCGGCAACTGGGCCGAGGCGGCGAGCCCGTCGGCGGCGATCTTGACGATTTCCGGGTTGAACGCGAAATGGACGATGGGGATCGGCTGCGCGCTGGCTTCGGCCATCAGGTACTGCTTGAACCCTTCGCTGCCACCGAGCGCCACCACCCGGTCGGCCAACTCCTTGGCGATGCCGCCCACCACGCGGGTCCCGCGGTTGTAGAAGCCGATCCACTGGGCCACCATGCCGTAGGTGCCGGTGCCCCCCAGGCAATTGGCGTGTTCGATCAACAGCGTGCGGGCGCCCATGCGGCGGGCCGACACCGCCGCGACCAGGCCGGACGCGCCGCCGCCCGCGACCACCACATCGAAGGCGTCGACGTAGGGGGTCTCCAATACTTCTTTCAAATGGGGCTGCGGCATGGACGCTTCTGATGGGTTGGCTGGCGATCAGAAGATGCTAGGGACGGCGCGGCCCGCCGGCCATGGTGCGTTCACATCCGTGAACACTATTCGCCAGGGCGGCGCCGCGCGGGCCCACGCGCCATGTCTATAGAATGCGAAACATTCTCATTCACGGCAGCCCATGAACGCGGCGGGCCGATCAGGAGCCCAGCGTGTCCGTTGCCGACCTCAGCCTGCGCGAGGAAGTCCAGACGCTCTACAGCGACCACCACGGTTGGCTGTACGGCTGGCTGCGCCGCAAGCTGGGCTGTCCGCATCGGGCCGCCGACGTGGCGCACGACACCTTCGAGCGCGTGCTCGCGGCGCGCGACGCGCTGTGCGGGGTGCAGCAGCCGCGCGCCTGGCTCACCACCACGGCCACGCGGCTCATCATCGACGAGGCCCGGCGCGAGCGCCTGCGCCAGGCCTACCTCGCCGAGCTGGCCGTGCTGATGGAGGCCCAGCAGGGCCACCCCTCGCCCGAGCAGACCCTGGTTGCGCTGCAGGCGCTGGAGCAGGTCAGCGCCGTGCTGGAGGCGGTGTCGGCCAAGGCGCGCCAAGCCTTCGTGCGCCACTACCTCGACGGCGAGCCCATCGCCGCCGTCGCGGCCGAGCTGGGCGTGTCGACCCGCATGGTTGGCAAGTACCTGGCGCAGGTGCTGGTGCGCTGCGCGGGGCTGGGCGGGGCATGACCGCCGACGAGCAGCGCATCGCCGAGGCGGCGGCGCAGTGGATCGTGCGCCTGTCGAGCGACGACGCGGCCGAGCGCGGCACGGCCAGCGCGGGCTTCGAGGCCTGGAAGCGGGCCGATGCGCGCCACGCCGCGGTGGCCGCGCGCATGGAAGGCTTCATCGGCCGTGCGCAGGGCCTGCGCGGCGACGGCGGGCCGAACCCGGCGCGCGCCGCGCTGTTCAAGGCGCTGGACGACGCGCCGCGCAGCGGCCCGCGCCCGCGCAGCCCCGGCCGGCGCGCGGCCGGCCTGCTGGCGCTCGCGCTGGCCCTCGCGGTGCCGGCCGCCCTGCTGTGGCGCAGCCCCTCGGGCCCGGGCGGCGCCGAGTGGCGCACCGCCACCGGCGAGCAGCGCGAGCAGGTGTTGGCCGACGGCTCGCGCCTGACCCTCGGCTCGGGCACGGCGCTCAACACGCACTGGTCGGCCGGCTGGCGCCGCGTCGAACTGCTGCGCGGCGAGGTGCTGGTCCAGGTGGCCAGGGACGGCCAGCGGCCCTTCGTCGTGGACACGGCGCATGGCCGCATCCGGGCGCTGGGCACGCGCTTCATCGTGCGGCGCGACGCCGACGCCACCTGGCTGACCATGCTCGAGTCGCGCACCGCCGTGCGCGCCGCGGGCGCCGGCCCCGAGCTCACCGTGGGCGAAGGCGAGCGGGTGCGCCTGGACGCCACCGGCGCGCACCGCCTGGCGGGCGTGAACCCCAGCGCCACCGAAGACGCCTTCCGCGCGCGCCGCCTGCTGGTGCAGGACCGCCCGCTGCCGGAGGTGCTGGACGAGATCGCGCGCCAGCGCCGCGGCTGGCTGCGCTACGAGCGCGAGGCGCTGGCGCCCATCCGCGTCTCGGCCGTGCTGCCGCTGGACGACACCGACCGCGCCCTGCAGCTGCTGGTGGACAACTTCCCGCAGTTGCGGGTGCGCACGCTCACGCCCTGGCTGGTGCAGGTGGACGCGGCGCCCTGAGCCCCGGCGCCGGGCTCAGAACACCGACAGGCCGGTCTTCGCGACGAACAACTCCAGCGCCTGGCGGCCGAGCCAGGAATTGCCCGTCTCGTCCAGCGCGGGCGACCAGACGCACAGCGTGAGGTGGTCGGGCACCACCGCCACGATGCCGCCGCCCACGCCGCTCTTGCAGGGCAGGCCGATGCGGAAGGCGAACTCGCCGGCCGCGTCGTAGGTGCCGCAGGTCAGCATCAGCGCGTTGATGCGGCGCGTCTGGCGCTCGGTCAGCAGCTGCTCGCCGGTGAACGGATGCAAGCCATCGCGGCACAGGTAGCCGGTGGCGCGCGCCAGCTGCAGGCAGGTCATGCGCACCGCGCAATGGTGGAAGTACGCGTCCAGCACGGCCGACACATCGTTGTCGATCTTGCCGAAGCTCTTCATGAAGTTGCCCAGCGCGATGTTGCGAAAACCGGTCGCGGCTTCCGAGGCCGCCACTTCCTCGTCGAAGCGCACCGGCTCGTCGCACAGGCTGGACACCAGCGCCAGCATCGCCGCCTTCGCGTCGCCCTGGCTCAGCAGCCGGTCGGTGACGGCGATGGCGCCGGCGTTGATGAATGGGTTGCGCGGGGTGCCCTGT
>VFQP010005452.1_pt1 | contig 11102 bp, 8 predicted proteins | sample 3512351 | NCBI WGS metagenome assembly VFQP01 (sample SAMN10412372, study PRJNA504923) | tailings metagenome | isolation source: Relicate 1 Philex TSF1 revegetated site | place: Philippines: Tuba, Benguet | collected 2017-08-29
GGCGTCGATGATGCCGCGGGTGCTGTCGGTGAGCGGCGTGTGCAGCCTGATGAAGTCGGCGCGGGCGAACAGCTCGTCCAGCTCGACCTTCTCGACGCCGATGTCGACGGCGCGCTCGGGCGACAGATACGGATCGAACGCGACGACCTTCATGCGCAGGCCGATGGCGCGGTCGGCGACGATCGAGCCGATGTTGCCGCAGCCGATCAGGCCCAGCGTCTTGCCGGTGACCTCGACGCCCATGAAGCGGGACTTCTCCCACTTGCCGGCCTGGGTCGACCGATCGGCGGCGGGGATGTCGCGCGCCAGCGCGAACATCATGGCGATGGCATGCTCGGCGGTGGTGATGGAGTTACCGAACGGCGTGTTCATCACGATGACGCCGCGCGAGGTGGCAAACGGGATGTCGACATTGTCGACGCCGATGCCGGCGCGGCCGATCACCTTCAGATTGGTCGCCGCTTCCAGAACCTTGGCGGTGACCTTGGTGTTGGAGCGGATGGCCAGGCCGTCGAACTCGCCGATGATGGCGATCAGTTCCTCGGGCTTCAGGCCGACCTTCTCGACCACCTCGACGCCGCGCTCGCGGAAGATCTCAGCCGCACGCGGGCTGAGGCTGTCGGAAATAAGTACCTTGCTCATCAGCCCTTCACCTCGTTGAACGCCCAGTCCAGCCACGGAGTCAGCGCCTTGAGGTCGCTGGCTTCCACCGTGGCGCCTGCCCAGATGCGCAGGCCAGCCGGCGCGTCGCGATAACCGTTGATGTCGAAGGCGACGCCTTCCTTCTCGAGCATCGATGCGATCTTCTTCGGCACGTCGGCCTTCGCCGCGTCGCCGTCGAGCCCCTCGAACCACGGATCGACGATCTTGAAGCAGACCGACGTGTTCGAGCGGATGGTCTTGTCCTCGGCGAGGAAGCTGACCCAGTTGCGCGACGCGACCCAATCCTCGAGCACCTTCAGGTTCTCGTTGGACCGCTTGATCAGCGCCGGCAGGCCGCCGAGGCTCTCGGCCCAGACCAGCGCGTCGATATAGTCCTCGACGCAGATCATGGACGGGGTGTTGATGGTCTCGCCCTGGAAGATGCCTTCGATCAGCTTGCCGCCCGAGGTGAGCCGGAAGATCTTCGGCAGCGGCCAGGCGGGCTTGTAGCTGAGCAGCCGCTCAACCGCGCGCGGGCTGAGGATCAGCATGCCGTGACCGCCCTCGCCGCCAAGCACCTTCTGCCAGGAGTAGGTAACCACGTCGAGCTTGTCCCACGGCATCTCCATCGCGAAGACGGCCGAGGTGGCGTCACAGATGGTCAGGCCTTTGCGGTCGGCCTTGATCCAGTCGCCGTTGGGGACCTTCACGCCGGAGGTGGTGCCGTTCCAGGTAAAGACGACGTCACGGTCGGTGTCGACCTTGGAGAGATCGACGATGTCGCCGTAGCCGGCTTCGATCGTGCGAACGTCGCTAAGCTTGAGCTGCTTGACCACGTCGGTCACCCAGCCGGAGCCGAAGCTCTCCCAGGCCAGCATGTCGACGCCGCGCTCGCCGAGCAGCGACCAGAGCGCCATCTCGACGGCGCCGGTGTCGGAAGCCGGCACGATGCCGATGCGGTAATCCGCCGGCACGCCCAGCACGGAACGGGTACGGTCGATGGCTTCCTGCAGCTTGGCCTTGCCCAGCTTGGACCGGTGCGACCGGCCGACGCAGGCGTCCTTCAGCGCATCGACCGACCAGCCCGGACGCTTGGCGCAGGGGCCGGACGAGAAGAAGGGCGAACGGGGCCGTTCGGTCGGTTTCATGATGATTTCCCGGTGATGTCAGGCTGTGGTTAACGCTTGCGTTGAGCGGTCCTCGGTTCGCGGCGGATAATAGGCGTGGGTCCTACCATGTCAACGTTGCAGTTCCGCGCGCGAGGGCTGCGACAGGCGCATCAAACCGGCGGTAAACTTGACATGGACGGTGTCTCCCCAACGGGGGATACGCCGCGGCCGGGTGATTGGATCAGTGCCGGGCCGGATCGGTCCAACCCGCGCGCTGCGCCACGATCGCCGCCCTAACCCAGGAGGTGGCCGTGATTGAGCGGGCCGTGGCCATGGCCGAACCCGGGGGCCGTCGCGATGGCGCGTTGGACGTAGTCGCGGGCGCGGGCGACCGCCTCCCCGACAGCAAGGCCCTGCGCGATACCGGCCGCGATGGCGCTGGCGAGGGTACAGCCGGTCCCGTGCGTGTGAGTGGTTTCGATGCGGCGTGACTCATAGACCCGTTCGCCATCCGCCGTCAGCAGCAGGTCGAACAGCACCGGTCCCTCGAGATGTCCGCCTTTCACCAGCACCGCCTTGGGCCCCAGACCCAGCAGCGCAGCGGCGGCCCGCCGCATGCCGGGCAGGTCGGTGACGGACAGGCCCGTCAGCGCCTCGGCCTCGGGCAGGTTGGGCGTGAGCACCGCCGCCTTCGGGATGATGCGCTCGATCAGCGCGCTGGCGGCGCTGTCCTGGAGAAGCGCCGCGCCGCCCTTGGCCACCATCACGGGATCGACGACCAGCGGCACACCGGGCGCTTCCTCGTCGATGGTGGCGGCGACCGTCTCGATCACCTCGGCGCTGTGCAGCATGCCGGTTTTGAGGCAATCGGCACCGAGGTCGCGCAGCACGACCTGCATCTGTTGCCGGATGAAGCCGGGATCGACACCCAGGATGCCGTGGACGCCGAGCGTGTTCTGGGCCGTGAGCGCGGTGATCGCGGTCATGGCGAAACCGCCGAGCATGGTCACCGCCTTGATGTCGGCCTGGATGCCCGCGCCCCCGCCCGAATCCGAGCCGGCGATGATGAGGACCCGCCCCTTCACGACGCGGCGCGGGAGATGGCGCCGGCGATGTCGTCGACCACGGCGTTGACCAGGGCCTGATCCTCGCCCTCGGCCATGACACGGATCTTGGGCTCGGTGCCCGACGGCCGGATCAGCACGCGGCCGCTGCCCCTGAGGCGCGCCTCACCGTCGGCGATGGCGGCCTTGACCGCCGTATCGTCGAGCACCGAGCGGCCACTGACCACGTTCTTGAGCACCTGCGGATAGGGCGTGAAGACGCGGCAGGTCTGGGACGCAGGCTTGCCGGCCTCGAGGATCACCGCCATCACCTGCAAGGCGGCGATGAGGCCGTCGCCCGTGGTGGTGTAGTCGGTCATCACGATGTGCCCAGACTGTTCACCGCCGAGGTTGCAGCCATGCTGGCGCATGTGCTCGACCACATAGCGGTCGCCGACGGCGGTGCGCGCCAGGCCGACGCCCTGGGCGTGGAGGTAGTGTTCCAGGCCGAGATTCGACATCACCGTGCTGACCAATGCGCCGCCGCGCAGGCGGCCGGTTCGGTGCCAGTAGGCGGCGATCAGGCCCATCAGCTGGTCGCCGTCGAGCAGGTCGCCATTCTCGTCCGCCATCAGCACCCGGTCGGCGTCCCCATCGAGGGCGATGCCCAGATGGGCGCCGGTCTCGCGGACGGTCCGCTGCATCAGCGCCGTGTCGGTCGAGCCGCAGCTGAGATTGATGTTGAAGCCGTCGGGGGCGACGCCGATGGGGATGATCTCGGCGCCCAGCTCGGCCAGCACGATCGGCGCCAGCCGGTAGGCCGCGCCATTGGCGCAATCGATCACCACCTTCAGGCCGTCCAGCGTCATGCCGTTGGGGAAGGTGCTTTTGACCACCTCGATATAGCGGCCATGGCCGTTATCGTCGAGGCGGCGGGCGCGGCCGATCTCGCGCGACGGTGCGACTTCGAGCGCGGCCGCGCTTTCCAGCCGCGCCTCGATCTCCGCCTCGATGGCGTCGGACAGCTTGAACCCGTCGGGCCCGAACAGCTTGATGCCGTTGTCCTCGAACGGATTGTGCGAGGCCGAGATCATCACGCCGAGATCGGCGCGCATGGAGCGGGTCAGCATGGCGGTCGCGGGCGTCGGCATCGGGCCGACCAGCACCACGTCCATGCCTACCGAGGTGAAGCCAGCGGTCATCGCCGCTTCCAGCATGTAGCCGGACAGCCGCGTATCCTTGGCGATGACCACCTTGTGGCGGTGATCGCCCCGCCGGAACTGGGCGCCGGCCGCCATGCCGACGCGCAAGGCCACTTCCGCCGTCATCGGCAGCTTGTTGGCGGTGCCACGGATGCCGTCGGTTCCGAAATAGTGTCGCTTGTTCATGAACTCTCTGTCGTGCCTTGGAAGATCGCGCGCCAGACCTCGATCGCCTGGCGGGTTTCGGCCACGTCATGGACGCGCAAAATATGCACGCCCTGATGAATCGCCGCAAGCGCGGCCGCCAGCGAACCGGGCAGCCGCCCATGAGCCGGCACGCCGCCGGAGAGCCGGCCGAGGAAGCTCTTGCGCGAGACACCCAGCAGCACGGGACAGCCCAGATCATGGAACCGGTGGAGGTTTCGCAGCAGGTCCAGATTGTGATGCAGCGTCTTGCCGAAGCCGATCCCGGGATCGACGATCAGGCGGCCGGCGTCGATTCCCGCGGCGACACACGCCTCGATCCGCCGCGCCAGATAGTCATGGACCTCGCCGACCACGTCCTCGTAGACCGGGCTCTCCTGCATGGTGCGCGGATCACCCTTCGCATGCATCAGGATCACCGGCGCCCCGGAGGCCGCAGCGACGGACAGGGCATCCGGATCGGCGCTCAGGGCCGATACGTCATTGATGATCGCGGCGCCTCTGCCCAACGCCGCCCGCATGACGGCCGCATGGCGGGTGTCGATGGAGACGGGCACGCCGATCCCCCGCAGCGCGGCAATGACCGGCAGGACGCGGCGCAGCTCCTCCTCGACGGCGACCGGCTCGGCGCCGGGCCGGGTGGACTCGCCGCCGACATCGATGATGTCCGCGCCATTGTCGATCAACCGCTGTGCCTGCGCGATGGCCGCATCGGGCTCGAGATACCTGCCGCCATCGGAAAAGCTATCCGGCGTTACATTCAGCACGCCCATGACAAGAGGCCGCTCGAAAACGAGCGGCCCCATTGGCGGATATGAAATCCAGGACGACGCCGTACTCACGTGCCGGGCTGGGGCTCCGGCGACGCGCCGCGGGGGCCGCGGCCGGCACTGGGGACCGTGCGCGGCTTGCTCGGCGGCGCGGTCGGCGCCGGCGTATCGTCCGGACGATCGATGTTCTCGCCGCGCAGCAGGGCGCGGATTTCCTCGCCGGTCAGGGTCTCATATTCCAGCAAGGCCTGCGCGATACGGTGCAGGTCGTCATTGTGGTCGGTGAGGATCTGCCGCGCCTGGGCGTAGGCATCCTCGACGAACTTGCGCACTTCGGCGTCGACCATCCGCGAGGTTTCCTCGGACATGTTCTGGGTCCGGGTGACCGAATGGCCGAGGAACACTTCCTCTTCGTTGTCGCCATAGGCCAGCGGGCCGAGCTTGTCGCTCATGCCCCAGCGGGTCACCATGGCTTTCGCGAGACGCGTCGCGCCCGAAATGTCCGACGAGGCGCCCGAGGTAACCTTGTCATAGCCGAAGATCAGTTCCTCGGCGATGCGCCCGCCCATCATCACGGCAAGGCGCGAATGCATCTGCTCGCGGGTCTGCGACAGCTTGTCCTTCTCCGGCAGGTACATGACCATGCCGAGGGCGCGGCCGCGCGGGATGATGGTTGCCTTGTGAATCGGGTCGGTATCGGACACCTTAAGGCCGACCAGCGCGTGGCCGGCCTCGTGATAGGCGGTCAGCCGCTTCTCGGCCTCGTCCATCACCATGGAGCGGCGCTCCGGGCCCATCATGACCTTGTCCTTGGCGTCCTCGAACTCGTGCATGGACACGACCTTCTTGTTCTTGCGCGCGGCCAGCAGGGCGGCCTCGTTCACAAGATTGGCAAGGTCGGCACCAGAGAAACCGGGCGTGCCGCGGGCGATCACCTTGGCCTCGACGTCCGGCGCCAGCGGCACCCGGCGCATATGCACTTTCAGGATGCGCTCGCGGCCCAGCACGTCGGGGTTCGGCACCACGACCTGACGGTCGAAACGGCCCGGACGCAGCAGTGCCGGGTCCAGCACGTCGGGACGGTTGGTGGCGGCGATGATGATGATGCCCTCGTTCTCCTCGAAGCCATCCATCTCGACCAGCAGCTGGTTCAGCGTCTGCTCACGCTCGTCGTTGCCGCCGCCGAGGCCAGCGCCGCGATGGCGGCCGACCGCATCGATTTCGTCGATGAACACGATGCAGGGCGCGTTCTTCTTCGCCTGCTCGAACATGTCGCGGACACGGCTTGCGCCGACGCCGACGAACATCTCGACGAAGTCGGAACCCGAGATGGAGAAGAACGGCACATTGGCCTCGCCGGCGATGGCGCGGGCGAGCAGGGTCTTGCCGGTGCCGGGCGGGCCGACGAGCAGCGCGCCGCGCGGAATCTTGCCGCCCAGGCGCTGGAATTTCTGCGGATCGCGCAGGAACTCGACGATCTCCTGCACCTCTTCCTTGGCTTCCTCCACGCCCGCGACATCGTCGAAGGTCACGCGGTCGGTGCGCTCGTTGAGCAGCTTGGCCTTGGACTTGCCGAAGCCCATGGCGCGGCCGGAGCCGGCCTGCATCTGGCGCATGATGAAGATCCAGACCGCGACCAGCAGCAGCATGGGGCCGACATTGATCAGGATCGCCCAGAAATTGCTGGTCTCGGGCGTTTCGTAATTGAACGCCACCTGCTTCTCGCGCAGCGCCTTGACGAGTTCGGGCTGGGCGCTTTCCTGCGCCTGGCTGGTGAACCGCGCCTTGCCGTCGCGATACTCGCCGGTGATCTCCTCGCCGCGGATGGTCACCCGCTCGACGTTGCCGTTGTTGACGTTGTCGAGAAGCTGGGAGAACGCGACCTTGTCGGTCGGCTGATTGCTGCCCGAATGCTGGAACTGGCTGAACAGCACGATCACGATCAGTGCCACCAGAAGCCAGATGAAGAGATTGCGGCCAAGGTTGTTCAAGGGAGTTCCCGATTTCCAACGTGAAGCGCCCGCCATGCCGGGCCGTCCGTCAAACATAGGGTGTTTGCGGGGCCAGACAAGAACCTTGCGGCAGGCCCCCCGTCAGCGCGGAAACGCCTCGGCGGGCAAACGGTGACTCGCCAGAAAATCAATCGTTACATCAGGCGCCTGGGCGCCCGCGCGGACGAACCCGAAAGCCGGCGCGGCAAGCAGCCCGTCCCGGTCGTAAATGGCGGGCAGAACCGGGCGCGCCGGCGCGGGAACCCGCTTCAGCGCCGACTCGGGCAGCGCGGCGCGCAGCACCGACATGGCGCCGGGGCGCAGCCGGTCGATGACCGCGTCACCGCCAGAGACGACGAACCGGCCGTCCCAGACCTGCGGACGGGGCGACAGCGCCAGCGGCCCGTCGATCCCGCGGGTCTCGCGCACGATCAGCACCGCCGTGCCATCGGGGATGATCCGGCAGCCGCCCAGGGTCGCGGCTTCCGGCGATCCGCCGCGCAGCCGGGCCAGCAGCCGCTCCAGCCGGTCGAGGCGCGGCGTGTAATCGCCGCCGCCGACCGAGATCAGCACCAGCGACAGCGCGCGCAGGCCGATTTCGTCATGGGCCGTGCGCCAGGCCTCCGGGCGAATCACGCACCAGCCGCCCTCGCCGAACGACGCCGACGCGGCGATCAGGCCGTGCGCCTCGGCGTCGAGGGCGGCACGGGCACGGGCCATTTGACGGGCCGTGGCGGCAAGCCGGTTCGGGGTGATGCCGAGCGGCGCCAGATGCGGCCATACCGAGCGAGCCCGGACGCGCGCGAAGGCGGGATCCAGATTGCTGGGATCTTCGGCCCAGGGCTGACCTGCTGCGCGCAGTACGGCGGCAAGGCGCGCCTTCGCGACGCCGAGCAGCGGCCTGATCCGCGAGGGCGCACCCGGCCACGACGGCGCGGCTTCCGCCGCCATGCCGGCGAGGCCATAGACGCCACTGCCGCGGCCAAGCCGAAGCAGCACCGTCTCGGCCTGGTCCTCGAGATGATGGGCGAGCAGCAGCGCTGTCACTCCCCGGGCGGCGCACCAGTTCTCGAGCAAGCCGTAGCGGGCGCGGCGCGCCTGCGCCTGGATGGCGCCGCGCGGCTTGCCGCGCCATTCGAGGATGTGATGGGGAATGCCACGAGCCGCCATCCAGCCCGCGACCGCCCGCGCCTCGGCGGCGGAGCCGGGGCGAAGTCCATGATCGACGGTCAGCGCCGTTATGCCGATACCCCGCGGCGCTGCCCATCCCTGGACGAGCAACGCCAAAGCCATGCTGTCCGGGCCACCCGAGACAGCCACCGCGACGTGCGGCACGCCGCCAAGGCGCGGCAGCGCGGCCATGAGCGCGTCGAATTCAGCTTGGGTGAGCGGCGCGGCGCTGTCGGAAGCGGCAGTTACCCGAGCGACAGGCACCGTCGCGGCGCCGTCAGTTGCAGCCCGTGGACTGCTGCGCGGCGACGGCCTTCTGCTTGATCGCCGGCGGCGCCTTCGGGTAGCGGCGGATCAACTCGTCAAAGGTGGCGCAAGCCTGCTCCTTCTGATCGAGTTCCTTGAGGCTGAGCCCGAGGGTGAGCACCATGTCGGGCCCCTTGTCGCTATTGGCGAACTGCTGGTAGCCATCGAGCAGCACGCGGGCGGCCTCGGTGTAGTTCTTCTGGGCGAAGTAGGTCTTGCCGAGCCAATACTTGGCGTTGGGCGCCGCGCGGTGCTCGGGGTTCAGCGCCAGGAAGGCGCGAAACGCCGCCTCCGCGCCCGGGAAATCATCGCGTCGCAGCAACGAGAACGCGTAGTTGAACTGCGCGTCGGGCGTGTCGCCTTCGAGGTACTGCTCGGGCGTTTCCTCGGGCGTGCCGCGAGGCGGCGCGGGCGTGCCGCCGGGCGAATCGAGCTGGCCGCCTAGGGTGTCGCCAACCCGGTGGGGCGGCGCCTGCCTGGGACCTGAAGACATCTCCGAAGAACCCATCGACGATCCGCCCATGCCTGCATCCGCCGTCTCGGGCGGCGATCCGGCATCGGGCGACCCGCCGCGTGCGGAGAGCTGTTTCTCGAGGGTGTCGATCCGGAGCTGCATGTCTTCCAGCTGCTTCTCGAGCCGCTGGTTGAGCTGGGTAAGGCCGTACATGGCCTCTTCATAGCTGCCGGTGAGCTTGCGGACGTCGTTTTCGATCCGGGTCAGGCGCACCTCGTTCTGTGCGCGATAGGGATCGACCTGCGGCTGCGCCGTGACTGGCGAGTTCGAGGCAAGAAGCGTGAATAGGGTAACGAAGCCGAAAGACTGCCAGCGCACGCTTCAAATCCTGCTTTTTTATGCGGAGGCGCCGCGCCGATGCGCGGCGCCCCTCACATTGGACGCTTACTGAACGACCGAAACGGCGCGGCGGTTCTGAGCCCAGGCGGACTCGTTCGAACCAGCGACTTCCGGACGCTCCTTACCATAGGAAATGGTATTCAGGCGGCCTTCCTCAATACCCAGGCCGACCAGGTAGCGCTTGGCGGCTTCGGCGCGGCGGGCGCCCAGGGCGAGGTTGTATTCGCGGGTGCCGCGCTCGTCGGCGTGGCCCTCGACGGTGAACGACTTGTTCGGGTAGCGCTTCAGCCACTGAGCCTGCTTCGACAGGGTGGACTGGGCGCGATCGTCCAGATTGTACTCGTCGTAGCCGAAATACACGCGGCTGCCGGCGTCACGCTCCAGCTCCTCCTGGGAGCCCGGGAGAATGCTGCTGTCAACCGAGCGCGAGGGCTGGCTGGTGGTGGTCTGCTGCGACGACGTCGTGACCGGCGCCGGCTCGTCCTTGTCCTTACAGCCAACGAGGGCGAGCGTGGACGCGGCGGCCAGAACCAGGAACTTCATTCTCAGCGCGTTCGAGAGCATTGGAGGCGTTTCCTTCTTCTTATGTCGAGCTATCGTTACTTAGATAACGGAGGACATTTTGCAACGCAAGAAATGCAACGCGTACTTCAACGTGCGCGCCCCCCGATACCGATTGTTTCTTCGGTGACGTGATTATAATCATTCCAAGTCACTTCAGCAAGGGCGACCACGCCGGATCGGAGGCGTCGCCCGGGGTGGGTACCTTGCGTTCGTTGCGGCCGGTCAGGTCGATGGACCGGAGCTCGCCCTTGCTCGCCTGTCCCTTGCGCGCGGGATAGCCGCGATAGAACATGATCACCCGGCCGTTGGGCGCCCAGGTCGGACCCTCGTCGAGGAAGCTTTCGGTCAGCATCCGCTCGCCCGAGCCATCGGGCCGCATCACGCCGATCTTGAAGGAGCCGCCCACGGTGGCGGTGAAGGCAATCAGGTCGCCGCGCGGGGACCAGACCGGGGTCTTGTAACGGCCCTTGCCGAAGCTGATGCGCTTCACGTTCGAGCCGTCGGCGTTCATGACGTAGATTTGCTGCCCGCCGCCCCGGTCGGATTCGAAGGTGATGAACTGGCCGTCCGGCGAGAAGCTGGGCGCGGTGTCGATGTCCGGCGCGTCGGTGAGCTGCCGGATCTTCCGCGTGCGCAGATCCATGCTGTAGATGTCGGTATTGCCGTTCCGCGACAGGCTCATCACCACCTGGCTGCCGTCGGGCGAGAAGCGCGGCGCGAAGGTCATGCCGTCGAAATCGCCCAGCAGCTCCTGCTTGCCGGTGTCGATGTTGTACATGTACACGCGCGGCTTGTTGTTCAGATAGGACAGGTAGGTGATGTCCTGGCTGCTGGGCGAGAAGCGCGGCGTCAGCGCCAGGAACTGGCCGTTGGTCAGGTAGCGGTTGTTGGCGCCGTCCTGGTCCATGATAGCAAGGCGCTTCACACGCTGGGTCGCCGAACCGGATTCCGCCACATAGACGATGCGGGTGTCGAAATAGCCTTCCTCGCCGGTGTAGCGCTGGTAGATGGCGTCGGCGACGCGGTGCGAGATCTGGCGCCAGTTGTCCGGCGTGGTCAGGAACTTGTAGCCGTTCATCATCTGCTGGCCGTAGACGTCCCACAGCCGGAACGTCACCTCGACCTGTCCGTTGGCGAGGAAGTTGACGCCGCCGACGACGAGACCCTGTGCACCGATAGCCTTCCAGTCAGGAAAGCGCGGCCGGCGCTCGGGCACCAGGCCCTGCTCGACATAAGCCCCGCGCGGTA
>VFQP010005453.1_pt1 | contig 11101 bp, 10 predicted proteins | sample 3512351 | NCBI WGS metagenome assembly VFQP01 (sample SAMN10412372, study PRJNA504923) | tailings metagenome | isolation source: Relicate 1 Philex TSF1 revegetated site | place: Philippines: Tuba, Benguet | collected 2017-08-29
ACGAGTTCGAGGCTGTTCAAGCATTCGGCGCGTATGCGCCGCTGACCTTGGCGGGTGAGCCACACAAAGCCAGCAGACTTGCGGCCCAACGTTCGAGCTAAGCCGGCCGCGAAGGCGGGCGCGCTTGGCCGAGCGGCGCATGATAGACAGAGGCGGCGCGCGGCCAAGCGCGGCTGCCGTAGTGGGTCGGCGACTTGAGCGAGGGGTTAGGCCGCAACCCGCTTGAACTAACGAGGGGGTTGGCTCAGCAAGCTCTCCAAAGAAGTGTAGAGACCGTGCGTTCGGTCCTCTTCGCCGTTCTGGAACAACTTGAAGACTTTGCCAATCGGGTTGACAAGGCTGCCAGAAGGGTGCCGGAGAGCATAAGCGGGTGCGCCGAGCTTGGCTTCAGCATCTGTTGGTTTCACCCACTGCATTTGGTACCCGCGAGCCATGACCTCGCCAACGTAAAAGCCCAGGACATTCAGCAGGTGCTCAAACTTCGTGCCGTCTTTGTCAGTCGCTCGAATTGCCAAGACGAAGCTGTCCACGCTGCGAAGACTCTCCGCTGAGTAGTCAAGTTTTGTCCCATTCACCTGCGCCATGACTCGCACGGCTGCTTCTGCGGCCTTGGCGGGAAGAGTTGGATCAAATGAGGCTGCGGAGGGTTGGCTGTAGGCTGAGGGTCCGAGCAAGAGCAGGGAGGCAAGAGTGGAGCGGCGGTTCAACATGGAGATGTTTGTATTTGCGGCCTAACGTTCGAGCTAAGCCGGCCGCGAAGGCGGGCGCGCTTGGCCGTGCGGCGCATGATAGACAGAGGCGCCGCGCGGCCAAGCGCGACTGCCGTAGTGGGTCGGCTTCTTGAGCGAGGGGTTAGGCTTCACTGGCGAGGCCTATGCCCGCGACTTGGCACAGTTCTCTGACCTGGGCCTCGTTTTTGACCGGTATGGCGAAGGCGACAACGAGGTCTCCGTCTTCGATCATGAGCAGGCGATGCCCGTGGTGACACAACGCTGCGTCGAGCTTCTGTAGCGGCGAACGAACCGGAGCCAATCCACGGTTGTGCCAGTCGACCCAGTCGACATCCGAGTCCGCGGAGTACGACCACTCAGTGGGAACGCCGTGAGCGAGGAGTAGCCGAGAGGCTTGCCACTGCACCTCTTCGCGCGCTTTCCAGTCCACGGCGATGAGACCGATTGGAGTGGAGCGTGGGTCTGCCAACTTTTCCGCCCACCGGGCAATGGCGGCCTGAGGGTCGACGCCGGGCTTCAAGAGCGCAAGTAGCTTGCGCCGTGTCGTAGAGGCTACGGAATCGGGAAGGTGCGCAGTAAGCAAGTCCGCCAGCGTGGAGAAAGCCTCCTTGATCCTCGGATCAACCGGTGGCGGTCGAAAGTCTTCGCGAATGATCCTGCCGTCGGGTATCAACTCGGGCTCGTCGGGCGCCGGAATCGAGGCCAGGTATCGCTTCCAGGCGAGGCGAAGAGATGAAAACATAGGGCACTTAGCTCACTGTTGAGTACGGACTCTGTTCTTGTGTGCCCGATTGTCCTCGCAGGCGTAGGCGCTCAGATCAGGCTTCCTGTGAAGCCTAACGTTCGAGCTAAGCCGGCCGCGAAGGCGGACGCGCTTGGCCGAGCGGCCGATGATGACCGAAGGCGGCCGAGCGGCCAAGCGTGGCTGCCGTAGTGGGTCGGCGACTTGAGCGAGGGGTTGGGCCGCAACCAACGGAAGGGAGAAGCGGGCTCGCGGGAGCGAAGTTTGCGGGGCACTGATGCTGAGAGAAACCCAAGCCCGCAGCGATGAGGCCAGCTAGGCCAAACGACGCTGGCAAGACGAACTGCCCAAAGCAGTGCAGCGAGTTGACTACAAGCACGGGAACTGCGGAGATGGGCAAGCCGCTAGGGAAAGTACACGGGTTGCGTTCTCGGAGCGCTGCACGGCGTGTGCGTTGAGATTCGGCGCTGGAGGCGCGACGCTCAACCAACAAGCGGAAAGAGCAGGGAGGCATTGGTTGCCGGAACGACGACTCCAGCGTGCAAGAGTGCAGAGAGCCTTTGGAAAGTCTGCCGTTGGCGGAAGACGACCTTGAGGCTGTTCAAGCGCTCGGCGCGAATGCGCCGCTGACCCTGCCGAGTGAGCACGCCAAGGCGCCAACCTTGCGGCCCAACGTTCGAGCTAAGCCGACCGGCGAAGGAAGACGCCGACTGGCCGCGGAAGGACGATAACAAAGGAGCCTGGAGCGGCCAGGCGGTGGCTGCCGTAGCGGGTCGGCGCCTTGAGCGAGGGGTTAGGCCTCAGTTCTGCTCCCAATACATCTGCGCCTTCGCTCGATCCCACTTGGGGAGAACACGATTTGACACCTCAACGTTCTTGAGGGCAACGTAGGTGGCTCTGAAAAGCTTTAAGTCTGCCTCATAAGAATCTGAGACTTCGATCTCGAAAGTACCGTTGGATGCACCGGCGACTGCTTGATCAATGAGCGGGACGACGGGGCCGGCCCGAAACTCGCCATCCTTGCGCTCGCGTATGACAGCCTTGATCGCACCGAGATAGTGAACGCCGCTGCCTGCCTCCGGAACCGTGGCGTGAAGGGGTACAAAGTAGAAGCCGTGAACCGGGAAGGCGCTGGCCATTGAGTTGAAGCCAAGGATGGCGTGCGGGTGTGGGTCGGTTGAGAAGCGGACGAGGTACGTCGTTACCCCACCAGCGGTTGTAGACGCAACCGCAGCCTTAGTGTCCAAGCGGAATGCGACCTGTTCTTGCTTGCCCGCTCCAGCATCCTTGCTAAGAACTATGTTGAGAACTTTAGGCTGCCATCTTTGCTTGTGCTCATTCCTGACCGTGACGGTCATGAGGTACAGCGGCTTCGTGGCCTCAATATTCGGGTTCTCATCGGAGAGGGGCATGTGCGGAACACTTGCGCATCCGGTCAGGAGGGCGACGAAAACGATCGCTAGAAGGTGGGTCAGACGATGCATATAGAGTGCGGCTCTGGGTGGTGGGTGACTCTGAGGCCTAACGTTCGAGCTAAGCCGGCCGCGAAGGCGGGCGCGCTTGGCCGAGCGGTGCAGGATAAACCAAGGCGCTGCGAGGCCAAGCGTGGCTGCCGTAGTGGGTCGGCGCCTTGAGCGAGGGGTTAGGCAGCCGTGCGCGACGCAGACGAAGGGCTGGCCAGAACCGTAGCGAGTTGGACCGCAGTGTTGGGGCGTGCCGGGCCGGCGTGACGAGAAGACGAGCTCGAACTGAGCCGATCTTTCGCGGACGAGCTCACGGAGAACGCGCAAGCGGCCGGCTGGAGCGTGGCACGTCGCTTCAATGCTGGAACCAGTGATCCGGGAGACTGAACTGCTGCTGGAATGAAGGAACGATGGCTCCAAGTTATAGACCTTGGATGTTGATCACGGCAGCGCTACCGAACCCGTGGCGGCCATTCTGGAGCTCGGCCCTTTCGGCCTCGACGCTTTCGAAGAGCGCAGCGGCGACGCCGATTCGAGGCTGTTTGGCTCACGCCGAAGGCGCTGACCCTGCTGGAGGGACAGTGGCCTGAACTCGGATGCCTAACGTTCGAGCTAAGCCGGCCGCGGAGGCGGGCGCGCTTGGCCGAGCGGCGCAGGATAAGCCAAGACGCCGGGAGGCCAAGCGCGGCTGCCGTAGTGGGTCGGCGACTTGAGCGAGGGGTTGGGCCGCAACCAGAGGAAGGGCGATTCGAGCGCGTGAAGGGTAAGTTTGCGGAGCAACGACGCAGAGAGAGGCCCGAGCCCGCAAAGACGAGGCCCGCCAGGCCAAACGACGCTGGCAAGACGAACTGCCCAAAGCGGTGCAGCGATTTGACTACGAGAACGGGAACTGCGGAGATGGGCAAGCGGCTAGGGCAAGTACACGGGTTGCCTTTTCGGAGCGCTGCACGGCGAGGGCGTTGAGCTTCGGCGCCAGGGGCGCGACGTTCAACCAACAAGCGAAAATGCGAGGAAGGTCAGGATTGGTGGAGCCGCGACCCCGGCGTGGGGAAGTGGGTTCGCGTTTAGAAAGCTCGCCAGCGGTGGCGAAAGAGTTCGAGGCTGTTCAAGCTGCCGGCGCGTATGCGCCGCTGACCTTGCCGAGAGAGCCACACAAAGCCATCGGCTTTGCGGCCCAACGTTCGAGCTAAGCCGGCCGCGGAGGCGGGCGCGCTTGGCCGAACGGCGCAGGATAGACCAAGGCGTCGGGAGGCCAAGCGTGGCTGCCGTAGTGGGTCGGCGGCTTGAGCGAGGGGTTGGGCTGCAACCAGCGGAACGGCGGAACAGGCCTGGGGTAGCGCAGCTTGGGGCGCGGCGACCCTGAGAGCAGCCCAGGCCCGCAACGACGAGACCAGACTTGACCGGTGCCGCACAGGCGAGAGTTGACGGCAAGTAGAGGGGCGAGTTGGCAACAGCCACCTGAGCTGGTGCGATTGCCAAGCCGCAACGGCAAGCGCGGGTTATGTGTTTTAGGAGCGCTGCATGGCGTGGCCCAATGGCTTGGACGACAGGGGCGCGACGCTCAACCAACAAGCCAATAAGTCGGACAGACCGACCAAAGATGGCTCTAGAGCCAGCGAATCAACGCACAGAAGGCTAGGGCGGGCCTGCTTAGAGCCGCCGCGACCGGAGGCGACTTCGAGGCTGTTGAGCTCGCGGCGCGAATGCGCCGCTGACCTTGCCGAGCGAGCAGGCCAAGGCGCCAACCTTGCGGCCCAACGTTCGAGCTAAGCCGACCGCGGAGGCAGGCGGCGTAAGCCTGGGCTGCGATGATGCCTCATAGGCCGCGGCCCAGGCTTACGACGGCTGCCGTAGTGGGTCGGCGCTTGAGCGAGGGGTTAGGCCTCACTTGCCCGGAGCCGTTAGATTATTTATGACTTGCTGAATGCAGTCGGAGAAGCCATTCTTTGGCTCCAGAGAGCGCTTGCGAAGGGTTACCCTGCCCTGGGCATACTGGGAGTCAGAAACTGTGAGATCAACTGAAGCCATCACGTCCATTCCGCCTGCACTTCTGTTGTATCCGATCTGAGCATCACCAGTTGTCAGCATCGCTATGACAGGGTCCATCGCTCCATCATCTGTGGCGCTGTAGATAAACAACTTGTATCCCGGATCTCCCTCGGCGACATTTTGGCGCAACTTGGCCGTTGACGCGGATCCTGCTTGCAGATACGCAAAGTGGGGAGGAGCGAAGCTCGAGGAAGGACTTGCTAGGTCTTTGACGCCTATTTTAAGCATGAGGCCAAGCGAGCGATCGCCGCTCATAAGCGCGATGCTGCCGTTAACAGCAACCGGATTCCCACCTAGATACACGCGATCCGCGATCACGGTCAGGAATGTCAGTTGGCAGCCAGTCAGGGAGCCAGCTGATCGAACCTCCTGAAAGCGAACCCAATGTGTTCCGAAGATGGACTCATCATTGGCGAGTGAGTTCATCGACATGCTGACTAACAGCGTAGCGACAAGAGCTTTGCGCATAAGGTGAGTTTATCGTGAGGCCTAACGTTGGAGCTAAGGCGACCGCGGAGGCAGACGCCGACTGGCCGCGGAAGGATGATATTCACAAGAGCCTGGAGCGGCCAGGCGGTGGCTGCCGTAGGGGGTCGCCGCCTTGAGCGACCTGTTAGGCCGCACTCGGCGGCGCTGGCAGGGTTCTGCGAGGGGCGCGGGCGGGCCGGACCACAGACGTAGCGGTGGCGGCTTGCCGCCTCTGCGTGGAGCGCGGCGGCATAGCGTCTCGCGAAGCGAGTCGCGGGACGGAGGGAGTGCGGCTCTACTAAGGCTGCGCGGCAGGTGTGCCTTGGTGATAGCGCAGTTGCCAACCGGCGGCCGACTTGACCCAGACCGAAGAGCGGAGCGTGTGATTGACGAGTGTCTTGTCTGCCTCGGTGTGCACAGAGCGATAGGTCAGAAGGGCGAGCCCTGGCCCCAACTCGGCGACTGCGAACTCATCGGAAGCTACAGCGGGCTGTGAATCCTGAGCGGCCAAGAAACTGATGACGGTTTCTCGCGTGTACGCGCGACCTGAGCGGCCTACTTCGTGAAACTCGGGGTGAAGGAGTTGCTCCAGTCGAACGCGATTGACGCGCACTCCTGGGTGGTGCAGTTCGGCTTCGAGGGCTTGGAGTTCTTGAAGCAGCGAGGTCATGGGTGGGTGCGTTTGTGCGGCCTAACGTTCGAGCTAAGCCGGCCGCGGAGGCGGGGCGGCTTGGGCGTGCGGCGCATGATAGGCAAAGGCGCCGCGCGCCCAAGACGGCCTGCCGTAGTGGGTCGGCGCCTTGAGCGAGGGGTTAGGCTTCACTGATGGCAAGTCAGTTCGCCGAGAACTGGTCTTCGTTTCGACCTCGGATGCCGGCATAGAAGCGCTTGATCTCCAGCATGTCGGCTTCGACGTCGCCAGTTGGTACGAACACCGGGCCTAGCCCGCTGACCTTTCGTGCGTAGTCCATGTAGGCAAGCACGATCGGGACCCTCGCCTGCAGTGCGATGAAGTAGAAGCCCGTCTTCCAGTGTCTGGTCTTCCCGCGTGTCCCTTCGGGTGGCACGACCAACTGGAGTGGGCCATCCGCAGCCACTATCGCTTCGGCCGCAGCAGCCACCAGATTGTTGTTCTTGGTGCGGTCGACGGGAATCCCGCCGAGCCAACGCATGACCGGGCCGAAGGGTCCTCGAAAGAGGCTTGCTTTGCCTAGCCAGTAGACCCGCAGACGGAGGCAGAAGGCGACCATCAGCGTGTAGGGAAGGTCCCAGTTGCTGGTATGGGGCGCGGCGATCAGAACGCACTTGGCAGCCTCAGGTGGTAGGTTGCCTTGAACCTGCCAACCTTGCAGGCGCAGAACTGCATGCGACAAGCCGCGCAGTAGCATGTTGACGACCGGGGTATCGAAGAGGGTGTGTTGCATGGCGTAGCCATGCATTGTCCGCTCGGCACACCAGAGGATCGACTCGTGAAGCCTAACGTTCGAGCTAAGTCGGCCACGAAGGCGGACGCGCTTGGCCGAGCGGCGCAGGATAGGCCAAGGTGCCACGCGGCCGAGCGTGGCTGCCGTAGTGGGTCGGCGACTTGAGCGAGGGGTTAGGCATCACTGCGTCGGCTGCCCGCCTTCCCACCCAGGTTCGCATGCTGGGCTGGTCGAGGATGCGCCGGCTTCTACCGCTGCCTTGAGTCGGACCAGCGCGGCTTCGACTGACTCTCTGAGCTCACTCTCGGCTCCGAACCGAAAGAGTCTGGCGTCATTACCGAGATAGTCCTTTCCACCTATAGAGACGCAGAACACAGCGGAGGCTGTCTTGTCCTTGGAAAAGCGTGAGAGCAGAGCCGCCACAGGGGCAGCGATCAGCGGCGCGCCGAGGCTCTGAGAAGACAGTTGCACAGTTTGCAGCGCCACTTCGTCTATGCGAGCGTTGGGGAGACTGAGTCGAACATCGACGGTTTTGATCTCGACTGGCCCGGAGTCTGGGCTCAAGATGGTCTTGAGGCGACCGCCAATCAGCGACGTGAATGTGCCAAGCTGAGTGTCATCTCCGAAGTGCTGAACTACACCCGTTCCGACATTGCGAACGGTCGTTGACTTCCATTGCTGCGCGCGAAGATCTCGGACCTCCGCGTAGGCGGTAGCCGTTGCTAGAAGTGAGGTAAGCGCAAGCATGGCCGCGCGCCTTGTAATGTGCATGAGGTGGCCGTGAAGAGTGATGCCTAACGTTCGAGCTAAGCCGACCGTGGAGGCAGACGCCGGCTGGCGACGGAAGGACGATACCAATCTTGGCCTGGAGTCGCCGGCCGGTGGCTGCCGTAGCGGGTCGGCGACTTGAGCGAGGGGTTGGGCTGCAACCAGAGGGACTGCGGAAAGGGTGGATGGCAGAGCAGCCTGCGATGCGCCGACACTGAGAGTAGCCAAAGCTCGCAGTGACGAGACGAAACCCGGCGGACCCACGCGGGCGAGCGTTGCCGAGCGGGTAGGAGGGTCAAGTAGGTGACGAGCACATGACCTGCAGAGAGTGCCGAGCCGCAGCGGCAAGCGCGCGGGTTATGTGTTCTAGGAGCGCTGCACGGCACAGGCCATTGGCTTGGGCGTCAGGGGCGCGACGCTCAACTAACAAGCCAAGAAGGCGGGAATACAAGTCAGAGACGGCCCTGGAGCCAGCGACTCAAGGACCGGGCGGCTGGGAGGTGCCTGCATAGAGCCGCAGCGACCGCAGGAGTCTTCGCGGCTGTTCAGCCCACGGCGCGAAAGCGCCGCTGACCTTGCTGAGTGAGCACACCAAGGCGCCAACCTTGCGGCCCAACGTTCGAGCTAAGCCGACCGCGGAGGCGGGCTGGCTTGGCCGTGCGGCGCATGATGACACGAGGCGCAGCGCGGCCAAGACAGACTGCCGCAGTGGGTCGGCGCCTTGAGCGAGGGGTTAGGCCGCACTGAGGAACGGTGGTGCGGTTTGCGGTTGAATGTGAAAGATGTACTTCACCACGCCCTCATCAAGCGCTCGCTTGACGGTCTCAGAAAAGTTGTTCAATCCCGGCACGGCGGTGCCGCGTCCAACGACCTCGCGCCAGTTCAGGGACTCACCGTTGCTCAAGTACCAGTTCAGAAGACCGGAGAGGGCCATGTGGGCAAACTTGTTCTCGTCGTCTTCGACGGTGAAGTGCCACTGCACGTGAGTCGGCGTGTGTTCTTGCGCTTCCTCCAGGTTGTTCACAAAGAACAGAGTCTGAACATCCGCGGAGAGATCGCGACGTTGTTTTCCGTCGCGATCGGTGTGATACACGTCGTCGACGATCATGCGCCACTCCTCATGAATCTCGGTGCCGTCCTCCGTTGACGAGATCAACTCGTCCTTCTTCATTCTGAGATGCAGGCCCGTACCGCGTGGCAGCGTGTAGCTGAAGTCCCCAGCGAGGGTGCTGAGCAAACTCTCAGATAGCGCGGTGCCGAGAGCAATGTTGTAGTTCTTCTCAGCAACCTTCATGTGGCTGATGTCGAAGAGTGACCAGATCGAGTGATGCTTCCAGGCGATGAGCATGGGGAGGCCGAGAGTCTTCGCGTACTCAACCAGCCGGTCACGATAGTCCGGCCTGAACGACAGAGTCCGATCCTCCGATGCCTTCACCTCTATCAGAACCGGAATCACTCTTCCGTTGTGGTCGAAGACTGCCAAGAGATCAGGAACTTGAAAGAGCTCGCTTGATAAGGGCGGGGCTTGAATCTGGTCCAGCTTGTGAACCAGCTTGCACTTGCCGAGCCAAGTGCACACCACCGCGAACTCATCCTCTCGAGGTAGGCCGCGATTTAACTGTGCGAGCTGTCTGGCCAAGCGCTCGGGGTCGTCATGCGACCAGCCCAGCTGCGAAAGCGCCTCGTGAAGGAGGTGCGCAATGTCCGGCGGTGAGGGTGCAACCATGTGCTTCTGTGCGGCCTAACGTTCGAGCTAAGCCGACCGTGGAGGCGGACGCCGGCTGGCCGCGGAAGGAGGATACCCAACTGGGCCTGGAGCGGCTAGACGGTGGCTGCCGTAGCGGGTCGGCGCCTTGAGCGAGGGGTTAGGCATCAGCGCGCTTCACGAACCGTTCGAATGCGTCGAAGTCCATCGGCACCTTTCCATGCAGAAAGTATCGCGCTACTTTATAGAAGGCATCCTTTTGTCGCTCTGATGACTTTACGAAGGTCTTTGCACTTCGACGTAGTGCTCGGAGCTTCTCTCGTGATCGAGGCACGCCCGACGCGAACACAGTAGAGATCATGTTTTCAACTCGCCTTGACGCTCCGGAGCCCGCGCACTTCTGCTTGAGATACTTGCCGAAGCTGATGCAAAAAAACTTCTCAGAGTGGAATTGCTGAAACTGAGATTCGACCTTTGTCATGGCGTCGTCAAGTGCGCGTTCGTCAAACAGTTCCCGATAGAATTTGACCATATTGTCCTGAATGTAGCCGGCGGACACTTCAGTTGTGCTTCCAATCAGAAAGTAGAAGGGCGTAGGCCGTTTTATGGTTATTGAGGATATGGCGTAAAAGCCGAAGCACGACGCCATCACGACGCCCAGATTGTTTCTTGTGATCGTATTGATGGACAACAGATGCTCTGATACTTCGGCCCAGCTGATCCACTCGCTAGACGCGCCGACGTGTAGTCCATCGTTTTGGCTCCCATGAGCCTCGAAGTGAATGATGGGCCTAAGCCCTAGGTGACATTGGCTTTCGATCCAAGTCAGAAGAGCTCTCAAATCTGCAACAGAGCCGACCTTCCTGTAGTGACAGTACGGGCTGCCGTCCGACATCTTTAGTGGATCAAGGTCCTCGGAGAGTCGGCGCGCCGTCTGCAGATCCGCTGGCGATAGAAGATCAATCACGAACACCGCGTTGTTGGCGAACCGGGAGTTGAATGAGAAGACCGATGACGAACTCATGTTCTCTCTGATGCCTAACGTTCGAGCTAAGCCGACCGCGGAGGCGGACGCGCTTGGCCGTGCGGCGCAGGATAAACCAAGGCGCCGCGCGGCCAAGCGTGGCTGCCGTAGAGGGTCGGCGGTCTTGAGCGAGGGGTTAGGCCTCGCCCGCGACGGCCCAACCTCGGGTTGCCTATGAACTGGCGCGAACTCTGGGTGCTACCCGCTTTGCGCTTGCGGCATGCCGAGGACCACGATTCGGCTGTTGGTGCCGCCGGAGCGCGCAGAAGTTGGTAGCGGGAGCCGTACCCGGCTGCCGCTGCAGTGGACCTGCAGCCCGGCGGGGCGCTTGCGCCGCGCCCGCGATTGCAGCGTGCTCTGACAGAAGCCATCTTCTTCTTCTCGCGTGGCGATTGAACTTGAAGCCGTTTTCTTCTTCCGAGACTGCGACTGGCGGTTGAGTGGCTGCTGTCGACGCCAAGTCATCGGCTTCGAAGTTGATGCGACGTTTCCACGCGCGCCAGGAATCGCGACTTTGCCGCGTTGTGGCTGTTCCGCTCACGCCGAAGGCGCTGACTCTGCTGGAAACGCCACTTGACTTTGCCTGCGAGGCCTAACGTTCGAGCTAAGCCGGCCGCGGAGGCGGACGCCGGCTAGCCGCGGAAGGACGATAACCACTTTGGCCTGGAGCGGCTAGTGCCCCGTCCCGTAAATAACTGGCATTAATCATGCGTGCCGATGCGGTATC
>VFQP010005454.1_pt1 | contig 11101 bp, 10 predicted proteins | sample 3512351 | NCBI WGS metagenome assembly VFQP01 (sample SAMN10412372, study PRJNA504923) | tailings metagenome | isolation source: Relicate 1 Philex TSF1 revegetated site | place: Philippines: Tuba, Benguet | collected 2017-08-29
TGTTCTTCAGGCTGGCTGTAGATGATCACACGCGACCCCGGGTTCGACTGCTGCAGCAGCTCCACGCCTGCCCGGTGCCAGACGGCCAACAGCCCCGTGGGCCAGTCGTTGCCCACAAACACCACGCGGCCGTCGCACGCCCCCGCCTCGCCCTCCGCCGCCGCTGCTGCCGCCGCGCCCCAGCGCGGGTCCGCGGCGGCTCCGCCGGCCGGCGGCGGCGGCGCGGGGAGGAAGCCGGCGGCGGTGGCGAGGCTGTGCACGCCCTGCCGCTGCTCCCCGCCGCCCGCACCTCTGCCCGTGCTGCCGCTGGTGCTGCTGCTAACGCCGCCGGAGGCGCCAGCGAGGGAGCGCATGGTGCCGCGAGGCGGCGGCACCGGCCCGCCGCTCACCGCCACGCCCGCTGGCCCCTCCTGCTTGCCATTGTCACCGGACGGCGCAGCAGCGGTAGGAGCAGCCGCGCCGCTGTCGGTATCCTGCCCACTCCACGACGCCACCGCCACGTCGTCGCCCTCGCCGCCGTTGGCGTAGGCGCGCCCGCGCGGCACGCCCGGCGCCAGGCTGGCGACCGCCGCCGCCGCCGCGCCGCCGCCACCGCCCGCCTGCAGCAGCAGCTGCGGCGTGGCGAGCCAGGCCGGCGCCGCCACGCGCGCCAGCCCGTTGGCCATGGTCCAGGCCTGCGTCTGCGGTGCGGCGGCAGTCCCTGCGCCACCCAGGGCCGCCTCGCGCTCCTCCTGAAGCAGCTGCCGCTGCAGTCGCTGCAGCTCCTGCTGCTGCGCCACGGTGAGACCCGCCCCCTGCACGTCGCGCCAGAGCAGGACCGGCGCGGCCAGCGCCGCCTGGCACAGCACGCTGTGGCGCGCCTGGACGCTGAGGCAGTCGCCGCCGTCAGTGTATGTGTAGACGCCGGCGTCGGGGCCCCCGCTGTTGTCGCCGCCGCCGCCGCCGCCGCCGCCTTGGCGAAACAGCGGGTGGTCGACAAAGACGTGCTGCACGCCGTCACCCACGTCGGAGACGAAGAGCTTGGCGACGGAAGGCGCTGCTGGTGGAGGCTGCTGCTGCTTGGGTGCTTGCTGGGCGCGTGGGTGCGTCGGCACGGTGCTGACTGGAGCCGTGTCAGCCGCCGCCCCCGCGTCCAAGCCCAGCAGGGGCTGCTGCTGCTGCTGCTCCTGGTGCTGCTCCTGCTGCTCGTCGTCAGAGCCGTCCTGCAGCTGCTGCGGCACTGCCACGGGCGCCCGCACGCCGCTGTCGACTGCGTCCTGGTAGTCTCGGTACCGCGGGCTCACGGTCATCACGCGGTGTCCTCTGCGCGAGCGCGCACGCAGCAGTAGCACGGGTGAGGCCCCTCGCTGGCGCTGCAGCGGGCCCAGGCGCCAGGTTGTTACGCACCTCGCAGCCAGAGCGGCTGGCAGGCCCGAGAGGACATCCGCCAGGCCTCCAGTCTTCGACCAAGGTGCAACCTCGGTCGTGACAAACACCACCTGCCGGCAGCGAGGAGCGCAGCGCGTGGCGTGTGGGCCGGGCGAGCTGTTGAGGGGCCCTGAGACTCGCGGCTCCTGACGAGGAGCGCAATTGCGTCCCATCGGCGCGGCCACTGCGCGGTCCGAAGCCACGGTCGCGAGCGGCGAGAGGTGCTGCACCGCGATTGTCGCCGGTGCGGCCCCGCTGAGCCTCGTGAGCCGTGAGCCTTCAGGCGTTGGGGCGAGGTAGGCCAACTCCGGCTCCTCACCTGGAGCCTGGTGCTCAGCGCGTAGCAAGGTAGGCATGATGACCGTGATTGCCCGCGGGACCACCAGGAGCGCGACGCCGACGAAAAGCTGCTCGGGCGCTGCGCGGGGGTGCGCTGCCTCAGCAGCAAGAGACTCGGCACGCAGACAGGCGGCTTGGGAGGAGCGCCTAGAGCGCGCTGCTGCATCGCCTGCGCCGCATTCGGGCGCTCCTACACATTGTGCCGCCGCTGGACCGCTCGCCCATCCGCACACGCACGCAGAATTCTGGACGGAGGGTGCGCCGCCGAGTGGTCAAAGGGGAGGGCCAGTGTGGCATGGAGTCCTGCTCATCCAGCGGCGAGAGCAGGGAGAGTTCTGCTGCACCCATTGGGCTGCTGTGGCACCTGCTGCACGCCACTGCCGGCGCTCCCGGGAGGCAGGCTGCGCGCCTGACGCGCGCGGCTGTCCACGACGTTTGAACGGCGCGCCCGCGAGCAAGCAGTGGATCGGCCCAGGACCCTCTCAGGAAGGAGTTCAGGAAGGAGGGAGCCAGTGGGTGTTCAGGGCGTTCGTGTGACGACCACCAGCAACGCACGCGGCCGCGGCCCCCCGGGGAGCGATTCATGAGGCCGAGGAGGGAAAGGAAGCAGAAGTTCTGAGGTGCAGGGTGATGAAGCGCATGAGGAGAGCAGGTGATGGTGGGAGAGCAATGCAACTGTTCATGACGACGATGCCTGCATGCCGCCCATCCAGTCACCCAGCCAGCACGGCCGCCACCACAATCGCCAACACTGACACAACACCTTGCTAGCACAGGTCAGCGCAGCAGTGGTGGCCGCTGCGGCGCCCGGCCGCGAGCGAGCAAGGTCGTCGTCCGCGATGGCCGCCCCAGGGAGCGCAGGAGGAGCAGCTGCGGCGACAAAGCCAGCACTGGACTTTGCTGAGCAGTGGTGCTCGCTCTTCGAGCTGTTCGTCTCGGTCTCTGGGCTGAGCCTGCGGCTCAACGTGCCGGACACAGGTGCGCGAAGCGGAGCAGATGAGCACACAGCGCAGCGCCGAATCTGCAGCATTGCCAGCTGTAGTGCTGGCAGAAGGAGGCGAGCTCCTGCGCTGCGTTTCCCGCGGCCGCGACCAAGTCGCCGTAGATGGCGACCAGGTCAAAGCGCTTCGGCATTCAGGAGCAGGGCGCAGCGCGGTGTGAGATGCGCGTGACAGCCTCAGCTCTGCATTGTGCACCAGCAAGCCTTGGAGGGGGCGGGAAGGCAGGCTGGCGGGTCGCGCTCCCGCTCACACGCGCCGCTGGCCATCCCGCGATGTGCAGTGATTGTCAAGGACGGCCGCATGCTGGGATGGTTCTACACCAACGCCGAGGGCGTGGTGTGCCGCTGCGCGCTGCACGACGTCGGCCCCGAGGTGCTGCTGCGCAAGCTGCTCAGCACCGCCCCGCTCGACCCGCTGCACAACCCCCGGCGCTTCGTGGCGCTCTGCCACTTTGAGAGCGGCGTCTCGCGGCTGCTCCAGGAGGCCGAGCTGCGCTACCTGGTGAGTCAGCTGCCCTTCCTCCTTGGTCGGGGGCTCTGTTTGCAGTCCACTCAGCAGGGCGATCGGCAGGGTGACCACGCGGCCCTCTACACGGATGCTGCCACTGTGCCGCCATCCTCCGCAGCTGTCGTCCATGGTGGGCCCCTACGACGCCACGCAGCCGCCGGTGGACCCCTCGGCGGACGTGCCCTTCTGCATCCAGGTGTGCGCGCGCGTCTTGCATCGACGCAACAGGCCACTGCCCTCGGGCCGTGCAGGGAGGATCAGCAGCAATTCGGCAGAATAGGCACCAGAGCATCATGCATCAGCCTGCCACGCGCCACGGGCGGGTGCGCCAGCACCCTGGCGGTGGCCACCGCGCGGGCAAGCAGCTCGTGGCTGCCCAAAGCGCGTTATCCGAATCGCACCTCTTTATGTCACCAATGCCCAGGCGTACGTCATCCCAGTGGAAGACAAACGGTACCTCACCACGTACGGCGGCGCCGAGCAGCCCGGCTGCACCAGCTTTGCCCGTCGCTTCAGCGCCCGCTACGACGCCGACAGCAGCGCCCCGCAACCGCACCCAGAGCAGCCGCAACCAGCGGCGGCCGACGCAGCCGGCGCCGCAGGGGCGCTGGCCCCGCCGCTGACGCAGGAGGAGCTGACGGTTGAGCGTCAGTTGGTGGCCATGGGGCTGCTGGGCGCGCGCAAGCCCCAGGCCGGGGTTGACAAGGAGCCTGGGCTGGAGGAGGAGGAGCTGCGGCACGGGGGTTACGAGGGGGACGCCGTCGCGGCGGCGCCGGCGGCGTGCAAGGAGCAGATGGCGCAGCACGTGCAGGCGGTGGTGGCGTTTGTGGAGCGGGCGCACGGGCTGAGGATCCAGGGGCTGGTGACCGAGTTTGTGCAGGCGCCTTCCCAGGTGCGTGGGCAGGTAAGTGGGTGGTTGGGCAGGTGGGAGAGGCTGCAGGGCCGGGTCGCAGGGCACAGAGTTTGTCAGAGTGCAACAGGGCTCGTCACGAGGCATGTCTGACTAAGAGTTTGTCAGGAGTGCACAGGGCTCGTCACGAGGCATGTCTGGTGGCGGAGAGTGCACAGCGCTGGCAGTACGTTGCGGCGAACCGCGCCCCCGCCCCCCGCCGCGTGCCGCAGGTCATGGTGCTGCTGGCGGTGCACGCCGTGCAGTGGGACACCCAGAGCAACCCCGCCAGCCGCCACGCCTCCCGCCCCGCCTCTGCCGTCCCCGCCCGCTCCTCGCTCGCCAGCGCCCCCCGCCACCCCTCCACGCCGGACCTCCGCAGCGAGTACCAGCCCCCCACGGCCCGCGCCAGCACACACTTCACAGCCAGCCCCTCCGCATCCCCGCTCCCCTCCCCCTCCCTCGCCTCCTCCCCCCTCGCCTCCCCCACCCGCCGCCCCCTCAGCCCCCGCCACGCCGCCGCCTGGGCCCCGCCCGCCCTGACCCTCCCGCCGCACCCCGACTCCCCGCACCTCGCCCGCAGCGCCGCCGCCACGCCCGAGCAGCCTCCCGCGCTGCTGCTGAGCCCCCGCTCACAGGCGCTGTCGCCGCGCACCGGCGTGCTGTCCGGCGGAGCGCCCGCCAGCCCCAGCTGGAGCGGCGTCGTCGGCGGCGGCGGCGGCGCCTCGGCAGCAATGCAGCCCGACGGCAGCTGGGCGCGGCGGGCGTCGGCGGGGCGCGCGCCCTTCCTGCACCGGTCCGTCGCCGAGCTGACGGAGGGGCAGTACACGGTGGCGACCCGGCCGGGCAGCGCGCCGGCAAAGGTGGTGCGGAGGCTGCGGCCGGCGACGGCGGCGGCGGCGGCGGCGGCGGCGGGCAGGGTGGCGGTGCTGGGCGTTCCGGGTGGAGACGACACGGCGGCCGCCGACACTTACGCCATGGTGAGGGTTGGGGGCGGGCATGAGAAGAGTCACAGCACGGGTACCGGGGGTTGAGCAAGCATCTGCACGCGTTGCAGAAGGCCAGACGAAGTGAGCGCGAACCCCGTGTGATGGGTGCGTGTCGCGTGAATGGTGGTGCGCAGTTTGCCGACAACCAGGCGTTCCTGGGCACCGACACGGTGGCGGGCGCGCTGGTGCTCGAGGCCGAGGTGCTGAGGGAGCGCCTGGCGCGACAGGTGCGCTGTGCGCTGCGACAGGCGCTGTTCATCCACACAGACCGGCTTGGACTGTGGCGCACAGCAACTGGCGTCCTTCCGTTGGCCAGTGTCCCCTCCACCCCCTCCACCTCTTTGGCCGGCATCCTCCTGATCCCAGCGCCCGTGCTGCGCCCGCGCTGCGCAGGCCGAGGTGGCCCGGCGCGCCGAGGCGGCGCTGGCGCAGATGACCGCCACGTCGCGCTCCACACAGGCGGGCCTGCTGCAGCAGGTGCACGAGGCGCAGGCCGTAGCGCAGGCGGCGGCCCAGGGGCGCTCACAGGTGCGAGGACCGCAAGGCCTTTGCCCTGCCTCTGTCCGTCTGCGCGTCTGGCGCAGCCAGCGCCGTTGCAGACCTCAGAAGCCAAGGGCGAGGGTCTTTCCTACGAGGGTAGGAAAGACGGCAGGGCAGGAGAGCCGTTTGCAGGTGACGTCAGACCACCGTGCTAAACGGGCGCCTGGTGTGGGGTGCCTTGAATTGCAGGTGGAGGCCGAGGTGGAGCGGCTGCACTCGGAGCGGCCGGCGCTGACGCAGCAGATCAGCACGCTCGAGCGGGAGGTGGCCTCGGCGCAGGACGCGCTGTCGCAGGACCGCTCCACCCTCGCCCAGGTCAGCAGCGCCCCTTGGCACGCAAGGGCGGGGCTGCAGGCCATGAGCTGTTGTTCCCTGGATTGCCCTGCTGTTTGCTCTGCTCCAATTGCCCCCGTTGCCTGGATGTGGCGCATGAACTGTTGGCTTTGGACCGTGTGCCCGCAGGCGGTGCGCAGCGCCGCTTCCAAGGAGGAGGGCCTGGAGGACCTGGTGGCGCGGCTCAGGGCCGAGAACGACCACCTGAACCAGCAGGTGGGAGGCCCTTGCGACGTGGCGGTGGCTCGGAGCCAGCGCGCCAGGAGCACCTGCTGCGGCGCGGTGTGCCGCGAAGCTCAGCTCGGAGCTGCTGAGCGAGGGCACGCGTTTAAAGCTGTGCGCAAGCCTCCACCTGTGTGCGTTGACCAGTGCGTCTGGTACAGCCATCTCTGGCAAGCAGATGGTGTGCGCGCGCGGCCGGCGTTTCGCACCCGTCCCGTCGCAGGTGGGGGCGCTGGAGCGGCGGCTGGAGGAGGAGGGCGAGGTCGTGCAGGCGGCGCGCAACCAGCTGTACGACTACCGGCAAATGGTCGGCCTGGTGAGGCTAGGAAGCGCAGGGCCCGCACAGCGTCAGGCACGCTTGCTGCTGCTGCACCAAGCCTGCGCGTCCGGGTTTGATTTTGCGCCCCGGCTCTGGCGCATGTTGTTGTGTGGCTGACCCGCAGCTCCAGAACCAGCTGCGGCGTGGCAAGAACAAGCCAGCGGGGGCCACCGGCGCATCCGCCACGCCCGCCGCCGGCGTCACCTCGCCGGGCATCGCGCCGCCAACCTCCACGTTCTTCACGGCAGGTGCGGTGTGCGACCCACGCCAGTGCTCTGATTGTTCCCCCCCCTGGAGATCTCAGCCTGGTCCCTTGTTCCCCCGTTTGCGCACTGGCGCGCTGTTCAACAGGTGGGCCGAACTCGTTCCTCGCGACGGCCTCCGCGTCGCCCAACCAGCGCGTGAGCGCGGCGGTGGACGTCGCCGACGTCGGCGCCGACGGCGTCAGCACCAGCGGAGCGGGCGGCAGGATCCCCAGCAAGTCCTCCCTCCCCGCGCGCCTCAGCGTCAACGCGGCAGGTGAGCGGGACATGGCGACCATTCAATGCTTGCACTGGAGCGTGCTTTCACGGCGATGCCATCTGTGTGGCCGCCCCCCGGCCCCGCAGGCGGCGGCTCGTCCGTGCGGGCCTCCGGCAACGGGCGCATCCTGTCCAAGTATGACACGGCGCCGGCGCACAGGTACGTTGGCCAGGGCCACTTGGCACCACCACGGAGGATGTTCCGAGAGACCGTCCATCCAGCCACCGACCGTGTTCGGACGCCGCGCGCTTTGCAGGTTCCAGGCCGAGGCTCCGCCCGGCAGCGAAGGTGGCGCGGACCCCCCCACGTCCCCAGGGCCCCGGGCCGGCTCGTGGCGCTCGCAAGCCCCGCCTCAGGGCATCAATGTGGCGGCCGCCATGCTCGCCAGCGCTGGCGGCGCCGGCGGGCCGCTGTCCCCGCTGTCGCAGCCCATCACGCAGCTGTCGCCGCGCACCGCCGGCCGCCTTCAGCAGCAGCAGCTGCAGCAGGGGTGGCTGACGGCGCTGCCGGGCTTCATGCCGCAGACACCGACGCAGCAGCAACAGATGATCCTGTCGCTCATGTCGCCGCCGACGGACGGCATCGCCGCGGCCATCACCGAGCTGCGCCACGCGCGCAAGTACGGGGGCAACCAGGAATCGGGGAACCCGTTCCTGGGCGGGCAGGGCGGCGCGGACGGCTGCAAGGAGGGCGCCGCGTCGCACGCGACGGGGGCAAAACAAGTCGTCACCATGTCGGTGCGTGGCCGCGCGTGTGCGCTGTGCAGCAGGTCGAGGTTTGCGCTGGTCCTGCGCCACTCGCTCGACGGGTGCGTGCGTCGGGCGCTTGTGTCTTATCGTTGTGCAGGACAAGAAGAAGCGCGTGCAGAACCCGTGGAAGCCGAACTACGAGGCGCTGCACCTCAACGACCTGCTCGTCATGAACGGCGAGCTCACCGAGCGCATGACCGAGACGCTCCAGCACGTCATCACGCTGCTCAAGGCGCGCGCTTGCTTGCCCCTGAGGAGCTTGCTTGGGCCGCGCGCCTCGTGCGGCTCTTGATCTTCACCTCCATCCCGCCCTCCTGCCTCCGCACAGGGCTACGAGGCCGAGTTCTTCGAGATGTACACCTACTCGGCCTCGCTGGGCGCCGTCAAGATCATCGACGACAAGCTCATCATGGTGCCGTCGCAGTTCATGAAGTTCGCGCGCAGCGTCGGGCTGGCCGAGGGGCCGTCCCTGGACCTCGCGGAGGAGTACTTTCACCAGGTGAGCGCGCGCGCCCAAGCAGCGAGAGTGGGCGTCCAAGCCTGTGCGTCGCTTGCGGTCAGGCGGTGTGTGTGCGCGTTGCTTGTAAGGAGGATGCGAGCTTTTGCCTCGGCTGGCCCGCGCCTGGGTGGCGCGCCGCAGGTGTCGGAGCGCGTCACGACCTACCTGGGCGAGTTCTCCGACTCTCCGGACTGGCCGCGCGGCGGCGAGTTCGTCACGTTCCCAGAGTTCCCCGAGCTGGTGTGCCGGCTGGCCGCCGCCAGGTGCGGTGGACCTTGAACCTGTTGGAAAGAGTGCCCGAGCAAGCAGACCTGACCACGACGCGGCGAGCACGACGCGCGTGTGCCGCTGTCCGCGCGCCTGGCAGGTTCGAGTGGCGGCCTCCAGAGGGACCCGAGGAGGCGGACGAGGACATCGAGCAGCCCGAGGCGCTGCGCGCCGTCCCGCTGGCCAACATCAGCGAGCTGCCCAACGCCAACCACTACGGCGTCGGGCCCACCGCAAAGCTGCCCGCCGCCGCCGCTGCCGCCGCCGCGCGCACGAGCGTCTCGGGAGGGCCACGGCCGCCCGCGCTGCGGCCACGCAGTGGAGTGGCGGCGCTTCGGCCCGGGTCGGCACGGGCGCAGGGGCCGCAGGAGAGGGGCTCCGAGGTGGGCGACGGCGGCGGCTCAGTGCTGGCGTGCGTGTCGGAGCTCGGCCCGCAGCCGGCCGACGTCGTGCTCTACACCATCATCAAGGTGCGCCGCAGGGGGCGGAGGAGGTTAGGGTCCTGTGCGTCCACCTGATGGAGCCATCTCCGGCAAGGTTGCGGGCGCGGCCAGACGCGTGTGCTGCTCTTGCCGCGCGCAGACCTTTATCGAGCTGCACCTCTTGCCCAGGGCCAAGCGCAACCGCACCATGGGCAGCCGGGACAGCAAGGCGCGCGCCTCGCAGCGCACGCTGCCAGACACCGTCTGGACGTAGGGGGCGCTGTGCGCTGCCCGCTGTGCTTATGTGCGCTACTTGCATGACGACGGGTCCAGTGTCAGCTGCGCGCAACGACAGGCGTGGCTCAGGCGTGGCTAGGCAAGGCACAGGAGCGTAGACTGCGGACAGGTGCATCGAGGCGTCAGCGAGCAGAAGCAGCAGGTCTATCGTGGGCGTGCATGAAGTGGCGAGACGCTCCTCTCTGCGCGTTTGGTATCCGCGCGCAGCATTTCTGCACGCTGCTCCTTGCGGACGCACCACGTGTGTGCAGCACTTGCTGGCGTGTGGCTGGGGTGGCACGACGCGCCTTGTCTGCAACGTGACAATGCTGCTCAGCCGCTGACCGTTCAACACGGTGCCACGCTTGCGCAACGCCTGACAGCTTGCACCATGAGAGGGGAGTTCGCAGCTAGATGCTCTCACGCTTCGCTACGGTCATGCACACACTCTACCATGCCGCCGGCCCCCATGGCCCGTTCTCAGACAGCGTGTCCTCGTCAGCGCCTCCAGCTGTCGCCCCTCTGCAGCGTGCTGCTCTGCAGCCGGAGCCTTCCCGGCGACCCGGCGCGCTGCCGCTCGCCCTGCCCCACCCGGTCCAGCCCAAAGCGGTGCAGGTGGTCCTCCACGCCGTGAGGGCTCATCGGCAGGCTGCCCGCAAGCACCTCCTCTTCCCCGTCGCCCGCGCCGCCGTCCTCGTCGCCCACGCCCACGCCGCGGCCGCTGCGGCTGCCAGCGCCCTCCAGCAGCGCCGCCGTCGCCACCGGCGCCGCGACGCAAGGGCTGTCGACCCTCGCCGACGGGCCCTGGCCGGTGAAGGGCGCGATGAAGGGCGCGCCCCAGGCGGTGGCCTGGCTGAGGTCCGCCGCAGAAGGCGCCTGCAGGTGCAGCATGCGCGTCATGGCCCGGCTCGCCACGGCCTGCCGGGGGGTGGCCGCGCCGAGGCCGCCCACCGCGAGCGCGTGGCCCGGGCCGGCGGCCAGCTGCGTGACGCTGAGCGCGCCGCCGCCGGCGTCGCTGGGCGCCCGGCGCGCCGGCGTGTTTGCGCCGCTGGCGGCGACGGACATGACCTGCACGTCGACATGCATGGTAGCGCCACACGGGTGACGCGGCCTGCAGCGTCAGCGTCCGCATGGCCTTGTGAAACACTAGCTCGAACCCTAACCTGCATGAGGACGGCGGAGCCAGGCGGGCCCCTCGGCATCGGCCGCTTGGGAGATGACGTGCGTGATGCGCCTGGGCTGCCGTCCGACGCGGCGTGCAGCGCGCCAGTGAGCACCGCCTCGGCCACCTCCACGACTGCCGCTGCCGCACCCGACTGGCTGCCCACCGCTGCCGCCGTCCGCGCGCCGCCCGGCGCCCGCAGCACCCGCGGCGAGGCCGGCCCGTCAGGCTCGTTGACGCCGCCCGCTGCCGAGCACGACCGCCCCAGCGCCTCGGCGAGCCGCGGGTCCAGGGCTTGCGCGTGGCGGGCGGGGCTGCCGGCGCGGGCGCTGCTGGGGGCGGGCGGGCGGCCGTCGCTCCCGTCAAGCAGCACGCCCGACCAAAACTTGGTCGCTTCGGCGGGCCCGTCCCAGGCGCGGCTCCCGCCGGGGTGCGTCTGCAGTACGAGCGGCTCCTCACAGGGCGTCTGCACGGCCTGCGGCTGCTGCTGGTGCGCGGCCTCCGCCGCGTCAGCGCCGATGCTCTCGGGCGCAGTGGCCGCGTGGTCCCGGCTGGGCTGTTGCAGCGGGAGCGCCAGGGCCGCGCGGCGTTGCTGCTGCTGCTGCTGCGCGTCAGAAACAGCGCCAGCCGTGTAGGGCCGGGCGCCGTCTGGCCGCGG
>VFQP010005455.1_pt1 | contig 11101 bp, 12 predicted proteins | sample 3512351 | NCBI WGS metagenome assembly VFQP01 (sample SAMN10412372, study PRJNA504923) | tailings metagenome | isolation source: Relicate 1 Philex TSF1 revegetated site | place: Philippines: Tuba, Benguet | collected 2017-08-29
TGACGTTCCGCATCTGCTTCACGTTCGGCCTGCTCACCGTCATCTACAACTGGTGAGCGCAGGGCCGCGCGGCGCACGACGAGGGCGGGCTCGACGGTTTTGGTTGCCGTGGGGGGAAGCGGCGGCGGGGCAAGGCGCTGGTGGCGGCCGCTGACGCGAACGCCTGCGAGTTCGTCCCGCCCGCAGGTACTTCCCGACCATCCTGATTGTGATCCTTGCCGTGTTCAACGACGGCGCCATGATTGCGCTGGCCAAGGACCGCGTGGTGCCCTCCAAGCTGCCCAACGCCTGGGACCTCAAGAACATCTTCATCATGGGCATCGTGTACGGCCTGTACCTCACGCTCAGCTCGTGGGCGCTGTGAGTGCCGGCGCCCGCTCGCACGCAGCAGGTGTGGCCGGGCGCCTCGGCGTCGGCCCTTGGGCTCACACGCGGCTCACGCGCACTGCAATGCGGCTCTCCACGCGCGAGCGCAGGTACCAGACGGCCGTCAAGACGACCTTCTTCGAGGACAAGACGCCGCTCTTCTCGCTCAACGACCAGATGGAGAACGTCATGCCGTGGTGCAACAACCAGATCGCCGTCGTGTTCCCGGTGCGTCAATCGAGTCGCGCGCGTGCCGCCGTCTCGTGTGGCGCTCTCGGCGGGCGCCGAGAGTGCCGCGAGGAGCCCACGCGCGTTGCGCTCACCGACCTCTGACGCTCGCTCCGCGCCCCTGTTGCTGTGGCCGCTCGACGCGCAGGGCCAGAACCCGTGGGCCTCGCTGTGCGCGCTGCCGACCTACCGCAGCCAGGTGCCCGACGAGTGCGCCGGCTGGAACCCGGCGTGGAGCAACGTGTCGCTGACGCTGCTGGGCGGCGCGCCCTACAACGCCCCGCAGAACGTGAGAGCTGCTCCGTCGCGGCAGCGCTGACGCGCGTCTCACTCACGCGGCCCACAGCCTCATCCACCGCCCCGCCGCTTGTGCTCTCGTGCCGGTGACGCCCCGCAGATCGTCGACTACGCCACCATCAACGCGCAGTGCATCGTGGAGCAGAAGTACATCCGCGGCGCCATGATGCGCTCGCTGCTCTACATCCAGGTCTCGGTCTCGGGCCAGGCGCTCGTCTTCGTCGTGCGCCACCAGGGCTGGTCCATCATCCAGCGCGCCGGCACACTCACCTACGCTGCCTTCTTCCTCGCCCAGCTCGGCGCCACCTGCATCGGCGTGTTCGGCTTTGGCGGTTACAACGTGCCCCGCTACGACTTCTCCGACTGCCAGTTCTGCGGCCTCTCGACCGGCGGCAAGGTGCGCGCGGTCGCAGCGGCCCGCGACTGTCTCCGCCGGCCGAGCCAGCCGCTTCCCCCGCTTGACGACGCGCGAGGAGTTGCGACCGAGCGCCTGCCTCTGCCTCTGCCTCTGTGTGCGCACCGCGCCGCGCCTGCGCAGGTGCCCTTCTTCAACTCGGGCAAGGTGCCTCGCGCGCAGACCGAGTCAGAGTTCACCGCCTCCGTCATCGGCTGCACGTGAGCACGCGCGCGACTCGCTCGCTCGAACGCTCGCTCGCGACTCAACCACCTCAGCGCCCGTCTTCGGAGCATTGATGCTCCCAAGCTGACACTGACCGCCTGCACCTCGCCGTGCACGCGCAGGGGCTACGCCATTGTGGCGTGGATCTGGGCCATGATTTGGTACGTGCTGCTCGACCCCATCAAGTGGGCGCTCTGCTGGATCCTCAACGAGGATGGCTTCCGCGACCAGGTGCGCCGCAGCAGCTCCTCACCCGGCCCACGCCCAGCACTCCGCCCCGCTCGCAACCGACCCTCTCCCGTGTCGCACGCTGCGCTGCGCCCACCCTCGTCGCAGCCCGCCTGGCGCCGCCAGACCAAGCGCGCCTCCTTGCAGCGCAACTCGGTCAAGGAGCAGGAGGTGGTCGGCCCCGCCGGCCTGGTCGGCGCCACGCACTCCAACCCGCTGGGCCGCGCCTCCATGTCCAAGCCCGTCGCCGCCGTGCTCGACCGCACCAGCGCCGCCGTGGTGGCCGTCAAGCGCGACTCAACGGGCTCGGCGGCCGTGGCCAACGACCCCAACCGCGCCATGGGCATTGCGCGCCGCTCGGCAGTGCTCAAGGCGCAGCAGAACGCGCAGCAGGCGGCGTCGGGGGGGTCGGCGGCGGCGGCGGCGGCGGCGGCGGGAAGCAGCGCTGAGCTGGCGGAGAAGAAGTGAGGCGGGCGCGATGCGCCACCGCGTGGTTTGCGTTGCCTCGGCCAGCAGAGGCGCGCGGGAGGGCGGGGCTAGCCCGCGCGTTCGGCGGCGCGGCCTCTGTGGAGACGCACGCGCGCTCTTCCGTTGGGAGGGCAGGGGCGCGGTTTGGCAGGCGCCGGCCCGCGTCGGGGGGGTTCCGCAGCGCGTGGGCGAGGCGAGGGTGTGTGTGGCCGCCGCCTGGCAAGGGGGTGGCGCCCTGACGTGGCTGTGTGCGCAATTGACGCGACGGCGGTTTCTTTTCCGAGCCAGAGGCCGCCGCACTACAGGGACGCCCGTGTCGTGACCGTGAGCGTGTCAAGTGTCGCCAGCGGAGATTCACCCCACGTTCCGCCCCGGACTTCACCTTTTTCGCACCTGACCAGGTTGTGCGCGGCCGCGCCGTGCTGCCCATGCGCGGCGTTTGGAGAAAAGGACAATAGAGGCAGGACCCTTGGAACACCAGGGCCTCAGGAGGAGCAGACGGCGCGTTTCAGCGTTTGTAGCGCGCGCGCTGCCACACCAAGAGACAGAAAGCCACCCTCCCTGCCGTTCTGCACAGCTGCTGGTGGGGCGAGTTTTCGGGGTGGGTGGCGCGACGTTCTTTGTTCGGAGACGGCCGTCTCCCCCATTCGACTTTTGTGGGCGTGAACGCCACCATGTGCAAGGGTCTCTGCCCCCTCTCTCTCCTCGGTTGCACTGCAAGAGAGCGAGTGAGCGAGTATGATGTGACAGCGAGACGTGCGGGGGAGGCGGCGAGCTGTGGCACGCACCGCTGCGCGCCCCGGCGCACGGCCCACGCTCCGCAGCCTTGCCCATCGCCCTGGCGCCGCCCTTCCTTGTGAGCCTCTCTGTCGTTGCCGCTGTTGTCTGAACCACACAGACTTCTCTCCTGGATAGATGTATTGCAAAAGGGCCTCAGCCTGCCGCCTCCCCCGCCGTGGACCACAGCCCAGCAAAGTGCAGCAGGAAGGCGCCCGCCCACGCGTCCTCCTCAACGCCCTCAAAGGCAAAGTGCCCGCCCTGCCGGACCTGCAACGCCACCACGGGCTCCTCCTTCGCCTCTGCTGCCGCCGCCTCCTCCTCTGCCCCTGTGGCGCGCAGGCTGTGCCGGAGCCGGGCCAGGTACCGCGCCGGCTCCCACACCGGAACCCGCTCGTCGCCCAGCCCCACCCGCAGCAGCACGTGCGGGAACCGCCCCGCCGCCTGCCGCGGCAGCCCGTCAAGCGGCGACCACCGCCGGACCGCTGCGACGAGTTCGCCGGCCAAAGCAAAGGTGGGGTTGGAGTCGCCGTCGCCAAAGAGCTCGAGCGCCGCGCTTCGCGGGTCCGTGGCCGCCGCAGCAGCCGGGTCGAGGGCGGGCACTGTCAGCACCACGCAGCAGAAGAGCTCTGGCCGGGCGTTGACGGCGGCGCCAGCCGCCCACGCGCCTGTGGCGGCGCACGCGCCCACCGAACCGCGACGGCGTCGCGTGCCGAGGGAACTGCTGCAACGAAGAGGTGGCGGGAGAATGCATGCGCCATCGCCGCACCTGCCGACGTGGCGGCCAGGCAGAGCTGCCCCTCCACGCCCCAGCCCTCGCCGACCAGCAGCTCCGCCGCCGCCAGCAGGTCCTGCATGGCGAGGGTTTTGCCGGCGGCCCCGGCGCCTGCCTGGTGCCAGGCGGGGTCGCCGGCGGCGCTGCTCGCTGCCGGGCCGCCGCCGCCGCGCACGTGCGCCGCCGCCACAGCCCACCCGTGCCGCACCGCGAGCGCCTCCCTGCGAGTGCACGCGCTCTCAACAGGCAGGCGGCAGCGTGGTGCAGCCGTGACGCTCACTCACAGGCAGCGCGGCTCGGTGTGACGCCATGGTCGGGTGATGCTTGCGCTGGCCTGGGCTGGTGCCTCATCTGCCTCGCTGCTAATCCTTCCCGCTTGACGCGGGCGGTGGCCCGTTCCCTTGCTGCAAGATGCGCACGCACACACACACCACCACACCTGAGCGCGCTGTGGGCGACTGGGTCCTCCACTCCGTACGCGCCGTACACCAGCAGCAGCAGCGGCCGCCCAGTCCTGTGCCTCCCTGCCGTGCCTCCCGCACCGCCGCAATCCTCCTCCTTCCCATCCCCTATTCGAGGATCCTGCCACCGCTGCCCGTCGGCACCGCCGCCGCCGCCGTGTACACGTGGCAAGGCCAGGGTGATGGGAACCTGCGTCCCGTCCAACGACGTCGCCACGTATGTCGTCACCCCGAAACTGCCCGCGCCGTCGCCCTCCACCTCCTGGCCGCGCTCCCCTGGCCCCTGCACGCTCCCCGCCGCTGCCGCCGCGTCCTCCGCCGTGCCAGTCGCCGCCGCCGCCGCTGCCGCCGTCGCCGCGTCCCCCGGCCCCTGCGCGCTGCCCGCCGCCGCTAGCAGCAGCGTGCACACGAGGGGCGGCACCGACAGGCAGCTCACCACCACCTCGACCACCTCTAGCGCTTGCCCCGCCTGCCCCTCCTTATCCGCTTCGCCACCCCCACCGCCGCCGCAGCCGCCGCCGCTGCCGCCAGCCGCACGCACGGACGCCCAGCTCACGTCGTCGAGGTGAAACGCGCCGGCGAACGGCACGCGCGCGCACGCCGCCGCCGCCAGCCGCAGCGCGGGCGCGCCGCACCCGCTGCCCTCTGCCGTGCTGACTGGGCGCCCGCGCTCCAGGTGGTACACCTCTGCCCTCAGCGAGGCTCCAGCGGCCCCCTCGGGTGCGCCGGCTGCAGAGCCGCCTGCGTGGGTGGCCACTGCAGCGGCGGGCGGCGCCGGCAAGGCATGCGCCCCGTTGTCATCGCCGTCGTCGTCGCGTGCGTTGTGGCCTGTGGACCTCAGCACCACCAGCACGAGCACTGAGCCGTGCTGCGGCGAGGGCGGCGGCGTGCCCGGGGACGCGGGCTCTGGCCGCCACCGCACGTCGACGATGCGCCACCCGGGGCGGTGCGGCAGCATGACGTGGTGCTCTTCAAGGGACGCCGCCGCGTCGTCGCCCCCCGCGCCCTGCTGCTGCTCCTCCCTGGCGCGCTCCACCCCTCGTGCGGCTGCGCCTCCGCTCACGCCGCCAGCCGTCCACCCGTGGACGCCATCCACCCACAGCAGCCGCCCTCCTGGCCGCTCGCCGTCCCAGTGCCACACCAGCAGCGGCGCCGCCGAGCCCTCGCCAGGGCTTGCGCACGGCGGGACGGCCGAGTAGACGTAGCGGGCCCCGCGCGCGCACGGCAGCACCGCCCGCCAGCCGCCCGCTCCCCCCTCCGGCCCCGCCGCGCCGCGACCAGCCGGCAGGTAGGCCCACATGCCGCGGGTCACACCCTCGCTGTCCACGGCGTCACATGTCAGCAGTGAGCCGCCGCCCTCGCCCCCTGCCGCTGGAGAGGCGTGCGCCGCCGCCTCCCCCGCGCCTGCAGGAGCGGCCAACGGCCACGCCCGCTCCCGGAGTAGCAGCCCAAAGTGCCCCGGCGCCCTCAGCGCCACGCCACACTCGCCGCCGCCGCCGCCACCCCTCCCTTCCGCCCGCTCCTCCACCTCCGCCGCCGCCGCCGCCTTTGCCGCCGCCTGCGAGCCGAACCAGCGGGGGGGCGCGCGCCGGGCGCCCCCCGCCCGCGGCTTGACCCGCCCCCGCCGCACCGTGCCGCCCTGCACCGCGCCCTGCACCTGGAGCCACCGGATCTCGCTGGCGCCCCACCGGTGCCCGCCCTCGCCCTCGTCCCCTCCAGCTCTGCCCCTGGACGCCGCTGCGGGCGCCGCTGTGAGGCGCAGCTCGTGCAGGGTGCGGGCGTCGCTGCTGGCGAAGAAGAGCCGCGTGCCGCAGGGCGACCACGCCAGCGCGCCTGACGCCGGCGCGGCGGGCGCCGCCGCCACCTGCGGCGCGGCGCCGGCGCCGGCGTCGCAGCCCAGCACGCGCAGCGCGCAGCGGGGCCGCTGGACAGGAAGTGGGGTGGGCGCCGCCGGCGGCGGCACGTCGAGCGCGGCGCGGCGGGGGGGCAGCGCCACCGCCAGCGCGCAGCGGGAAAAGTCGGGGCTGGGGCGCAGCGTGCACAGCGCGGGGCGGGCGCCGTGCGGCGCCGCGCGGGGGAGCGGCTCCCTGGCGATGGCCGTCGCCGCCACCGCCGCGCCCGCGCCCGTCGCGGCCGCTGCTGGCGCGCGGAGGTGGAGCAGGAAGCGGGACGGGGATGGAGACGGGGATTTGGACTTGCGGCCGGATGTGGACCGAGGCGGTCGCTCCTGTTGCTCCTCCTCCCGCTGCTGGTAGACGTGGCGGCCGTAGCGTGCGCCGGGGGTTGGCAGGCCGACGGCCTCGCCGCCGCGGGCAGCTGGGTCGAGCAGCCGCACGCAGCGCACCGTGGCCGTGCCCTGCGGCAGCATCAATGACGGGTGGGGGCCAGTAAGTGCACAGACGACGGGTGCGTGCCAGGTGCTGCCGCCTGTGATGGCGCGCGCTGCGCTGGGCGGGAGGGAGACGGCTCGTGACGTAGACGCGTAGCATTGAGCCGTCGCTGGCGCCGTGCTTGTGTGATTTACCTGCAGGCCTGGGATGGTGCAGGTTCCGAGATCGTCAGCCTCGCTGGACGGCGGCAGCGCCCGCTCCTGCAGCAGCCTCAGCGCGCCCGCCCACTCCAACTGCCGCAGCTCCTGCTCCAGCTGCCGCTGCGCCGGCTCCAAGGCGGGGAGCACGTGCTGCTCAGCGTAGTGCTGCTCGGCGCGGAGGTAGGCGCTGAGTGACGCGGCGCGCTGCTCCAAGGTGGCGCCAGCGGACGCGGCTGCGTCGGCGTCGTCGAGGCGCATCCAGTGCCAGCCGTCCCCACCTTGCTGCTGGTCGAACTGAGGGGCAGGATGTGGGCTGCTCGGCGCTGCTGGTGGCAGGAATGGCGCAGAGGGCGGGACGGCGGTCCGGCGCACGGGCGCGGCGCGGCGGTGGGCACCGGGTTGCAGCCAGAGGTGCAGTGGCCCCGCGGGGAGCAGGGCCACCATGGATAGCTGTACGCGCGACCCCAATGCGCCTGCACACACTTCTGATCGCTGGCGCGCGGCGCACGCTGGCGATGAGGGCGCAGCGCGGAGGTTGTGCGCTGTGTGCTGCCCCTGCAGAGTCCAGTGATCAACGAGGATGGCTGTGTTTTCGCTGCTGGAGCCTTGCCTGGCAGCGCTGCGTGGCCAGGCGCACCGTGCGGCCGCCTCGTCCTGGATCGCACGGCCACGGAGCAGCTTTTGCAGCGCCGCGACGACCGGCGCGGACCTGCAGGGCAGCGTGACGACGTGCCTCAGCGGGTCGCGCGCGGTGCTGCTCATCGAGGGGCCGCACACCATCCCCTTCCTGCAGGCGAGTGCGCCACGACTCCACCCCCCATCCTGCAGCCCCCGGAACGGCTCGCTGCATCATATGCGCAGCGATCAACGCATCAGCTGCCTTGTGTGTGCGCACCTGTTGGAAGCAGGGGATGACCACCAACGACATGAGGCCGCTCGACGCGCCAGGTGCGTGCACGGCCACGCGCAACCCAGCGATTAAAGCAGCAAATCATCTCCACGCCCTGGACTGCTGCGAGACGCGTGCCTGCTGCCTGCTGGCCGCCACCTCACCTCAGGTGCCGCGCCCGTCTACGCCGCGCTGCTGACGCCCAAGGGCAAGTTCCTGCACGACTGCATCTTCTACAAGCTCAGCCGCGAACAGCAAGGTGCAGTTGGCCTGGTCGGCCGTTGCGACACGGGTGATGGCGTGGGGCAGCCGGCCAAGCGGTGCCGTGCCTGCGTCGATCGCGCAGGCGGCCCGCTGCTCATGGAAGTGGACGTGTCTGGCAAGCAGCGGGCCCTGGACTGGCTGGTCAGGTGAGGGCGCATGCGGAAGCAACCCCGCGCGAGACAGGGGAGCAGGGGCCGATGGCCCACCGAGTACGACAAACGCTTGGGCCTGGCATTGCGCGGCGCAGGCACAAGCTACGAAAGCAAGTCAAGGTGGCAGACGTGTCGGACGAGCACGCCGTGTGGGTGCGCTTCGGGCAGCAGGCAGCCACGCACGCCCAGCAGCAGCAGCCGCAGTCCGCGCCAGGTGAGCCGCCGCCACCCGCGCTGCGATCACGTGCTGACCTCGCCGCACACGCGACCGTGTCGGGGTCATTGCATTCCTGCGTCGTGCCGCCTGCGCCCTATCAGGGGCGGAGGCCAACGGCGCGTGGTGGCCCGACCCGCGGCTGCCCGCGCTGGGGTCGCGTTGCGTGCGGCCGGCGGCAGGCGACGGCGGCGCCCCGGCGGCCGGCGCGTCGGAGGCGGACGCGCGGCTGCGGCTGTACCGGCAGTGGCGGTACATGCACGGCGTGGCCGAGGGCGAGGTGGAGATCCCCACAGGTGCGCGCCTGCACGCCGCGCGCGCGGCCTCGCGGTCTCCTTGGCCCCGGGTCGCTGTGCACGACGCCATCTTTGGTCCTTCTGGTGGGGTGCCTGCCTCTGGGGCGGTGTCAGGGGCCACCGGCAAGAGGCCGGCAGTCCACCATGGCGCTGCGCCGGTGACAACGCTTGCACCCGCGGCTCGCTCAGGAACCGTAGCGACGCACGCTGCTGTCTCTTGCACATCATGTCACGGGTTGCGTGCAGACAAGGCGGCGCCGCTGGACTTCAACCTGGACGAGCTGCGCGGCATCAGCTACCGCAAGGGCTGCTACGTGGGGCAGGAGCGCAACAGCTTCACGCACTACCGGGGCATCATCCGCAAGCGCTGCATGCCCTTCACCTACCCACCCGGAGCAGGTGCGAGGCGCTGCTGTGCGCGTGTGGGATTGGCATCTGTATGGGCACCTCGGTGGGGCCCGAGCCCAGCTTCTGTTGTGGATGTTTGCTTTGCGCTGCGAGGCAAAGTGGCGCGGCCGCTCAGCAGAACGTGGCTGCGATGGGACGCCCTCGCGCAGGCGCGCCGAGCGTGGGCGAGGCGGTGCTGGGGCCAGAGGGCGAGAGCGTGGGCACGGTGCAGGGCGCCGAGGGCGGCTACGGGCTGGCGTACGTGCGCTTGAGGCCGGCGCTGCTGGCGGCGGGCGGGGAGGGCGCGGCGCCGCTGAGCGGCAAGCAGCGTGGGGCGGCTCTGCGGCCCTTCCGCCCGCCGTGGTGGCCCGAGGCGTGGGGGCACGAGGAGGACGCCGCTGGTGCTGGTGCTGAGGCTTCTCCTGCTGCGGAAGGTGTGCCTGCTGCTGCGCCATCCTGAGCTCGTGGGTGGTTGGGCAACGGTTGAGGGCTGCACGGTCGAGAGGAGAAAGCGCGCACACTCACTGCAGCAGAAAGCAGCGACGACACGCACACTGGACAGCAAGATGTTCTTCGCGCGCATCAACACCATGGCTCGCCGCCGCAGCCTGCAGCGCCGCGAGGTCACGCACGCCAAGGGATTGACAGGCGCCGCGCCGCGGGCCCCGCGCGGATCGCGCGGCGCCGTCGTTCCGCTCGCCGCGTTGGCTCTGGCGCTGGCGGCGCTGCTTGCGGGCGTTGCGCGCGTGGACGCGGCCAAGACGCTTTCGTTCGATGAGGACCAGCCGGCCGACCCCCGGTCCTGTGCGTGCAGCGATGTGGACCCGCACGCCAACTTCACCAACGGCCAAGTGGAGTTCTCGTGCTACCAGCAGGTGGGAGATATCCTGCAGTGATGATGGGGGAGGCAGGGAGCGGGCATGGCACCTCCAACCGCCCGCCACGCGCCTCGACGTGCTGCTCGGGCGCAGGCCACGTTTGGCCAGTGCAACGAGCCCTTCATGCGCATCACGCCCCAGGAGCTGTCCGAGGGCTACTGCCAGATCTCCTGCGGACGCTGCGACTGCTGTGAGCGCACAGAGATGGCCCTCGTGCCCTCCACCACCGCCCGTCAGTTCGCAGACCTCGCCACTCTCACATCCCGTGCGGCGCGCCCTGACATGCGTGCAGGCGAGTCGGTGGCCACGCTGCTGGCCAACCGCGGCTTCAAGCACTTCCTGGCGCTGCTCAACCTGACCAGCGACGAGGTGGCGCAGGCGCTGCCGCGCCCCGGCTTCATGGCCGCCGTCGTGGCGGCACACGACGACGCCGTGCTGGCCGGGCTCGCCAAGCTCGGTGCGCTGCCCTGGGCCCCGCTGCGTGCTGGGGGTGCACGGGGGAACCAAACGCAGGCGCCAAGTGCACACGCTGGAATTCCTCGGTGTGCGCACTGCGCGCCTCGTGGTGAGTCCAGGCTACTCGAGCGTGGCGGCGGCGGCGGCCGACGCGCCTAACCGGTGGAGGCTGCAGCAGGTGGCGCAGCTGCACATGCTGCCGCCAGTGCCCGTCACGCAGGCCGTCTGGACCTCGCCCTTCATGCTCAGGTGTGCGCAGGAGGGAGGGGAACAATGGCGTGCGGCCGGCGGTGGGTCCCGCTCCAGCTTCCCCCACTGAGGCGCGTGCCTGGCGCACTGCTCTCTGCGCAGCGGCCAGCGCCTGCCGACGGCGCTGCTGACTCTGGCGGCCAACGGCACCAAGCAGCCCGTCTACCTGACGGCGCAGCGCAGCTCGGACGGGGCGCGCGTGCGCCTGGACGGGCCCAAGTGAGTGTGTTGAGGGTGCAGATGATCAGCATGACGCAGTACATCGATGCACGGCTTGAGGTACATGACGCGTACCGGCAGCGGTGCTGGCGCGCAGGAACTCTGGGTGGCTGTGGGACGCGGACACGCTGGCGTGCAAGTCCGTGGTGCACGCCATCGACACGCTGCTGCTGCCCGCGTTTTGAGGAGTCGTGGCTGCACGACGGATCTGCATTATGTCATCCGAAGACCCATGCCGTTGGGCTAATGGATCCGCGCCATCTGCGAAGCAGACAGAGAGCCACGAGCACACAATGGCCTCGAGCATCGTCCCCGCGCTGAGCCCGCTCGAGACGGCCTCGCCCACCA
>VFQP010005456.1_pt1 | contig 11099 bp, 15 predicted proteins | sample 3512351 | NCBI WGS metagenome assembly VFQP01 (sample SAMN10412372, study PRJNA504923) | tailings metagenome | isolation source: Relicate 1 Philex TSF1 revegetated site | place: Philippines: Tuba, Benguet | collected 2017-08-29
AGGCTCTCGACGCCGTGAGCTGGCAATGCAGGAGGAGAGGACCTGAGAACAAGCACACCACCACAGCCACCTGAGCCAGACCTTGTAGGCCATCGGAGAGAGCAGCAGAGCCGCACCACCATCGGCACCACCTTGGTCCACGCGCCGTGAGGACGAGAGCGCGCAGGGCGAAGGAGGTGGCACAATGACGATCAGCGACACTCGAGGTGCGAGCTTGGCGCAGTCCTTTGGCTTTGCTGGGCTCTGGGGTTCGCTCGCGTGCTTCCACCCCGCTCAGGTTCGCGCTGCCCTGCCTCCTCGTGTGCGCACTCGCAGTGTGAGTGCACCGCGACGACGACGCCGTGCTTCGAGAAGCAAGCAAGGCAATCCGCAGCGGGGGTCGAGATTGGAGAGGGAGGGAGCAAAACGCGGGCTACTGCACCGGCTCACTGCACGCAGGATTCTGCTGCTGGCGGTCATGTTCAGCTCAGGGGTGCTGCTGCAGCTCTTGGTGAGGCAGAGGCGAAGGGGGCTGCGGCGGGGGTGGTGCGTGCATCGCAAACGGCAAGCGCGCCGACGTGGCGGCCCGCAGTGCATCCTGTGCAGCGGGTGCGATTGCGGCACGCACAGGGCTGCGTGCTGTTCCACAACTGGTGGCCCATGCTCACCGGCATCATGTACATCCTGGTCCCGATGCCGTACGTCTTTTTCGGGTCATCAGGCGGCAGTGAGTCGCTTCCGCCGGGCGGCCCTGGGACTCTGCTGCTCGGGGTGCAGAGATGGGGCAGGGATGGGGGGATGGACGCCTGTGCCAGGGCCCGGTGATGATCATCACCGCGCTGATGATTGCGGGGCGTGCGCAGGCGACGGCTACACGCTCTACGGCAGCTCACTACAGAGCGGGTGCGCAGAGCATGGGGTGGCCGTCGGGGCGGGAGGTCAGCAGAGCGCGTCACGAAGGGGCTGGGCGCTGGCGAGCTTGGTGCCCCGCTTGACTGCGCTGGGCCGTGACGTGTGCGCCATGAGGTGGGGCGCGCAGGTGGGTGGACGCGGGCAAGTTCCTCACGGGCTTTAGCGCAGTGGGCTCCATCGCCATCCCCGCCATCCTGGCGCACGCACAGGTGAGAGGGCGGCGCACGTGGGAGCAGGGGCGCAGGAGCGCCGAGGAGTGCGTGTGGATGGGGAGGGCAGCTCGGGCATGAGGGCAGGGTGGTGGCGCGGCGGTCCCTGGGTCGCCATCTCTTGCCCTGCGCAACGCTGGGTGGACTCCACGTGCGGAGGGACGTGGCTTGCGCTGCGGGCCGCACGCAGGTCATCACGACGGGCGCGCTGCTCATGGAGCTCTTGGCGGCCTTCATGCTGGGCGCCACGGTGAGAGCCCGATCGTTTGGTGCTGCGAGGCGCAGGAGCGAGGTGGGAGAGGCGGCGGCACGTGATTGACCGTCCCAGCGTGTGCCCCGCGCTTCCTTGCCGCCTGCAGGTGGTGGTGTACGACTACTTCAACAACAAGGACAGCGGGTCAGACGTGTGGTGAGGCGCTCTGCTGCTGCTGCTTCTCCGCGGTGCTGCAAGCGCTTTGACCGCCGCGCGGGCCTCCCCGGGCTCCCAGCACGCCTGGCCCCCACAGTTCCATCAGACGGCCACGCTGCGCCACTGGCTGCAGAGCGTCCAGAGCACTGCGAGCAGCTTCTCCAGCGGTAGAGGTCGCCATGCGGGGCGTTGCGCGTGAACGCCGGGCGAGACGCAGGCGAAGGCAGAGCTCTCCAGGGCGCGCGGGCAGTGCGTTGCGCACGCCGCGTACACGCCGCGAGCACAAAGCCGGGTGCAAACAGCCGCGCCGTGCGTGGACATGGGCAAGCCTGTGGCCTCGGAGGGCAGCCTCTCTGCGGACGGGCAGGATGAGCAGCAGCTGGCGAGCCTTGGCTACAAGCAGGTGCTCGCCAGGAACTGGCGCGCCTTCACGACCGCCAGCGGTGGGTCGTGCTTTTGCGCTTGGCCTTCTTCCCAGCGCCTGGGCGATGCGCCTCACCCAGCCTGGCAGCGCCATTGGAAGCGCACATTGGGTGTGGGCGCGCCATCGCCCGTCAGGCCGGGCTGCGGGCAAGGGTTGCTTCCTGCCGGCCTGTGCGGGACTGGCCACTCAACCGGATCATCGCCCCAGCCGGAGGAAAGCACGTGACGGCATCAGAAGGGGCCAGAAGCCGTGATTCACTGATGAAGCAGGGCCCTCCCCACCTCCCCAGGCCTGCACGGTGCACGATCAAGCCACGATCTCTGCCGTGTGCGCACTGCGTGTCACCGCGTTGCCTGTTCGCAGTGACCATCAGCGCCTCGTCGGTGCTGCTGTCGGTGCCCGCCTCCTTTGGCATCGGCCTGCTCTGTAAGTCTCAAGCCAGGATCTGCTGTGCTGGACCGCAGAGCAGGTCTCACCTGGGCAGATTCGAACCAGGACTCCTCACGTGTCGCCGCGCCGGCAACCGCTCCCGCAGATGGCGGCCCGGCAGTCATGGTCTGGGGCTGGATCGGCGTGTCCATCTGCTGCATCTGCATCGCGGCGGGAATGGCCGAGCTGGTGCGTGCTCACGGCGTGCGCGGCGCGTGCGCGACATGTCCGCATCCCCGTCACACCACCGACAGCATCTTCTCGCTGCTGAATCCCTTGTTGCCTTGCCACGGCGGTGAGCCGCCCGGTTCTGCAAGTAGCAACGAAGCGAAGCGAAGCCCTCCTGCAACTGGGCGACTGTGCCCGCAGGCGTCGGCGTACCCGACCTCTGGTGGCATGTACTACTGGGTCTACCAGCTCCTCGACCCCAAGTACGGCAGATTCGTCTGCTGGGTCAACGGTGCGTGCGTGGCTTGCTCGCTGCACGCCGCACGCCGGACGGACCATGTGCTCGCGCACGCTTGCGCGCCGCCCTCACCTGGCCTCTCCACCCTCCACGTGCTGCTGCTCGCGCCGCGCAGGCTGGATGAACCTGTTGGGACAAATCTCCTCCCTGGTGAGTGACTTTGAGCTTACGCCGAGCGAACGGAAAGACCACGACATGGCGCACTTCCTTTCCTGCACTCACCGCGCGCTCACGCTGCTGCTGCCGCAGGCATCGACCCATTATTACACGGCCGTCTTGCTGCAGACGTACATCATGCTCGCCACCGGTCTGTGCTGCTGGGCGCGCGGGCCGACGCACCCGCGCTTCCGCGCTGCCCAAGGGCAGCGTGCAGGCACTCAAGCACCACTCCTGACCCCCATTTGACTGGCTGCAGGCACGGCGCGCCCGCCCGACCCGCCCACCAACCCCGACGGCACGCCCAGCGACGAGGAGGTGGAGGCCACCGGGTGCGCGCAGCCCGTCACGGTGGCTCTTGGAGTTCCAATGCGGACATGAGCAAAGCGGGGCGGGCGGACCTCCTGCTTTTGCGGCGCACGCCTGCCTCAGCGGCTTCCTGTTGTTGCCGCTGCCTGGCTGTGCGCGTGCACGCGGCGGCGCAGGTTCACGTGGAACGCCAACCAGACGCTGGGCCTCTACGCGGCGCTCCTGGTCTTCAGTGCGACGATCAACTCGCTCAGCCCTCGCATCCTGGGCTACATCACCGAGTTTGGAGGCTTTTGGCACATTGTGAGAGCGCGCGCGCACACATGCCGTGCGCACACACACACGCCTGCCTCTGCCGCCTCCCAGCTCAGCGCGTGGCGCTGCGGCGGGGATCACGTGTGCTGGCGTGCGCGCAGGTGGGCGTGGTCGTCTGCATCGTCGCCATCCCGCTCATCGCCACCGAGCACCAGAGTGCCGAGTGGGTCTTCACGCACTTTTCCTCGGAGCTGGCCGAGTCCTACGGCATCAACAACAAGGTGAGGCCGTCCGCTGTGCGTCGCACGCTGCTGCTGCCGCTGGCAGCGCCCCGGCGCCCGCACGTCTGTGGATGGGTGCGCCATGGCAGTGGCTGACGTGCGCGCGCTTCTGCAATCAGCCGGTTTTTGGCCAGCTGCAGAGTTGCCTGCTGTGCAGCCGCAACGTGATTGACGGGGTGCTTGACGTGCGCTCCTGCACCTCACTCAACGGCCGCCTCGCTCCCTCTCTCGCCATCGTCCACGGCCCTCAACCTCGCTGTGCGTGCGAGTCCCGGGCTCCGTTCTGGCCTGCTGCAGTTCTACATTGGCATCCTGGGCCTGCTGCTGCCCGCCTACGCCTACACGGGCTACGACGGGCCCGCGCACATGACGGAGGAGTCGTTCAACCCCTCCATCAGCAACCCGCGCGGCCTCATGACGGGCGTCATCTTCATGGCCTTTGCAGGCAAGGAATTAGGCGGGGTTTCGGCTTCGCGGTGCAGCAGCCGTGACGGCGGCCGTTGCAGCCGTTGCGGCCGCTTGGCGGTCAGCGGTACAGGCCAGTATGTTAACGTGTTCCGCTCCTGCGCTCTCCCTGTTTGCAGGCTGGACGTGGGTCGTCTCGCTGCTCTTCTCCACGTCCGACCCCGTCTACGTCATCGGCGAGGGCGACGTGACGCCAGAGGCCGACGGCGACGCCGTGCCGCAAATCTTCTGGGTGCGTGCCAAGCGTGTTCCTGGGCGGTGCGGGCCGACCGCTATGGCCGCGCGGGAAGGCGGTGTCGCGGCGCGGCGGTGCTGCGATTGCAGCTGTGGGGCAGGGAGAGCGTGCACATGGCGCGGACGCTGGCGTGCCGCGACGCGTCCGCCTTCCCTCGCCCGGTCCCCCTCCCTCCCCTGGCTTTCTGCAGGACGCATTCGTGCAGCGCACGGGCAACGGCGTGCGCTCGCTGGGCATGCTCATCATCCCGCTGGTCGGCGTCTTCTGCTGCTCCATCTCCACGCTCACCTACATCTCGCGCATCATGTTTTGCTACTCGCGCGACCGCGCCGTGCCGCTCAGCTTCCTCTGGATCAAGGTGAGCGGGGGACGGACGGCCAAGGCGCCAAGGGACCGGCCTTCTGGAGTGCGCCTGGGTGACGTACACGGCCTCAGCCCCACGCCAATGGCTGCGTGCGTTGCGTGGCTTCCTCTCGTTGCGTGTGCGTGCAGCTGGCTCCCAACAAGGTGCCCATCTTTGCCGTGTGGGGCGCGGCGCTGCTGGCCTTCATCATCGCCATCCCCAGCGTGCGTTTGTGTCCTCTTCCCCACGAGAGAGCAGCCAACACACACGCTACAGCCCCCAGCGCGCACGCCCGGGCCACGTCTGCTGCCACGCCTCAGTAATGCGTGCGCTCGCTGCTGGACACGCGTCCTGCGCAGGTGCGCAACGAGCTAGCCTTCACCGCGATCCTCTCACTTTCGACCATCGCGCTCAACATTGCGGTAAGTGCGCTCTCGTGGGCGCACGTGTGAGCGCGGCGCACGTGAGCGCGACGACACACGCAAGCGTGACGCATTGTGCGTGCGCTGGGCTGCACGTACGCAGTACGTCACGCCCAACTTTGTCCGCATCACGTTCGGGCGCCACCGCTTCCGCCCTGGGCCCTGGAACCTGGGCAAGTGGACCTACCCAAGTGAGTAGCAAAGGTTTCTCTCCACAAGACTCCAGCTCGGGAGCCGTGCCTGTGCGCGAGGAAGAGGACCGCTGGAGGCGTCCTCACCTCTTGGCGCCGCGCGACGCTGCCGCTGCCCCGCAGTCAACATCATCGGCACGCTGTGGGTGTGCTTCGCGACCGTCATCTTCTCGCTGCCCACCGAGTACCCCGTTGACCCCAACACAAAGTGCGGCAACAGCTTCCTGTGGATTCCTGTGGTGCACGGTCCTGGAGGTGCACGAGTTGGGGTCAAAACGCGCTGCCAATTCCTGGCGTGCCTGATTCCTGTGCGCGCAGCCTCAACTACGCCGGCGTGACGCTGCTCATCGTCATGGCCATCTGCTTCCTGTGGTACTGGTGCGTGCGGATGCGCCAAACTGCGCTCCACGCCCACACGCTCCTGCGCACGGCTGTGTGTGCGCCACCACCAAGGGCCGCCCTCTCCCTTGTCGCTCCTCCTGCGCGCCTGCAGGTTCCCATTCATCGGCGCGTACCGCTGGTTCAAGGGCCCGGTGAACGAGGTGACGGGCCTGACCGACGCCGACCTGCACATTGACGCCAAGGCGGCGGGCGAGATGACCTTTTCCACCAAGAGCGCCCTGGTCGACAACTGATTGCGAGGGAGAGAGGGAGGGAGGGAGGGAGGGAGGGAGGGCACCTCTCCACCGCCACGTTTGATGGCTTTGTTACCCACTCACGATAATTGTGCATGGGCACGCGGCTTTCTCCAGAACGATTTGGGTGTCAGGTGGACTGTTGGGGGCGTCAAGGGCGATGAGGGCGTCTGATTTTGCGCCTCTGCGCTCCTCAATAGAGGCGCACGCTCTTTTGGCCGCATTGCTTGGCCCATGGGGCTTCACTGGGGTTGCCTGCGCGCCACGACGCGATCACACACGCGTACCCGCGGCGCACACAACTCCGGGCCCCTCTCAGCAGCTGTCGTGGTGTGGATGCAAGCACTGCTCTTGCACAGTGCGGGTTGAACTCCAAGGCGCTTCCTGTGCGCCGGCCACCCCTCCCGCCGCTGCGTGATCTTCACCGCCTGGCCATGAGCTCGCCATCACACCAAATGTCACCTTGGCTGAGAACGTCGTGTGTGCGTGTGCTGCTTGCATGACGGGGCGGTTCACCGCCGGCACGGCAGCAAGGCTGCTCGTCGCGTGTGCTGCTTGCATTGACAGGAGTGGGTCAAGATGCTGCAACAACTTGTTCGTGCCCATGGCGGGTGAGCATGCATTAGCACTCGCAGAGAGAGCGCTCACCAAACACCGTGCTGCCACCGTGCAGCATGCGCTGCGCATCAGTGCTGAGAGCAGCATCCAGGTACCTTCTGTGAGGCAAGCCGGCGCGCGGGCAATGCGTTGCGCACGCCGCGTACACACTGCGAGCATTGCTCACACCAGCCCAGGGCACACAGCGCCGTGCGTGGACATGGGCAAGCCTGTGGCCTCGGAGGGCAGCCTCTCTGCGGACGGGCAGGATGAGCAGTCTGGGTTACAAGCAGGTGCTCGCCAGGAATTCCTGGCGCGCCTTCACGACTGCCAGCGGTGCGTCGTGCTTTTGTGCTTGGGGGCGATGCGCCTCACCCAGGGCGCCCGTGAGGAGCCCAATGGGGATCTCAAGTGAGGGAGCCCATGCTGGCGCGATGTGTCGCGTGCCTGAGGGCAGCATCCTGATGCTGCGTGGCTCGCACGCCCGCGAACCGTCCGCTGCAGGTTCCTGGACCAGGAAGGTGGTCCAGGAAGGTGGCTGAGGGGTGAGGGGGCCTCGGCAAAGCTCCCTGAGGGGTGGCGCTGAGGTCGGGCTCAGCGCTCGGTGCGGTGCCGCATGCGTGATGCGCACCCGCGCGGCATCACATGACCACAGGCTTCCATTGGCCGGGCACCCATACCCGGTGGTACGGGCACCACTGCCTGCCAAGCGTGTGAATCGTGCGCCTGTTCGTGTTGCTGCCCGCATGCTCTAGACCCCCTCGTGGCCACAAGCAGGCATCGGGCGGCCTTCATCGGCGTGGCGACTGGGTCAGCTCTACAGGGCGAGGATGCGTCGGCGCAAGCGCTGGGCGCCGGGCGCCCTGGCGGTCCTCGCGGCCGTGCTCGTCTCGACAGCGATCATCACATTGGCGCCCTCAGCGCGCGCGACCAACTGCACCGTCACGCTCCAGGACGCCTGCGTCGCGTCGATGGCTCTACAAGCGGCTGGGTGAGCGCCGGTCGTCGATGCGGCGCGCTTTTCTCCCCCGCACGGCGACGACTACGGCACTAAGTCCACGCGCTGAACTGAATGTCCCCATCGCGCCCGCAGCAAGTGGCAGCCCGGCGGCAACGTGACGGGCCAGCTAGTCAGGGTGGTGGACGACGTCTTCACCAAGTGCGCCAGTGCGGCGCCGGCGGGGCGGGTGAGCAGTCTCGTGCGGCGCCGCCCACCCTGCGCGTTGCTGGCACGCGCGAGGGACAGGCAGCTCGCGCCATGGAGGCCTCCAAGGCGCACGGTGTAGGTGGCCAAGCAGACCCAACAGAGCTCTGACCCAGTGCGTGCGCTTGCCCGCAGCCCCTGCGACTGCTGGCGCCTGATGACGGCACGGGCATGCTGCCAAGGCTGGCCAGCGCGTTTCGGGACTCCACAGGTGACTGAGCTCAGCACTGGTGATCACAGCCCGCGCCTGGGGCGCGTGCAGAGTTCTCGCCGCGTACACGTGTGTCAAGGACGCCGCCACACACCGCCGCCGCGGCGCACCGCTCTCAGCCTTGGTTTGGAGGGCAGGCGGACACGGGGCCAGAGGCCCAGGGTGCCACATCCAGTGGAGCTCTGCCGGGGTGCGGCCCTGCTCGCCCGAGCTGCAGGGTGGGAGATCACGGTGGACTTGGTCTCGATTGACTCTTCCAACGGCATGCTGCTGGACCCAGCGACCAACGGCCGGGGCATCTACGACGGGTTCATCGTCAACCCGGTGGCCACGGTCGGCCTGGCCGTCGAGGTGCGTCGCTCCAGCGCGCGCGCGCGCCACGTGCTGGGCGCTTGGCGGGAGTTTGCGGCCAGCCAAGGGGGCCAGGGGGCTGCAGCCAGCAGATGCGGCAGTGCAGCAGCCGCCGTGGCACGCCGAGGGGGGCGCCTGGGGCGGGGAAGCAGCTTTGCGCAGCTCGACGGGCCGCCGAGGGTTGCGCAGGAAGCAGCTCCTGTGTGGGAGCGTTTTCACCCTGCGGCGATTGGCGTTGTTGCCGCGTGGCGCAGGGGCTTCTGGAGCCCCTGGACGCCTACCTGGCCGCTGACGCCAACCTGCAGTGGCCAGACGTCCTGCAGTGAGTGTGCGCAGCCGTCGGGAGCAGCACGCGGCACCCCCCATGCTGACACGGGCAGCGCAGGCCATGGGCGGCAGCATCTGGGCGCGCTGTGGACCGTGCGTAAAGAGGCGGCCCTGACCGACTGATCCTATCCCTTTCCTTGAAACCTTGCTTTGCGCGCCCCAGGTTCTTCCGCCAGTCCAGCAGCGTGTACAACGGCTCAGTGGTGGGCATCCCGCTCAACGGCAAGATGGCCATCATGTTCTACAGGTGCCTGACCGCGTTGGTCAACTGCCCGCAGCGCTCTGCGGAGCGTGCAAGCTGTCGTGGCTCACGCTGCTGCGCGCTGCACGCGGGCCACGTCCACGACATCGCAGGCGCGACGTGTTTGCGCTCGCCGGCCTCTCCCCGCCCAACACCTGGGAGGAGATGATTGCCATCGCGCAGAGGCTCAACGGCTCGGACTTCAACCAAGGTGGGGCGCCCGGGGCTCTTCTTTCGGCCGAGCGGGGTGATGAACGGACGGGCTGGAAGGTGCGGTTGGACCGTTCGGCTCACAGGCCTGCTGTGCGTGCTCGCTTGCTGGCGCGGCGCAGACGGCAAGCCCGACTACGCCATCTGCCAGCAAGTCTTCCAGCAGTGCCTGGAGGACCACTCGCTGTTTGGCCAGATCCTGGCGCCACACACCCAGGCGCTGGGCCTGCAGACGGGCTGGCTCTTTGACCCCGACCGCATGCAGGCAATGGTGGACAACAAGGTGAGTGGCAGCGCGACTGGCACAGCGGCAGCGCCACAGCTGCTTGCGCACCTGTTGCTGAGCAGCAGGGCCCTGGTCCTGAGCGAGCGCCGCCGCGGCGCGTCGATGCGTGGCGCGCAGGCGCTGCTCCGGGCGCTGACCCTTTACCAGCAGCTCGTCTCGTACACCTTTCCTCTCAAGCCGCCGGACGACTGCGGGCTCTTCAACTACAAGTTCATCAGCGGAGAGTGAGCGTCTGCCACGTGCAGTGCAGAGCTGGCCAGCGCGCAGTGTGCACCTGCCTGCTCCACGCGGGTGCCCCGCCCCACGCTCACGATTTGCGTTGCCCCTCGCTGTGATGGCAGGTGCGCAATGACCATCAAGTGGGACGAGCAGTTCAAGGGCATGCAGCTCTTTGACCAGTTCACGCCCAACGTGACCTTCAACCCCTGGAAGGGAGGCGCCATTGGCTACGCGCCCCTGCCGGGCAGCACGACAATCCTCGACCGCGCCACAGGTGCGGGCGGTGCTTGCTCGGGCCGGCGACGGCGCCGCGCCGCACTGCTGCTCACCTTTGCCATGCACCCACCTTCACCCGGCGGCCCTCTTTCTTCGCGCTTGCAGGCGAGCTGGTGCCCTGCACGGACAGCCTGTGCCCGTACGCCACCTCGCACCCGCACGTGCTGACGGGCGCGCCGCAGCTGGTCAACCGCGCGCCGGCCAGCGGCCTCGCCGGCTTTGCCGGCATGGTCAACGCCTACGCGCCGGCGACGTACAAAAAGGCCATGTACGACTTTTTCGCCTGGGTCTGCAACAACAACCAGTCGCTGCCGGTGCGTGCGCTGTGACTCGGGGCGCTCGGGCCTCTGGCTTTCTTCCCTGGTGCGTGCCAAACGGCGCTGGTGCCCGTGAGCGCAAGAAAGCATCGGTGTGCCGTGCTCTCCTGCCGCGCAGCTGGTGATTGGGCTGACGGGCGTGGGGCCGTTCCGCACGCGGCACTTTGACACGAGCAACGCCAGCCTGGCGCAGTGGGAGGCCATTGGCTACGACCGGGGCGACGTGCAGGCCTTCCTCAACGCCACGCAGTTCTCGCTGCGCCACCCCAACGTGGCCATGGACGACCGAATCATCAACGCCATGCAGTACCAGTGAGTGCCGCAGTGGGCGGGGCCGCTTCACAGCCTGTGAAGCTGCTGTGGGCCGCCCAGCCCTCTTCGGGGCCAGAGCTCTTTGAATGCTGACCATGACGCGGGTACGTATGCGCGTTGCTGCTGCCCGCAGGCAAGCGATCAAGGACGCCGTGACGCAGCTCATCGCCGGCCGGGCGCCCGCCGACGTGCAGCGCCTGCTGATTGATGGCTTTGCCAAGGTGTCAAACACCGTGGACCCCAAGCTGGTGAGAACAAAGCAAGGCCTTTCTTTGTGGCACCGACTCCAACCCGCCGCCTGCCTGCACCGCAGCCGGTGGCGCCCCTCCGCAGCAGCCGCAGTGGCCAGCAGGGGCACCTGCCGGAGCTCATGCGCCACCATCCCTCAATCACTGGCGTGCGCGCAGCTGTGGACGGGCTACTGGGCG
>VFQP010005457.1_pt1 | contig 11097 bp, 10 predicted proteins | sample 3512351 | NCBI WGS metagenome assembly VFQP01 (sample SAMN10412372, study PRJNA504923) | tailings metagenome | isolation source: Relicate 1 Philex TSF1 revegetated site | place: Philippines: Tuba, Benguet | collected 2017-08-29
GAACGATACAAACCGCGATGGTAAGACTCTAGCGCAACTTGAACGCCGCTGGTTTGATTGAGAACATCAATGTTTTTTTTGATGGCGCGCTCTGTGAGAAGCCCCATCCCAAAATAACCACCTAAAATCAGTGCTGCCACAAGAATTACAAATCCTATCAGCTTTTTCATTTCTTCTCCTTTAAAAAATTCTGGTAGAGTCAGTGAGTTATTTAATTGGTTTGCAGTGTGTTTCTTTTACCAACAACGCTAAAAACAACGCAATCAAAGATGATACCGGCAAAATGCGCAATCCAGCTTGAAAGTCTGATAATAATAAAGTGTCAACATGATAAGCACGAACGCCGGAAACCATGTCCACCAAATGACCCACCAAAGGCTGCAAACTTGCCCCAATAAATATAGACATCATATTTGTAAATGCAATAGCTGTCCCGACAACCACGCGATGATGCAACTCCGTAGACACAGCATAAGCAATTGAGACACCGGTGTTGGTTAACCCAAACAAAAAGAAAATAACATAGGCCTCATTGCGGCTCATATTTGGAAAAAACACAAATAACGAGCTAAAAATGATACCAAAGATCGCTGAAAGTATCATACAAGGCTTACGCTTACCAATGCGATCAGAAATAAATCCGGTCAATGGCCCGCCAATGACCCACCCAATAAATATTAGACCGGTTGAAAATGCAGCAGCATGAGCGGTTAAACCACGACCATACTGCAAGTAAGCAGGCCCCATTGCCTCGCCAATCACCGCCGTTGGTGCGTATAAAAACCCTGCATACAATGCATTGTACCAGGTTTGTTTAGAAGAAAGGATAGACCGTAAACTTTGTAGGATATTGAGCTTAGCCTGCGATTCAGTATGGATAGACTCGCGTGTGGTCAGTGGCTTATCCCGAACATACATAAACAATAATACAGCCAGTATGATAAAAAACATCGCAACAATCAACATACTATGTCGCCATCCTACAGTACTAACCAATAAGGATAAAGGGGCCTGTCCGGCAGATGCACCCAACATACCAAGCGCTTGAGTTAACCCAGCCAACAAGCCTAACATGGCGGGTGGAAACCAAGACGTTGCTAAACGTAGTGCAGAAATAAAAGCAAATGCAGCGCTAAACCCTATTAATAAACGAGCAAAAGATGCTACAGCAAGACCATGAGCAGATGCAAACACAGCACATCCAACAGCCGTGAGCAAAGACATTAGTGTTAGAATATAACGAACCTGAATTCGATCAACCGTTAATCCAACAGGAATTTGCATGACGATGTATGGGATATAAAAAAATGCCGTCAAAGTCGCAAACCCTATTTCGTTGATGCCAAAATCAAGTTGCAAAAAGCGATGCATCACACCTGGCGCAACCCGTGCCATGTAATCAGAGAAATAAAATGTAGCCGCCAACCCCCAGATTAACCAAGCATGGGCAAGTGATTGGGGGGCTGTTGAATGCCCTGATTTTATGTTGGAAGCTGATTTAGACATAAAACAAACTGTACAGATTTAAAAGAGAGATAGTATACTATCCAACTGTTCAATTTCAATGAATAATTCAATGCCTACATCTTTAGAATCTGCTATCCATGCGGCCTTAGAGTCTCAGGGTGATAATAAGCTTGCAAATAAGGTTTATTTAGAATTTATAAAAGCCAATTTTATTATTCCAACCGAAAAATTCTCTGACGCCAAATCCCCTGAAGTACTTTTTCTACAACATGAGTCTTATATTTTTTTACCCGTTTTCACGAGCACAAGCCACTTAGACAATTGGGCAGCTGACATTCAAAATGAAATCAATATACTAAAACTTTCAGGCGTTGATTTACTAAAAGGTATTGGTGAAAATATTTATGTGAGTCTGGATATCGGAAGCCCCAGTTACAAAGAATTTAATCCTGCTGAAATCGCAAGAATGCGTAGCATGGTGATCAAACTATTTAAGGATTGAACCATATCGCAACACAACGAACGTTGATATGTTACCTACATTCCTTGGCTGTAATATTTAACACGACCAAGTACAATTCTCCAATTGTGAATTGGTCGAAAATCCTGAGTCACGGTGTTGAGTAGAAGAATACGATTTTGATTGCACACTTGATTGAATCACAGCAATTTCATGTTGGTCCAGCGTGATAAGGTTCGCATCGATTTTCACCAATAGGGCAAATAGCAGACAACGCCGAAGTTGACAGAGTGATAGACTAAGCAAACACACATCAGTTGAGTTTTAAGTGCTAAGACACCTAAAACTCGTCCGAAATATTACAGCGATAACGATGAGGTACAACCAGCCAAGGCTTCATCATCCTCAAGCGGAAGATCCTTTTTGGCTTTCTTTACAGTTGCAACTGAAGCATCGAGTTCCAATCGAATCTGTTCAAGATCAAAATCCTTAGCAATGTTAACAGCATATGATTCTTGTTTCATTACTAACTTGGGATTTTCTAATTTTGTATATTCCGGTGGCTTAGACTGTGCTAGATCTCTTTGGAATGCTTTTTCCAACGCATAATCTCCTCTTTTTATAACCCATTCATTGTATGAAGGATTAGCTTGACCCTTGCCTTGGATAGGTAGACCTACACTTTCTGGTGGATTAGTATAATTGTCGTATACATTAGTGATGACGCCATAGCGATGCAAGTTCAACGTGACATTTGATGGGATAAGTTCAGGATAGGCTCTAAAAAATCCACCTAGCCATTCTTCTAGAATCTCAAGTCTATCATCATAGAAATCAAAGGTAATGGGTTGGTCTGGATTTTCCAACGCTGTTTTATGCATTTGCGCATAAAGAATAGTTACTTTAGACTCGTCAAAAATCCAATGAGGGTATCCTGTTGGCTTATTAACTAAAGAATTCGTGTTGTACCAAGCAATAGCGTCGTTAAATGTTGTTCCAGGAGCAGCATTTTCATAAATATCGGTTAAAAGAAAGCGATCTAATTGAGCATTGATGTATTCGCTAATCCGAATTATAGCAGGAAAACAAGGCTCTCTACCGCCGGTTAATAAACGATGGTCATCTGGCAAGGATTGTCGATTGGAACCTACGAAAGAAATGACTTTATCATAAGCTGAATTTTGGTCACGAAGACTGTTTAAAAAACAAATATTTGACACGATAACAGATTTATCAGGTGATTGTCGTGTGTGATAATAATGCGCATTATACAAGCAACCATCAAAGTCTAAAGATATAACTCGTATTGTCATGCGGTAACTCCTAAGTAAATTAAGTTTTATAAACAGTCCGGAGGTTAATAAAAAAACAACAAATATGCAATACCAAGAATCAATGTTTCTAAACTTATATTTATCGTGCTATTGATAGATGTAAACTGACAAAAATATTTTTTATATCCTTCAGCATGGCCTTTCTCACTGGAAAATCCAGCAGCTGGTTTAGTTGTATTTGCACCCGATTGTGTGCAAATAGGGTATGACATCATGATAATATGGGTAAGATTTAATCCACGCCTGGTTAAAAAACCAAGCATGGACGAAGGTATGTGTTGCTTGAGAGGTACAGCTTTCAAGTTGGAAGGGGTTAGGCTACTAACTCAATCAATTGATAGCCTACAAATGCAGATACCACTAACACACCTGAGATTTCTAAAAAACGCATAAAAAAATGGTCATGATGTTGATGATAGTCGTGGTCATTCACCGAAACAGGTTGAAACTCAACTTCATCATCAGCACATAATTCAAAAGCGGGTTTTTCTTCATAAAATCCAGCCCACCAACCATCAGACCATTGCTCATGTTCAAGTGTATTGACTGGAAATGGATTATCTTCTTCAGAAAGCGCAGCCTTAGAACATTCATAACCAAAAATGTATACTTCTTCCAGTGAAGGATGTTCAATATTAAATCTTAATTTTATATCCGGTAACATCTTGGTCTCGTTCATTTTAATCCCCTTTTATTCTATGGTGCTAATCTACACATACACCATCCATTTTTTGTACGAGAATACTGAATTCGATCATGTAACCGATTTTCACGTCCCTGCCAAAACTCAATTTTATCGGGAACTACTACAAAACCACCCCAATAGGGAGGACGCTCTATCGCCTTATCAGTATAGTCCTTGACCACTTCACTCAATGCGCGTTCCAACTCCTGTCTGCTCGATACTTCGCGACTTTGATGTGACGCAATCGAACTAAGTTGGCTGACTTTAGGTCGCGATAAGAAATAATCATCCGAATCACTTGCACTGGTTCGTTTGACCACTCCTCTAACGCGCACTTGGCGTTTTGACTCAGGCCAGTAAAAATTTAATGCCGCTTGGGGATAACTCTCCAGCTGTATCCCTTTGGCACTATAGTAATTGGTATAGAACACAAATGTGCTATTGTCCAGTGCCTTGAGTAAAACAACACGAGAATCAGGTCCATCCTTATCCATAGTGGATAAAACCATGGCATTTGGGGTGTCATGACAAACAGCAAGATGCGCATTAAACCAAGCTTCAAACAAAGCAAATGGCTCATCGGAAAGAGTTTCCTCTGAAAGCTCTGAGCCTTTGTATTCTTCTCTTACATTCTTGATTTCAATCATAGATCACCTGTTAATTGACCGGATAAAAAATTAGCATTTACTTGCTTATATAGGGGCGTTTTTTTTTGGACCTGTTCTCTGTTTTCTCTTCTTCTTCTCCATTTCCTTCTCTTTCGTACGAAGAAAACAAAGAATAGGTGGTGTCAGAAAGCGAAGACACTTTTGTTTCTTCGGAGGTGCTGGTGTAATTTCTAAGCTCTCTTATCGCATCAACGTGAAATTCCCCCCCGCTCCCACTCTCAAGATTTTTTATAGTCAGCTCCACATCAGCACCATGTTGAATGAATCCAAGAAACAAATCATAACGTTTTTTTTGTGCTGCTATACATAAAGCTTGATTGATGAAATGAGTATAGTTCATTTCTAAACAGTAATGAATCATACTTACCCAGCCCGAGTGACAGGCATCAAGAAGCATCTGATTCTCTCGCCATTGAGTGAGGAATGGATACTTGGTGGATGTTAATATGAAATTCTCTATATCCTTGTGTCCATGAACAGTCGATGACCATAACCATGCTAGCCAATCAATTCGCATCATAGAAGTGTCGCTCAACCTGATATCAGGATGAAGCAGGCTCCAATTGATGATGTTTGGTTCGTCAAAAATGATTGCCTCAAGACGGGTGCGTTGTTCTCTTGATGCATGTTTGAAAATCCATGCAAAAACATCAAGGAAATTATTTTGTTTAGCCTTTCGAGCTACGCTATAGTCTTGTACTTCAATCATATCTGTGAGATGTTGTGGTATTTTTTCTGTAATCCATTCAAGAACATCAACATGGTTGCGTTTAGCTGCAGCACGAAATGCAGCAAAATCTTGAGACCGGAGCATTGGCTCAACGAATTCCGGTAAGATTTTTGAAAACCATCGAAGCACCTTCAGATGTCCAAATCCAGCGGCTTCATGCCATGGGCGAAAATTATCTGCCACAACCATGTTTAAAAAATCGTTTTCTGCCTTGAGGCTAAGGAACTTAACAAGCGGCAGATACCCATGAGATACGACCAAACCAAATATAACGTAATGGTCATGTTGATTGATTTCAGTAAATAATTCGGTAGCTTTTCTGATGAGCCATTTAAAAACACTGAGGTATCCCTTAGATGCCAGCAGATAAAAGATCTGAAATTGTTGAGATTTAAGCGCCTCCAATAATTGGTTATAATTAGATATTTTTTTCAGCAGCCAGACAAAACTACGCAGATTATCACGCCGAATTAACAAATGTAATGATGAAAAGTTATTTCTTTGAATCAAGCTCCAGAAATTGGTAGGATCTATATTTACAATCCTTTTGATTATTTCTGACTCATTATATTCGATAGCAGAAGCGAATACTTCGCTGGAATCTTTTTCAGATAGCTTGGATTGAATCAATTCACGCCATTCATCATCTTTTTTTATTTGTAAAATGAGCATCAAATTTTTGGTGCTAAGTTCGATATTTTCTAAAAATATAAAAACTTCTAAGCACGTCTCATCCTTTAGCAACGCTAAGGTATACCGAATATAAATATCTTTATTAGATACACCTCTTTTTGAGTTTAATAAAACTCGTAAGTCTTCCATTGATGTCAGTGATTGTAGCTCGGATGGCTGGTATTTCAGGTTTAGGCTCTGCAGCGCTTGTGGATGATGTTCAACGTATGCATCCGGATGTGAAACAATAAACATATATACCTAAATATTGACCTTATTTATTAAATATTGTCCAAACATCAAAAATCATGCAACAACCCAGGCATGCCAGTGGATGTCAAGATATCAGATTAAAGGGGTATTTAAATGTATTACGAGCTGTGGGTGATTTGCATGAGTGACAAAACCTCATGCAAATCAAGAGTGATTATTTCCAGCCTGTTACTTCGGCTATCGCTGCACCCAATTCAGCAGGAGAGTTGACGGTGCAAACACCGGCTTGACGAAGGGCTCTAAATTTATCTTCCGCAGTACCTTTGCCACCAGAAATAATGGCTCCCGCATGTCCCATGCGTTTACCAGCTGGTGCAGTCACGCCTGCAATATATGATACGACGGGTTTAGAAACATTTGATTTAATATATTCAGCAGCTTCTTCTTCGGCACTACCACCGATTTCACCCACTAAAACGATTGCTTCCGTTTGCGTATCTTTTTCAAATAAAGCCAGAATATCGATAAATGTACTGCCTGGAATCGGATCACCACCGATACCAACACAGGTACTTTGACCAAATCCAGCATCAGTTGTTTGTTTTACAGCTTCATAAGTCAATGTGCCAGAACGAGAGACAATGCCCACTTTGCCAGGCAGGTGAATGAATCCAGGCATAATACCGATTTTACAGGCACCGGGAGTAATCACACCAGGACAATTGGGTCCAATCAGACGACTTTTAGTATGTTTTTCAAGGTATACTTTGACTTCCAACATGTCCAAAACAGGAATGCCTTCAGTGATGCAAACAATTAGCTCGATCCCTGCGTCTGCAGCTTCTAGAATAGAATCTTTGCAAAAAGGCGCTGGCACATAAATAACACTGGCTTGAGCACCTGTTGTTTCAACTGCTTCACGTACTGTATTAAAAACAGGGAGGCCTAAATGTGATTGCCCGCCTTTACCAGGTGTGACACCGCCAACCATTTTTGTACCATAATCCAAAGCTTGCTCTGTATGGAATGTACCCTGTTTTCCGGTAAAGCCCTGGCAAATCACTTTGGTATTTTTATCAACTAATATACTCATTCTATCCTCATCATGCGTTTTTAACAGCAGCAACAATTTTCTTAGCTGCATCAGTTAAACTATCGGCTGCAATCACGTTCAGATCACTTTCATTTAATTTTTTCGCACCCTCTGCGGCGTGATTTCCTTCAAGACGAACCACAACAGGCATGCTCAAGCCTACTTCCTGAACCGCGGCTAAAATACCATCTGCGATGAGATCACAACGTACAATACCGCCAAAAATATTCACCAAGATACCTTTTACTTTTTCATCAGAAAGAATAATTTTGAATGCTTCAGTCACGCGTTCACGGGTTGCACCGCCACCGACGTCTAAGAAATTTGCTGGCTCACCACCGTATAGCTTAATCACGTCCATGGTTGCCATAGCCAAACCAGCACCATTGACCATACAACCAATTTCACCATCTAAAGGAATATAGTTTAGCTCCCAATCATGTGCACGATTGACGCGCTCATCTTCTTGCGAAGCATCTCGCATGGCTTTTAACGCTGGATGTCTGAACAATGCATTGTCATCAATACTCACTTTACAATCCAAACAAACCAATTCGTCAGACTTGGTAACAACCAACGGATTAATTTCCAGTAGATTGAGGTCACACTCGACAAACATTTTACCTAGACCTGTCATCAATTGTGTAAACGCACCGATTTGTGCGTCTTTCAAACCCAATTTAAAAGCAATTTCTCGACATTGAAACGGCATGATTCCAACTAAAGGATCCATGGTCGCTGTTAAAATTTTTTCTGGCGTTTCGTGAGCAACTGTTTCAATTTCTACGCCACCTTCTGTGGAAGCCATAAAAACTACTCGCTGGGTGGCGCGATCAACCACAGCACCCAAGTACAATTCTCGTGCGATATCACTTACCTCTTCAATCAAGAGCGCATTCACGGGTTGACCAGCTGCGTCTGTTTGGTAAGTGACCAAACGTTTCCCTAATAATGATTTTGCAAAATCTGCTAGCTCTTCTTGTGTTGAAACAAGTTTGACACCACCTGCTTTGCCACGACCACCAGCATGCACTTGAGCTTTTGCAACCCAACGTTTAGTATGTAGCTGTTGCGTGGCTTGCAATGCTTCTTCAACATTGTAGGCAATACATCCTTTCGGAACTGGTAAATTATATTTAGAGAGCAATGATTTTGCTTGGTATTCATGTAAATTCATGCGTGATATCCTGATTAAACATTAAGTAGTAAACGAGATGGATCTTCTAAAAATTCTTTCACACAAACTAAGAATTGAACAGAATCTTTTCCATCAATTAAACGATGATCATATGATAAAGCAACATACATCATAGGGCGAATCACAATTTGTCCATTTTCCACAACTGGACGCTCTTCGATTTTATGCATACCAAGAATAGCCGACTGAGGTGGATTTAAAATAGGCATAGAAAGCAATGAACCAAACACACCACCGTTCGTAATGGTAAAGGTACCGCCCTGCATTTCTTCTAATGTCAGTTTACCTGTGCGTGCTCGCGAAGCAGAATCGTTAATCGTTTGCTCTATGTCGGCCATACTTAATTGATCCGCATTTCGAATGACCGGCACAACCAGGCCTCGATCCGTAGACACTGCGATACCAACATCATAGTATCCATGGTAAACAACGTCCTGGCCATCGATCGACGCATTCACTTCTGGAAAACGCTTTAAGGCCTCAACCACAGCTCGGGTAAAAAACGACATAAAACCCAGTTTCACGCCATGCTTTTTCTCAAATGAGTCTTTGTAGCGATTACGTAAGGCCATCACGGCTTGTAAGTTTACTTCATTAAAGGTGGTTAACATGGCCGCTTGATGCTGAGCCTGTACCAAGCGTTCAGCAATTTTGGCACGTAAGCGAGTCATAGGTACACGACGCTCTTCACGATAACCATTGCCAGTACTAACAACTGCATTGTTTTTTACAGTAGGCGTAGATTTGTCTCGGTTTGATTCAATAAATCCTACGACGTCTTCTTTCGTGATTCGACCATCTTTTCCTGTGCCTGTCATTTGTGTCGGTTGAATTTCATGCTCAGCTAATAAACGACGCACACCAGGGCTTGTTGGTTGCTCTTTTTGTTCAACGGATGGTGCATTTGAAAGTTCTGTTGGTTTCGTCGAAGCACTTGTCGCTACAGCCGCTGCCTGACCGGCACTGATTTTAGCAAGTAATTGGCCTGAGTTAACCGTTGCACCGGCTTGGAAGCATATTTCTTCTAATACACCATCAGCAGGCGCCGGAACTTCTAACACAACTTTATCTGTTTCTAAATCCACAAGATTTTCATCTCGAGAAACAGTATCGCCTATTTTTTTATGCCAAGTAGCAACTGTGGCATCAGCCACAGATTCTGGCAAGGCAGGTACTTTGACTTCAATTGACATGATATGGTTGATTTTAGATTGAAACACCTTTCAAGTGTTACATTCCTAACGCATCTCTTACTAATTCCTCTTGTTGCTGAGCATGCACTTTGGCACTACCTGCGGCTGGTGCAGCAGCAAATCCTCGTCCCGCGTATCTCAAGGTTTGTGAATCACTCAAACAATGAAGTAAATGATGTTGCGATGCAAACCAAGAACCTTGGTTTTGTGGCTCTTCTTGACACCATACAACATCTTTCACATGTGCATAGGCTTGAAGAATATCCATCAAGCTGCGTTTTGGGAAGGGATATAATTGCTCAATACGAATAATCGCAATGTGATTGAGTCCTGCATCTCGTCTCTTTTGCAATAAATCATAATATACTTTTCCAGCGCACATGATGACACGGGTAACTTGTTTTGGATCAAGGCTGTCAATTTCTGGAATGACGGTATGAAATTTTCCAACAGATAAATCTTCCAGAGGCGAAACAGCCAATTTATGGCGTAATAAGCTTTTAGGCGTCATCACAATCAGAGGTTTACGGAATGATCGCACAATTTGGCGGCGTAAAAGATGGAATATTTGTGCTGGAGTTGTTGGCGTACAAACTTGAATATTTTGCTCTGCACAAAGCTGCATGTAACGCTCAAGACGCGCTGAAGAATGTTCAGGACCCTGGCCTTCGTACCCATGCGGTAAAAGCATCACTAACCCGCATAAACGTCCCCATTTTTGCTCACCAGAACTGATGAATTGATCAATAACCACCTGAGCACCGTTAGCAAAATCACCGAATTGAGCTTCCCATAAGACCAACGCAGTCGGATCGTAGGCAGAAAAACCGTATTCAAATGCTAAAATTGCTTCTTCTGACAAAACCGAATCAATCACCGTGAACCGCTTATTTGGATTTTTGGCAATGGTCTCTAGTGGTGTGTAACTTTTCCCGGTTTTTTGATCGTGCCAAACCGCATGACGATGAGCAAACGTCCCTCTTCCACAATCTTGACCCGATAAACGAACTTCATTACCATCATTAGAAATACTTGCAAATGCCATCGCTTCTGCAAATCCCCAATTCATAGGAATTTCACCCGCTGCCATTTTCTCTCGCTCATCGAGTAGGCGCTTTACAACTGGATGAACTTCAAAACCTTCTGGTATCGTTAAAAGACGTTTGGACAAATCTTGAATTGTTGCTTGATCTACCGCTGTGTTTGCAAAATCGGTCCATTTTGCATTCAAATATGGCGTCCAATCTGTCGCAACCCGTTGCTTGTGATTTGAGCCTTGAATGGTATTAACAATCGTTTCACCTCGATCTAATTTATCACGATATGATTCAATCAGCGTGTTGACCTCGCTTTCTGAAAGAATATTATCTCGAATCAATGATTG